>ERZ791899.647-NODE-647-length-40769-cov-17.025053_pt1 | contig 40769 bp, 28 predicted proteins | sample MGYA00510151_ERZ791899 | MGnify/ENA primary metagenome ERZ791899 (study PRJEB30046, sample SAMN00792118) | human gut metagenome | study: EMG produced TPA metagenomics assembly of the A metagenome-wide association study of gut microbiota in type 2...
TAAAAGAAAGGAAACGTGTGATAATTAACTTCCTAATTATCATACAAGAATGTATTATGGTAAAAAAGAAAATTCTATCAGCAATGGCTGCAGCATTTGTAGCGGTACAGCTTTTGGGGACGACTGTAATCACAGCACAGGCATCCACCATCACAGGTGCGGTCAGCACAGATAATTTTATCAGGGGTGTTGACGTGTCGACATTGGATATGCTGGAAGATTTGGGAGCACATTATTATGAGAAAAATCAGGAGAGTGATGCAATGACTATTTTACATAATAATGGTGCAAATTATGTGAGATTAAAGTTATGGGTTGATCCATATGACGAAAACGGAAACCCATATGGTGGTGGAAACAATGATTATGATACGACATTAAAACTTGCTAAAAGAGCCAAAAAACTTGGCATGAAAATTTTGATTGATTTTCATTTGAGTGATTTTTGGGCTGATCCGGCAAATCAGATTAAACCAAAAGCATGGAAAAATTTATCTTATTCAGAATTAAAGCAAACACTGTATTCATATATGAAAACATCTTTAAATGATTTTGCAGCCGAAGGTATTGTTCCAGATATGGTTCAGGTTGGAAATGAAATATCATCGGGGATTCTTCATGAAGATGGCAAAATAGGGACGAATGAGGATTTTTCCGGATTAGCGGGTCTTTTAGAATCTGCAATTTCTGGAGTACGTGCTTCTGCTGCATCAAGTACCAAAATTATGCTTCATCTGGATCAGGGTGGAAAAAATCAGTTGTATACCTGGTATTTTGGTGGATTATTGAAAGAGTCACCAAACTTGGATTTTGATGTATTTGGATTATCTTATTATCCAATGTGGCATGGAACCATGGAGGGGCTTCAGTATAATTTGAATTACTTGGCGACCACCTATAATAAAGAAGTGTGTGTTGTAGAAACTGCGTATGCATGGACAACGGAAGATGGTGATGGTGAAGGAAATGTATTCATTAGTGGAGATGAAGAAGTTGGAGGATATCCTGCAACAGTAGAAGGACAATTTGAATTTATGAATGATCTGGAATCAATCATTTTAAATGTACCAGATGACAAAGGTATTGGATATTTTTATTGGGAACCAGAATGGATACCTGTAGAAGGCGGAACATATGCTACATCTGCAGGGGTTGCGTATAAAAATGATACCGTAACGCCAAGTAATACATGGGATAACATGACGTTGTTTAATTTTCAGGGAAATGCATTAGATTCTATTAAGGTGCTTAATAAACCGTGTGAAAATTTATTGACAAATATCAGTTTTGAACAGAATGGGATAACTACTTCACCGAGTGGATGGAATGTATGGACAAGTGATTCGTCAGATGAAAATACTGTAAGAACAGAATATGGTGATGCATATGATGGAGATTACAAATTAACATTTTGGGATGATAAAGAGTATTCGTGTTCTGTATATAAAACGTATACAAATATTCCGAATGGAACATATAAATTCTCAATTTGGGCAAAGACAAATGGGAAACAGGATGTTTTACAACTTTATGCAAAAAATTATGGAGGAAGTGAGCTTGATACCACGATTGAAACAAGTGACATTAATTGGAATATTTTTAGTATAGACAAGATTGTTGTTACAAATCATACGTTGGAGATCGGGGTTTATTCTGTAGCAGGAGCAAATGACTGGTGTAACCTTGACTTGGCAATGTTAAGAAAAATTGATTAATTATATTTAAAATTTTTAAGGGGATGGTTTTGATCGTCCCCTTAATTTTTTAATTGTTCTTTGACTGGTGGAATCTTATGAAAAAGAAAATATGGAATAGGTGCAGAAAAAATGGTAGACTATAAAAAAGAGTTTTTGTAGGGGTGTAATAAATGTTAACGGATATGATGAAAGACGAATTGGTAAAAGGGTTACTTAATCTGTTTCATGAAAATTTATCAATGATTATTTTGTATGGATCTGTTGCAAGAAATGAAGCTACATCAGAAAGCGATATAGATATAGCAATCATCACTAAAAATGATATGAATGAAGAAATAAGAAATAAATTTATTTGCTGGTCAGCAGAGATGGATATACGTTATGATAAGATTTTTTCTATCATTGATATTAAAGAAGAAAATATGAAAAAGAGGGGGGAAGTGCTTCCATTTTATAAGAATGTACAAAAAGAGGGGGTTATTCTTTGGAAGGCAGCTTAAAAGAACTAGCACGATATTAGCACCTGTAGAGCAGAACATAATCTGTTTTACAGGTGCTTTTTTCAATTAATAAGGAACTGGTACTTTCGTCTCTTGTGAAAATGTCTAATTAAAAGACTAAAAAAAGACTAAAAAACTTTAAATTAAGTAATACTTTACAAACGATTAATTTTCTATTAACTAAATATTGACTTAAAATTACTTTGTGATATACTGAATTTATCAAATAAATTAAGCAATTGCACACTGGTTCCCATATTTTTTACTGCACTCCCCAAGTATGCAGTACCCTCTCCCTGAAATATGGGAAGCAGCGTGCAATTGCTTTTTTATTAAGTGAAACCGGATAGATGGAGGGTGCTGGAAGGTTTTTACAACTAAAATGGAGAAGAAAGGAAAGGTAGAGCAAAAACATGAGAAGGGTAGGAAAACAGATTGTTGCCATCACGCTGGCAGCAGCAATGATGGGGTCACTGACACCGGAGGCATGCACATTTTTACAGAATGAGATTGTGTATGCGGCGGAAACAAATGAAGCGTCAGCACCAACAGTAACACGTACAGAACTGTACAAAAATGAGAACGCAAAAACAACAGAAACCATTGATTTTTCAGGATTGCAAGAAGAAGACTGGAATGGTGCAGGAAAAATTACTTTTGCATATGATAATTCCATCAATGGCTCGTTGGGAAATGTGAATGAAGAGTATGAATTAACTGCAAAGGTAACACTGGATGAAGCATCCTATCAGTCGCTGGCTGCAGATAAAGCGCATCTGAATATCCAGGGTGTAACAAAACTGGGATCAGATTGGGGATGGAACAACAGTACGGATTGCCAGTGGCTGCAGCAGGATTCTTTTACGAAAGATGGGGAGAAGTATTCAGCTGATCTGAAAGTAAAGTTTTCAGGAATAACACCGGATACATTGATGGATGTTGAATTCGTCCTTGTGGGAACCGGATTTAAGGGAACTGTGACATTTTCAAATGTAGTTCTCACAAATTTATCAAGCGATAAACAGGAACTGACCAAACAGGAGCCAACCGTTCTTTCTGATTTAAATGATGAATTCCAGGTAAATCTGTGGGCAGGCGAAACCGGATATCAGTATTTCCACGGTGGAGAAGAAAATGCTGCTCCGAAATGTTCCTATGATGCAAATGGCGGAGACGGAAGATTAAAAGTAAGCCTGGATTATACAGCCAACTCCGGCGAATCATGGAGTGAGGCAAAAGTGAAATTCACACCCAAGACACCGGCTGATATCAGCAATTATAATCAGGTGAGTGTGGATTTGATTTATCCGGAAAACAGTAATATTTCCAAGATAAAATTTTTCTCCAATAGCGGAATCAATAAAGATACCAGCATAGATTCGTCCGAGGCAGCAGATGCAGGAAACGGATATAAGAAAGTTACAGTTACTTTAGGATTTTCTCCATCTGCCACACCAATGGATGATCTGACAATCGGACTTATCGGAGCCAACAGTTCCTTTGCAGGGGATGTTTATCTGGATAATCTGATACTTTCCCAGAAGGATGCCAGTGGTGATTTTGTGACAATTACCGCAACACCGAATACAGACGGAACACAGGCAAAAACAGAAGCAACAGATAAAACCCTGACCATGACAGATCCGGATGCCAGCAATAGCGCAAAGGCATTGTATGCATATTTACAGGGACTGACCGAGAGCGATCAGGTACTGTTTGGTCATCAGAATGATGTCAGCCGTTCGGTTGGAACAAAGGATGAGTTAGGAGATGTCCATGATGTGACCGGTTCTGTCAGCGGTATTTTTGGAATCGATTCCCTTGCACTGTTTGGAAGCGAGGCAGGTGGAACAGATGCAAAATCTGCACTGGAAAATTCCATCAATTACAGCAAAAAGGCAGCAGAGAATGGAGCAATCGTCACATTATCTGCACATATGCCAAACTTCACAAGCGCGAAGATCAAAGACAATGGGGATGGAACCTACGATTTCTTTGACTGTAATTTCAACGAATCCAAAGATCTGTCCGGGGACAGCTTAAAGAAGATTCTGCCAGGAGGAGAAAAGAATAAGGTCTTTACGGCTTATCTGGATACCATTGCAACCTATGCGAATAAATTACAGGAATCAAATATTCCGGTCATCTTCCGTCCACTGCATGAGAATACCGGTGGATGGTTCTGGTGGGGAACTGGAAACACGGCGGAAAGTTATAAGAGTCTGTATGCATATACCAGAGAGTATCTGGAATCCAAAGGGGTACATAATATGCTTTATGTGTATTCACCAAACGGACCGCTGGAGACCGAGGCGGAGTATATGTCGCGTTATCCGGGAGATGCCTATGTAGATATTCTGGCATTTGATTATTACAACGATTTTAATACTTATCCGGCAGAGAGTGATACTTCATTCTTTGATCATCTGGATCAGACCTGTCAGGTTGTATCATCGCTTGCAAAACAGCATAACAAGCTGGCTGCGATTTCGGAGACCGGTGTACGTGTGATGAAAAAGGATGGAAGTGATAACGAAGGGCTTCTTGTAAAAAATAATCCGGTCAGTGAGGCAAAGTCGGGTGTGAACTGGTATCAGAAAGTGAATGATATCGCAAAGGAAAACGACATGCCATATTATATGGTATGGGCAAATTTCAGCGATACCAATTTCTATGTGCCGTATAAATACAGTGATACCATGGGACAGGAAATGATCAATGATTTCATTTCTTACTACAACAATGAGGATTCAGTATTTGGAAACGGTACGAATTTCTATGGAAATATCGATAAGTACGCAGGAGTAAAGACGGATAATTACAAAGATGTCAGCGGATACATGGTAGCACCGTTTGATATGGATACGATTTTAAAGCCAACTGCATTAAAAGCAAGTGTTTCCAATGCCGGTGAGGTATCGTTTGTTGTAAAGGATACGGCAAAAGGCAAACAGTTGACATTGCCGGCTGCGAAAGGCTCCGATGGATGCTATACGGCACAGCTGACACAAGAGGAAATGGATCAGATCGGAAAAACAGATGTTGCATCCATTACGCTCGTTGCAGATGGAAAAGAACTGTCCACGATCACAAATCTGAGTATCGGAAAAGAAAAGGACAAAGCTCCGGCAGGTGTGCTGGAAAATTTTGACTACTATGTCGGGAGTAATGGACTTCTGGATGCAGCTTACGGTGGAAATTCTGCCGCTGGATGCAGTTCGTCCTTTACGCTGGATCAGGAGCATAAGGCAGACGGTACATATGGTGCTGCATTTAATTACAAATTAAAAACAACCGGTTCGGAAGTCTGGACGGGTCTGGTAAATGCAAGTCTGGGCAATACAGATTTTTCAGCCTATAATGCATTGAAATTCTGGACAAAACTTGATGGAAAAGGGCAGAAGGTTGTTGTACAGATCAAGGCAGGAGGAGAAGAGTATGAAGTATATCTGACCAATCTTGCGAAGACAGAAGATGCCTATGAAGTAACCGTTCCATTCTCCGCTTTTAAAGGGAAGACGGGTGGAAAACTTAGTGGGGATGCTTTAAAAGATGTGCAGGCATTCGGACTCTGGTGTAATTCCAACCCGGCAGGTTCCGCGGTAGATGTGGAATCGGTACTTTACTTTGATGCGTTCAAAGGAACAACGATCAGTGATGCAGAAGCTGCAAAAGCAGATGCCGATGGCCTGATTGCAGTAAAACAGACCAGCCAGAGTGGAAATAATGGCGGAAATTCTTCCTCCGGCAGCAGTACCTCTGGTGGAAATTCCGGCAGCACAACAACACCGGATACAAAACCATCGGAAACCCGGAAAACGGACAAAACATTTGAGAATATTGCAAAAGATACAAATGCGACACTTACCGTTGAAAAGAACGATAAGGGAGAAGTGACAGATGCCCGGGCACAGCTGGAAAAAACAGTAAAGAATACTTTCGAGACAAAGAAGACTACAATTTCAGCAGATGTGGTTGCAAAATTAGTCAAAGAGGCAGGAACCAGCGACATCACGATTACCCAGACAACAAAGAACGCTTCCGGCAAAGTGATGAACAGCGTATCTGTCAATGCGAAGGATCTGCAGGCAGGCAAAAAGCTGACACTTGTAAAAGTTGATAAAAAGACAGGAGAAAAAGTCCTGATCAGCAGCAGAACTTATAAGGTTTCCAAAGACGGAACGGTTACAGCGGATACCAAAGATGCCGGTGATTATGTACTGCTGAATGAGAAGGATGCAAAAGCCCTGAGCAGTAAAATCTTAAAGAGTGTTGCATTAAAGGATACCAAGAAAACGGTTGCAAATGGAAAGAAGGCAAAAGTTACTTTTGATAAGAACCTGAACATGGAAAATGTAAAGAACATTACTTATACATCTTCCAAAAAGTCGGTTGTAACCGTGAATAAAAATGGTACAATTGTCGCAAAGAAAGCTGGCAAAGCAGTTGTGAAAGTAAAAGTCACTTTAAAGAACGGAAAGACAAAGACGGTAAAAATGACGATCAAAGTGACAAAGTAAATTTACAGGAGTTTCGTCAAAATTTTAATAAGAAAAAGACGGTTTCGCAGGAAATCGTCTTTTTTCTTACCCATAATTGTAAAGAGAAGCGTGTGCGTTTTTTCGGGGGAATTGATTGTAATTTCAGGAACCTTTGTTTATACTAAAATCAATAGAAAAGAGAATGAGAAGGAGAACATTTATTATGGCAGGAAAACACATTTCCATTCCGGCACTTTTAAAGATCGGTGCGGGTGCATTGGACAATCTGGGGATTTACTTAAAAGAGTTACAGTTACAGAAAGTAGTTGTATTATTTGGAAACGGTCTTGTAGAAATGTTTGGTTCTACCGTTATGGAAGCATTGCAGCAGGAGGACATTGATATTTTAGAATATCAGGAACTGGATACCGTGCGGTTGGAAGATCTGACCAGTCTTGCATTTTCCATGCCGGCGAAGACGCAGGCAGTCATCGGCATCGGTGGCGGAAAAGTGATTGATGGTGCGAAATATTGTGGATTTCTGCGAAATCTGCCGTTTATCAGCATCCCGACATCGGCATCGAGCGATGGCTTTTCAAGTGCCAGTGCTTCCCTTCTGGTGGAAGGACGGCGCAAGTCCGTTCCGGCAAAACTTGCATATGGGATTGTGGTGGATACAAAGATTATCCGCAGTGCACCGGAGAAATTTTTATATTCCGGAATCGGCGATATGGTATCAAAAATTACGGCACTGTATGACTGGATTTTTGAGGAAGAACATGGGTACGGAAAAGTCAACGATTTTGCTGTCATGATTGCAAAGAAAGCAGTCAACAGTTTTGTGCGCACACCGTTTACTTCGATACAGGATGATCTGTTTTTAAAGGAACTTCTGGATTCTCTTGCGATGAGCGGAATTGCAAATGAGATTGCGGGCAGCAGTGCGCCAACGAGCGGCAGCGAACATCTGATTTCCCATGCACTGGACAAGATGCTTGAGCATCCGCAGCTTCATGGGATTCAGGTCGGCATTGCAACCTATCTGATGAGTGTTGTGCAGGATCATCGTTACCGGAGGGTAGACACGATCTTTACGCAGACGGGGTTCTGGGATTATGTAAAAGCACTGGATCTTCGGCGGGAGGATTTTGAGAAAGCAGTTGATCTGGCACCGTCGATCAAACCGTTCCGCTATACGTATCTGCATGAGCAGCAATATAGGGATCGCGCGAAGGAACTCCTGCATACAGATGCGCGGTTGCAGGAAATCTTGAAATAGAGAGGAAAATAAATTACAGGATATACAATGATAAAAGTAGCAATATGTGATGATGATATACAATTTATTTATAAATTGGAACAAAGTATTTTTCGGTTTGCAGAAATGAAAAGAATAAAAGTGGATGTTGACGGTTATACAAGTGGAGCAGAATTTATTCAAAAACTGCAGCAAAGCGAAAGGTATGATTTGTTATTTTTGGATATTGAATTAGGGGACAGCTCGGGGATTATCGTTGGAAACTGGATTCGATCTCAGATCCAATATGAATCCATGCAGATTGTTTTTGTATCGGCAAAAGAAATGTATGCCATGCAGCTTTTTGATCTGCGTCCAATGAATTTCCTCGTGAAACCCATACAACAGGAACGAGTAGATTATATATTAGATGAATATGAAAGGCTGTATCAGTTTCAGCCACATATTATAGAAATTGGGAAAGGAAGAAATGCGATACGGATAGAAGAACATTCTGTTTTTTATTTGCAGAGCCTTGCCAGAAAAATTCAAGTGGTAACAGCAAATGATACATTATGTGTTTATGGAAAACTTTCGGAGGTTATTCCTGCGTTGAATCCGCATTTATTCTGCGTGGTACATAAATCTTATGTCATTAATCTGCGGTATGCAGAATCTTTTCAGAAAGACAGCGTACACATGATCAATGGGGATGACATTCCGGTCAGTCGGTCTATGAAAAATAACCTTGATCATGCAATTATGGAAAAGATGAGGTGTGGCGGGTGAATAACATAGAAAGAATATTTGAAGCGGTATGTAACATATTAAGTGTGTATGTAAGTTTTAAAGTGACGGATGTTTTTCTGGAAAAGAAAAGAAAACTGCCACGGATGGCAAATATTGTTTATGTGCTCGTATGGCTTATTAATACAGTTGTTGCATTTGGTTTTCGAAATGCCATGGGGACTACGGTGAGTATGGTACTGCTTCTCTGGGCGGCAGAAGGTATATTGTATGAAGGAAGTATACTGCAGAAAATAATGGCAGGTTGTTTTACAGTATTGCTGGGGCTTACCATAGAATTTATCATGTATTATTATCTGGGAGATTTTTCTTTGTTTTCCGAAGGGCGGGCAATGGGAACCATCACGGGGGCAATGGTCAATCTGCTCATAGCAATGGGAATAAGACAGGTGATATGTCGGCGAAGGGTTATGGAAACACAGAACTATTACTTTATGATTCTTGTATTAGCCGGAAATATTGTCTGGATATATGCTCTTGAGAGTGTATCCGGCGAAAATTCGCCAAAAACAGTATTATCACTGGCTATTATGATCGTTGTAGATCTTGGAATGTTCTATTTGTATGACCGTTTGGGAGAAGCTTATCAGGATAAAATGCAGCAACGGCTTTTAAAGGAACATATGATGGTCTATCAGGAGCAGATGCATATCATGCAGCAGGATCAGAAAAAGCTGGATTCTTTGCGGCATGACATGAAAAACCATATGTATCTTCTGCAGACATATCTTAATGAAGGAAGGTATGATAAGGCACAGGAATATGTAAATAAAATGAGTGAGCATTTGCAGACGGAGCATAAGTATGTGAATACGGGGAATCTGGAACTGGATATGATTTTGAATCATAAACTGGCAAAAGCGGAGGCAATGTCCTGTCAGATTCAGTCGCAGATCGTGATTCCGTGCCAGTTGCCAGTGGATGGATATGACTGGAATGTTTTGTTTGGAAATCTGTTGGACAATGCAATTGAGGCAATGGAGCAGATAAAAGATCGTTTTTTGGAGATTCGGATACAATACGACAGGGGAATTCTGGGTATACAGGTGAAAAATACGTTTGATGGAAAAGTCAATAAACAGGGAGAACGTTTATTGACAAGGAAGAAACAACAGGCATTGCATGGAATCGGTATGCAGAATATTTCAGATGTTGTAGACAAATACGGGGGATGGAAATCTATAAATATCGATGAAAATATATTTGAGGTTCAGATTGTGTTATATCTTTGAAAAAATCCCATGGTGTATGCTATGGGATTTTTAATGCAGATTTTGACGAAAATCAAACCAATTTTAACATGCAGAAAGAATAATGGGAAAAATGAAGTATAGTATACACAAGAGAGGGGAAATAGCCATGAAAAATATTTTAAAAATAATGCTTATGATGATTACAATTTTTACGATAGCAGGTTCTGCTGTCTATGCCGCGGAAATACCGGTTTCCGATCAGGATCAGTTAATAACGAGCAGCGATTGGACAGAAATTAGTAATTTACAGGATGAAATGAAAAAAGAAGAGCCGGATGCAACCATCGATTATGACAAGGCATTAAAAGTATATGTGGATTGTAATCTTATAAAATTGCAGACGGCAGATACGAAAAAACTCACAAGTGCTTTGGAAAGTGCAAATTATGTATGGGTCATTCCTTTTAAAATGGAAAAGACATATGGAATGTTTACCGTAGCCAAAGGACTTCCTTTGAGTGAAGAAGCAAAGTCCGTATTGACAAAAGCAGAACAGGAAGAAGTAAAAAATCATGCCGGAAAATGGATGATTACAGAGACAGCAGAACATACAGTGGAACCTTACTATGATATACTTCTGGAAAAACGAGAGGCATTATCGGACTGTACGAGAGTAGTACTGGTGGGAAGTCAACCGGGAATGAGACAGCCGGTTGCACTTGGGATGGATGATGAAACAGCACGTGTCTGGATTTCCTTAGGGTATCAGTATCCGGTTATGGAGAAAATTCCGGAAACTCAAAATGTGGAAAGCGGTGTCTATTCATTTGATTCTGTAGCGGAGATTTCAGATACTTATATTGAAGATTCTGAGGTAAGTACAGGAGTTGGAGTACAGAGCAGAAGTTCGATGAAATATGTGGCTGGCATTGGAATTATAGTGATAGGAAGCATATTAATCCTTAGTGTTTTAAAGAAAAAGAAATTGGAGGATTATGAATGAAGAAAATCAGTCTGTACTTATTAATTTTTACAATGCTATATTGTCTGTGTGCGTGTGGAAAAAATTCTGATGCAAAATCAAACAGTAGAGACGATGATGGCAGAAAAGAACAAAAGATAATCATATCATCAATTCAGGTTGCTTCAAATACGAAGGTTATGCGTGCAAAGGTGTTCCTTCCGAACGTAAAATCTTTGGAAGAAACAAATTATTGGTTAGGTGGGTTAGATACTACCAGTAAGGTGGATGTAATAGATACAGGTGATGGTATTCAGATCAATGTGTGCGGCTTTTATTCCGATGATACTGCGTGGAAAAATCCGAAAGTATATAAGGGATTTCAATCACCGGATAATTCAAATACGCCATTAAAAAATGTTTTGGTTAAGGGAAAAGTTGTTCCAATGAAGGAGAAGATGTTAAAAGCGGATGTTAAGAAAACAAAAAAAACAATCCCTGTTGAAATTACACCTTATACGGTTAGTATTTGTCCCGTCAATGACTGGAGAGAAAAAGGGTGTTTTTATCATGTAGTTGCAACAACAAAAGACGGAAAGCAATATTCCATAGGAGAGTTACCTCTTACCGATGACAGAAAAGGAACTGAAAAAAAGAAACATCCTTTCATGGATGGTACAGATCTTGAAGAGCTTGGAGATGGCTATGCATCTGCAAGTGAAATGAAATATTGTGGGGCTCGTTATATTTTCAATCAGAAGATTGATATCACACAGATAGAACAGATAGAAATAATAAAATATAAAATCAGCAGATGATATAGGTATAAAAACAGGTCATAAATTTGTTGACGCTGACAGGAAACCATGTTAGGATGATGGCAGAGACTATCAATGAAGTGACAGGGGAATGAGTTTTTGACTCATCCCCCTGTTCTTATTATCAGGAGAAATGGATGAAAAAGAACAAGCAGATGAAACCAGACAATGTAGCAAAACGTCTATGGGCATTTTTTATCGTGCTCACCATGTGTATTACCGTGCAGCCTGTCGTGCCGGTAAAGGCGCAGGAGGCTGTGCAGACAGCGGCAAGAACGATCTATACGGAATTTAAAGATGGAAATTCTACCCATTCTGGAGATGGAAGCTATGGAAATCCCTACAATTTATTTGAGGATGCCTATGCGGCTGCCGGCAATGGGGATGAAATCTCAATTTTGGGAAGTGGTGCTTTTTTAAATGCCGAGGCTGCGGAACCGTTTATTTTTGATAAAAGCGTGACCGTCAATGGAAATGGAAATACTTTTTCCAACCGTAAGGGGGGATTTATCCTGAATACGGATGTGACATTTAAAAACATTACGCTGCGGTTTTCCAATCGTCTGCACGATGCAATTTTTGCAAATGGGCATAAACTTGTTCTTGAGAATGTTACGTGCGACAGCGGATTCCGCTATGTAGATATCTTTGGCGGTTCTCTTTATGAGAATGGAAAGAATATGGGGGATCATCCGGGATCAGAGGCACAGATTCTGATTACGGGTGGTGGTACCAATCTGGGGAATATTTATGCCGGTTCCATGAACGGAACATATGACGGTAAGACACAGATCGTGCTTGCGCACGTTTCCGGTACGCAAAATGGGGAAATCTATGCATCCGGTGCCATTGAACCATATGTAAATCAGGATGACTGGTTTTCCACGCAGGAGCCGGATCCACCGGCAGCGGATGGACAATATACGGTTTCCGGCGATGTGGAAATTTCACTTACCAGTTCCGATACGAAACAGGTGTACGGAGTATCTGAAAATCACGCAGGGAAGACATTTCTGACCATAGATACCGACCAGTCCTATACCGGAATTCCAGGTATAAGCAAAGTAGGAAACCTCACAGTAAAGGGCGGTGGAACATTTGCACCGGCAGCTTTGGACAGCTGTACGGTCAGGCTGGAAGGGGCAAGTGCGATTGATCTTTCCCAGATGGAAACTCCACAGGTACATTCGATTGTGAGTGCGGATTCAGCAGGAAACCGACTGATCTTAGGAAAAGAACAGAAGCTGAATGTTACAGATACCATTACGGGTGCACTTACATTTGAAACCCTGAATGGAAGAAATGGAAAATCCGGAATTGCGGAGTATGGTCACACCTATCTGGAACTTGGAAGGGCTGCGGATACGGCGGTTTCTTTTACACCGACAGACGGACAGGCGGGAATGACACTGGAACGGACATCGTCTGGAAACGGAGAAATCTGGAAAACCAGTGAGTTGTCAGGGGATGAACCGGTTGCGGTAAAAAATATGACCATAAAAAATCCGGTAATTACCACAACGGTTTCGGAAATTTCAAAAGTCGGTGAGTATAAAAATAAGGATCCAAAACCATATCTGGCAGAGGTAGCCTGGCTGGAGCAAACGGATGAGTATGATCGGGATCTAGGGGTTGTTCCGATGGAATATGAAGTAACATTTAATGGAACTGCTTATTTTTCAAAAACAGTTACAGAGGACGAGAATAGTTTTATTTGTATTCCAGAGTTAAATTTAATGTTTATGACGGGGGTATCATATGAGGAAATTACAGATGATACGATCACACCCATGTGCTATCGCACGGCTGAGAGTTCTACGGTAAAAGAAGGAACCTACTATATCACAATCCGTCCATTTTCAGCAGATGAACAAATTGAGCAGAAGGTAGTTCTGATTGTAAACAAAGATCCGGATACATCCGGTTCGACGGTTACTTCAAAGGAAACAACCACTACGATAAATGGATTACCATCGGCCGTGTCCATGCAGGATGAACTGAATCTTACCGTGCAGACGGTCTATACAGATAGCAGCTTACAGGGACAGAACGTGCCGTCTGCTGGTTTTTCGGTATACATTAACCAGACCCCTTATGAAGTATCCGGCATCACGCTTCAAAACGGAGTGGCAGCCATAAAGATTCCGGTTTCAGAGGCAAACGGATTTCATATGGGAGAAAATGCAATTACAGTTTCTTATGCAGGAGAAGCCCATGAAAACTACAGGGTACTTCCTTCCCAGGCAAACGAAACCGTGACGGTAAATCCAATTGCCGTAAAGATGCAGTATGATACCATCCAGCAGACAGCTGCATACACAGGGCTGAAACAGAGCTGCTTTGTTTCCACGGTAAATGTAGTCCGAAAGGACAACGGAAAGACGGTAGATTCGCAGGTAAAGCCTGAAGTTTTCTATCGGCAGGATGGGAAAAATGTTGTTCCGGTGCAGCCGGGCAGCTATGAGGTGTGGTTTAAAGTAACTGGAAACCAGTACGATGTGATAGAGGAAAAAGTCGGAACCTTTACCATTACAGCGGCGAAACCATCGATTCGTCTTACGGCAGAGACAGAAAACGGTAATTCCGTACATCTGTATGCACAGGTAGATGGAGTCCGAAATGGCAGTATTCCGCTTGGTTCGATTTCTTTTTATCAGGACGGAACCATAATAAAGGCACAGGAAAAACTCGTATATGGGGAAGCTGATACGGTTGTATCAGGCTTAAAACGTGGCGGTTCTTATCAGTTTAAGGCAGTATATGAGCCGGATGATAAGGATGGACAGACTTATTACGAAACAGTGACAAGTGAAGCTGTGACCGTTACAATCAAAGAGGACAGTTCCACCGGAGGAAGTGGAACAACCGGAGGAGGCTCATCGTCCGGAGGCGGTTCATCTTCCGGAGGCGGTGGAACAACCGGAGGCGGCTCATCTTCCGGAGGAAGTTCCGGTGGCGGAAATACTTCGGGTGGTGGCACTGCCGGAGGGGGAACACCATCCAACGGAAATAAAACCGATGCAGAAACACCGTCTGACGGAAATACAGCTGGTACAGAAACACCGTCCGATGGAAACGCGGCCGGACAAAATACACCAACCGTGACCGTTACCGGAACCCGGAAAAATAAAGCCATCAAAACAACGGTGACCGCTGATCTGATAAAACAAACCATGGAAGAAAATAATGGAAAACACACAGATGTGACGATCCGGGTCACCGATCCGGCTGGCAACGTAAGCTATACACTGACCGTAAATACAGCAGACATACAGACCGGAAACAAGCTGTATGTGTGTGCAAAAGATCAAAAGACAGGTGCCTATGTCCTTGTAAACGACAAGAGTTATACGGTTACAAAAGCCGGAAATGTGAATTTTTCAGCAGATTCCAATAAGGATTATGTCCTTATGGATCAGAAAGATATGGATCAGGTCACAACGAAAATATTAAAAACGGTTACATTGAAGAATAAAACCGTTCAGGTGAAGAAGGGAAAACAAAAGAAGGTTTCTCTGGCAGCCACCTTAAATATGGACAATGTAAAAAGCATTTCTTATCAGAGCAATAACAAAAAAATTGCATCTGTAAACAAGAAGGGTACCATAAAATCGAACAAAAAAGGAACTGCGTCCATTCGCGTGACAGTAACCTTAAACAATGGGAAGACCAAAGTTTTAAAATTAAAAGTCAAAGTCAAATAGCAGATGCAGGAAAAGACAAAACCCCGGAAATAAATATCCGGGGTTTTTGTTTTACCTAGAGAGAAAGTGCACACTGATCAATTTTTTCCAGTTCCTCCTCCGTAAACGGAGCAGAGTTTAACACTTTCAGATTTTCAAGAATCTGTGCCGGGCGGGAAGCTCCGATCAGAACGGAAGTGACCACACCGTCACGGATGACCCATTTGAGTGCCATCTGTGCGAGGCTTTCACCACGGGCAGCCGCAATCTCATTCAGGCTCCGGATACTTGCCATCCGCTTTTCATCAAACTGATCCGCATGCAGGAAACGTCCGTCCGTGTTGACACGGCTGTCTTTTGGAATACCGTTTAGATAGCGGTCGGTCAGCATACCCTGCGCGAGCGGGCTGAAAGAAATAATTCCTTTCTTCCCATCTGCCGCGGCCTGTTTTAAACCGTTTTCTTCAATGGTACGGTTAAAGATATTGTAGGAATTCTGGTTGATAATAAACGGGCAGTGCAGATCTTCTAAGATGGCAGCCGCGCGTTTCATCGTTTCCCCGTCGTAGTTGGACAGACCGACATACAGTGCTTTTCCGCTTCGCACGATCTGGTCGAGTGCACCCATGGTTTCCTCCAGCGGTGTATCCGGATCCATGCGGTGGTGATAGAAAATATCCACATAGTCCAGACCGAGCCGTTTTAAGCTCTGGTCAAGGCTGGCAATCAGGTACTTGCGGCTGCCCCAGTTTCCATAAGGTCCCGGCCACATGTCAAAACCGGCTTTGGAACTGATGATCAGTTCATCGCGGTAGGAAGAAAGCTCTTCCCGAAGGATCTTCCCGAGATTTTCCTCCGCACTGCCCGGCTGCGGTCCATAGTTGTTTGCCAGATCAAAATGTGTGATCCCGTGGTCAAATGCCGTAAAGCACATCTGTCTCATATTTTCATAAACACCGGTATCTCCGAAATTGTGCCAGAAGCCCAAAGATACTTCCGGCAGCATCAGTCCGCTGTCGCCGCAGCGGTGGTATTTCATGGTTTCGTAACGTGATTCATTTGCGTGATACATAAGAAATCCTCCTTAGTTTGTAAAAAATTTATCATAAATGCCAAATCCAAAGATAAAAAGCACAATCAGCGGCAGAATATAGGTAATGTAGCCGCGCATCCAGTTTTTAATTTTTAATCCTTTTCCGGTATTGGCTTCGGTTGTGTAATTTTTCCAGCCCCAGCCGTAGCGGCTTGTGCAAAACAGCAGATATACCAGGGAACCGAGAGGCAGGAACAGGTTGCTTACCAGAAAATCTTCCAGGTCAAGCACAGACCCGCCAAAGATTGAAAAACCTTTCCAGTTCCATACATTGTATCCGAGTACACATGGCAGGGAGAGTACAATGATCAGTACCAGATTAACGGCACAGGATTTCTGGCGGCTGCATCCGGTCAGTTCCATACCGCAGGAGATGATGTTCTCAAATACTGCCAGGATTGTGGAAAACGCTGCAAAAAACATAAACAAAAAGAACAGGCTTCCCCAGAGTCTGCCAAGCGGAATATGGTTAAAAATATTCGGCAGGGTGATAAAAATCAGGCTTGGTCCGGAAGTCTGGTCAACATGGAACGTAAAGCATGCCGGAAAAATGATAAGTCCGGAGGTGATAGCAACAAACGTATCCAGAATGGCAATATTTACCGATTCACCAAGCAGAGAGCGTTCCTTTCCGATATAACTTCCCCAAATTGCCATCGCGCCGATTCCAAGGCTTAACGTGAAAAATGCCTGGTTCATGGCACCCGTAATGGTTTTTGCAATACCGATCTGTTTCATCCGTTCAAAGTCCGGGATCAGATAAAAGGCAAGGCCTTCTTTTGCCCCATCCATAAAAAAGCTGTTGACCGCCAGAATGATCATGATGATAAGCAAAGAAGTCATCATGACCTTTGTTACTTTTTCCAGACCGTTCTGCAGTCCACGGGAGCAGACAAATACGCCGGCGCAAACAACTACCACCATCCAGAAGCCCATGGTCAGAGGTTTGCTCAGCATTGTGGTAAACTGTCCGGATACACCGTCGGCATCCAGTCCCTGAAACTGTCCGGTGACCGTCATATAAAAATAATGAAGCATCCAGCCGGTGACCGTTGTATAAAACATCATAAGAAGATAGCAGCCGATCAATGTGATAATCCCGTGGATATGCCATTTCTGTCCGGGTTTTTCCAGTGCCTGGTAGGCTTTGACCGGACTTTTCTGGCTGGCACGCCCAACCGCAAATTCCATCGTCATGATCGGGAGTCCGAGAATAATCAGAAACAACAGATAAAACAGCACAAAGGCACCGCCTCCGCCCTGTCCGGCAGTGTATGGAAATTTCCATACGTTTCCGATTCCGATCGCACATCCGGCTGACAGGAGAATGAATCCCAGACGGGATTTTAATTTTTCTCGTTCTTCCATAAAATAATCCACCTTTTTGTAAACATTGTATAAAATACAAACGAAATTATACAATCTGTTGTGAGAAGTTTCAACCCTTTTTGACGAAATTTTACCAGGTATGTGTTGCATTTTTTTACAGATACTAGAGGAGAAGGTTGCGGAGTGTTCATGTTCTGCAATCAACAAGATTATCTTATGGAAAGAAAGAGGTATAAACCATGGTTTTAACAGAAAAAGAGATGGCTACAATTGAGGATCTGCACACACAGGAACTTTCCTGCGTGGAGAAGTACAAACGTTACGGACAGGAAGCAAAGGACCCGGTGCTTCGGGATTTATTCGCTGATCTTGAAAAGAAAGAGCAAAAGCATGTGGAGTCTCTGGAACAGGTCATGAAAGGCAGCGTCCCATCCTGTAACGTCAATGACAGGGATGGAAAGATGTATGAGCCAAAGGCAACATATGATTCCATGACCAATCCGGAAGATAAGAAAAACGATAATTTCCTTGCCACAGACAGCATTGGTTCTGAAAAAATGGTGTCCGGAACGTATAATACCGATGTGTTTGCATTCGGGGATTCTGATGTGCGCAAACTTCTGGCAGATATCCAGGTGGAAGAACAAAACCACGCGGAGATGCTCTATAAATATAAAACCGTAAACGGCATGGCATAGCCGGCATGTGGAGTGGATGTCTCAAAAGCATCCACTCTTTTTCTTTTTACCTAAGACTTACAGAAACCGGATAGTACATCTTACATAACCTGTTTATCATAAATCCTGTAATAAATCTTACAGATTTCACAAGGAGAACATATGTCCCGATGGCGGTGATAAGTGGGGCATAGTTGGAAAAATATATCATATATGTCCCAACACACGATGCAAGTGGGACATAATTAATCTTTTATTTTCTATATGTCCACTATCAATTTGGAAAGTGATAGAACACTTGATTTTCTTAAAAAACACATGCAAATCTGTTTATTAAAAAAATGGTCTGGAAAATTCAATTCCGAAACAATCCCAGCGTATTAAAAATATATTGACATTTACGAACTTTACGCTATAATAGAATCAAACATATGAACAAATGCTCATATGAAAGAATGATAAAATGAAAAAGGAAAGTATGGAGGAAACCGACGATGAAGAAAACTTACAAAATTGATGTGGATTGTGCAAACTGTGCAAATAAAATGGAGGAAGCTGCAAAAGCTACTACCGGAGTAAAGGATGCAACTGTAAATTTCATGACACTGAAGATGAACGTAGAATTTGAAGAGGGTGCAGATGCGAAAGCGGTTATGCAGGATGTGTTAAAGAACTGTAAGAAAGTGGAAGATGATTGTGAGATCTTTCTTTAAATCCGGCTTTTCCCATAGGTATCAGTCAGATTGGAGGGCACCATGAATAAAAAGCAGAAAAAAGTATTGAAACGAATTATTGTGGCGGCAGTGCTTCTGGTTATCATCGGGATTGCAGGAAGCGTTGTTTCCATACCAAAGTGGCTGGAGTTTCTTTTCTATCTGGTTCCGTATTTTGTGATCGGTTATGATATTCTGCGGAAAGCCTGGAAAGGAATCTGTAACAGGCAGATGTTTGATGAAAATTTTCTGATGGCAGTGGCAACCATCGGAGCGATTGCCCTCAGCGATTACAAAGAAGGCGTTGCAGTTATGCTGTTTTATCAGATCGGAGAGCTGTTCCAGAGTTATGCAGTCGGTAAGAGCCGCCGGAATATCAGTGATCTGATGGATATCCGGCCGGATTATGCAAATATTGAAACAGACGGTCAGATGGAAAAAGTAGACCCGGATGAGGTGGAGATCGGCACGGTGATTATTGTACAGCCGGGCGAAAAAGTTCCAATCGATGGTGTGGTTGTGGAAGGACATTCTTCCCTGAATACCAGTGCACTGACGGGAGAGAGTGTTCCGCGGGAAGTCGCTGTGGGAGAGGAAATCATCAGTGGATGTATCAATATTTCCGGACTGTTAAAGATCCGCACCACAAAAGAGTTTGGAGAGTCTACGGTTTCTAAGATTCTTGATCTGGTGGAGAATGCAAGTTCCAAGAAATCACGTTCCGAGAATTTTATTTCCAGATTTGCACATTATTATACACCGGCAGTCTGTTACGGCGCGCTGGCACTGGCAATACTGCCACCGCTTGTCCGCATGCTGTTTATGGGGCTTCCGGCAGACTGGGGCATCTGGATTTACCGTGCACTGACATTTCTGGTTATCAGCTGCCCGTGTGCGCTGGTCATCAGTATTCCACTCAGCTTTTTTGCAGGAATCGGAGGTGCCAGTGCAGAGGGTGTTCTGGTAAAGGGTTCCAACTATCTGGAAGCACTTGCGGGAACGCGTACGGTTGTCTTTGATAAGACAGGAACAATTACGCAGGGGGTATTTGAAGTCTGCGGAATTCATGGAACAAACTGTGCATCCGGCAGCTGTCCGGTTGTGTCCGGACATCCGGTATATACGAAAGAGGAAGAACAGCTGCTGGAATACGCGGCACTGGCAGAGTGCCACAGTACACATCCGATCAGTGTCAGCCTGCAGAAAGCCTATGGCAGGAAACTGGATGTGGGCCGGGTCACAGATGTACAGGAAATCGGTGGACACGGTGTGATCGCAACGGTAGACGGACACAGGGTTGCAGCAGGAAATGACAAACTCATGAAAAAAGAAAAAATTGCGTACCGCAACTGCAGCTGTACCGGTACAATCGTACATCTGGCAGTCGATGGTGTCTATGCCGGTCATATACTGATTTCAGATATGATTAAGCCGAATGCGGCGGCTGCCATGCAGGCACTGAAAAATTCCGGTGTGCACCGGCTGGTAATGCTGACCGGTGATGATGACCGTGTGGCACAGCAGGTAGCAGGGGAGGTTGGAATCACGGAAGTACATTCCCAGCTGCTTCCGGCAGATAAAGTTTCCGAAGTGGAAAAACTGTTGCAGACCAGGGAAGAAAAGAGTACCGTTGCCTTTGTCGGGGATGGCATCAATGATGCACCTGTGCTTTCCCGTGTTGACGTCGGAATCGCTATGGGAGCACTTGGATCGGATGCGGCGATTGAGGCAGCAGATGTGGTACTGATGGATGATGATCCGCTTAAGATTGCGAAAGCAATCCGTATCGCAAGAAAGTGCCTGCGGATTGTATATGAAAATATCTGTTTTGCAATCGGGATTAAACTGCTCTGCCTGTTTTTGGTAACGATAGGTATTGCAAATATGTGGATGGGAATTTTTGCAGATGTCGGTGTTATGGTGATTGCTGTGCTGAATGCAATCCGCGCACTTTTTGTAAAAAAATTATAGGGTATAATTCTGCCGGAAATGTTCCGGTGGAGAGGAGGAACTTCATGGAAAAAGAAAAGATTGAATGCTGTAGTGAAAATCAGGTACATCCGGATCTGCTAAAGATCGTGAATGACACGATGCCGGAAGAAACGGAATTGTATGATCTTGCAGAATTATTTAAAGTGTTTGGAGATTCCACCCGTATCCGCATCCTGTTTGTCCTGTTTGAAGCAGAGGTGTGTGTCTGTGATCTTGCAGCGGTATTGTCAATGACACAGTCTGCAATTTCCCACCAGCTTCGGATTTTAAAACAGAATAAGTTAGTCAAATGCCGCAGGGAGGGAAAATCTGTTTTTTATTCCCTGGCAGATGACCACGTCCGGTCAATCATTGCACAGGGCAGGGAGCATATTGAGGAAGATGTAATATAAGGATGATACCATATGGGAGAAAAGGACATTCGCGGTGGATGTCCTTTTTTCGTACAGACGGATCTTAATATTTATTTAAGTTTCTTTAAAGATAGCCTTTTTTGGATATGAAACTGCTATAATAAAGGTGCAGTAGAAAAAATACATCAATTAAAATATGAGGTAAATACATATGGAAACTTATGAAAGCGTAAAAAGTAATCCGGTGCAGCCGGAGCAAAAAGAAAAGAAAAAAGGCGGTGCATGGAAAGGGATTGTAGCGGTGATTCTTGCAGCAGGCGTTGTGGGAAGTACCACGATTTCTGCGTTTAATCTGGTGACTTTAAAATCCTATATTGCAGAGCAGAAAAAGGAAGAAAATCCTGAGACTACCGAGGATTACGTAAAGATCGCAGATAATTATGAGATCAAACCTACCACAAATATTTCGGATGCCTACAAATCCGGCGATACTTCAAAGCTGACAGACAAAGAAAAAGAAACCCTTGATATGGCAAAAAAAGCGATCAAAGATATGAAGATTACGGACAGCATGTCTGATTTTGAAAAGGAAAAGGCGGTGTATGACTGGATGACCAAAAAGCTCCAGCAGGATTCCGGGGCACTGACCGTTATTCCGAGTACACAGGAAGACTGTGATAATCCATACGGTGTGTTAAAATACCACAATGCCGTATGCGTCGGTTATGCAACGACATTCCGCATGTTCATGCAGATGATGGGAATTGAATGTAAAGTGGAACATAATACAGAAAAATTCCATAGCTGGGATGTGGTAAAAATTGACGGAGATTGGTACATTACCGATATTTATTCCGATGCAGGAAATGGAAATTATGCGAACTTTAATGTGACGGATGCCATGTATGGACAGTCCCAGAGCTGGGATCGCGATTACTTCCCGGCAGCTAACTCATTAAAGTACAATATGGCATACCAGAATAAGAAAACCGTGGACAGTATATATGATCTGCCGAAAGCATTGCGTGCTGCTATGGACAAAAAGCTTGGCGGGGTCATGGTTGCGTTTAAAGAGGATATTACAGAGGAAAAAGCGCAGGTGGCAAATGCCATAGCTTCTTCCATTGACAATTTCCTGATGTCCGGAAACTATAAGGATATGCCATACAGTCTGGGAACTTACAACTGGATTCAGGATCCGGATGGAAAAGGATATTTGTTTAATGTTACCATGCCGGGATATAACACGGACAATACAAGCCAGAATATCAGCGAAAAAGAACAGAAAAAAATCGACAAGGCTGTCCAGAAAGCATTTCAGGGACTGGAACCTGCAAACGGAGATGGCATGATGATGGATGGCGCAAGTGCTGATATCGGAAATAAGGATATGACCATGGATAATGCGGCACAAAATGGGGCAACGTTCAGTACAGAAGAAACTGTGGAGGCCAGATAACAGATGAAAAAACAAAAAACGGGTTGGAAACTTCTGCTGGTTCTGACCATGCTGGTGATGTGTGTGGGATGTGGTGCGAAGAAAAACACGTCCGGTTCTGTCAGTATGTATGACCTGCGCACGGCGATGGAAGCAGCGGATCCGGATCTGCCGGAGATGCTTAATGCCAGCAGCGCAGAAAAAGATGCAGAAGATAAGTTTTCCCATATTTCTGACATGGACTATAAAAAAGTGGACAGTTATTTTGTAAGCTATTCTTCGGATGGACACAAAGCAGATGAAATTGTAGTGATTGCCGTGAAAGATAAGGCAGATGTGGATGAGGCAAAAGAAAGCCTGACAAAGCATCAGCAGGATCGGTATAATTTGCTGCAGTCCTATGAACCGAAGCAGGTCAGCCGGATTCAGGATGGGTTGGTTTTTACGAAAGGGCAGTATGCAGTCCTTATTATCACAAGCCATAATGATGATGTGCGGAAAGCGTTTGAAGATACCATAAAAAGTAAGTAGTATAAATAGGATCGTGTTTGAGTAAAATATAGAAATAAAAATGCAACATTCTTTTATAGAATGTTGCATTTTTATTTACACATAATATATCGGACGATTGTTATGTTACTTAACCCCTAAATTCAAAAAAATAAAAATATTACTTAAACCTTTGTGGGCATGGAATATAATGCCTTTTCGTATTCCTCCAAAGAATATTTTTTTAAAATCTGTTCTTTGTTCAGACCAAGATCAAGCATATTTTGAATCGCTTCGAGTCTCTCTTCACGTTTACCTTCGAGTTTACCTTTTGCTTCTCCCTGTTCCAGCAATTCCTCAGATCGTAATTTCAAAATCTTACCACCCATAATCTCACCCAATCCTTTCCTGATAGTGTTGTCCTCCGGAATAATATAATTCGCAATCTCTTTAATTAAGACAATCATATTCATATAGAGATGTGATTTGCTTTCTTTTTCCGATGCCTTTTCCAAGCAGTGGTTAATTTTCCGGAAATCATCCAGCAGATGCTGCAGTTTCTTCGAATCTGTTCCATTGTGTTTTAAAAAATGCTCATACCGCAAGATATGGTACGGAAGTAAAATTAGCAGTCGTTTTTCGAAAATCTGATCCACAGTATATTTTTTCGCCTGCAAAACAGGAACGCGGTAATGTACTTCCTGACCGTCCGCAAACTTCACAATCGCTCCGTGATATTCTGGAAGAGATCGGTGATTGCGTATATAGAGTACGCATGACTGCGGAAATTCAATCTCCCAGATATCGTTTTCTTCAAGAGAAGCATGTTCAATTGCAATCGAAATATCATACTCAAACATCCGGATGACCATCGTCTCATCTTTTGTTGACTGGCACTCTAGATGATACATGCGGTTATCGATCCGAATAATTGAGTCCGTGATTATCGTTCCATACTTTTCGTAATGTTCGTTTCGCAGCTGTTCAAAGTGTTCCGCTTCGCTGTAAGAAGTGTGGAAAACTTCATTGATCAGTGGAATCAAAAGTTGCGGCATTTTTTGCGCGATGGTTCGAAATACATCGTCAAAAATCGTGCTGTGTCCTGTAGTGTTTTTTGCGTTGGCATCCGGCAACGAAGTTGCCACAATGTCAGTGTTCCCCATGTAGTATCCTACCTTTCTTTTAGTATATATCATAAACATCTGTTTTTACAATATGGAAAATATAAGAAACAGTTGTTATGACCGGTTTTATGAAGTTGTGATTCCAATAGTGATTTACGAGCGAAATACTCTCCATGATTGCTTTGCACTACTTTTCCGGCAGTGCCTGTCTGGCATCAGATTTGGAATTATATGTGTTTATTGGAAATAGAATAACGTATTTACAAATAGAAGTCAAATGTTTTTATTATGAAGAGAACGCTTTGTATTGTGGTGCAGCAACAAAGCATTCCCATATTTTTATAAATTGATGTTCAGATAAACAAGATCTTTTTCATCCTGTTCAATTCCGAGATACCGTTTAGTGATGTGGAAAGAAGAGTGATTAAAGACATTCATTAAGAGAGCCGGCTGGACTCCTTCCTGCCATGCATAATAGCCAAAGGTTTTCCGGAGAGAATGACAGCTGATCGCCTCCTCACTGGTTGTATGTGAGGCATCTTCTTTAATAATGCGGTAAGCCTGTGAACGGCTGAGCGGTTTATAAGGGTTTGTCCGTTTGGAGAAGACATATTCCTCCGGATCGGGGGTTCTTTCCATAAAATATAGATACAGGGCATTTTTCGCGTTCTGGTTTATCGCAATATAATTTCTTTTTCCTGTTTTATGTTCCCATACCAAAAGATGATCCCGAAAACAATTCTTTTTAAAATCATAGACACTTCTCCAGCGAAGATTTAAAAGATCGCTGATTCTCAGTGCAGTGTTTAATCCCAATACAACTAAAGTATAATTACGCAGATGCGGTTTTATCTGCTTGTAGTATGAACTGAAATTCTGCAGTTCCTGTCGGTTTCGGATCGGTTGTGTTGTTCCCATAAAAATTACTCCTTTCAAGCCAAAAATAAAGTACTTTTGTGACATAAAATGCAACATTCTATAAAACATTGTCGCATTTTTGAAATAAAAAGAAAAGAAGCATTTTATAAAAATGCAGATGCGTAAGAAAATGCGCAGGACATACCCGAGGAAACAGGGTATGGAATACATACATGGAGGTAACAAAATGCTGAAACTTTCATTGAAACAGGGGCAATATGTAAACATTGGTGATAACATCCGTGTGGTCTATGTAGGTGGTTCGGGAAATCACGCAAGGTTGCTCATTGATGCCCCACGGGAACTCAACATTGCCAGAAGTACCACGGAAGAAAATCCGGCACGAAAGAGAGAAACCTATTATGCAGAGCCGGGCATTTCCAGGGAGGCACAGCAGGAAATTAAGAGGATCCTGTGGAACGAGCGGATGAAGGCAGAAGCAAAAAAAGATGCAGAGAGTTTAAAAGATAAATTTAACGCTTAGCATCACACAAACATTTGGTAATAAGCGGGGCACACCCGGGACGCTTCGCTTATTGCGGTATATCGTAAGGTGTACGGCAGAATATACAAGGTTGCAAAGCATCTCAGATGCTTGTGACGCACCGCAGACGTGGTGCAATAAGAAACAACCTCAGGAAAAGGATTTCCGGAGGAAAAGACATAATACCCCGCATAGCGGGAGTTCAAGGAGGATTCAATTATGAGTATGGTAGTACAACACAACATGCAGGCAGCAAACGCAAACAGAATGCTTGGTATCACATCCGGAGCACAGGCTAAGTCAACCGAGAAGTTATCTTCCGGTTACAAGATCAACCGTGCAGCAGATGATGCAGCAGGACTTACCATTTCCGAGAAGATGAGAAAGCAGATCCGCGGACTGGACAAGGCTTCTTCCAATGCACAGGATGGTGTATCTTCTGTACAGACCGCTGAAGGTGCTTTAACAGAAGTTCACAGCATGTTACAGCGTATGAATGAGCTTGCAGTTCAGTCTTCAAATGGAACAAATTCGTCTGATGATCGTCAGGCTATTCAGGATGAAGTGGATCAGCTTACTACAGAGATCGATCGTGTTGCTGAGACTACAAAATTCAATGAGATTTATCTGTTAAAGGGTGATGATTCTTCAACAAAGAATGTATATATGAAAGGTCATGATGCCGGATTAAAGGGAAATTTAATTGATGGTGGTAAGCAGGCAACATTTACAATGGATACACTTAAGGCTGGAGATACTTATAAGATTGCTGGAAAAGAGTATACAATTGGTGCAGAGAAGGCAGATGCAGAGAAATTGATTACAGATGCTATTGCAGCTGCAGCAGCAGGTAATTCTAATGAAACTGTTTCTATTGATGGAGCAGATTATGTGATCGACAAAGATGGTAAGATTAGCAAGGGTGGAACAGAACTTGGAGCAGATGCTGCAGCAGATCTGACAGCAATTAAGAAATTGGTCGTTGCAGGAGCTACAGTAAAATACGGAGATAAATCCATGACCGTTATGGATGCACAAAACGGAGTAGACAAGGATGATTCTTCTGTAATTACAGCAGATCATGCAAAAGAGTTGATTCAGGCAGAGTTATTAGCTGCAAATAATATTGGAACTACAGATCAGAAAGCAACTGTTGAAGAAGGTCAAGATGATGCAGCTACAGGAAAAACATCTTATAAAATTAATAAGGGATATGCTACTGTTGCAAATACGCTTTCTTTCAATTTGCATGTTGGAGCAGATGCTGATATGACGAATAAGATTACGGTAGACATTGATACTATGAATTCCTCAAATCTTGGTATCAAGGGAATCAATGTAAAGGATGCTACCGGTACAGCAGCAACTTATGCGATTGACGCAATTGCAGATGCTGTATCAAAGGTTTCTTCTCAGAGATCTTCACTTGGTGCTGTACAGAACAGATTAGAGCACACCATCGACAACTTGGATAACATTTCCGAGAATACATCTTCTGCTGAGTCTCGTATCCGTGATACAGATATGGCAAAAGAGATGGTTAACTACAGCAAGAACAACATTCTTGCACAGGCTGGACAGTCTATGCTTGCACAGGCAAATCAGTCTAACCAGGGTGTACTTTCTCTGTTACAGTAATTTCATAAATGCCATTTTAATAGGGAACTCTTTTGGGGTTCCCTATTTATGGTATGAATGAAGTGTTGGCAGCATATACTAAAAATAAAACATCTGTGTGGTAGTAAAATTGAATCCAAAAATAAGAAACGCAATTTTAGAATTGCTGAATGAATATATCAAAAGAAATAAGGAAAAGGATAAAGATCATACGAATCTTCCAATACTCGTTTCCATTACCCGAAAAGGTTATTGGCTGTTTCGTATGCTCTTTGATGAATATGAAGAACACAAATGGGAACTTGCAGAGAATGATCCATTGCATGTGTTTGGAGAATTTGAAATCTACAGTGACCGGTATATGACAAAAATACTGGATGGGATTGTACCAGATGATAAGAACCCGACGGCTGTTAAATTGTTATTTGAAAACCGGCAGATCCTGTTATTTGACGATGTTATGATACGTGGTGACAATTTATTTTATCATTATGTTATGCTTTCAAGCTGGGGGGCAGATGTGACGCCTCTGACATTGGAATGTGACCGGTCTTTCTGGGAAAAATATAGTGACAATGTTACAAAAAGGAATGCGTTTAAGAAGTTTTATCCGGAACATGAAGAACTGTTTCCGCAGGCTATAAATGATTTTTGGAATAAGCAGCGTGCATATGCAGCGTTTCGATTTTGGATGACACCGGAAGATCTGGCAAATGATTCTGTGTACGAACTGTTGCTGTTCCAAAAAAAATTGTGTCCTATGACCATTGATCTGCCGATTATAGCGGAAAGTGCATGTGCTGACAATCAAAAGACGCATCGTTATGTGACACTGCAGACATCAATGTGGGAAAAATTAAGAGCAAAACAGCGTGATTGGTTTTTTGTGGAAAATATATCGCAGATAAAAGGCAGTTATCACGTAAATGCTTCTTTTTTTGAAGGAATTACATGTTTGCAGGAACTGTCTTTGTGGGGAGAGATTGAGGATTGCACGGTAAAATGCAAATATAATGAACCGGCAAATGATGAAATAAAAATTGTGTTTGTGCCACAGGTAATTGTAAAATCTATGAGTTATTTTCAAGTGGTTGAACTGTTTTGCCGCCTGTATGAACAGACGGATTATGGAAATGAAATAAAAAAGACCATCAACAGACTGCTTGGAGAACCCGTTGATGAGGATAATAACGAATTTCCGAAAGAAAAGATGCTGTTACTGATGGAAAAAAACTGTAATTTCTATCGGGCATTGTATCGCGCCAATATTTTATATTTCAGTTTATATGTCGGAAAGCAATTTGAAGAATTTTTAATAGAAAATGAAATTTATAAAAAAAATGATTTGGTATTGGATTTTGACTGGGGATTTATGAAGCATCATTCGCCCCAGAAATTGATTGATACACTAAAAAAACTTGCAGAACATCCGGAAATCATGAAACAGCGGCTTCTGATCCGGAATATGAAAAAAGAAACGCATATTCATAAAGAAGTGATTGATAAAAATTGGAAAGCAGCCTTGTATTGTGTGCGGGAATGGCTGGCGGAGGAGCGTTTTGAGGACAACAATGATTTTGAACATATTCTGACAATTGAGTGGATGGAAAACTCTCTTTCGAATGTAATACCTGATATGAATCTGGAAGAACGGAGACTGATCGTCACACGCATCATTTTGTTGTGTCAGGAAGAAAGCTGCTTTCGTAATTATATTGTAAATGATACGAAAAATGGATTGGTAAAACGAGGGTTTCGACCGGGGGAAAATGCCGTTAAAATTCTGGGAGAAACGGCAAAACAAGTGGTTCCATATATTTATGCGTTATATATACGCACAGGAGCAAAGGATTTTTATGAATACTATGATTCGTTTATTGAAAAATTAAATACATATTTTTATCATGAACGGTTTTTGGAGTATGGATTAGATCCATATTCATTGTATTTTTTTGAAGATTTTTTTCAGACAGAACCGGAAGGGTCTATATGGAGTATTGAAAAAAAACTGGCTCAGGTGAGATATTTACTTGCGGATTACCTGGATGGAAATACGAGAGAATATGATCATATATTTCAGTTGGTAAATGAATGGGAGTTAGGATATGGAAATAGCAGTAGCAACGTGGAGTTGCTTTCGTGAACTGGAACCGGGAGTGAAATGGATATTAAGTGATCTGTTAGATATTGCCGCAGAGCGTGGCAACTGTAAGGAATCACCGGAAGGAGAACGGTATCTGGATGGAATCCCTATGGAAGAACTGTGTCACACGATGATTGCCGCTTTAAATGTAACGAAGATGAAGCATTATGCTGCACAGGTGCAGACATTGACCGCATGTTCACGTACGGCAGCGGAGATTGTAAAAAATGGAATTCGGATTATGCTGTCTTTGTATTTGGAACCATATGAAACAGAACCGGGGAAAACGGAAAGACGTGTAAAGATTGTTGGTGGTGAAAAACGATCAGCGGAGGAACGCGTATCCTCTTTTTATGCAGTTGCATTGTATAAGTATTTATATGAGAAAACAGAAGATCAGGCTGCATGGAAGCAATTTAAGGAAGAATATCTGGAAATTCCGTATTATGTAAATTTATATAGAATACAGGGAAGAACAACTGGAGGAGGAAAACAAAAGTACACAGAACAATATATTCAGCAATGGGAAGCACAGATGCGGGGATTCCTGCAGGAAGAACAAAAAAAAGGTGTAAGATACGGTTATTTTGAAAATATGGATTTGGATCGCATTGCAAGGAGTATGCCATACATAATGGAGGAATAAGGAATGAGGGACAGATTTAACGAAAGATATATTGCAGCAATCAAAGCAGACTGTATGCATGAATGTTGTCTGGAGAGTGGTTTTGTGAAACTTTCCAAAGCAGATACCTTTATAGAATATTGTTTTGAGATGGCATGCGCCCATATGAACCGGGGATTGGATGTACTTACCGAGTGGAGATACCGCAAAGACCAGTATTGTAAAATTACAGATACCATCATATATGATTTTGCACACTACAGTAAACATGACTCCAGCCATTCGGTCAGTATTCTTGAAACGATCGAATTGGTCATCGGAGATGAACGCATTGTAAAATTGAGCAGAGGGGATTTATGGCTTTTACTGGAATCTGCGTATTCCCACGACATCGGAATGGCATTGACCGGAAAAGAATTACATGATTTGTGGAGTGATCCGGATTTTAAGGAATATCTTTTAGCTTGTCTGACATCCAAAGATCCGGATTTGAAAGAGGCAGCTTCTTATTATCAGAAAATGGATGAGCTGCTTCGCAGCAAAACAAATATGCGTCATACAGAAGACAAGAACCGGAAAGATATTTTTGAAGAATGCTGGCCAAACAGAATTGTTGAATATGTAAAGTGGCTCGTTTCGGATTATGTCCGAAGACAGCACAGCAAACGCAATGTAAAGGTAAGAGAACGTGTAGTTGCAGAAGATAATTCGGAAGTGCCGAGAAGATTGTACGAGATTGTAGCACTGGTATCGGAATTGCATACATATGATGGATATGATGCTATCATGGAACGATTGCGGTATCGGGAAAAAGGAATTGGAGCAGAACTGATTTATCCAAGATTTACAGCCGCTTTGCTTCGGCTTGGGGATGTGCTGGATGTAGAGAACAATCGGTTCTCACTGTACTCCGTGGAGCATATGGAGCAGATGCCGGGACTGAGTTCTACGCATATGCTAAAACATGAGGCAATCAGTCACATAATCATTACCTCGGAGGAGATTCAGGTAGAGGCTGAGTCGGATCAGATCGAGGTATGTAAGTGTGCGCAGGACTGGTTTCACCTGATCGAACAGGAAGTGCAGGATCTGATTTACAGCTGGAATGAAATCGCACCTCCATTACTGCGTGGCTGTACGTTAAAGCGAAGTCACTGCCACGTGTATTTGTTAGACAGCAACAATAAAAAACATGCCTATCATCTGGGCCGTCAGAAGCGTTTTGAGGTAGACAAGGAAAAACTGACCGATTTGCTGGCAGGAGCCAATTTTTATACGAACCGCATGGATTTTATACGGGAATATCTGCAGAACGCGATGGATGCCACACGGATGCAGTTGTGGAAAGATATTATGCAGGGATTGTGCGGAGAAAGAATAATGGAGCTGGCAAAAGAGGGAAATTTGCAGCCATTTGACATTTCAAAGGAAATCTATGATCGCTATGAAGTACAACTGAAAGTGGAAAGTATTCCGGGAGATTATGACAATCTGTTAATTACGGTGGAAGATCGCGGCATTGGTATGGAAGAAGACTGCATGGCAGTCATATCTATCATTGGGACAGGCTGGAGAGGACGCAGGCAGTACGACCGGATGATACAGGAAATGCCAAGATGGATGCGGCCAACGGGTGGATTTGGAATTGGAATTCAATCTGCATTTATGGTGACCTCATCGGTAACGATCATGACGCAGACGGAGAATGAAACCGTCGGACGCAAAATTACGTTGAATGCACCAAAATCAGGTGGAGAAGTAATCACCGAGGAATATCAATTGGGACATCATGGAACAAAGATAGAGATCAAAGTTCCTGTTGACATTTTTTTGCGGTGGAATAGTGAGATTGCGCAAAATGATAAAACAAAAGTTCGATATGATCGGGTAGAAGTGGAACGGCAAAACATTGAGAGCAATGTGTATGCAGATAAAGTTGGATTTGATGAAGAAAATATCAAGGGTTATACGAGAAAGGTGTTACTGAGTTATTTGAATCAGATTATTCCAGAGCCATTGATCGCCATTGCAGTATATGTGCAAGGGTATGAGAAAAAAAGATACTACATAAACGAGGTGCCGTACCATGTTAAGGAATTGACATGGAATGATAAAAGATATCAGATATTATCTAGGTGGAATGAAAGTAATGTTTCCAAAAACCAGTTGTATTTGAAAGCATGGGATTGTGAAGAAGAAGTTTTGGTAACAATTCGAAAGAGAACTTCTGGTAGCAATGGAAAGATGACTATCTGCTATAAAAATGTTCGTATGACAGGAGTGGAAAATCCATTATCGGCTTTGGATGAGGTTTTGGATATTTCACTCGATTTTATGGGATTACAGGCAAAACGGGATTTAAAGATTCACCGCAATGAATTTCGGGAAGATTTTTCCTTGGAGGAGTATATCGTTCGTTATTTGCAGTTATATTTCCATTCATCATTGGAGCATTCAGGTGAGTATGATATGAAGATGCGCTTATTGCAAATGTTATATTTGCCGGATAGTGATATGGATATATTTTGGGAATATATAGAAAAAAATTTGGAAGATTACAAGACAGATTTGATTGATGGGTATCAAATTAGTATTAAGAAGAAAAAAATTCCAGACGATGTGTTGTCAGAAGCAGTGCGCGAAGTAGAACAAATAGAACCAACAAATGGGGAGTTAGAGGGAAAGTTAGAGGAGGCACCGGTTCTGAGAGAAAACGAAGGATTTTCTCAGGGATTAAATTTGGCAGATATATCCATAAAGGAAATTAAGCGGAATATACTGGAGGTGTATAAGGAATATTTTCAGCGAAAAGAAAAAGGTGGAGGATTATTGGTCGCATCGAATGATCGCAGTTCCTATACAGCAGAGGAATTAAAAACATATCAGCATACGGATGTTCAGACATGGATTATGCAGCATATGCATCTGGAACAGGATGAATGGAAATTTAATGAAAATATAAATGAGAAAGAAGATGACCATGTACTCTATTATCTGATACAGAATGGAATTATTATAGAAAACTTTCTGTGGAAACTGTTACAGGATAGAGAAGAATTGGAAAAACAAAAGATTGCTGTTAATGTTCGTGGGGAAAAAGAAAATAAGAGGGTAGTTTTTTGGAAATTTGAAAAGAAATTACCAACTGGGAAAAAATATAACTCACTCAGAGAATTTTATCTGCGTTCATGGAGCGATTTACAAGGCAGCTTTTTCACAGAATATCCAGAAGAATTTTCCCTTTTGGAGGTGACAGAAATTCCTTATATATCCCGGCAAATAGACAAACAGACGTGTTATATAATTCGTCCGATGACAGCAGAATGGATTTATCAGTTTAGCCAGAGAAATGCTTATAATATTCATATGGGAAGAAAGTACATAACAAAAGATGCTTTCATTAAAGAAGTGATGGGAAATGACTGGCTGCATCCAACAGAAGAATTTGGATATCTTATGCGATGGGTTTCAAAATATGCAAAACATGAAGCAACCCGAAGAAATATGCAGCTTATATGGGATATGTATACAAAATATGTCGGAGGAATTTTCGATGAGAACAAAGATATGATGTTATCCAATAAGGATGTTTGGAATGAGATGGTGGATAAAATGAAGAGGAATAAATGAAGTGTGGAAAAGTTCAAAGAAAATGAAATAACACAATATTATTATCCGGGATATATGGATGATTACGATAAAATTGTGCAATCGTATATCAAGTATTATCACATAAGAGCGCAGAAGTGTAAGCAGTTTTATTATGCGTTTACGATTATTAAAATTGCGCTTGCAGCCAGTATTCCTGTTTTGCAGATGATCAGCGTGGTGAAAAAATATCCGGTAATTTTGGCAATTGTTTCTGCTGCCATTGTGGTTATAGAATCCATTCTTGTTATGGCGCGTAGTGTGGAAAAATGGTCATTATTCCGAAATAACTGTAATCGCTTGTTACAGATTCAAAGGGTAAATGCAATAAAATGCGCAGATTCTCAGTCGTTAACCGATGAAAAGAGAGTTTATATTCAGGAAGTGGAGAGTGTGCTTGATGATGAAGCAAGGCGGTGGTATCAACTTACGCATCAGCAAAGGAAAACATAGGAGAAGCTATTGTATTCCACGATGGAAAGAACGAAAGAGTTACGAATGGGCAGAACCCGATTTTCCGGGTTCTGCCCATATCTGCATTACACAGGAGGTTTTAGGTATGTGCCAGGAGTGGATCTGACTATACTTTTTCAGGCATAGAACGCAAAGCCTCCTCATATTCCTCAGGAGAATATTTTCTTAAAATCTGTTCTCTGGTTAAACCAAGATCAATCATATTTTGAATTGCATCAATTTTGGCTTCATGTAGTCCGGTAAGCCTGCCTCTGGCTTCCCCCCTGGCTTCCCCTCGAGCTTCTCCAAGCTCCAACAGTTCCTCCGACCGTAACTTTAAAATTTTACCACCCATAATCTCACCCAATCCTTTCCTGATCTCATTATCCTCCGGAATAATATAATCCGCAATCTCCTCAATCAGAACAATCATATCCATATAAAGATGTGACTTTTGTTCCTTCTCAGATGTTTCCTCCAGCTTTCGGTTGATCTCCCGGAAATCGTCGAGCAGATGCTGCACTTTCTTTAAATCCGTTCCGTTATGCTTCAAAAAGTGTTCATACCGTAAGATATGATATGGAAGCAGAATCAGCAGCCGTTTTTCAAAAATCCGATCGACCGTGTATTTCTTTGCCTGTATGATCGGAACGCGGTAACGAATTTTCTGACCGTCCGCAAACTTCACAATCGCTTCGTGAAAATCCGGAAGTGAACGGTGATTGCGGATGTAAAGTACGCACGACTGCGGAAATTCAATTTCCCAGACCGCATGCTTCGCAAAAGAAGCATGCTCAAGCGCAATGGAAATATCGTACTCAAACATACGGATGACCATCGTTTCATCTTTGGTGGACTGGCACTCCAGATGATAAATGTGGCTGCCGATCCGGATAATGGAGTCCGTGACCACGGTTCCGAATTTTTCATAATGTTCATTCCGCAGCTGTTCAAAGGGTTCCTCCTCACTGTAGGAAGTGTGGAAAACTTCATTGATCAGCGGAATAAGAAGCTGTGGCATCTTTTGTGCAATTGTCCGGAACACATCATCAAAAATGGTGCTGTGTTCTGTCGTGTTTTCTGTGTTGGCATCTGGTAACGTGTTTACCGAAATGTCAGTGTTCCCCATGTAATGTCCTGCCTTTCCTTTAGTATATATCATAAGCATCTGTTTTTACAATATGGAAAGTGTAAGAAACAGAAGCAGTTATGATCAAACGTATGAAATTGTAATTATAATGGTAATTTGAACGAATGTTCTTTCATGAATGCTATGAGATATAATTAAAATACATCTCATAGCATAGAAATAAGAAAAATACAGTTATAGACGGATTATGTCATGCTTTTACCGACATAGAATTTATCGCCTCTTCATATTCCTCTGGAGAATATTTTCTTAAAATCTGTTCTCTGGTTAAACCAAGATCAATCATATTTTGAATTGCATCAATTTTGGCTTCATGTAGTCCGGTAAGCCTGCCTCTGGCTTCCCCTCGAGCTTCCCCTCTGGCTTCCCCTCGAGCTTCTCCAAGCTCCAACAACTCTTCAGAGCGTAACTTCAAAATCTTACCACCCATAATTTCACCCAATCCTTTCCTGATTTCATTATCCTCCGGAATAATATAATCCGCAATCTCCTCAATCAAAACGATCATATCCATATAAAGATGTGACTTTTGTTCCTTCTCAGATGTTTCCTCCAGCTTTCGGTTGATCTCCCGGAAATCGTCGAGCAGATGCTGCACTTTCTTTAAATCCGTTCCGTTATGCTTCAAAAAGTGTTCATACCGTAAGATATGATATGGAAGCAGAATCAGCAGCCGTTTTTCAAAAATCCGATCGACCGTGTATTTCTTTGCCTGTATGATCGGAACGCGGTAACGAATTTTCTGACCGTCCGCAAACTTCACAATCGCTTCGTGAAAATCCGGAAGTGAACGGTGATTGCGGATGTAGAGCACGCATGACTGCGGGAATTCAATCTCCCAGACCGCATGTTCTGCAAAAGAAGCATGTTCAAGCGCAATCGAGATATCATACTCAAACATACGGATAACCATCGTCTCATCCCGGGTGGACTGGCACTCCAGATGATAGATATGGCTGCCGATCCGGATAATGGAATCCGTGACCACAGTTCCAAATTTTTCATAATGTTCGTTCCGCAACTGTTCAAAATGATCCTCCTCGCTGTAGGAAGTGTGGAAAACTTCGTTAATCAGCGGAATAAGAAGCTGCGGCATTTTCTGTGCGATCGTCCGGAATACATCATCAAAAATAGTGCTGTGTTCTGTAGTGTTTTTCTCGTTGGCATCTGACAGCGGAACTGTCACAATGTCAGTGTTCCCCATGTAGTATCCTGCCTTTCCTTTAGTATATATCAAAACAACATAGTTTTACAACCGAAAAAAACGGGAAAACAGAGTCGTTTTTGATCCTGTATTCAATTAAAATTCCAGTGGATAAACGGGCGAACAACCCATCAGATTTGGAATTATATGTGTTTATTGAAATTAGAATAACGTATTTCCATATAGAAGTCAAATGTTTTATAAAATAGAATGCTTGACAGGTGAAGTGTAATATGATTTTTCCTGATTCCCGATAAAAAATGGAAAAGACGCATCAGTGGGTGAAAGAAGAATATTTATACTTTGGGGATATGAAGTATGAGAAATGGGACATATGAGAAAAAAGTAGTATATTATGTCCTGTTTTTTCTTCTATATGTCCCATTTGATTCCGTGGACAGATTTTTACACGGAACAAGAACGTTAGATCTTCATTGTAAGCTGAATCCGTTGCTTTTTCACATCCACACTCAGAACTTTCACTTCCACGATATCCCCGACGCTGACGACTTCCAGTGGATGCTTGATAAAGCGGTCACACATCTGCGAGATATGTACCAGACCATCCTGATGGACTCCGATATCCACAAAGGCACCGAAATCAATGACATTTCGCACGGTTCCCTTCAATACCATGCCCGGAGTCAGATCTTTGATTTCGAGCACGTCACTGCGCAGGATTGGTTTTGGCATATCCTCACGCGGATCACGGGCAGGCGTTTCCAGTTCCTTTACGATATCCCGGAGAGTCAGTTCGCCGATTTCCAGATCCTGTGCAAGCTTTTTGTAATCCCGGACTTTTTTCGAGATCCCGGCAACATTGCGGTCTGTCACATCCGAAAGCGTATAGCCGAGTGTTTCCAGCAGCTGTTTCGTGGCTGCGTAGGATTCCGGGTGTACACCGGTGGCATCCAGAGGGTTTTTTCCGTCACTGATGCGCATGAAGCCGGCACACTGTTCATAGGCTTTTGGTCCAAGCTTGGCCACTTTCAGAAGCTGGGAACGGGAGGCAAATTTTCCGTTTTCTTCACGGTAGAGGACAATATTTTTGGCAATGGCTTTGCTCACACCGGAGACATATTCCAGCAGGGAGGCAGAAGCGGTGTTTAAGTCCACACCGACACGGTTTACGCAGTCTTCCACGACATGATCCAGCGCTTCGGTCAGTTTCTTCTGGTTCATGTCATGCTGGTACTGTCCGACACCAATGGATTTCGGGTCGATTTTTACCAGCTCTGCGAGTGGGTCCTGCAGGCGGCGCGCCATGGATGCCGCACTTCGCTGTCCGACATCAAACTGCGGAAACTCTTCGGTCGCCAGCTTGCTGGCAGAGTATACGGAGGCACCGGCTTCGTTTACAATGATGTACTGTACGGTTTCCGGAATCTCTTTGAGAAGCTGTACGATGATCTGTTCGGATTCGCGGGAAGCAGTACCGTTTCCAAGGGAGATTAACGTAATATGGTATTTGGAAATCAGTTTTTTCAGTACCGCTTTGGCTTCGTCCACGCGGTTTTGCGGGGCAGTCGGATAGATTACGGTAGTATCAAGTACTTTTCCGGTCGGATCCACCACAGCGAGCTTGCATCCGGTACGGAATGCCGGATCCCAGCCAAGTACAACCTGACCGGCGATTGGAGGCTGCATCAGAAGCTGTTCTAAGTTTTTGCCGAATACACGGATGGCACCGTCTTCGGCTTTTTCGAACAGATCGTTTCGGATTTCGCGCTCAATGGCAGGTGCAATCAGGCGGTTGTAAGCATCCTCTGTAACTTCATGCAGTACAGCTGCTGTGGGAGCAGAAGGTGCGGTGATGAGTTTACGGTCGAGATAGGAAAGAATCCGGTCCACGGGTGCATCAATTTTTACTGTGAGGAATTTCTCTTTTTCTCCGCGGATGATGGCAAGAATCCGGTGTCCGGCAAGCTTTGAAAGACTTTCGCTGAATTCATAATACATCTCATAGACGGATTCGGCTTCGGGATCTTTTGCAGCGGATAAAAGCTGTCCGTGCTTCATAGTCAGTTCCCGGATATGGGTACGGAAATCGGCATTGTCGGAGACCGACTCTGCAAGGATATCTTTTGCACCGTTTAAGGCATCTTCTGCGGTGTTGACTTCTTTTTCCGGATTGATATATTTTTTGGCTTCTTCTAGAGGAGTCTCTGTCATTTTCTGTAAAAGGATCAGGTTGGCCAGTGGCTCTAATCCTTTTTCCTTTGCGATCGTTGCACGGGTACGGCGCTTCGGACGGTACGGGCGGTATAGATCATCCACGGCTACCTGTGTTTCGGCCGCGAGAATCTGTGCACGCAGTTCCTCCGTCAGTTTTCCCTGTTCTTCAATGGAGGCCAGTACGGTCTGTTTTTTGTCCTCCAGATTTCGCAGATACACCAGACGGTCATAAAGGTTTCGCAAGATTTCATCACTCAGTGCACCGGTAGCTTCTTTCCGGTAACGTGCGATAAAGGGAATCGTGCATCCTTCATCAATGAGTTTCACAGCAGCGGCTGCCTGTTCCCTGCGTATGCCGAGTTCTTCCGCAATTTTTGTATTAATATCCATAAATTTTCCCCTTAATAGTCCTTTCCTGTCAAATAATACTTTCCCTATTATATATGAAATGTTACAATAAAAGCAATCCTAAAAAGAAAGGAAAACGTATTATGGATATGTATGGATCATCTTATCAACCAAATCCGAATCAGCCGTATCGCAGCCGGAGATCTGCACGCATGGAGGCAGCTTCCCTGATACTTGGATCAATTGCATTACTAAGCTGCACCTGTCTGTATCTTGCTGTGCCGTGTGGGGCGCTGGCGGTTATTTTTGCAACACTTTCCCGCGGAGGCATGATGTCCTATACTTCGAAAGCACAGATCGGAATGATCCTGGGGATCATTGCATTAATTGCAACAATTGTACTGTATGCATCCGTTCTGGGGTATGCCATCCATCAGTATGGAAGTATCGATGGATTTTTAAAGGCCTATTCTGATATGCAGGGCATGGATTATAATGAACTGATGAAGCAGTTTATGGCAAAATAAAAAGATTGTTGCATCTGCATAGCCATGCTATAATGAGAAAAGCAATCAGTTACAGAAACGGAGTATAAACAAATGAACCTACCTTGCAAAGAATTAAAACGAATCGCAAGAGACAATTTAAATGGAAATTATAAAATACCAATGGGAGCATTTCTTGCCGCCACACTGATTCCTTTGGCGGTAGAACTCCCATTTTCCATGTTGCAGAAAGATGCACAGCCGCTTCCGGTGACGATCATGTTTTATGTGGCGGAATTTCTGATCACACTTTTAAGCATGGTATTGTCTGTCGGAATCCTTCAGCTTCATCTGTCACTTGCACGGAAAAAAGAAATGACACTTGGCATGGTATTTTACGGGTTTAAAAATCACCCGGACCGTTATATCATTGCAGGACTGCTTTTGATTATTGCAACGCTGATCAGCTGTATTCCTGTGATCACAGGTGCTGTGTTATTTTTTGTCCTGGACAAGTCGCCTGCGGCGATTGCAGTACTGGTGATACTTGGTATTGTGAGCACGATTCTGGCAGTTTTCGTGCAGATGTGGTATGCACTGGCATTGTATCTGCTTTTGGATCATCCGCAGATGAAGGCACGCGAATCATTAAGGATCAGCCGTCAGATCATGAAGGGAAATAAAGGAAGATTATTTTATATTTATCTGAGCTTTATCGGATTGCAGATACTGTGTCTGCTGTCTTTAGGCATCGGGTCACTCTGGGTATATCCATACCAGTCACAGACACTGGTTATTTTTTATCTGGATGTGGTCGGGGAGATCCCATCAAACATAAGCTAATGCTCCGGCTGATTGCCGGATATTAGAATATACTATTATTAGGTAATTGCGAAACTCGCGATGCTCGTTCGCAAACTTGAATCAAAATAGA
>ERZ791899.696-NODE-696-length-38519-cov-5.682456_pt1 | contig 38519 bp, 41 predicted proteins | sample MGYA00510151_ERZ791899 | MGnify/ENA primary metagenome ERZ791899 (study PRJEB30046, sample SAMN00792118) | human gut metagenome | study: EMG produced TPA metagenomics assembly of the A metagenome-wide association study of gut microbiota in type 2...
ATATAATTAATATAACAGTAAAGGACATGGGAAGTTTAAACAGAGTTGAATTGATAGGCAACATAGGTAGAGAACCCGAATTTAAAGACATGGATGATGGCAGTAAAAGTGCTAAGTTCAGTTTAGCAACAACAGAGCCAGCCTATACGCTTGCAAATGGTAAACAGATACCAGAGAAAACAGAATGGCATAACATTGTAGCTTATGGAGCTATGGCTAAAGTTGTAGAGAAATATTTGCGCAAAGGGCATCAAGTGTATATTGATGGTAAGATGAGAACACGTAGTTATGATGATAGAGGTGGTGGTGCTAAAAGATATGTGGTAGAGGTTTGGTGCAATAATATCGTGTTGTTAAATCAAAAGGCAGCAAGTAATGCACCTGTAGAAGAAAGTGCTCCAGTGCAGGATAACTATGCAACACAACCACCAGTAGCACAACAACAACAAACGCAGCAAGAGCAGGGAGGATACAGTGATGATTTACCATTCTAAGAAAAAAGGCGGTTTTGATGCGATGATACGCAAAGCCCGCACAGCTTATAAATACTGTATTGGCATAGATACAGGGGTACATACAGGAGTGGCAGTTTGGAACAGAGAGGAGAGACGTTTTGAAATATTGGCAGAGATGAAAATACATAAAGCGATGTTCATTGTAAGCGAGTATGTAAAGGCTGCTGGTGATAAAGTGCTTGTACGTGTAGAGGATGCAAGGAAGCGAAACAAGTTTGGCGAAAGGAGCGAGTTTAAACTACAAGGTGCTGGCTCTGTAAAAAGAGATAGTACGATATGGGAGGATTATTTGATAGATTTGAAAATTGATTACAATATGGTTGCTCCACAACATAATCACACCAAGCTAAGTAGTGATGCGTTTGCTAAACTCACAGGATACAGGGAGAGAACAAACGAGCATAATAGAGATGCCGCAATGCTTGTTTTTGGTTTATAACGGGTTACTTTCATTTTTTGGGATTAAAAGCGTGTACTATGGTCACGCTTTTTTTATTCCTTTGTGTTCAAACGCAAATTGTGCAAACGTTTTTGAACATGGAACAAAAAAAAATCCCGTTGCGTGATGTCGTGCTAAATGAGCATAACCCACGCCAAATAACAGATGAGAAGTTTAATAAACTGGTAGAGAGTATACTTGTGTTTCACAAGATGCTGGAGCTACGCCCTGTAGTGTTGGATGATAACAGCATTGCGTTGGGTGGTAATATGCGTACCCGTGCTCTAAACTGGATAGCAAAGGCTACCGAGAAGCAGATTATAGAACGCTTGCAGAGGCAGTTAAAGTTTAAACAGAAAACGGAGTATGAGCAACAGGCTATCATTGCCTACTGGATGGAGTGGAAGAAAAAGCCAGTAGTTGATGTGTGCTATGCTTCCGACTTATCAGAGGATGAGCGCAAGGAGTTTGTGATAAAGGATAACATTGGCTTTGGAGATTGGGATAGTGATATATTGGCTAATGAGTGGGATGCAGAGCTTTTGGATGATTGGGGGCTTGATGTGTGGCAGGAAGATGATGAGGATTCGGGGGCTGGTGATGGTGGTAACAACAATGGCAGTTTACAGGATAAATTTGTAGTGCCCCCATTCTCCATACTTGACACTCGGCAAGGATATTGGAAAGCCCGTAAAAAAACGTGGCGTGAGATGATTGGCGATGTGGGCGAAAGCAGGGAGAATACGCTCGATAGTGAGACGGGTATAATGAGCACCATGAATAACGGTGTTAGTCTCTTTGACCCTGTACTTGCAGAGGCACTATGTAAGTGGTTTACACCCAATGCTGGTGCTAAGATATACGATTGCTTTGCAGGTGATACGCAGAAAGGGCTTGTGTTTGGCATGTGTGGTTTTGAGTTTACAGGTATTGAGTTAAGGCAGGAGCAGATAGATGTAAACAACGCAGTATTAAGCCGATTTGATGAGCTTTCAGTATCGGTAAAGTATATCTGTGATGATGGGCAAAACGTGCTCAATCACATAGCTAAAGATACGCAGGATTTATTGTTTAGTTGCCCACCTTACTATGATTTGGAGGTTTATAGTGATAAGCCTAATGACGCAAGTAATCAGCCTACATACGAGGGATTTATTAATATACTGGATAACGCATATACAAGTGCCCTACAGTGCCTTAAAGATAACCGATTTGCGGTTATTGTTGTGGGTGATGTACGTGATAAAAAGGGATTCTACTACGATTTCACAGGAGATATAAAGCGCATATTTGCTCGTAATGGTGTATCGCTGTACAATGAACTTATCATTGTAGAGCCTATAGGTACATTGCCGCAACGTGTCAGCCGATACATGATTAACCGCAAGATTGGCAAGTGTCACCAAAATGTGCTTGTGTTCTTTAAAGGCAACCCAGCCGATATAAAAGATACTTTCCCTGCTATTGAGTACGAAAGCAAAGATATTGAGGAATTTTCAGATTCAGATATTGAGGAGTAACGGTTATGGATACACAAGAATTGAACAACAGGCAGCAGCAGAAAGGCAGGCAAAAAAGGCAGGCACGATTAGAAATCGTATCCGAGTTGTACAAGCGTGGGATGAGTGTTAGGAAGATTGCTAAAGAGGTACAAGCAAGGTTGCAGTTAGATAGAACACCGAGCACTCAAACCATATTTGCCGACATACAACTATTACTGGCAGAATGGAGAGAGTACCGGATAACCAATACGGATGAGCTGGTACAACTGGAATTAGAGCGAATAGATGATGCCATTGTAGAGCTATGGGATGCGTGGAATAAAAGTAAGGAGGATTACGAGCAGACGCAAGCCAAGCAAAAGGGAGCACCTACGGTTGGCAAGGATGGGAAAAAGAAAAATAACATCTATCAAACCGAGCAACAAAAAAAGGAGATACGCAAATACGGTGATGTTAGCTACATCTCCGAGATACGCCAACAGTTACAGGAGAGACGCAAGTTGCTGGGATTGTATGCAGCCGAGAAAAAGGAGCTTACAGGAGCTAATGGTACGGCTCTAAACCCACCTGCAACTAACAGCGTAAAGGTAGAGGATTTGAGCGATGAAGAATTAGAGGTATTATACAGGATTGCAGCCAAGCGTGATAAAAAGCAAGAGTAACATATTGGTTGATGATAGTGTACTTGATAAGGTGCAGGCTTTGATGTGCAAGAAGCGTTTTTACAACTTTGTGGAAACGTTTTGGAGCGTTATTATACCCGAAGAGCCTGTATTTAACTGGCATATAAAATACCTATGTGATGAGTTGCAAGAGCTGGCGTATTACATAGTAAACCGATTGCCCAAACCTTATGATTTGATTATAAACATACCACCCGGCACAACAAAGAGTACCATTGCTACAATTATGTTCCCTGCATGGCTGTGGACGCAAGATGCAAGGCTACGCATTATTAGTAGCTCCTACTCATCCGATGTATCGTTAGACCAGTCACAAAAGAGTAAGGATATAATCACCAGTGAGAAATATCTAAAGCTATTTCCCGATGTGCGTATACGTAGAGATAAATCCGGCAAAGGTTTCTATGGTAACACGGCTGGAGGAGATAGGTATGTTACATCTACTGGCTCTGCTGTTACTGGTAAACACGCACATGTGATTATTAATGACGACCCACAAAACCCAAAGCAGGCAGAAAGTGAGCCATTACGCTTGCAAGCAACGGACTTTACTAAAACTCTATCAACTCGTAAGGTAAACAAGAAAAACACGCCTACAATCACGATTATGCAACGTTTGCATGAGGATGATGTTACAGGCTATTTGCTCAAAAAGAAAGGGGACAAGATAAAGCACATTTGCCTACCAGCAGAGGTAAGTGATAACGTTAAGCCCAAAGAGTTAAAGGAAAAGTACATTAACGGTTTACTTGACCCTGTGCGGCTTGATAATGAAGTGCTGGAAGAGGCACGGATAGACTTAGGCAGTAGAGGTTATGCCGGACAATATGAGCAAACCCCAGCGAGCGAAACAGGTAACATTGTACAAAAGGAATGGTTTGGGCACATCTCACTTTCGGAGTTTATGGCTATACGTGGCGGTGCTGTTATGCACTTCTTTATTGATACAGCCTACGATGAGAAGAAAAAGAAAACAGATAATGACCCCAGTGGCATATTGGCTGCATGTAAGATAGGTAATCAGTTGTACGTCTATCATGCGCAAAAGGTATGGAAGAAATTCCCCGACCTTATACGTTTTTTGCCCGAATACTGTAACACATGGGGCTTTAACAAAAATACGAGCACATTACGTATTGAGCCAAAGGCAAACGGTAAGAGCGTAGTGCAGCAGCTTAGAGATAGTACAGATTTGAATGTAACAGAAACCCCGACACCCACAGATGATAAGGCAATGAGGTTAAATACCTGTAGCCCTAAAATCGAATGTGGGCGTGTGGTGCTTGTAGAGGGGGCATGGAATGAGGATTTTATAGAGGAGGTTTGCAAATTCCCAACAATGACGCATGATGAGTATGTGGATATACTTTATTACGCTGTTGAGTACTTCCTTTTAAAAGACAAAACCATACCGGAGGGCATAAGTAAGGCATCATTTGCGGGTATTTTATAATAACTAAAACGATTACTGACATGGGATTAATAGACTTATTTTTGAGCAGATTGAGGGCAACCGTAGGTTACGAACAATCCTTTGATGATAAAGTGCAGGCAGGAGATATTAGCGGAGCATTGGGTATGATGAGTACCGATAGAGAGCAAATAGCTAAAGCTATCAAGGAATATAATACAGCCTTTCACGAAATCATGCAAAGGAAAGATAAAGCGATTTTTGATAAAGAGGGGCATTTCAAGGGTTGGGTAAAGAGATGGCGTTTGCCGTTGAATTATCCAAAGTATATCAATGAGATTGCACTTGTTTTTATCTATGGTAGACCTGTACAGTGGTTGGAAAGAACAAAGGATACCCCCAATGCTTTTGCAGCCTATAACAAGTTTATAGAGGATACGCATTTTAATAGCAAGATTAGGCAGGCTAAACGGTTGGCTGGTGCTGAAACAAAGAGTGCGTTGCTATTCCACACATACCGTAACAAAGATGGCAAGGCTGATTGCTTGATTAAGGTACTGGCTAAATCACTGGGAGATGATTTATACTACATCAAAGACCAATACGATAGATTGATATACTTTGCACGTGGCTATTATCTGAAAGAATACGGAGGAGAGAGTACCTATCATGTGGATATATTTACAGATGATTTTATTTACCGTTGCAAGCGTGCAAATATCGGCTGGAAAGTTGAAAAGGAACGCAACTTTATTGGCAAAAAACCTGTAATCCTGTTTGAGCAAGAAACTGAATTTGATGGGGCTGTACCTTTGATGAATAGACAGGAATACATGAAGAGCCGGACAGCAGATGTTAATGATTACATGGCAGACCCTGCACTTGTAGCTACTGCTGACGTGGTAAAGGGTATGCCCGAAAAGGATACAGAAAACAAACTGTACGTGTTGAGCGAAAAAGGTACAATGAGCTATTTAGTGCCGGATACAGCTAATGAGTTGAAAAAGCAAGAGAGTGATGATAACGAAAAGCATATTTTCCGTGAAACCTTTACTCCCAACATTGATTTTGAAACAATGTCTAAGCTCACAAACGTATCTGCTAAAGCATTAAAGCAAATGATGGTACTGGCTGACATAAAGGCACAGATGAGAAAGGAAACACACGATGAGTATTTAAAGCGTACCGCTAATTTAATCATTGCCATTATCGGCAACGTACTTGATGTTTCGCTAAAAGAAGAGTGCGACCGGATGCAGGTTGCGCACGAATTTCAAGAGCCGTTTGGCGAGGATATTACAGAGGCTATTAGCAACATGGTAAAAGAGCGTAATGCTGGTGGTATGTCACAGGAAACATTTATTGAGATGAACCCACTCATCCGAGATAAGGCACAGGAGAAAGAACGCATTGCAGAGGAGGAGCGTATCAAAGAACAAAAAGAAGCCGAGCAAATGAAAAGGGATTTCTTTGAACCTACAGAGTGATGGCTAAAAAGGAGGAGATAAAGTATGTAGATTGTAGGGATTGCGCATATAGTAGCAACCCTCACAACTACATGGTATTTTGCTCAAAGCTGGGGTATTGCAGGGCTTTTGGTAAAAGAAAGTGCATCCTGTATGCAAAAAAATAAACCTCTTTTGGGGTAATGTCCTATTTATAATAAAACGCAATCAATGAAAGTAAAAATAGATACAAAGGACTTATACGCAAAACTCAATAAGCGCACAGAGGGTTATGCTGTTGCAGTACGTGGCATACTCAATAAGCGTATTGGTGAGATTGTTGCCATGTGCGAGGGGTTAGAGATAGAGGAGGATAAGGTTTTTAGATTTGCCGATTATGAGGATATTAACCCACAAGTAAGCAAGAAGCTAAGGGAGCTGTATAGTGAGCTGTACCAATCCGTAAGGGGTAATGTTGCACAGGAGTGGAAATATGCCAACACGTGGAATGATGAATTTGTAAAACGCATGTTTGGCAGAAAGTGCATTGAGGATAACCGATATGCCAAATACTTTGCCCACAACAAAGATGCAATGAATGCTTTCTTTGCACGCAAACAGGATGGGTTAGATTTATCACAGCGCATTTGGAAATACATTGGGCAGGCAAAGGAAGAGCTGGAGCTTGCACTTGATTTAGGATTAGGTGAGGGGCTTAGTGCCGATGAGTTGAGCCGTGCAGTACGTGAGTTTCTGCATGAGCCTAAAAAGTTGTTTAGGAGAGTACGTAACAAGCATGGCAATTTAGTGCTTAGTAATGCTGCAAAAGCATATCATCCGGGTAAAGGAGTATACAGGAGCAGCTACAGAAATGCGGAGAGGTTGACACGGACAGAAACCAATATGGCGTATAGAACGGCTGACATAACAAGATGGCAGCAGATGGATTTCATTATAGGCTATGAGGTTAAGTTGAGTAAGAATCATCCTGTAAATGATATTTGTGATGAGCTGGCAGGTAAATACCCTAAAACATTTGTGTTTAAGGGTTGGCATCCTAACTGTAGGTGCTATATCGTACCGATACTTTGCACAGAGGAAGAACTGGAGCAATTAACAGAAATGATACTACGAGGGGAGAACACACAGGGCTTTACTCCTGCTGGTATTGTAGGTGATGTGCCGGATGAGTTCAAAGATTGGATAGCCAACAATACGGAGCGCATAGAGGCTGCAAGCTCCTTGCCATACTTTATAAAGGATAACTACAAAGATGGGAATATAGCAAAGGGCTTTGCATGGATAGAGCAAGATAAGAATGTTGCAGGATTGGGTAACTTTAGCAAGCTGTTAGCAAAACAGGAGATAGATGTAGATAAGTTTACCAACATGCAGACGTTTACCAGTACCGAGTTTAAAGAGTGCAGCAGTTACGTATATGGTGATAAAGATTACAAGCTCTGCAATGATGTACCCAATACTGGTATGCAGTTTGAAACGGTGGGCAAACTATCCGATAAAAACGCTTTGGCAGACCTGTTTCAAGATGCTACGTTTGGCGAAGACAATTTGCTAAAGTATTTCACTGATGAGCAACTGGTAGAGCTTAACAAGATTGCAACAATGGCAAAGTTTACCAGCAAGGCAGATGCTAAGTTTATGTTTGCACTGGATAAGGATGCTATAAGCGTTACAATACAAGGCGATACAGCGCAGTTTGTTGGCAGCAAGTACATACGAACGAATTACGGAGAAACATGCAAACATGCAATTAAAAACGGCATCCTTTCTGATGAAAAAGGCGCAATGTGTGTTGTGAATATACCCAAAGGTAGCCGTTACTTGCAAACGCTGGCAAATGATGAGCAAATGGCTATGTTATTGCCAAATGCTAAGTTTAAAGTGTTGAGTACCGAGACAAAAACGATAGTACAGGCTGGCAAGGCTACAAAGGTGGTACAGTATAACATGGAGCTGGTAGATGATGGCTCTGATTATGTGAAGAGCTTAACAGATGTAAAGGCACAGGTAAAAAGTGAGCTGGTAGCCTACAACAAAGCAAAAAAGGCTGCAAACAATGTGCTAAAGGTTGCCGAGGCATGGGATGGTGTAGCAGGCGTTGATATTAGCGGCTTAAAGGATTTGCTGGATGCTTATCCTACCGAGGATTTGGTAAAAGAGACAAAGGCATTGGCAAAGGCTGTTGCCAAAGCTAAAAAAGAAGCGTTGAAAATATACGAGGCGCAACCTACCATGTGGGGGCTTACTAAAGAGTTTGGCGAGGATGCAGCTAACGCATTTATGTTGAACTGGCAAAAGCACATGGCTAAAAAGGCTATCTATGATACAGATGAGCTTTTTCTTGAAAAGGTGCTCAAAAAGGAGCTGCATTATGCCCAGCTAAACCCCAATAAGTATGTAACCACGCCTAAACTAATCCATTACCTTGAAAAAGAGATAGCCAATTATGAGTATAAGATAACGAAGAATCAACTCATAACGGAGGTACAGCACTCTTTGGATTATGCAGCAACCAGCAAAAGCGCAAAGCTAAAGAATATGGTGGCAGAGCTGCAAAATATGCTGGGTGGCAACATTGGTACTGATGAGCTACAGATTAAGGTTAATGCCATAAACGCAGAGGTTGGCAGGCTGGAGGCTGAAAGGGCTAAACTGTTGGCTAAGAAAATGAAAGATGCGCAAAAGGAACTGTTGGCAGGGCTGGATGAAAGCGCATATACAGCAGAACGCAAGGCAAATGCTCTTAGTTTTACCAGTGCAAAGGAGGCAGACGACTACTACAGAGGTGTAGCAGGTAAAGCATGGAAAGCTGCATCCGAGGATGGTAGAAAGGGATTGTATGAGTATACTGCTGGTAGTGGTGGCATGAACTGGGGGCTAAGAGGCTATGATAGGAAAAACTGGGGGCTAATCGCTCCTAACAACTGGAAAAAACTACAAGAGGATGAGATAATTCCTTTCTTATCCAAGCAAACAGGCTCATATACTGGCAAACGGCTGGATGTACTTATTAAAGCAGCAGAGGAAGCTATCAGCATGAGCACATACGATAAAGATATATGGTTGGTGCGTGGCGGCTCTTATATGGAACTTGACGGTATATTAGGGTTAAAGTTCGGTACAATAGAAAACTTAGTTTATGCTGGTAAAGATAGTGAGTTGCTTAACTATGTCGGAAAAGTTGGATTAGAGAGAGGTTTTACCTCTACTGGTGGTATGGGTGGCACTGGTTTTGGTGGTAACGTTAAGTTTAAAGTGTACGCACCAAAAGGTACACAGATGATTTATGCAGAGCCGTTTAGTCATTATGGAGCTGGTAGCAAATTAAAATGGAATGGTGTAACCAAACAAAGTTATTTTGGATATGAGTTTGAGATGCTGATAAACACGAATTATTACAAGCGTGTTAGCTCAATAAAAAGGGTTGGCAATACACTGGAGGTAGAGATAGAGATACTGAATAGAGCTAAGAATGTGAATAGAGGGGGTTAATTAGCCCCCTCTTTATATTGCTGTTTATAGAAATCGGGTGAGCCTCCCCATTTATCCGGTAAAAGCTCACTGAAAAGGTACTGCTTAAACTCATCAAAAGCCTTTGCTGGCTCTTTGTCGCTATAGAGCTTACATGCCCACCTGTAAACGAAATCTTGCTCATACATCCAAAAATAAGAGGCTGGTGTGTTAGCCTTGTAGGGGTTGCTCTCCTCCCAATGGTAGTATTTGAGCAAAGATGCTATATCTTTGTAGTATGCTTTGCTCGCTTCCTGCATGGATATTTTATATTCTTTGGGTATAAAATTGCTCAATGCGTTTTTCATGTACATATATAAATCTAAACTTATACCCTCACTGGTGTACGGCATATCTTCATAGCCATGCTTCCATTTATTGAAGTATTGGCGTTCACATCTCCATAAGGCATTTTCTATTGTACCTTTTGGGTATGGGTTATTTGTTTCACCCTTAAAATAATGGTATTCTTTGTAATCTATTGTTGCCATAACTAATAGTGTTTGTGGCAAAGATAGTCAATAAAGCCATTATTTTAGAATGTGTTGGATTTAACTTTTGTAATCAGAGCTTTTGCTTGGACTTCTTTATTAGCTCTTGTACCTTTATTCGTCTGTTTTTGTACTCATCACTTTTAGGAAACACCTTACACGCTGCTTTGATTACACGTAATTCATTTTCTAAATCCCCTTGCTTCCTGTATAAAATCATAAGCCTTTTGTATGCGTGGGTAGCCGGATATTTTAGCTCTATGTTTTGCTCGTAGGCTTCAATAGCTCCATTAAAATTATTACATTTTTCGTACTGCATGCCGATGCTATTTAGTTCAGCGCACCTGTTCAACCTATACATTTTATCTTTGTATTTTTGTAGCTTAATAGGCAGTTCCGTATATTGTTTGCGAGATATAGGTACGCTATTCTCTCCTTTTAATATAGCCGATGTAATTTTGTTTAAAGTAGATTCATTTATAATTGATTTGTATATTTCAAGTTCTGATATTGGAACGAAAATATAACCTTTAACAAGCATTTTGTTTACATAGGCAGTTCGTTCCATCTGTTTTTGTAACTCTGATTTTGGCATAATATATAGTTACTTGAGTTCTTCTACTTTTGTAATTTCGGTTAATTCTTTATTAAAGGTGTATTGGTACTTGTTTAAAACATAACCTCCCATAATGTTTTTAGCTCTATATTTATGTCTTATTTTGTAAGATATTAGGCTATCTGATTTTAGATTTTCTGATTTAAGGTGCTCATCTATTTTACTTAATCGCTCATTTAACCACTCCATTTCAGAACTGTGCTCATCTCTGCATTTTTTCATTAATCCCAGTACAAAGAAATCTCTTACAGTAACAGGCTCTATTTTGCCCATTTCAACGCATTGATAACTTTTGTAGTCGTTAAGATTCTCCTGTAGGTATTTGTCTATAATCTTTTCTGCTTTTTTTTGTGGAGATTGTGAGCAATAGAAGCAAAATAATGCAGATGCAACCAGTAAAACAGTGATGCCCTTTTTCATATTTTAATCATTTACATATATTTAATTAGTTTTTCCGTGCAAATATATTAAATAATATAGCCAAGGGAATAAAAAAAGGCATGTTATTTGACACATGCCTTTTTGATGTAAATGATAAGTAGATGTTATACCCTGTATTTATTGGTAAATTGTTCAACTATTGCTGCAAGGTCACTGGGTACAGTATCAAATGCAGCATCCTGTAAATACGCAGGGATACTATATGCGTGGTCTGCTTCTGCTATACTACCTGTAATGCAGCCCAATGTATCGCTGTCACCTCCGAGCGATACAGCCAAACGTATTGCATCCTCAAAGCTGGTGCTTTCCAAATAGCAAACAATGGCTGGTGGTACTGTTCCTTGGCAGCTCTCATCAAATTTATATATATCTTTGATGTCGGCTATTTTAAAGCTCAAATTATACCCAAATTTGCTTTCTATATACTTCTTTATCCCCTGCTTTGTTTCTCCCTGTCGTGCAAGGAAAATGGCTGTAGCCGTTGCCTGTGCTCCCTTTATTCCCTCTTCGTGGTTATGGGTGCACTCTGCACTAAGTTTTGCCTGTAGTAGTGTTTGCTCCAATGAATCAAAAGCCCAACCTATAGGGCTAACACGCATGGCTGAACCATTGCCCCAACTGTTATAAGGTTGAGGACTACTGCTGTGTAGCCATGAAGAGAAAGAACCTCCATACGCTCCTTTTGGGGTGGGGTATTCGTTGCCCCAGTACCTCATGCGCTCCGCATACGGTTTGCCCTGCAAAATGGCATCTGCTATTGCTATGCTCATAATGCTATCATCCGTAATCTCGCTTGCAGGGGTTATAATCTCAAAGTTATAATCTTTAGTGTTGTGGAACTCGTAGGCACTACCTACGTAATCTCCGATTATTGCGCCTATCATTTTATTTGTGATTTGTTTTCATATTCATCTATCATCTCTTTAGTGCTTTTCCATTGTGTGGAGTATAATGGTATATCTAACTCTTTTCCACTCAACATAAAACATAAGTTTTGCAGCTCATGTAAGTATTGTATATAACGGTACTCGCCATTTATAGGATAACCTAATAAAAGGATTTTATTTTTGGTTGGTACAACGGATAGATTTACATAGTCTAAACTGTATTTGTGCCAACCAACGCCTCCATGCTTAAAAGTAAATCCTATATATTCTAATATCTCATGCGTTAATTGTATTGGTTTTAACAAAGTTATATCTTTCCATCCCTCACATTGGCGAGCACCGCCAAGTATTACCTTTAGGTGTATTGCATCAATGGCGTATACCGGATAATATGCAGCATCGTTTGATGTCTTTATCTTAACCAAATTCCAAGCTCTTAGCTCACTAATATCAATCATTGTTTTCCTCCTTTCTTCTACCTCTGTTGGTACTTGCTCTAAGAATATAATCCTGTGATATTGTACCTGTTGATGTAGTGTATGGGTTACTTAGATTTACTTTGCATTGTAGCGTGGTAAGCGCAATTCCCACAACCGATACTGGTAAATGCTGGTAGATGGCGGTTTTACTACCAAATACCCAACGCTTTTTATCTTTGTAAGGCTCGTTAAGCTCCACTATTATAACTTTGTTACCTGTGCTCATGCTCCTTTGTCTTAATCAAATCCATAAAATTGACCGTATTTATTGAAGCCGGGTACTTCTTTTATTGCAGGTTGTTTTTCTGCATGTTGTGCTTTCTCTCGCAAATCGGTAGAATGTTCGTTGGCTTCTATGACTGTTTTAACGCCTGTTTCTACAATTCTTCGATTCTCACACTCTTTACAATGTGGACTATTGCAATTACATTTAATCTTTCCCATATTAAAACTTATTTAAGCGGTACACCTATTAATGTTTTTTGGTCGCATTCTCCATGCAGGTAATCTACAGCCAACCAAGCAATAAACCTACCTTGCTCTGTTTTACAGTGCTGGGGTATCTCATCTATTACTTCTACTTTATTACAAAGAATGCGTAGTACCTCTTTGTATCCCTCCTTAACTGCTGCATTAACAAACTTATTTATTGGCTTCTCTTGTAGGCGTTCATTTACTTTGCCTATTGTTTCCTGTATTTCTTCCTCTGTTCTAACTATCATTGCTTAATGTTTTATGCGAAAATAAGTATTATATATTAAATAAACGAATTAATTACAGCTTTTTAGGGTGTAATTTTAAAGATGGAGTTTACCGTTTAAACTGTTTCTCAATATTCTCAATTTCGGCATCTGTTATGCCAGCCTTTTTACATACAGCACGTGTTGATGCTGTGATTGCTCCGAACTCTTTTAGTTCCTCTTTGCAAAACCAAATAAGGTTTTCAATCCGTTGTTTATCTGTTGCTCCCATTGCTATAATGATTGATGGTAATTTTCTTTCTACTTTCTCTGTAATCTCATGGTTTACCTCATGCAGCTTTTCGTAAGCAGAGTGGTATGCTTTTATTGTACAGCACTCATCCATATTACATACAAGGCATCCATGCTGTTTTTTATTGTCTTGGCATTTGCGAATTTCGGTGCACACTATGCCTAATTGCTCATCTACCTCTCTTTTCTTTTTGTAGAGAGCTATTAGCTCACTCAAATACTCTGCATTAGGCATGTTGCACCTCCTTTACTTTTAAATCGTAGGCATCTATGCTGATGGCATACTGCTTTGCAAAATCGTAGTGTACACGTACCTTTGTTTGCATCTCTCTTTTAAAACAGGCTTTATCTCCTTGTTCATCCATTATTATAACGTTGTAACCTTGCTGTAATCGGTTTACTATCTCAATAAAGGCTGTGAGTAAATCCAAGCTCACATAAGCACCAACACGCTTATTGGTAACTTTGTCAAAGTGATAAACATAAAAGGTTGATTTATATGTTTTGGTAAACTCCTGTGTTGCTTTTAATGTTGCCATAATTTTTATATTGTAGTAGCCCAAAGGCATCGGGTTAAACTTGAAATAATACGTTGAAATTCGTCTTTGTTTATTTCTCTGCGACCAGCCTCTTTAAGAATATAATCTGCTAAATCATCACCTGTCTTAATAGCTTTGAGAGAATGTAAGTCAATATTGTATGGCATATCCGTAGGCTTTGCAAGTGGTATATATCCTTTAAATGGGAAATTATGCCTTCCTATATTCCAAACTACATATCCATGTGGAAATTCATTTACGATTTCAAAAACATCTTTACGGTTATAATCTTCTGTAATTAATGTGCTCATATCTTTTATGATTATGCAGGGCTTTCGCCCTGCTGGTTAAACTTAATAAATTATACCTGTTGAGCCGTAAACACCACCATTGTACCAACGAGATAGTTTACCATAGTAACCGTATTTCTTGTAATTGGCTGTATCAGCCTTAAACTGTTTCATAGCTTCTGCTTTATTGCTTGCCTCGTAATGAACACCTGTATCTCTGCCATTACAATCATACACTACGTAAGTGTTACTCTGTTTCTTTGATTCTGTTGCTAACATAATCGTGCGTATTACGCAGGGCTTTCGCCATGCTGGTTAATAACATTTGTTTAATTCGTGCTGTTTAAAGCGAAACCCACTAATGATTTTCATTGCTTCATCAATCGGGAAAGACATAGCCCAATCACAGGGTAATCCGTGGTCTCCGTGAGGGTCTATAAAGTGAAAGCGTGCACCCGAACCATCCTTGTAAAACTCTACACTTAAACATTTGCCATTATTAAGGGCTTCACGTACTTTTTCGATTCTTTCTTGATTATCCATTGTTATGCCTCCTGTTGTTTAAATTATAAGCGTGAGCTATAGTCACGCTTTGCATGCCACGAAAATAGTATGACTTACTAAATAAACAATACTTTTAATGGAAAAAGTATTGACATTTAACTTTATTTTATTCTTCTATTGGTGAATTGGAATATTTTAAATATGAACTACTTACAAAAATTAGGCGTGTGTTATAGTCACGTATAGTAAACTGATGTCTATTTTTGAAGCAAATAAACACTTAAAACGTATGGTAAATCAGAAATTATTGCAAGCATTGATAAGCAAATGCAAAGACATGGGCTTATCAGAGGAATCTATTCAAGCAATCGCTGGCATAGCAAGCGAGGGTTTAACAGATGGCTCAACAGATGAGGAAATTGAAGCACGTGCAAATCTCTTTTTGCCTGCATGTAAAACGATGCAAGGCGAGGCTACAAGATGGGCACAGAAAGCAAAAGGAACTCAAACCCCTCCACAAACCCCACCAGAAACGAAACCGAATAATGAAGCCGGACTGGAGGAAAAGATTTTGGCTAAACTGGAGGAGAAATACGGTGGCGTAATTACCCAGTTGCAAAAGCAGCTAAATGACAGCCAACGTAACAGCACAATTTCTGCGGAAATGCAAAAACTTGGCTTGACTACCGAAGACATGGAATTTATCACCGTGCCCTCTGATGCTAATGTTCCGGAGTTCTTAGGCAAGGTAAAGCAGAGTTTGGTAAACCGAGGCTTGAAGCCTGCTGATACGAGTGTTACAAAGGAGGCACAGGAAACAGCTAACAATGAGTTGGCTAAAACCATGCTTCAAGAATATTCTGTTAAAAACGATTAGTGATGAAACGTGAATTTAAAAGTTACGGAGGCGACCGCCCCGTTTTCACCCAACCGCCTGTACAGGTATTGGGAGGTTTTACGCTAAACCCTGCGCAAACTAATTTGCCTGTAGGTGCTATTATCCCAGTTGGTACACTTGCCAATGTAGATGAGAGCACACGCTATGCAATTATCATTAAGAGCGCAAGGGTTGTGGCTATTACTGCTGGTAATACAAAGCAGATTACTTTGGAGGCTGATGAGTTTAGCAAAATGCCTTTTGCCGTAGGTGACTATGTATGCAAAGATTTGGCTGCTACGCTCGCCAATACTCCCACTGTTTCGGCTATTACCATGACTAAGGATGGTATGCAGTTAACCCTTAGCAAAGCTATTACTGGTTTGGCAGTAGGCGATGCTGTTTTTGAGGTTATTGCAGATGATGCTAATGTAAAGCTCCGAGCTGTACCAAACTCTATCACCATTGCAGATGCAGAGGTTAAAGAGGATGGTGATACAGGTATTGATGTTACCCGTAACACAGCAAACGGGGAGGCTTATGCGAGAAGATTACCGCCTGTACCTGCTTCATTGCTTGATGGCAATGTGCTCAAAGGTACTAAGGTGGCTTATACAAACTCTAAGTAAGGAGGTTAAAGAATGGATTCAATTTTTAGTAAAATCAATTTGCCGGGTGTTCCAGTTGATTTGTTGGCTACGTTGCGCATCTTTTTTGAGATGGGCACAAAAGAGAATAAAACTCTTTTTGAGCAGACATACGTAGACCGCTGGTTTACCTACAATCTCCCTCAAATGGATTTGACATGTGAGGCAATTATGGCAAGCTATAAGGTGCGCTTTATGGCTTCTATGATTGGTAACGATGCAGCAACTCCGTTGCGCCCCTCAGATGCTTTCAAAACGTTTAAGGATGAGATTCCACGTATGGGACACAAGTTCCCAATGTCTGCAAAGAAACTGCGTAAAATGCTCTCCATACTGGAGAACAACCGTTACACAGACCAGCAAAAGTTTAATGAGGTATATAAAATGCTTATGGGGGACACCAAAGAGGCATATATGGGCTGTAAAGATACAGCAGACCACATTGTACTGCAAGCTCTCTCAAACGGTGGTGTAGCAGAGTTCTCGCCCACGCTCAACAATCCGGATGGGCGTAGATACAAAGTAGATTATCTCATGCCGGAGGAAAATAAGCGTAAGGCTTCAAAGAATTGGGTTGATGATAACAGAAATACAATCAATCCTTTTGAAGAGCTGCAAGCTATCAAGCTGGAATATGAAAATTCGGGTATTAAGTTTGGTGAAATGTGTGTTGCTCCTGCTTTGTATTCATGGATTATCAACTGTCCGGCTGTACGTAGAGCCATTAAGGGCACGGATAAAAGTGGGCAGGTTGTAACCCCTGTTGAGCTTAACAATATGCTCGACCAATTTGAACTACCTCCTGTAACCAAGATAGTAAAACGTAACTCTATTGCAGAGGATGGTGTACGTAAACCTACACTGGTTAATCCTTGGAATGACAACATGATTGTACTTAAACCTGCTGGTTTTATTGGTGAAGTACAGCCTGCATTTGAGGATAATGCAATTATTGAAGAGCCGAACGTTGAGTACATTGATGCTGGTAACGGTATGCGTGTTGCTAAATGGCAGGTTGGCGAATCTACGGGACAGCAAGCAGGTGAGTATACACAGGCTTCTTGGCGTGCATTACCTATTATTACAGGTATTGCAGGTGTGGTAAACTATCAAGTACGAGGCATTGAGTAATAGGAGGTTGGGATATGACAAATTTAGAGGCGATACAGGTAGAGGTTAAACCTTATGATGCAGACGAATTAGACTGTGAAAAAGCCCTGTTAGGGGCATGTAAACGTAATGGTGTAGAAGTTGCTAAAATCACAGATGATTACGATGCAGATAATGAGAAAACCATAGCCCTTGCTGCTGTATTGGTACTGTACAAGTACCTTACATTAAGCGGTGAAGATGAGGGCGAATTTTCACAGTCTTATAATGATAAGCTGGAGCAACGCATTAAAGTTCTGTGCAAGGCTAACGGTATAGATGCCTCTGAATTTGTCAGTTCCTCTTCTATTATCACTATTTCGGATGGCTCAAAGTTCTTTTGATTATGGGTAAATACTACAACATATTGCAGTTGTACGATGCTACAGAGTTAAAGCGTGATGAGGTTGGCGATTTGCCTGCTGATGGAGGCGATAACTGGAAAAGCATTAGCTCTTGCAGGGAAGAGCCTGCTGGAGCTGGTGCTACTGTAAATGTGGAGGGAGGTAAAACCCTTACATATAGCTCTAACATATTTTGCCCTGTAACATGCTCTGATGTTGGCGAAAATACAACAGTAAGAGTATTGGATAAAGGCAAAGTGTTGGTTACTGGAATGGTACTAAGATTTAAACGTTACAAGCATTATGTCAAAATATGGGTTTAAACCAGTACATACAAACGCTGGAGTACATGCACGTTTTGTTGAGTTTGCAAAGCGCATACATAAGGCTATGATTACTGTATTGCAGTACATAGGCGAAGAGTGCGTAAGGCAAGCAAGGGAAAACGGGAATTACATCGACCATACAGGAAATCTACGTAACTCAATAGGTTATGTGCTGCTATGTGATGGAAACATTATTAGTAGCAATTTTGAGGAGAGAGTACAAAGTACGGTTGTTAACAAGGCGAATGGAATGGGGGTACTGGAGGGTAAAAAGTTGGCTGAAAAATTAGCTAAGGATTTTACCAAAGGTTATGCGCTCATTGTAGTAGCTGGTATGAATTATGCCTACTATGTTGAAACCTTAAATAAGGATGTACTGGATAGTGCAGAGCGTTATGCAATGAGAGTAACCCCTAAAATGATGAGTGATTTGAGAACCCAAATTTATAGAATAGCATCTTAATGGACGCAAGAGATATACAGTTACAAAGCGGAATGCAGTTTAACACGATACAGGATGATATTTTGTATACGGTGTTATCCAATTCGGATTTAGCCAAAGCACTTACTGGAATAATTAAAAAGGGCGTGCGCCCCAGTCGTAAAGACTTTGCTAAAGAGGAGGATTGCACAATACAAAGTTTACCTATACCTAATGGTAGTGTACAGTTTGGCACAAGCAATGTGAATATCTATGTCTCCGATAAGCCCGATAGCATTACACCACCCAATGCAACCAACTACGATGCCAATACTAAAAGAATCAAGCAACTTGCAGGGCTTGCTTTTAAGGTGCTGGAAAAACATTACTGCGACAATGGTTGGTCGTTTGAGTGTGTAATGCAAGATGTTATTGCCGACCCCGAAATTAAGTGTCACAGGATTTGGTTTAAAATTCGATTTATTTTTCACAATTAATATTTAACGATATGGGAGTAATTTCTTTAGGATTGGCTGAAATCCAAGTAGGTGCGATTGCAGCAGATGGCGGTGAGGCATCAACCTATAGCAAAATCGGTAAAACATACGAAAAGACTTGCAAATTAACGCAAGATAAAGCCGATGTAACGGAGCACTACGAAGAGGGACAGAGTGCCCCCGAAGTACGTAAGAAGAAAAAGAAAGTGCCTATTCTTACTTTCTCAATCATGGACCCCGACCCAACATTTTTAAAGGCATATTTGGGTGGTACAACAACAGGTACAGCAGATGAAATGGTGTGGAACTGGAGCGATACAGATGAGGAGATTGAAGCCTCTATTCGTGCCGTGCCGGAGGTTGGATTAGTGTATACTATCCCACGTGCAGATATTGAGGCTGTGCTTAATGCTGAAATGTCCTCACAGGGTATCAATCTTGTAGATTTCACTGTTACACCTCTCAAACCTAAAAAAGCAGGTGTAGCAACAATTTCAGCGAGAAAGAAAACTACTACTTTCCCTAAATAAGCAGTGGTTGCCATTTCTTTTTAAAAGCCCATTACGGCAAGCGTGGTGGGCTTTTTATGAATAAAGGTAAACAGTATGGAGAATAAAGAATACAACGATATAGAGGCTGAAAAAAAGGAAATCCGGCTACTTATCTCAAACGGTATCAGCTTTACAGTAGATTACATGGAGGGTATTACGGTACGTATACCACGATTTAGGTGCTGTAAATTTTTAAAGAAAACGGTTACAACATACGAGCCTAAACAAAGGGAGTATGTGATAAAAGAGCCAACACTATATACGCTTGACAGGCTTAGTGCAGAGTACATTGAAATGATAGTTGATGAGGAGAAGATAAGAGAAGCACCGAGGCAGCAGGCACGCATTTATTTCCAAGAACACAGCAAACGCATGGCTAAGGTTGTAGCTATTGCTGTACTGGGCAATGAATGGGACAATGCCGAAAAGTTGAGCGAGTTATCAGAGTTCCTGTTTAGATGGTTAAAAAACAGCTCTCTTATAGAGCTTGTGCAGGTGATTGATTTAACCAACAACTTAGCGGATTTTATCAACTCTATTCGATTGCTGTCGAGCGCAAGAACAACAATGCCGAATCGGGTAGAGAAAGCGGATTAAACAGCCTGTATGGGCAACGTGGGGCAATATGCGCATATTTCCATTGGACTTGGGAGTATCTCACAAAAGGCATTGCATGGGCGGTTGTACAGAGGATGCTTGCAGACCAAGCACGTTACGATGATGATGAGGGCACAAGCGGAGGAACGGGTTTTGAGGATGCAGACGAAGTAGAGCTAACAGAGGAAAACACAGATGAGTTTATTAACTACATAAACAGTTTTTGATTGTGGAAAATAGAGATGGAGCTTTAGCATTTGATGTCCTTATAAGGGATAATAACCTTAATCAAATGCTTTCTAAGGACGAACAACGGATAGCCCAATTTACACAAAATGTTGAGGGTAATTCGGAAAGCATAGTTAATAGCTTTGGTGCTATAGGTAAAGCCGTTGGCGGTATTGCTATTGGCGCAATGATGAAAAACTGGATAACGGATGTTGTTAACGTCCGTGGCGAGTTTCAGCAGCTTGAAATAGCATTTACTACTATGCTTGGTAGTGCGGAAAAAGCTACTACTCTGATGGCACAGGTAACGGAAACTGCTGCTACTACACCTTTTGACCTTAAAGGCGTTGCTAATGGTGCAAAACAGTTGTTGGCATACGGTGAAAGTGCTGATACAGTAAACGACACATTAGTAAGACTGGGTAATATTGCTTCGGGATTGAGTTTACCATTGAACGATTTAGTGTACTTGTATGGTACTACTATGGTGCAAGGCAGATTGTTTACACAAGATGTAAGGCAGTTTATGGGTCGTGGTATCCCACTGGTGCAGGAACTTGCAAAAGAGCTTGGTAAAACCACCGAGGAAATAAACCAAATGGTTACTGATGGTAAAATTGGTTTTCCCGAAGTGCAAAAGGTTTTAGAACGTCTTACTGAAAGTGGCGGTATGTTCTATAACTTGATGGAGGAGCAAAGTAAATCATTGACTGGGCAAATATCCAATTTGGGTGATGCGTGGGATATGATGCTAAACGAGATAGGACAAAGCAACGAGGGTATATTAAGTTCCGGCATTGGATTGGCTGGAACGCTGGTAGAAAACTACAAAACGGTATTAAATGTACTGGAGGGGTTAATAGTTGCTTATGGCTCATATAAGGCGGCAGTACTGGCGTTGGCTATTGCACAAAAGAGGAGTACAGGCTTTTCCAGTATAGATAACATTGTTGCTAAGGCTCGCATGGGTGTATATACCAATCTTACTGTAACTACACAAAATTATACTCTGCAAAATGAGCTTATGTCAAAGGCTCAACAGGCATACACATTAGAGCTGCAAAAAAGCCTGTCATTAGAACAGCAAGAGAATTTGTTACGTGGGCTTAAAGTTACAGCCTTACAAGGCATACTAACAGCAGAACAACAGGTTTATTTAAGTCGCTTAAATCTTAATGTGCAGAGCGTAGAATACATTGCAGCAGCAGAAAGCGTGTTAACTATAGACCAGCGTTTAGCTTTGCAAAAACAAGAGCTGGGACGTACCAGTATGGCATATAGCGTTGCCGTTGAAAATGAGGTAAAAGCTAATCAGTTAGCGCAAGCAAGTGAAATCTCCAAAATGCGTGCGGAAGCATCCGCTTTGAAACAAAAGCAGGCATTGTTGCTGGCTGAATATAGGGCAAGTCAAAACAGGATAGAACAAACACGTATCCAAATCTCGTTAGCGAAATTAAACGGAGATGCAACGGCTGTTGAGAACTTGCAGCAACAACAGTACAACCAGTTAAAGGCACATGCGGTTATTGTTACCGATTTAAAGAATGCTAAGGCGGCACAGGAAGCAATTACCACAAAAATCAATACAGCAGCTACACAACAGGCTACAATAGCAGGTAGGGCTAAGGTGGCAAGCGATGTAATGCAAACTACAAGTACCTCTATTTTAAGTACTGCAACAACATTTCTAACTGTTAAGCTAAAAGCGTTGTGGGCTACTATGGTGGCTAATCCGTTAACGTCTATTCTTAGTATCGTAGGATTGGTTGTAAGTGCCTTTATGATGTTCCGCAAAGAGGAGGAGCAAGATATAGATGTAGCAAAGGAGTTTGAGGCTCAAACGCAAAAGCAAATGGCATCTATCAATACCTTTAAGGCTATACTTGATAATACAACAGAGGGTACGGTTACTCATAAAAAAGCACTGGAGAAATTAAACAGCGTTTTGCAGAGCTACAGCCTTGAAGTGATAAAAGAGGGTGATAATGTTGAGGTTGTAACGAAACGTTATAATGAGCTTACTAAAGCTATCAAAGATAATACAGCACAACGGTTATTGGCGCAAGGTATTGAGAAAATTAATACGACACAAACAAAGGAAGAAGAGAAAGCTCTTGATAAGCTGAAAGAAAAGATGGCATCCCTCAAAGATGGTATTGTTAAAACTGGTGGGCTTAGTGGGCAATATATAAGTTGGGTTACTCCCGAATGGGTAAATTCTTTGGGTGATGAGCAGTACGAGATGATACAGGCTTTTGTAAAAGAGAATATTGCAAAACTTGATGGACTTACTGGAGAGGCTTACGAGGCGCAATTAGCAGAAATAAATAAGAAAGTGCTAAATGCGATGGCAGAGGCAACCCAAACAAGCCAAAAGGAGGTTTCACGCAGCAGTGAATTTATTGATGCTTTTGTACAGGCTATGATTAAGAACTGGCAAAAGGCAAAGACGGAAACAGATGCTCTTACTGGTAGCCTAAACCGTTTGAGTGATGGTTTTAACAAAAAGGAGATAGTGGATGAGATTGATTATACCACTATGTCCTTAGAGCAACTGCATAAAAAAGCGGAGGAACTTAACGGGCAAAAGGTTAAGTTAGAGATAGGTAGTACTGGCTATGATGAGTTAATGCAACAGATAAACAACATTAATGCACTCATAGGCAAAAAACAGGGCGAGCTAAATACAGAGAGTGGTATAAATGATGAGATAAAACGGCTCAAAGCTCTTAAAGAAAAATCTGTTATTGGCGGTACTGAATGGACTGGATATGATAGCAAGATAAAGGAGTTGCAAAAGAAGCTCCCCGATACAAATAAGGAGGGAGATAAAAAAGCTAAGGCTGCACAAGATGCTGCACAGAAAGAAATTGATGTGCAAATAGAACTGGAGGAAAGCCGTATATCACTTATTAAGGATGGATATGAGAGGCGTGTGGCAGAGGCAGAACTACAGCATAAAAAGGAGTTGGCACGGATTGATAAAGAGGAGAAAGAACTTGAAGCTAAGTACAAGGATGCTGGAAAGAAAATGCCAACGAAGAGCAAAGAAAAATTTGCTACGATGCGGAGCAATGAGAATGCCGGTTATGAGGTTACACGCTCCGAGCTATTAGATGTGCAGATAGAGGAGCAAAAGAAAAAGTACCAGCTCTATTACAAGTGGGTTACTACCTATGGTGAAGATGTTGCAAATAAGCAGTATGCTGAATTGATACAGGGAGGTAAAACCTATACGGATTGGCTCAAATCTCAAATAGATGCACTGGAGGCTAAAAAAGGTACTGATACAGGGCTTACAGAAACGGAGAGTAACCAGCTCATTACCCTAAAAACGGATTATAGTGAGGTTACAGGCGTAAAAACGGAGATGGATAAGTTTACAGAGAGCTTGGCTAAGGCTAAGGAGCAAAGTAAATCACTCTCCGAATACATGGGTAAATTAGCCCAAAAGAAACTGGATTTACAGCAAGGTAACACTGGGCTTATTGGAGAAGAGAAAGCGGATGCAATTAGGCAGGTAAACCAAGAGATTGAGCAGAACACAGAGGAGTTACAACAAAAATTACTTGATACCTACAAAACAAATGCACAGCTAAGGCTTGATGTTGAAAAGCAATATGATGATGAAATTTACTGGTTAAAACAGAATGGTTTCAATAAACAGGCAGAGCTTGCAGAAAAGGCTAAAACTAAGGCTGTAGCAGAGGTTGATGCGATGCGCATACAAACTACTGATAGTTGGAAGAATCTGTTTGAAAACGCTGAATATCTTGGTAGTAGTGCATTTGATAAAATAGTAGCAGGGCTTAGAAAACAAGTAGAAGCTGTTGGAGATGTTGATATTAAGAATGACCTTTTAAAGCAACTGGAACAACTTGAACAGCAGACGCAGGGGATGAAAAACCCATTTAAGCAACTGGTGAAGAGTATAAAGGAGTACAAGGCAGCAGGTGATGATGTATCTAAACAGAAAGCTCTTGCTAAAACGTTTACCAGCCTTGCAAATAGTATAGACATTGTAAGCAAGAGTTTTGATGCGGTTGTAGGTGGGCTTAAAAAAATGGGAGCTGCTGGAGACGAAGAGACGCAGGGCATGTTAGATGATGTTGGTGGGCTGGTTGAGGGTGCAGGGCAGTTAGCGGCAGGCTATGCAAGTATGAACCCTGCACAAATGATTGAGGGTGCTGTAGGCATGGTTACAAGCGCAATCTCTCTATTTGATAGTACCAGTAGGCGCATTAAACGTGAGATGGCAGAGCATGAAAAGCAGCTTAAATCATTGCAGACTACATATAATCAAATATCATTTGAGGTTGATAATGCTGTTGGTGAGAGTTATTACGATAAGCAAAAAGAAGCTATCGCCAACCTGCAAGAGCAAATAAAGGAAAATGAGGAGTTAGCACGGCTGGAACAAAGCAAAAAAGATAAAGATAGGGATGATGCTAAAGTTGAGGAGTATAAGGAGGCTGCAAGGCAGGCACAGCGTGATATAGAGGATATACAAAGAGAAATAACGGAATCTCTTGTACAAACGAACTTCAAGGATTTGGCGAGTGATTTAGCAGAGGCATGGGCTGATGCTTTTAGCAGTATGGAGGATAGTGCTGAAAATTTCGATGAAGTTTGGAGTAAAACGATAGCCAATGCTGTTAAAAACTCTTTGAAGTTAAAGCTGATAGAGCCTAAAATAAAGGAGTTTACCGATGCTTTATCTACCTATATGGGTGAGAATGATAACAGTGTTGTAGGATTTGATTTTGAATACTGGAAAAAGATTCTTAAAAGTGCTGGTGAGAGCTTTACACAAGGTTTAGAGGGATTTGAGGAGTATTTCCAAAATGTAGCCGATAGTGTGGATGATTCTACATTAGAGGGGCAAATAAAAGGAGTAACGGAGGATACTGCTTCTGTGTTGGCTGGAGAAATAACAACGATACGTATTAAGCAGGTACAACATTTACTTGTTTGCCAAGATATTAGAGCTACTATGATTAGTGTACACAATACATTGAGAGAGGCTGTATCTCATTTATCGGTGATTGCAACTAATACAGGGTATAATAAGAACTTGGTTGAGATAAAGAATTATCTAAAAGAGATGAACCAAAAACTTGATGTTAATGATTTGAGGGCTAAAGGATACATATAATGGAAAACAGGATTGAACAACTTAAACGACTGATGCAAATAGGGCATTGTGCAGAGAGTAAAAGCATGGTGCATAATACATGCGATAATACAGGGGCTTTGATGGATACCTATTTTTATTTCATTAAAGCATGCACTCAAAAGGATTTTCCAAAACTGGATTTTCTACGTGAGTATTTTGGGACACAGGTTGCACCGTATGGTGGGTATATTGATGCTACAGGCGAGCAAAAAGCATATAAAAAAAATGTACTGTTGGGTGATAGCAATGTTGTAATGCAGGTGGGCAAATATAATATTGTTAGCTGCTGGGTAAGGCACAACTCTAAATTACAGATACAGGCTACAGACCATTGTCATTTGCACATAGATTGCTTTGATAATGCCGATGTACAGGTAAATATAGAGAGCAAACACGCAAGGGTTTTTATTAACCAGTATGGAGATAGTCATGTGCTGATAAGCGGTGATAGCCAAAATGCGTGTGTAACAAGTTACGATAGTAAAACTTATAAATAGCAAAAATTATGGCTTTAGATGATTATTTAGTATTGCACATGCCTTTTGATGAAGCGGATGGAGCTACATCAACGTATGATTATAGTAAAAACAGAGCAGATGGCGTTGTTTTTGGAGCACATTTTGAATCGGGTAAAAGTAGTAATTGCATTAGATTTGATGGTACTGGCAAATGTGAGGTTTCTAAATCGGTATTGGCTTTAAGTGGGAATTTTACACTCTGTACATACGTTAAATCTCACAGTGTAGCCTCTAAGCTAATAGTAATGCTTAACTACAATGGAGTTAACCAGTTTTACCAGTCATTGATAGATGTTTCTCCCGACCAGTGGTATTATTTGGCTGTAGTACGTGAGAGTACGAGCATTACAATGTATTTGAATGGTACTAAAATTGGTACAGAAAAAGTGCCAAGTAGCTATGGAAACCCCATAGGATTTAGTATTTCACAAGATTGCTATATTGCGGAGCTGGGACATGGTTGTCTTGATGATACAAAACTATTTAGTATAGCACTTACACAAGAGGATATACTAAGCCTGTTGGATAATACCAAACAGCTTGCATATTTGCTGGATGGGGTTAATTTTAAAGATTTCGGTGTGTGCGTGAGTGGTAGCAAGGGAATTATAGATTCTCTCAAAATGAAAGAGCCTCTTAAATTGGATTGGGACGGTTATCATGGCGAGGCAATTGATTTGAGTAGACCACGTATGCAGGCAAGGGAGATTACTTTGGAATGCTTCATTAAGAGCGATGGCGGTAAAATTGCATTTGTACAGGCGGTTAAGGGATTTTTAGAACAGTTCTACACGCCACACAAAATACCAGCAGGCAGTAAATCGGAGGCGGTTGCAGCCGGATTACACCGCCTCACTATTGATATTCACCCTACCAAAGCATTAGTGTACGAGGTATATTTACCGGATGGTACAGACATTGCTAAAGAGTGGAATGATAGTAAAATGGTGGGTACATTTACCTTAAAATTGAAAGAACCCGAACCTGTAAAGCGTGTATTGAAACACTTTAGAGTAAACGAGAACAGTAAAACGGTTACTATCACATTAACTACGCAAAAACTGGTTAATATTTACTGGGGAGATGGTACTACAACGCAGGATGTATACGGTACACAAACGATAACGCATGATTACTCCGAAAATGGAGAGTATTATGTGATTGTTACAGGTGTAATTGAGGATATTACGGACTTCTCCACTAATGCGATTATTGTATGGAACAAATTATAGTATATAAGCGTGATGGTACAAAACGTTACAATTTAAATAGTTACGCAAAGCTCTGCACCGTAAAAAGTGCAGAGCAAAAGCGCGAACTACTTGGGGAGGATACAGTAACAATCAAGATTGAAAGTGCAGAACCTATGGAGTTTACTATAGGGGATTATGTTGTTATCTTTGGTGATGTTTACACGTTAAACAAGGTAAATGAGCCTACAAAATCGGGGGAAAGAGTGTTTGAGAATACCCTCGTTTTTGAGGGGGCGCAATATAAGCTGTTGGATGCACAATATAGGAGCACTGATGCAGAGGGAAATAATCCTACAGCAGAGTTTCCACTTGTGGCAGATATGCACCTTGCAATGCAAGTGTTAGTTGATAATGTAAACAGGATTGCAAATGCTTTAGGTGAAACGTGGGTATTGGGTAGCTGTATAGAGACAGAGTATAAGGAACTTACTTTTAGCAACGAAAACTGTCTAAGTGTATTACAACGGCTTTGCAAGGAATTTGATACGGAGTTCGAGATAGAGGCGGTAGGAGATAAAATCTATAAACTGCACATACGCAAAGTTGGCTCTCTATTCCCTACTACGTTTACATTTGGCAAGGGAGGTGGTATATACAAGCTAAAACGAAAGAATGTAAGCAGTAGCAGTGTAATAACAAGGCTTTACGTTGAGGGTGGTACTAAAAATATCACAACTAAGTATAGGAATGGGGCAACACGGCTAAGGCTTGGAACAAATAAAGAGAGTTATATAGATAACGCACAGGCAATAGCTGCATTTGGGATAAAAGAGGGTAGTAAGATATTTGAGGAGATTTACCCACATCGCACAGGTGTTGTAACCAGTACTGTAAAAGGGGATATATACAGTTTTGTTGATGATGATATGTTTGATTTAAACGAGAAAGAATCAGACGGAAAAACAACCAAATGGCTTATTGATGGTACTTCTGCTAAGGTTAAGTTTGTAAGTGGTAATTTATCCAGCTATGAGCTTGAATTAAGTAGCTATAATACAAGTACACATACATTTAAGGTTAAGGAGTACGTGGATAAAAGAGGGCTTAAAATACCAAGTGCAGCGACCGCATACCAAATAGAAAAAGGTGATAAGTATGTTTTATTGGATATTGTAATGCCAACAGACCCATACGTTACAGATGAAGAGGAACATTTGGGAGTAGAGGGCACTAAGTTTTTAGAGCAAAATTGCCAACCTAAAGTAGAATACGAGTTGGATATAGCTTCTATGTACTTAAATCGTAATTATGGAGGTGAATCCGTAATAGTTAATATTTTTAAGGTAGGGGACTATCTACCAATAAAAGACAGTGGAATAAACGTAGATAAAGCCATACGTATTAAGGGCTTTACCCGTGATTGCTATAGTGATGTTTACAAATACAAACTTACTATTAGTGATACAGTTGATGTTAGTGTTATAGAGAATCTGATTAGTGATAACATTGAGCAAAATAAGATTATCACAATAAACAATCTCACAGATGTAGCAAGAGCACGTGCAAACTGGAGAAGTACACAGGAGTTGCTAAATATGGTATTTGATGGGGACGGTTATTTTGATGCAACAAATATACGTCCGAGTTCTATAGAAACACTGATGTTAAGTGTTGGTAATCGTGCTGGGCAGTTCGTACTTAAAAATATCATAATAGAGGCTAATGCTGTTAGTGGGAGCAAACCTAATCCTAATTACATCGTAATTACTGCTGCAAACAACGCAGGAGAAATAGTACATTATGCTATAGAGGAAAAGGATAGAAATTGGAAGATAACGAGCAGTAGCTTAACTCTTACAAATACTGGAGCTTTCTATGTATATGTAAAGTGCTCAAAGAGTACGGATGCAGCTACAATAATATTTAGCCAAAATAAATTATCCGTTGATGATGGCATGTATTATTATTTCCCGTTGGGCGTTTTGTCCTCCGTATATAACAACTATCGTGAGCTTACTACTACATACGGGGCTACACGCATAACTGGGCGCACAATTAATTGTGGGCGAATAGAAAGTGTAGACAAGAAAACGTATTTCGACCTTGATAACTCCGAGATTGGGGGTAACATAAAATTTGTTAGTACCAGTGGTGAGAATATGAGTATTAAGGATTTGGAGGCTTTGGTAAATAGCAATACAGATGCTTTAGGAGGAATTAACGATGTTATTAGCTCGTTACAGGAGCAAGTAGATGGGGCTGTTGAGTATTGGTTTGGTTTTGGTGTACCTACTTTAACAAATGCACCAGCAAACCAGTGGAAAACAGATGCAGATAAAAAGATACATGCAGGGGATTTGTATACAGATTCAGAGACGGGTTTAGAATATCGTTTTACCAAAGAGGGCAATACTTACAAATGGGTAAATATACCGAGTACGGGAATAGGGCAAGCTATACAGATAGCAAACACAGCTTTAGAGCTTGCAGATAATAAAGCACACATCTTTTTGACAGCTAATGCTTCAAATACTCCTAAATCACCTTATAAACTGGGCGATTTGTGGATAACTCTTGATACGTATAAAATGAAGATATGCGTTAAGGAACGTACAACAGTAGGTACTTATGTGGCTACTGATTGGAAAGATGCAGGTTATACGGATGATACGAAAGCAAATGAGGCGTTGCAGAAACTCGTAGATATGGCAACTGATGGTGTTATTACACCACAAGAAAAGATTGCATTAAAAGATGAGATTGCAAATATAAAAGTAGATTATTCAACAGTTGCTGCAAAAGCAAAATTATGTGCTGTGGATTATACTTCATACACAGCGGCATATAATGCTTTGATTACGTACACGAGTATTATTATTAGTAATATGAATGTAAATAGTGATGTTGATAAAACCGTTTATAATGCTCGTTTCTCTAACTATTATAAATGCAGAACTGATACCATAGATGCGATTAGTAAAGGCTATGTTGATGCTGTAGAGGTTGGGCAAGGTAATTACCTTGCTAATAGTGCATATATGGAAGATACGAAAGGCTGGAAATTGAGTGTTGATAGTGGTGGTGGGCAACAAGGAGCTTTGAGTATATACAATGATAGCATTATGGGTAATGTATTGAGGGTAACAAAACCGAATAATGTGAGCTGGTGGTATTTTGGTACAGGTTTTAAATCAAAAGAGGGTAATATACTTTTGCCAAAAGAGAAATTTGCGGAGGGGGTAACATACACTGTTGCGTTTTGGGTAAAAGCAAGTAGCAATACTAATATGAGTTTAGCAATAATGAAAGGAAACGCTACGGCTAATGTATCCGGCTATTGTGCTTTCTCTGTAACAACATCATGGAAACGCATTGTTTTTACCTTTACAGCAAATAATTTGAGTGATGCCGAATCGCAGTTATACATTACAAGTGCTGATACGTTTAGCTACTGCATGTTTACCAAATTTGTATTAGTAGAGGGTAATAAAGCACCCGAATGGACTTCAAGTAACTATGAGTTGACAGCTCAAATACAGGCTAATAAGGATTTACTACAAGCCATTTCTAACAACTATACGCAAATTGATGGAGGGTTAATTTTATCTACCTTTCTAAAATTGGGTGCTGTACAGAAAAACGGTGCGTGGGTAGAGAGCGCAGGATTCAAAGCTATGTTAGCAAATAGCAATGAAATTGCAGCTTACTTTGGAGGTACTTACGCAGAGGCTTTGGCAGGCACAAAAGATGCAATGACTATAATTTACCATAATGGCAAGCTAAAAAGCAAAGATGCTGATATTACGGGTATAATACACGCTACAGATGGAGAGTTTACAGGAAAGGTAAATGCTACAGATGGTACATTTTACGGCTCTATAGCCGAGCCTGCTAAAGCATTAGGCACTACAACTGCACTATCATTTGATACTGGATTTAATTTTTCGGGTTATGTTGTGGCTGGTAAAACTCAATTAGTGCAGTTGCCAACAGATAAAAAGTATGCTGGTGTAAGATGTACGATAGTAAATACCATGAAGAATACAGGTTATTACATAATACAGTGCAATAATGGTAGTAACTTTTTGTATACCTGCAATAATACAAGTATGCTGGAGGCTGCAAAAGTATATTTGTATGGCGTTGGAGAATTAAGATTAAGAGCTGTTTTAGATTATAATGGTATATTGCGTTGGTTTATAGAGAATGATATGAGTTTTAGCTATAACTGGGCAGACAAGGCTTTCACAAATGGTTTACCAAGTCCTCACATGCGTATTATTGATTTATTTGAGCTAAATGGCGGTAGTCTGAATCTTATATTTTGTGCTGATGGTAACTCTCCATACGTAGGCTCATACGATAGAGGAGCGCAATGGTGGAATATCAGATTCTCAAAATCAAGGAGTGGGCATAAAAAGAAATACCATGTTATTGCCATATCTAAGGTCTGTCTTTTCTCTTATTGGGTAAAGGATATTTCAGATACAGGTTTTACAGTAGGATTTACCAATAATGGATTTATTACGTTATCATCCGATGGTTATGCAACGGTATATGTAATAGAATATAGCTAACTTTCAAACTTTGGCACACAAAAAGCGTGATATATAATCACGCTTTGACTACTTTTCGGGAAAAATAACTCAAAAGTGCAAAAGTATGAGTGCAAAAGACAATTATGTAAGTGAAACAATGTTCGTTTCTCGTATCGTATCAAAGGGGAAAATTGAGAGTTTAAACAACGGTTTTATGCTCAAAGATGGTGCTCCTTTCTCCGTATACGTTAGACCGAAAACATTAACCACATTAGAGAGGGACATGTTACTTAACTGTAAGCTCTATAAAGAAGATGAGTTTAGCGAAGTGCCTGTACCTCTCTTTTCGTGGGTTGAATTAGTGATAACAGAGATTGCGCCAAGCGATGAACTACTTAACAGTTACGACATGTACTGGGGTAGTGGAGATGGTGCAAAAGTAGCAACCGTTTAATTTATTTATAACATGGGATTACTTATAGGAGTGGGGAATACAACCCCACAATTTCCATATCAAGCTCTTTGGTATGGAATTAAAATCAATCTTAAAAACAGTGGGCATAGTATCGCAGATGGCAAATTGGAACGTGTAGGCAACCTTGATTTGCACAGAAGTTTGCCGATACAAAAGCGCATTAGGCGTTTTATGGCTACTGTAGATGGCAAAGTAAACTATTGGCTTGGTGCAAATGACAGCACACTAAAAGAGGGAGGCGGTGCAGCGAGGTTAAACGCTTTGGATGGCAACGTAATGCTTTATAAGCCGGATTACTGGAGGCGTGTAGAGTTTGATGGTGACTACATGCTTGTAGCAATTAGCGAAGTTGAATTGCCGGGGTTTGTGTATATGGGAGAAAAGGCACGCAGTCCGTGGTTTGCGACATTTGACCGTACTACAAACAAACCTGTTAGTGCTTGTTTCCTGCAATGGAATGCAGATGGCACAGTAAAGAGGGATGCTAACGGATTACTGGTATTAACAGATAATGCAGCAAATTTCAGAGGTGGTAATAACTCTACAACAAATGACGCTAATAACAAATCGCTGCTGGGTATGCCTGCAACTTATACCACTAAAGCAACAATTCGTAGCCGTTGTAAAACACTGGGTAACATGTGGCATCATGGAGGCTGGCGTTTCAGAGAGGAAATGTCGTGGCTTATGGCTATAGAATTTGGCGACCTTGATAGCCAAGCTGCATACAATGCTAATAAGACGGCAGATGGATTTGCACAGGGTGGTTTGGGCGATGGCACTTATGTTGATAGCGCACAATGGAGTGCTTTCAATGGTTATTATCCTATTATCCCGTCCGGTATTACCGCTAAGTTGGGTAACAACACTGGCATTGTTGAATACACCATAAAAGAGTGGCAAACAGGCGTAGATAAAACATTAAAGGTTGCGAGTTATAGAGGCTGGGAAGCACCGCAACAGTCACTTTGGGAGCATGATGATGATGTTATTATTCGCTGCTTTAAACCATCCGAGGGAGGGCAAATGCTTATCTATTTATGCACCGACCCTGCTAAGTTTGCAACTCCGACAGATAAGGCAACAGTTGTTCCAGATGGATATGAGGAAATGGGAGCTTTACCAGCAGCGCAAGGTTATATTGCATCTATGGGTTATGGATTGGGCTATACATTCCCAAATGATACAACAGGAGGAGCAAGCAACAAGAATTATTGTGACCATTTTTGGAGGCAGACAGTAACAGATGATAATGGGCTTGATGGCTGGTATCAACTCCTCTCCTGTGTGAGTTCGAATAATGCGGAGGCTGCGGGGGTGCGTGGTGCGTATGCGACTGATCGTGGTGCGTATACGAATACGCTTTATGGGTTTCCCTTGTGCCTTGAATTATAGGGGCGTTCCGTGGCGTTTTTTTTAGGAGGGTGTGCCTCCTTTGACAGAGATTGAAATATTGAAAATAACAAAACGGTTTACGGGGTTTCGGAAACTCCTCTCCTGTGTGAGTTCGAATAATGCGGAGAATGCGGGGGTACGTGGTGCGAATGCGAATAATCGTGGTGCGAATACGAATACGAATTATGGGTTTCCCTTGAACCATTTACGGTTTTCCTGTGTGAAAACACAACCCCAAAAACCATGCCTCACAGAAACGTACCTCCAGCGATGGGGGTATGTTGGCAAAATAATACGGGTTTAGAAAGTGCTGGTAGATTACAGAGATGCAAGTGCGAAAGCTCTGATTAAAACAATGGCACATAAAATATATAACAGTGTAGATAATAATTGTTATTGGCGAGTATGTGACCCTCAAAATGTATTACACGCAACATATAATACGTTGAGAGGAAAACATGGCAGGTATGATGTGAAAAAGTTTATGAGTACTGGGTATATCGAACATATTACCGATATATGGGAGATGCTTGATAAACAAACATACGTACCGAGCAAGTATCACACAAAGGTTATTTATGATGTAAAAGAGAGACATTTGAAAATTGCCCCTTTGTATCCCGATAGGGTTATACATCATTGCCTAATAGATGTTATTGAAGCTGATTTAAAGAAACTATTTATTGCCAATACCTACGCTTGCATAAAAGGGCGTGGTATACATGCTTGTTTGAATGACCTAAATAAAGCTCTGTTTAATGATAAAAGAGGCACAAAGTATTGCCTAAAGATAGATATACACCACTACTACGATAGTATTGTACATAGTGTATTAAAGCAGATTATAGCCGAGAAATACGGTGATGAAAGAATGCTATGGCTAATGTATACTATCATAGATAGCACAGAGGGAGATGTTGGTTTGCCTATAGGTTTTTTAACCAGTCAACATTTTGCTAACTGGTATCTCACACCTTTCGACCACTGGATGAAAGAAGTACTAAGAGTAAAATACTACTATAGGTATATGGATGATATAGTTATATTGAGCGATAGCAAAGAGCACCTACACATGGTGTTTGAGCAGATGCAACAATACTTATCTAATAAGTTAAAGTTGGAAATAAAAGACAACTGGCAAATATTCCCAGTTGATGCACGCTCAATAGACTTTGTAGGCTACAAAAGCAACCATTACAATATACTTGCACGTAGGAGCATATTATATGCCTATTACAGAAAGTTGCGTAAGGTAGCAAAGAAATATGATATTACAGATGAGGGCATGATAAAGCATGAGCTTTCAGCGCATTGGGGCTGGTTAAAGCATTGCAGTGAGGAACATTTTAATAAGATAGTAGAAAATTCTAAAAAACAGTTGGATTATGAGCAACAGCAACAGATTAAAACAAGGGGTACACACCAGTAATGTGCAACCCACCTTTGATGTCATAGACAGAATTAAGGGTACAACTCTTTATAACTTCAATCAGCATTTTATTGAGGTTGAGCAAGAGGGTGGAGAAAAGGTAAAGGAGAATGAGTATAATAGTTTGCGTGTGGATTACCCCATTAATGCAAACCATATTTTTGAAACTCTTATTACGGAGCTTTATCCCAATAACGAGGAACAAAAGTTACTCAATGATTATAACGCTGCACTGGCTAAGATTGAGCCGGAGGATAAAAAGCAGCCGTATCTTGACTTCTTGGAAGTACGTAAACAGATGCGTGCTATGGTTGACGCAGATTGCACTATAAATAATATACCGTTGCAATAAGTATGGGACAGGAAACATTTGATTTTGCAGACCTCTCACTGCAAGGAGAGGCTGCAAACTCTACGTTGCCGAGTGGTGATTATCCGAGTATTGATGAAGTAATAAACAAACCTATTTGGGTGACTGGCTACACGAACGATGTAGAGACTGCAAACGGAAAAAGATGTGTTGTAAACTTCAAATGGGAGCTTGGAGAAAAGGAAACAGCCTTTTTTACATCCTCTAAAAAGTTGATAGGCGTACTTTCCAATGCTGGCATACGTTTTCCTTTCCATACAATAATTAAGGTTGTATTCATCCGTGATATGGCTGGCTTTGAGTTTCGCAGTAGCAAAGAAGCCATATCACAGGATGATATAGACAGCCTAAATATGTATCAAATAAAGAAACGTAGCTACTTGAAACAAAGGAGGTAATGTATGGATGTAATTTTTAAAGGTGCAGAGAATATGCTTTTAATATTCGTGATAGCGTGTATTATTGTATTTGCATCTATGTGCGTAGACCTTATTAGTGGGCTTTATAAAGCCAAACTTAGAGGAGAAATACGTAGTAGTTTTGGATTAAAACGCTCATTGGGCAAATTTATAATGTACATGGGAGGTATGTTAATAGCGTGTGGTGTTGATGTACTTATGCACTTATGTAAATTCTTTCAAGTAATACATGTGGATGCTCTTTTTGGCATTCCTGTGTTTACCTGTTTATTGGGAATGTTTTTACTAATTGTTGAGTTTCTTAGTGTGCGAGAAAAAGCAGACCAAAAGACAAAAACAGAGATTAGTAGAGTAGAGAAACTTGCAGCGCAGATGGTTAAAAAGGATGATTTGGTAGATGCTCTAACACAAGCATTAACCTCTGCTTTAAAAAAGGAGAGTTGATAAATGAAAGTATTATTAGATAATGGGCACGGAGAAAATACAGCCGGAAAACGCTCCCCTAAATGGAAAGATGGAACGCAATTATTTGAGTGGGAGTATGCACGTGAAATAGCACAACGTGTAGAAAATGAGCTTACAAAGCGTGGCATTGATGTTGAGCGTATAGTTAAGGAAAATACAGATGTTCCATTGCGTGAGCGTTGTAGAAGAGTTAATGAAATTTGCGCAGAGGTAGGTACTAAAAACTGTCTCTTGATTTCAATTCATTGTAACGCTTGTAATGGCAGAGCACGTGGGTGGGAAATACATACTTATTTAGGGCAAAGCAAAAGTGATGAGTATGCAACTGTATTTTGGCATACTGCAAAGGATTTACTGGCAGGTATTACATCAATGCGTGCAGATTGGAGCGATGGCGACCCCGATTGGGATAGTAATTTTGCCATTTTGAGAGAGACAAAATGTGCAGCAGTGTTAACCGAAAACCTGTTTATGGATAATGAGGAGGATTGCCGTTATTTACTCTCACATGAGGGAAAAGAGACAATTACACAAATTCACGTGCAGGCTATTCTTAAAATTTTGGGCAAATGAAAAAGTTTATAATGGCATTATTGGTATTGCTTGTTTCAGCCTGTATCTTTTTTGCTAATGGATGGAGGGAGCAAAAAAAAGAAAGCAAACGGCTGGCAGCTAATCAATCTGCTTTGTTGGCAGATGTGCAGTTATACAAAACAAAGGCTGGAGATAATGCAGCCAAAGTGCAAAAGTTGGAGCTTACTAAGAGCGAGTTTGAGAAACAGTGTGTAGCTCTTAAAAATGAGGTAGAGGAGCTGGGTATAAAAACAAAACGTTTAGAGAGTGTTATTAGTACCAGTGTAAAAACAGAGGCTCAAATTACAGCACCAGTTAGGGACAGCATTGTTTATAGGGATAGATACCAACCACCGGATACTTTGCGGTGCTTTAATTTTGCAGATAATTATTTAAAGGTAAATGGGTGCGTAGATAGAGATACTTTTAATGGGAAAATAGAAAGCGTAGATACGCTTATACATGCAGCCCACCGAGTGCCTAAAAAGTTTCTTTTCTTCCGCTTTGGTTGCAAAGCTATAGAGCTGGAGGTAGTGAGTAAAAACCCACATAGCGAAATTACATATAGTAGGTATATTGAATTGAAATAAATTGTATCTTTGTGCGATAACCATATTTTGTTGAGCCACAATTTGCAGAGTTTTTGCAGTTGTGGCTCAAATGTTCCACAGAAAAGCAAAATATGATATATAAGTGGCTGATTATCAAATTTAAAATCGCAGTTTCCTAAACTTTAGATAGGGGTTCGATTCCCCTCGGGGCTACTAAGAGAAATCTGCGGGAGGCGGTGTTGTTTTGCTTCATACTGTATTGAGTTTTAAGTATTACAATGGCTTCTTTAAAGATTAACGTCTTATAGCTTCTATTTGTTTTAATAATCAATAGAAAAAGCCTCTTCCGAACATTCGGAAGAGGCTTTTTCTATTTCTGGAATTTATTATTCTTCCGTAGCTGCTACCACTACTTTTTTGTTCTTCATCATGTTGTATGCAATCGGAGATGCAATGAACAACGAAGATAAAGTACCGATAACAACACCGAGGATCATTGCGAATGCGAAGCTGCGGATTGAATCACCACCGAGGATGAAGATACACAGCAATACGATCAACGTACTCAATGAAGTATTGATGGTACGAGCCAGTGTAGTGTTCAGAGAGTCGTTGAACAACTGACGCTTGTCACGTTTCGGATACAAGCCGAAGAACTCACGTACACGGTCGAAGATTACCACCTTATCATTAATAGAGTAACCGATAGCCGTCAGGATAGCACCGATGAATGTCTGGTCGATTTCCAGTGAGAACGGAACGATACCCCACAACAATGAGTAAGCACCGATAATCATGATCGTATCACAAGTCAGAGCTACGATAGAACCGATACTGTAAGCGATGTTGCGGAAACGGATCAAGATATACAGACCGATAGCGATCAGAGCCAGAACAACTGACCATACGGCACCTGTCTTGATATCGTCTGCGATACTCGGACCTACTTTCTGTGAACTTACGATACTACCGCCTGTGTGATTGTCACGGTCGATGAAAGTAGCCAATGTGATGT
>ERZ791899.732-NODE-732-length-36583-cov-11.297388_pt1 | contig 36583 bp, 34 predicted proteins | sample MGYA00510151_ERZ791899 | MGnify/ENA primary metagenome ERZ791899 (study PRJEB30046, sample SAMN00792118) | human gut metagenome | study: EMG produced TPA metagenomics assembly of the A metagenome-wide association study of gut microbiota in type 2...
ATAAAAATTTCAAAAAAAAAAAAAAAGAAAAAATATTTTCAAAACTTGAATTTCTTTATTTCTTAGTTAGTTAAAAAAATTTTAGGGGTAAGAGGTATTAAAATGTTTGAAAACAGAAGAACAATTGTAAAATTATTTTTAGATGCTGGAGCCATAGTTGTTGCAGTTTTTTTTGCATTTATTTTAAGGTATGAAGATGTTGAAATTAGTACAGAGCTATTGAGAGAAGTCGTATACTATACAGGAATATACTATGCTATTTCAATTGCGTTTAAAAATATACAAATAAGCTGGAGCTACACAGATTCTTATGATGTATTTAAACTAATCACAATTCACATTATCACTTTAATACTAACAATATTTTTCTACTCAATCCTAAGAGAGGATTATTCAAGACAAGTTTTAGCACTTACGTTTCTTTTCTCAATTGTAATTCAACTTTTAATGAGAATGTTTTTCAGAATGAATAGGCAATATAAATATGGTTTCTTAAAGCCAAAACATGAAAATGGAAAAAGAGCTTTAATTTATGGAGCAGGTGAAGCAGGAGTAATACTTGCTAGAGAAAGTAAATTAAATAAAAACTTTTCATATAATATTCTTGGATTTATAGATGATGATAAAAAGAAACAGGGAATCTATATAAATGGAATAAAAGTATACGGAAATAAGCAAACTATAAAGCATTATGTACAAAAATTAAAAATAGAAGTTTTAATCATAGCAATTCCTTCATTAGAATTAGAAGATTTAAAACATGTAATGAAGGAAATGGAAAACTTAACTAATGTTGAAGTAAAAATGCTTCCTTTAATAGAAAAAAGCCTTGCAGATGAACCACTATTAAATAAAATAAGAAATGTAAAGATAGAAGATTTATTAGGAAGAGAACAGATTGTTATAAATGATGGAAGTATAAAAGGACTTATTGAAGGGAAAATAATATTTGTTACAGGAGGAGCAGGAAGTATAGGATCTGAGCTTGCAAGACAGATAGCTAAATTTAACCCTAAAAAGCTTGTCACTCTTGATGTAAATGAAAATGATATTTATTTCTTAGAGCTTGAACTTAAAAGAAAATATCCAGATTTAGATTTGGTATCAGAGATATGTAACATAAGAGAAAAAGAGAAGTTAGAGTTTCTTTTTGAGAAATACAGACCTAATGTTGTATTCCATGCAGCAGCTCATAAACATGTACCTTTAATGGAGCATAATCCAGAAGAAGCTATAAAGAATAATATATTTGGAACTAAAAAGGTAGCAGAGTGTGCAGATAAATATGGAGTAGAAAGAATGGTTCTTATCTCTACAGACAAAGCTGTAAATCCTACAAATCTTATGGGGGCAAGTAAAAGAGCTTGCGAATTAGTAATAGAACATATGAATAAAGTATCTAAGAATACTAAATTTATGGCTGTAAGATTTGGAAATGTATTAGGAAGTAATGGATCAGTAATTCCAATATTTAAAAAGCTTATAGAAGAAGGAAAAAATCTTACACTTACTCATAAAGATATAACAAGATATTTTATGACTATTCCAGAAGCTGCTCAGCTTGTTATTGAAGCAGGGGCAATAGGAAAAGGTGGAGAGATATTTATTCTTGATATGGGAGAACCTGTAAAAATATATGATCTTGCAAAGAGTATGATAAGACTTTCAAATGCTAATGTAGGAATAGATATTATAGGGCTTAGACCAGGAGAAAAGTTATATGAAGAGCTTCTTTATGATGTTAATTCAGCTATAAAGACAGAGAATAAGAAGATATTTATAACAAAAATAGAGGATGGAGCAGTGGATATAACTAAATATTTTAATAGATTAGAAGAATGTACTCATAGACCAAATATCGAAGAGATTAAAGAAGTTATGAAAGAGCTTGTAGTATCATATAAGGAAGTAAAATATAATTAATAATTTATAAATCAGTGAGGGGATGGAAATGATTAAACCTTTTGAAAAAAAAGTATGGCTTAGTTCTCCTACAATGCATGGTGATGAGATTAAGTATGTACAAGAAGCTTATGAAACTAACTGGATGTCAACTGTAGGAAAAAATATTGATGAAGTTGAAAGAATTGCTAGAGAAAAAATTGGATGTAATTATGCAGTAGCATTAGCAACAGGAACAGCATCTTTACATTTAGCAGTAAAATTAGCAGGGGTTAAACCAGGGGATAAAGTTTTTTGTTCTGATATGACTTTCTGTGCAACATTAAATCCAGTTGTATATGAAGGTGGAGTTCCAGTATTTATTGATACAGAATATGATACTTGGAATATGGATCCGGTAGCATTAGAAAAAGCTTTTGAACTATATCCAGATACAAAAGTAGTAGTAGTAGCTCATTTATATGGAGTACCTGGAAAAATAGATGAAATTAGAGAAATATGTGATAGACATGGAGCAGTAATAGTTGAAGATGCAGCAGAATCTTTAGGAGCAACATATAAAGGAAAAGAAACAGGAAACTTTGGAAACTATAATGCTATATCTTTTAATGGAAATAAGATAATAACAGGTTCAGCAGGTGGAATGTTACTTACAAATAGTAAAGAAGCTGCTGAAAAAGCAAGAAAGTGGTCAACTCAAGCAAGAGAAAGTGCACCATGGTATCAACATGAAGAAGTCGGATATAACTATAGAATGAGTAATGTTATTGCTGGAGTAGTAAGAGGACAATTTCCTTATCTTGAAGAACATATAGCACAAAAGAAAGCTATCTATGAAAGATATAAAGAGGGATTTAAAGATCTTCCAATAACAATGAACCCGTTTGATGAAGAAAATTCAGTTCCTAACTATTGGTTAAGTTGTGCATTAATAGATAAAGATGCAATGTGTAAACAAGTAAGAGGAGAAACTGAAGTAGCATATATATCAGAAAGTGGTAAATCATGTCCAAGTGAAATACTTGAAACTTTAGCTAAATATAATGCAGAGGGAAGACCAATATGGAAACCAATGCATATGCAACCAATTTATAGAATGAATGCTTTTGTAACAAGAGAAGGAAATGGAAGAGCTAAAACAAATGCCTATATCCAAGGTGGAGTATTAGGTAAAGATGGAAAGCCATTAGATGTTGGAATGGATATATTCCAAAGAGGATTATGTCTTCCTAGTGATAATAAAATGACAGCTGAAGAGCAAGATAAGATTATAGAAATTATAAGAAGGTGTTTTAAATAAGGTGTAATAGATGAAAATATATGAGAATTTTTTTAAAAGATTTGTAGATATAATTTGTTCTTTAGGCTTTATTCTATGCTTTTGGTGGTTGTATATACTGATAGCTATATTAGTAAAAGTAAAATTAGGTTCACCAGTTATATTTAAACAAAAAAGACCAGGTTTAAATGGAAAAATATTTAATATGTATAAATTTAGAAGTATGACAGATGCAAAAGATAAAAATGGAAATTTACTATCAGATGCGGAAAGACTTCCAAGATTTGGGAAGTTATTAAGAGCAACAAGCCTTGATGAAATACCTGAATTTATAAATGTATTAAAAGGAGATATGAGCCTTATTGGACCTAGACCTCTTTTAGTAAAATATTTAGAAAGATATAATGATGAACAAAAAAGAAGACATAATGTAAGACCTGGAATAACAGGTTGGGCACAGGTAAATGGAAGAAATGCAATATCATGGGAAGAAAAATTTAGATATGATGTTGAATATGTTGATAATTTAACATTTATATTGGATATAAAAATAATATTTTTGACAATAAAAAAAATATTTATTAGTGAAGGAATAACACAAGAGGGAAATGTGACAATGGAAGAATTTAAAGGTGAATCAAAATGAAAAATATAGTGATTATTGGTTCTGGAGGGCATGCAAAGGTAATTGCTGATATTATTTTAAAAAGAAAAGAACTTTTAAAAGAAGAATTAAATATTGTTGGATTTTTAGATGATAACTTTCAAAATTTAGAATATAGAGAAATATTTAATCTTCCTATTTTAGGAAGTTTAGAGTTAATAGAAGAATTTAAAAATAAAGATTATGAATATATTATTGCTATAGGAAATAACTTAATAAGGAAAAAAATAGCAGATAAATATTCAAATTTAATTTATTATACAGCAATTCACCCAACAGCAGTTATAGGAAATATGGTAACGATAGAAGAAGGAACAGTTGTAATGGCAAATGCTGTAGTGAATTCTTATTCTAAAATAGGAAAACATTGTATTTTAAATACTTCTTGTGTAGTTGAACATGATAACAAAATAGAAGATTATGTTCATATATCAGTTAGTGCTAAAACAGGTGGAACAGTAAAAATAGGGGACAATACGTGGATTGGTATATCAGCAACGATAAAGAATAATATATCTATTTGTGATAATTGTTCAGTAGGTGCAGGAGGAGTCGTTATCAAAGATATAAAAGAAAAAGGAACATATGTAGGAGTCCCTGTAGAAAGGATTATAATGAGAAAGAAAAAATGGGGGGGGGTAATCCCTAGTAATTTCTTACATTTAGAAATTAAAAATAATGTTGTAAAGAGGGTTACAGCATGAAAAAATTATATATTATTGGATCTGGAGGATTTGGAAGAGAAGTTTTATGGCTTGTAGAAAGAATTAATAATTTAGATAAAATTTGGGATATACAAGGTTTTATTGATGATGATAAGTCTTTATGGGGAACTATAAAAAATGATTATAAAGTTTTAGGAGATTGTGATTATTTAAGGGATTTGGATGAAGATGTTTATGTAGTAATCTCAATAGGATCCCCTAAAATAAAAGAAAAAATAGTTAATAAATTATCAAAATTTTCTAATGTTCATTTTGTTACATTAATTGATCCATCAGTTTTATATTCAGATCAAATAAAGATAGGAGAAGGTAGCATAATTTGTGCGGGAACAATTATAACAGTAAATATAGAAATAGGAAAACATGTAATAATAAATCTTGATTGTACAATAGGTCATGATGCAATAATTGAAGACTATGCAACAATACTTCCAAGTGTAAATCTTTCAGGGAATACAGTAACAAAAAAATATACAACATTAGGAACAGGAACAAAAGTTATTCAAGGAGTAACTATAGGAAAAAATGTAATAGTAGGAGCAGGAACAGTAGTAATAAGGGATATAGAAGATGATGTTACAGTTGTGGGTAATCCTGCAAAAATAGTAAAGAAAGGAATTTAAAAAATAAAATTATGAAAAAAATTTGTTTTGTTACAACAGTATATGTAACATATAAAAGTTTTTTAAAACAATTATCACAATATTTATATGATAGTGGTGAGTATGATATTTCATTGATTTGTAATAATGAGGAAGGAATTTTGGCTGACATTCCTTCTTTTATACATTATTATCCTGTAAATATGAAGAGGGGAATAAATTTTTCTGCTTTTAGAGCAATAAGGGAAATATCTAAAATACTAGAAAAAGAAAAATTTGACATTGTACAATATTCAACTCCTAATGCAGCATTTTATACTTCAATAGCGGCTAAAAATAAAAATATTCCTGTAAGACTATATTGTCAATGGGGAATTAGATATATGGGGTTTGAAGGGTGGAGAAGAAAAATTTTTAAATACTTGGAGAAAAAAACATGTGATAATTCAACTTTTATAGAAGTTGAAAGTCATAATATTAGAAATTTTTCATTAAGAGAAAATCTATATGCTCCTGATAAAAGTTGTGTAATTTGGAATGGAAGTGCTAGTGGAGTTGATTTAAATAAGTTTAATATAGACAAAAAAGAATGTTGGAGAAAAAAAATTAGAAATAAATATAATCTACAAGAAAAAGATGTTGTATTTATATTTGTAGGAAGATTAACAGCTGACAAAGGAGTTAATGAATTATTAGATGCTTTTTTGAAAATTGAGAAAAAATATTTATACACTAAATTACTGATATTAGGTGGGATAGATAATCAGGACTCTTTACAGCCAAAACTAATAAAGCAAGCAAAAGAATCTAAAAATATTATTTTTACTGGGAGTGTATCTAATGTTGAAGAATATTATGCGGCAGCAGACATTTTTGTAGCTCCAAGTTATAGAGAAGGATTTGGATTAGTTGTTATTGAGGCAGAAGCAATGGGATTGCCAGCTATTGTATCAAATGTTCCCGGTCAAATAGATGCTATAAAAGAGAATGAAACAGGATTAACTTGTGTGGTAAAAGATAGTATATCACTTGAAAATGGTATGAAAAAATTAATAGAAGATGAGGATTTAAGAATTAGATTAGGTAATGAAGCTATTAAATATGTTCAAGAAAATTATGAACAAAAGAAATTATTTGAATATTTAAAATTACATAGAGATAAATTATTGATGGAGAAAAGATAATATGCCAAAAGTAAGCGTTTTAATGAGTGTATACAATTGTGAAAAGACAATAAAAAAAAGTATAGAATCAATTATTAATCAAAATTTTAAAGATTGGGAATTTATAATTTGTGATGATGGCTCAAAAGATAATACTTATAAAATTTTACAAGAAATTTCAAAAAAAGAATTAAGAATTGTAGTAATAAAAAATGATAAAAATAGAGGCTTATCTTATTCATTAAATCACTGTTTAAAATTTGCTAAAGGAATTTATTGTGCCCGTATGGATGGAGATGATTTATGTGATTCATCTAGATTTGAAAAACAAGTTGAATTTTTAGATAATAATAAACAGTATGATTTTGTAAGTACAAGAATGACAAGGTTTGATGAAAAAGGGACATATCAAATTCCAGATCCAATAGAATCTTATTCACCAAGCAAAAAAGATTTTATAAAAGGTTCACCTTTCTGTCACGCGCCAGTTATGATTAGAAAAGTTGCTTATGACTCTGTGAATGGTTATAGAGATATACCTCAAACTTTAGGAGTAGAAGATTATGATCTTTGGTTTAGATTGTATGAGAAGGGGTATAAAGGATATATATTACAGGAGCCTCTTTATAGTATGTTTGATGGAAGAGGAGCTGCAAAGAGAAGAACTTTCAAAAGAAGGTTAAATGAAGCTTGGGTTAGAAAGGAAGGATATAAAGGGTTAAAAATTTCAATGCTGTATAGAGTATATATATTAAAACCTATCATAGTTGGGCTTATACCGCAGTGTATATATAAAAGATTTTTAAGGAGGTAGTAAATGTATTGGTTATGTGGAGCATATACTATTTCTATTGGATTGATATTATTAATTTTCGTTACTCAAAAAATTTTTGTAAATAACAAAGGAAAAATAATAAAAAGATGTTATAATCCAATATTAACTTTTATATATATTTGTCCGTTAACATATGTTGCAGCTTGTAGATATAAATTTTGGGATACTGATGATTATAGATTGATGTATATAGCTGTTGGAGAATCATTTGAGAATGTTTTTAATAACATAACAGGTCATGTAGAAAAAGGGTATTTACTATTTACTGCATTGTTGAATAAAATTAGTAATAATTCTCAAGTTTTGATAATCGTTTCATCAGCATTTACATTATTTATAATTTGTTATTTTTTATATAAAGAATCGCCAAATCTTCCAATTTCGTTTTTAATTTTTTCTAGTCAAGTCTGGATGACGACTATGAATGGATTGAGACAGTATATGGTTGTAGCTATGTTATGTTTAACTTGGATAAAATGGACGAAAAGAAAAAAACAATCTAAAAAAGAAAATTTCATTTTTATTTTATCAATATTATTAATGGCAACATTTCATAGATCTGTTTTAATTTGTATTCCAATGTTTTTTTGGGCAAGAGGAAAGTTATTAAATAAAAAAATAATGATTTGTATCGGTGTTGCAGCTTTGATGGTATTATTTCCTCCAATATATAATCTTTTTTTTGGATTTTTGTTAGGAGGAACTGAATATGAAAATTATGTTGATACTGATGCAACAATGGGAATTTTTAGATTTATAATTAGTTGTTTTCCAATTATCTTAATATGGATTTATTATCATATTCAATTAAAAAATAAAAATATTAATTTAAATAAAAAAGAAATTTGGATGATGAATTTATCATGCTTAGGATTTGCGTGTAATATATTAGCGTTAAAAATGATATATTTTGCTAGAATAGGTATTTATTTTAGTATATTTGATCTTATAATAATACCTTATTGTATAGAAAATTGTTTTGTAGAAAAATCAAAAAATTTTATTATCATATTATTATTTATTTTTTATGCATGTTTTTTTTATGTTCAACTAATTGCATATGGTGGTTATGCAACAAATTTTCAATTATTTTATGAGGTGAAGTGATGATTCCTAAGAAAATTCATTATTGTTGGTTCGGTGGAAATGAGTTACCGGTATCAGCGAAAAAATGTATTAATAGTTGGAAAAAATATTTTCCAGATTACGAAATAATACAATGGGATGAGAGTAATTATGATATAAAAAAAAATACTTATATAAGAGAAGCATATGAAGCTAAAAAATATGCATTTGTATCAGATTATGTCAGATTTGATGTACTATATCAACAAGGTGGAATATATTTTGATACTGATGTAGAAGTAATTAAATCATTTGATGACATTTTAAAAATAGGTTCATATATGGGATGTGAAGTAGATGGAAATGATGATGAAAATAGAGTATCTATATTGATTAATCCTGGTTTGGGAATGGCAGCACCAAAAGGTTTAAAATTATATAAAGAAATATTAGATTATTATGATAAACAAAATTTTCTTGACTTTAATGGAAATATAAATACCACTACAGTAGTTATACGAACAACAGCGATATTATTAAAAAGAGGTTTAAAAAATAGTTCAAAAATTCAAAAAGTTGAAGGAATTACAATTTATCCAAAAATTTATTTTAATCCACGTAATAATAACACAGGGGTGTTAGAGAAAACAGATAAAACACATTCTATTCATTGGTATTCACAATCTTGGGTTTCTTCTAAAGAAAGATTGCGAAGTAAAATTACAAGACCTATTCATAGAATATTTGGAGAAAATTGTTTCGAGAAATTAAAAAATTTATTTAAAAAGTGAGTTGTAAAAAATGTTAAAGAAAATATTAAAACAAATTATTTATAGAATAAGAGGAGAGTACACTGTTGAGCAATTAAAAAAATTAGGGCTTAGAGTCGGAAAAAATTTTAATCCACAATTAGGATTTGAGTTAGATCCATCACATTGTTGGTTAATAGATATAGGAGATAATGTTACTTTTGGACCTCATGTTCAAGTACTTGCTCATGATGCAAGTATGTACAATGCCTTAGGTTACACTAAAATAGGACGCATTAGAATAGGGAATAATGTTTTTATTGGAGGAGGAAGCATCATTTTGCCAAATGTAAAAATAGGAGATAATTCAATTATTGGCGCAGGGAGTGTTGTAACAAGAGATATACCAGAAAATGTAGTATGTGCTGGAAATCCAGCAAAAATTTTATTAAAAAGAGATGAGTTTATAGAAAAAAATAAAAAATTAATGAAAGAAGTTCCTTTATATCAAGAAGAATATACACTACGTGGTAATATAAATGAAATGAAGAAAGATAAACAAAGAAAAGAGTTAGAGAAATCAATAGGATATATAAAATAAAATTATAATAGAGGGGGAGTAGTGAAGTGAAAAGGATATTAATAGTTTCACAAGCTATGGAAATTGGTGGTGCAGAGAAGGCCCTTTTAGGATTATTGGAAGGAATAGATAAAGATAAAATTCAAGTAGAGTTATTTTTATTGCGTCATAGTGGAGAATTATTAAAATATGTACCTAAAAGTGTTATAATTTTACCAGAGAAGAGAGAATATTCTATGTTAGGTATTTCTTTAAAAGAAGTATTAAAACAAAAAAAGTATAATATTTTTTGGGGACGTTTAAAAGGAAGAATAAAAGCTAATATATATGCTTATACAAATAGTTTAAAAGATAATAGTGCTATAAATGATGAATATAGTCATAAATATACAGTGAACTATATGCCGATGATTTCAGAAAAAGAGTATGATTTAGCAATTAGTTTTTTATCTCCACATTATTTTGTTTCTGAGAGAGTGAAGGCTAAAAAAAGAATTGCTTGGATTCATACAGATTATGAAACGATAAATATTGATGTAGATTCAGAATACAATATGTGGTCGAAATATGATTATATAGCTTCTATATCTCAAAATGTTACAAAAAGTTTTTTAAAAACATTTCCAATTTTAAAAGATAAGATTATTTTATTTGAAAATATATTACCTATGAAGTATATAAAAAATATTGCAAATGCAGAAATTATAATTGAGGAAATTACAGATGAACAAAGTGTGAGATTACTTTCTATAGGAAGATTTTGTAATGCTAAAAACTTTGATAATGTTCCAGATATTTGTAAAAGAATTTTGAATGAAGGAATAAAGGTAAAGTGGTATTTAATAGGATATGGATTGGATGAAGAATTAATACGTGATAAAATAAAAAAATTGGGTATGGAAAAAAATGTTTATATTTTAGGAAAAAAAGAGAATCCATATCCATATATTAAGCATTGTGATATATATATTCAACCAAGTAGATATGAAGGTAAATGTGTTTCAGTAATTGAAGCACAAATATTTAATAAACCAGTTATTATTACAAATTATGCAACTTCTGAAAGTCAACTAGAAAATGGAGTAGATGGGATAATTGTTCCTATAGAAAATGATAAATGTGCTAAAAAAATTGTAGAAATTATTCAAAATAAAGAATTGCAACAACAATTAGTAGAAGCTACAAAGTTAAAAGATTATAGCAATGTGAAGGAAATTGATAAACTTTATCAAATACTAGAAACAATATAAGAACTTTTAATTAAAGGAGAAAAAGAAAATGATAGGCAATAGATTGTGTTTACACTTATCAGTATTATATAATAAATTAACTTGGAAATTTAGAAAAAAATCTAAGGTAAAAAGTATAGATGAAACACTTGATTATATAAATAAAAATCATTGTTCTGTTAGTAGATATGGGGATGGAGAGTTTACTATTGTGTTAGGAATAGATTGCATGGAATATCAACTGTGCAATGAAAAATTAAGAAAAAGATTGAAAGAAATTATGCAAACTCCATTAGATAACCATATAATTTGTTTGCCAGGTATTTTCGGTGACTTATCTTTTTTGAAAGAAAGTTCGAGAAAATTTAATAAAGGAATAATAGATGGAGTTGGAAGAAAGTGGTTAGGACTTATTCCATTAGAGAAAGTCTACTATAATAGTTTTTTTACACATTGCTATAATATGTTTTTAGATAAAAGTAATTGTTCTAAGTGGTTTGAGAAAAATAAAAAAATTTGGGAAAATCAAGATATATTATTAATAGAGGGAGAAAGTAGTCGGCTTGGAGTGGGGAACGATTTATTTTTAGGAGCTAGAAGTGTACAAAGAATACTTGGACTTGCTCAAAATGCTTTTGAAAAATATGATGAATTATATAATTCAGCAATTGAATGGGGGGAGGGTAGACTTATATTAATAGCCTTAGGAATGACAGCAACAGTACTAGCTTATGATTTATCAAAAGTTGGATTTTGGGCGATTGATATAGGTCATATTGATGTAGAGTATGAATGGTTTGTTTTTACGTGGCGTTACAGAAAAAATTGCTTTAAATGGAAAATTTGTAAATGAAGTTTCGGGAGGAAGAGAAGTTTCAGACATAAATGATCCTATTTATGAAAAGCAGATTATTAAAGTAATTTCTTAAAATATCAATAATATGGGAGAGTAATTATAGTGAAAGAACCATTAGTGAGTGTTATTATTTCTACATATAATGAAGAAAAATATATAATAGATTCAATTAATAGTATTTTGAATCAAAATTATAAAAATATAGAAGTTATAGTTGTAGATGATGCTTCAACAGATAATACTGTTAATTTAATTAAAAATTTAAAGAATGATAAAATAAAATTATATATTAATGATGTAAATAAAAAATTAGCCTATAATTTAAATTTTGCTATTTTAAAATCAAATGGAAAATATATAGCGAGAATGGATGCTGATGATATTTCAAGAAAAAATAGAATAAAAATACAAGTAAATTACTTGGAAAGTCATAAAGAGACAGATATAATTGCTTCATTTGCTAAAACATTTGGAGATTCAAATATTATTAAAAAATCATTATGTTCCTATGATGAAGTAAGAGCAACTTTACTTTTTACAAATCCAATTTGTCATCCCACAGTTATGTTCAGAAAAAGTTCTATTGATTTTACATATGATGAAAGATGTGTAGCTGGTCAAGATTATGAATTGTGGTCAAGAATAATTGATAGGAAAAAAATAGAAATATTAAATGAAGTATTACTTGATTATAGAGTAGTTAAGAGACAACGTAATCCAAAATATTTGCAGATTCAAAAAGAGAATGGATTAAAAGCTAGAAAATATTTATTTGATAAATTATTTGAATTTTCTTATGATAAAGATAAATATTGGGAAATATTTAAATTGCTTATTGATATAGATTTTGCAGATTTTAAACCCAAAAATCAAAAACAAATGGAAAATTTAATTAAGTTTTCTAATTGTTTACTTGAAAAAAATAGAGAGAAAAAAGTTTTTGAGGAAAGGGCATTAAAAAAAGCATTGGAAAAAATTATATTTTGGCAATGGTATTTATCTATATCTAAGACTGATATTTCATCTGATATATTTTTTAAAAGCAAATATATTTCAGCATTGAAAAGACAAAATATTCTTATAAAATTAAAAGTTTTATATAAAATTTTAAAAAGCAAATTATAAAAATTTGGATACTATAAAGAAATTCTGTATTATGGAGAGAGAATAAAATGAGACATGCATATTTGATAATAGCACATAAAAATGATTATACTTTTCAAACGCTTTTAAAATTAATAGATGATGAGCGTAATGATGTTTTCATTCATATGGATAAAAAAAATCAAAAATATGAATTTGAAATAATAAAAAAATATGTGAAAAAATCAAAAATATATCAAATAAAAAATAGAAATAATGTTGTATGGGGAGATTATAGTCAAATAGATACAGAGCTAATTTTACTTGAATTAGCTACTAATACAAATAAGTATGATTTTTATCATTTATTATCTGGTGAAGATTTACCATTAAAAAATCAAAATTATATACATGAATTTTTTCAAAAAAATAAAGGAAAAGAATTTGTTCGATTTGAAAAAATAGATTTTTCTCATACAGAAAGAGTGTTTCAATATCATCTATTTCAGAGATTAATTGGTAAACCAGAATCTCATCCTATTTTATATTTGTTGAATTACTATTTTTTAAAACTACAAAAAATAATAGGAATTAAAAGAAATAAAGGCATTCAATTTCAAAAAGGTGCTAATTGGTTTAGTATAACTGATGATCTTGCAAGATTGGTTGTTAGTAAAAAAAAATGGATAGAAAAAATATTTAAGTTTACTGTGTGTTGTGATGAAGTATTTTTACAAACAATTATTAATCAAACAGAATTTAAAAATAGATTATATCACAAGAAGTATGATAATGATTTACATTCTATTATGAGATTAATTGATTGGCAACGGGGAACGCCATATATATTCAGAATAGATGATAAAGATATGCTTAGGAAAAGTGATATGTTGTTTGCAAGAAAATTTGATTGTAATATAGATAAAAAAATTATAGATTATATTGTTCAATATATTGCTTTATAAAAACTTTAAATATAGAAGGAGAAACAATGAAAAAAATAGCATTATATACAATTCAAAGTATAAATTATGGAAATAGATTACAAAATTATGCATCTCAAGAGATTATTAAATCATTGGGATATGATGTTGTGACATTAAGAAATAGCCCTAAAGGAAGTGAAGTAAAATTACAATTAGAGTTGCGTCCATACTTATATGTTATAAAGCCTTTTCTTCCTTTAATCAGTTATTTGAAAACGTATATATTTGGCTTTTTTAATATAGATAAAAATAATAATTATCGTTTATTTAATAAAAAAATAAAATTTGCTTCTGAATATATTGGAGTTGAAGAATATAGTAATAATCTAAAAAAATATGATGCAGTAGTTGCTGGTTCAGATCAAATTTGGAATACTGAATTTTCATTTGTATCAAGAAATTCTTTTTTTCCATTTGAACATCCTTGCAAAATATCTTTTAGCTCTTCTTTCGGAACTGAAAATATACCTAGTGATATAGAAATAGCAAAAAGTCTAAAAAAATTTAAAAGAATATCAGTAAGAGAAGATGCAGGTGCTAAAATTATTAACAATCTTATAGGAGAAAATGTTGAAGTTTTAGTTGATCCAACAATGCTTTTAACAATTGAGGAATGGAAAAAAGTTTCAAAAAAACCAAGAGGGTTTAATAATAAATTATATGTTTTGACTTATTTTCTTTCACCAAAATCGGAGAAAGCCTTAGAACAATTAAATAAATTAAAACAAGAAGGACTGCAAGTATATGAGTTATTTGATAATAATAATATTGTAACTCGTTGTGCAGGGCCATCAGAATTTTTATATTTAATTGAAAATGCAGCAATTATATTAACAGATTCTTTTCATGCTTGTATATTTTCATTTTTATACAATAAACCTTTTATTATATATGATAGAAATAAAAAAGGAAGCACAATGAATTCAAGGATAAATACACTTTTAAAAAAATTTAAAATTGAAAGAAAGTATGAAAATTCTGAGTTAGAAAATGATATATGGGAACATGATTATGCGGAAGGATATGAAATATTAAAAAAAGAGAGAGAAAAATCTATTAATTTTTTAAAAACAACTCTGGAGGATTAATGAAACAATCAGCAATAGAGAATATAGGTTATGATAGGTGTACAGGGTGTTATGGTTGTTTAAATACTTGTCCTGTACATGGAGCAATTGAATTTAAACTAACTAATGAAGGTTTTTATAAGCCATTTATAACTAATGAATGTGTTCATTGTGGATATTGCCAAGAGGGATGTCCAGTAATAAAGAAAGTAAACAATAACCAAAAAGAGGATTTAGAAGTTTACTCATGTTGGTCAAAGGATGAAAATGTTGTAAAAGAAAGCTCTTCTGGAGGAACATTTTCAGAACTTGCAAAAATATATTTAGAAGATAATGGTATTGTTTTTGGAGCAAAGTGGGAAAATGGAGAAATAGTACATACTTCAATTAATAATTTAAATGATCTTAAAAAACTACAAAAATCTAAATATCTTCAAAGTAAGGTAGATAATTCTTACATAAAGGTAAAAGAATTTTTAAAAGAAGGAAAAAAAGTTTTGTTTGTTGGAACTCCTTGTGAAATAGCTGCTCTTAATACAATAATTCAGCATAAAAATTTAGTAACAGTAGATGTAGTATGTCATGGAATTCCATCATATAATACTTATAAAAAGTATGTAAATGAAGTTTTAAAAAGTGATTATAGAAAAATCAAAGTTAATTTTAGAAATAAAGAAACAGGCTGGGAAAATTATAGCATAACTTATAAAAAAAATGAAAAGACAATACAGGAACATTTACATAGACAAGATATATGGTTTAAAGGATTTTTAGCAGACATTTATTTAAACTCTCCTTGTTATAATTGTGAATTTAGGACAATGCCAAGATTTGCAGATATAACTTTAGGAGATTTTTGGGGTGTACCTCAAGAGTTAAAAAATATAAATGGAACATCAGTTGTAACTCTTAATAGCAAAAAAGGAAAAGAACTATTTGAAAAAATAAAAAACAGGATAGAATATAAAAAAACAGAATTTGAAATAGCTCGTAGAGGAAATCCTTGTATATATAATCATAAGTTAAATAAAGAAAAAAGAGAAAAGTTTTTTAAAGATTTTTCAAAAAAAGATTTTATAACTTTACATAAGAAATATTTTCCGTATCCATCTAAAATATCTAAGATAATAAATTTTCCTAGAAGAGTTTTAGGTTTTATTAAACGTAGAATATTTAAAATAGTAAAAGGAGTTTAAATCAATGAAAAGTGAATTGAAAATGGGAATAATATTATCTTATGTTTCTATGATACTTGGATATGTAGTATCTTTATTTTATACTCCTATTCTTTTAAGATTTGTAGGGCAATCAGATTATGGGTTGTATAGTTTAGTAACTTCTATAGTTAGCTATTTAGGACTTTTAACAATGGGATTTGGAAGTTCCTATATGAGATATTATTCTAAATTTAGAATAAAAAATCAAATTGAAGAAATAAAAAAATTAAATGGAACATTTCTTGTAGTTTTTTCTATAATAGCCGGAATAGCTATTATAATTGGAGGAATGATATCAATTTCTTCTAAGGAAATATTGGGAAATAATTTATCTGAAAAAGAATTGATAAAAGCTAGTATTTTATTAAAAGTTTTAACAATCAATACTGCAATTTCTTTTATAAATACAGTATTTGACTGTTATGTTATTGCTCATGAGAAATATACTTATCAAAAAATTGTTCAAATGATAAAAATAGTACTTAATCCATTAATAGTTTTACCTTTAGTATATATAGGTTATGGGATTGTAGCTCTAGGTATTGTTTCAACTGCTTTAAATATATTATTGATATTTTTTAATATTTATTATTGTATAAAAATATTAGAGATGAAATTTTCTATAAAAAATATAACTTTTAGTTTTATAAAAGAATTATTTTCATTTTCTTTTTATATATTCTTATATATGATAATAGATCAAATAAACTGGAATGTAGATAAAATGATATTAGGAAGAGTACAAGGAACAAAAGAGGTTGCTATTTACTCAGTAGGAACAGTATTAAATTCCTATGCTCTTCAGTTATCACTTGTTATATCAAGTGTATTTGTTCCAAGGGTAAATAATCTTGTTGCTGAAAATCCATATTCAGAAAAACTAAGTGATCTTTTTATAAAAATAGGGAGAGGACAGTATATCTTAATGACTCTTGTAGCAACGGGGTTTATATTTTTTGGAGAGAGTTTTATTTATTTATGGGCAGGAAATGGTTTTTATAGTTCATATATGACTGCAGTAATTTTAATGATACCAATGGTATTTGTTGTAATACAAAATTTAGGAATAGAAATAAGAAAGGCTCAGAATAAACATAAAATACCAGCTTTTTTTATGTTAGGAGTTGCTATTTTAAATATAATTTTTACTATTCCTTTAGCAAAAAAATATGGTTCTTGTGGAAGTGCTATTGGAACAAGTTTAGCTATAATAATAAATCAAATTTTTATAAATATTTACTATACTAAGGTAATTAAATTAAATATTAAACTTTTTTGGAAAAAAATAATAATTTTATCAAAAAGTTTTGTTTTGCCTATTATTTTTGGAGTATTTTTATTACAGGTAAAAAATAAATATTCAGATATGGTGTATATGCTATACATAATTCCATATATAGTAATTTATGTTATTTCTATTTTTTTATTTGGTCTAGAGAAAGATGAAAAAAGTCAAATTTTGAATAAAATTAATGATATTTTAAGGAGAAAAATATGATCTTAAAAAACTTAAAAGTTTCAAATAAAGAGGAAAATTTAAAAATTTCAGTGGAAGTTGAAAGTAAAAATGAAAAGAAAGAATTATGGTTTTCTGTTCCTAAAAAATATGAAGAGGGAATTTGTAAAGATCAATATGATAGTTTTTTAGTTGGAATGCTTTATCCTGCTATGGAATTAGGAGAGAATATTTTAATAAAAGGAAAAGTTTCAAGTAAATTATTATTTAATATAAATAATTATATTATTCCTTTAATTTGTTCTTTTTCAAATAAAGTAAAGAAAATAAAAGTAGAAGCAGAAGAAATTAGTTATAAAAATTATGCTGGAACAGGTGTAGGAACAGGTTTTTCTGGAGGAGTTGACTCTTTTTCAACTGTATACGATCATTATGAATTGGAAAAAGATAAAAAACATAAAATCAATAGTTTTTTATTTCTAAATGTTGGTTCTCATGGAAATGGTGATGAGAAAGAAGTATATAGTAAATTTATGAAAAGGTATGATTTTTTAAAAAAATTTCCTGAAGAGATAGGTTTAGAGTTTATTCCAGTAAATTCTAATTTATACAAATTTCATCCTTGGGGGCATCAACTTACACATACTCTTACATCAGTTTCTGGAATTTTAATTCTGCAAAAAAAATATTGTAAATATTATTATGCTTCAGCAGGGTTATCTTATATTGAGAGTTTTAAATTTTTTGAAGAATGGTTAGAACATGATATAGGAATATTTGATCCTATTTTATTATCATTACTTTCAACTGAATCATTAGAGTTAGTATCTGACGGAATTCAATATACTAGAGTTGAAAAAGTTAAGAATATTATTAATTATGAACCTGTATCTAGATATTTAAATGTATGTGTTAGTGGTGAAGATACTCATGAAAATTGTTCAGTATGTAGTAAGTGTTGTAGAACTTTAATGACTTTAGATTCTTTAGGTAAAATAGAAGAATTTTCTTCACTTTTTGATATAAAAAAATATAGAAAAGAAGCAGAAAGAAGATATTTAGCAGAGCAAGTATTAAATCAAGATAAGAATGCTTATGCTAGAGATAATGTTGAGTTAGCGAAAATAAATAATAAATTATTACCAAGTAAATTTACAAGCATTGTTATATTATTTCCAAATATTTTAAAAAAATTTATAATAGAAAAAATATGGCTAAAGTTATCTATAGGTACAAGAAAAAAAATAAAAAAAATATTAGGAAAATAAATTAGGATTAAATATTAGATTTAGATAATGAAGTTAAATAATAATATAAGGAGAAAATAAAAATGAATAGAAAGATAGCAGTAGCAGGAACAGGGTATGTAGGTTTATCTTTAGCAGTACTTTTAGCTCAACATAATAATGTAACAGCAGTGGATATTATTGCTGAAAAAGTAGAAATGATAAATAATAAAAAATCGCCAATAAAAGATGACTATATAGAAGATTATTTAACTAACCATACTTTAAATTTAATAGCAACTTTAGATGGAGAATCAGCATATAAAGATGCAGAGTTTGTAATAATTGCTGCACCAACAAATTATGATCCAAAAAGAAATTATTTTGATACATCTGCTGTTGAAGCTGTAATAGAAGAAATATTAAAAGTTAATAAAGATGCAATTATGATAATAAAATCTACAATTCCTGTAGGATATACAGAATCAGTAAGAAAAAAATATAATACAAAAAATATAATATTTAGTCCAGAGTTTCTAAGAGAGAGTAAAGCTTTATATGATAATCTTTATCCTTCACGTATAATAGTATCTATGGATAAAAATGATGAAAGAATAGTGAAAGTAGCTCATACTTTTGCAGAGCTTTTAAAAGAGGGAGCCATAAAAAAAGATATAGATACTTTATTTATGGGATTTACAGAAGCAGAAGCAGTTAAATTATTTGCTAATACATATCTTGCATTAAGAGTCTCATATTTTAATGAACTTGACACATATGCAGAAATGAAAGGATTGAATACAACTGATATTATAAATGGGGTATGCCTAGATCCAAGAATAGGTTCTCATTATAATAATCCATCTTTTGGTTATGGAGGATATTGTTTACCTAAAGATACAAAACAATTATTAGCAAATTATGATGATGTACCACAAAATATGATGTCAGCAATAGTAGAATCAAATAGAACAAGAAAAGATTTTATTGCTGATCGCATTTTAGAAATAGCAGGGGGATATGAGGCAAATAGTACTTGGGATCTTTCTAAAGAAAAAAGTGTAGTAGTAGGAGTATACCGTTTAACAATGAAGTCAAACTCTGATAATTTTCGTCAATCATCAATTCAAGGAGTAATGAAAAGAATAAAAGCTAAAGGAGCTACAGTAATTATTTATGAGCCTACTTTAGAAAATGGAACTACTTTCTTTGGTAGTGAAGTTGTAAATAATTTAGAAGAGTTTAAAAGGTTAAGTCAAGCAATTGTAGCAAATAGATATGATAACTGTCTTGATGATGTAAAAGATAAAGTTTATACAAGAGATGTTTTTGGAAGGGATTAAAATGTTAAATAAAAATGTAGATTTAGAAGGAAAAAATATATTAATAACAGGTGCTGTAGGATTTATAGGTTCTAATTTAGTTTTAGAATTACTAAGAACTTTATCTTCAGTTAATATATTAGGAATAGATAGTGTAAATAATTATTATGATGTAAAAATTAAAGAATGGAGACTTCAAGAAATAGAAAAAGAAGCTAAAAGTCATGTTAATTCTAAATGGAATTTTATAAAAGGAAATATAGCAGATAAGAACTTAATAGATAAAATTTTTGAAGAATTTAAACCACAAATAGTTGTAAACTTAGCTGCACAGGCAGGGGTTCGTTATTCTATTTCCAATCCAGATGCTTATATAGAATCAAATATAATAGGATTCTATAATATATTAGAAGCTTGTAGACACTCTTATGATAATGAAAATAGTGGAGTAGAACATTTAGTTTATGCATCATCTTCATCAGTATATGGAACAAATAAAAAAGTACCATATTCAACAGATGATAAGGTAGATAATCCAGTATCTTTATATGCAGCAACAAAAAAATCAAATGAATTAATGGCACATGCTTATTCAAAATTATATAATATACCTTCAACAGGATTAAGATTTTTTACAGTATATGGTCCAGCAGGTCGTCCTGACATGGCTTATTTTGGTTTCACAAATAAGTTGATAAAAGGAGAAAATATAGAGATATTTAACTATGGAAATTGTAAAAGAGATTTTACATATGTAGATGATATAGTAGAAGGAATAAAACGTGTAATGCAAAAAGCTCCAAATAAAGAGAATGGAGAGGATGGTTTACCATTGCCACCATATGCTATTTATAATATAGGGAATAGTAACCCAGAAAATCTTTTAGACTTTGTGACAATATTACAAGAGGAATTAATAAGAGCAGAGGTTTTACCTCAAAATTATGATTTTGAATCACATAAAAAATTAGTTCCGATGCAAGCAGGAGATGTTCCAGTAACTTATGCAGATACAAATGCTTTAGAAAAAGATTTTGGATTTAAACCGAATACAAGTTTAAGAGAAGGGATTAGAAAATTTGCAGAGTGGTATAAAGAATTTTATATGTAAAAATTAGATATTATTGAGATTAAAAAAACTAAAAAAGTTTATGATTATATACTTTTTAAATAAAGAAATAATAGATTTTTTTCTTGTATATTTATGTTTATTGTGATAATTATATATTATAAAATAAGAAAAGTAGGATAAAAATAGACGGAAGGAGGCTGTATAGATAAATATTTTTATATATTTATTATACAAAAATTTTAAATGAGACAAAAGTTTTATGAAGAGGAGAGATATTACGAAGAAGAAGGAATTGATTTGTTAGATCTTATCTTTATGGTTATTAGGCGTTGGAAAGTAATGGTGTTAATAATAATTCCAATAGTAGCATTAGGCTTTTTTTTTGCAATAACTAGACCATCAATATATAGGGCAGATACAACTTTAATTGTATCAAGTGGAATGCAATCAGTTGGATTAGAAAGTAGTGATATAGCTTTAAATCAAAAATTAGTAGTAACTTATTCAGAAATTGCTAAAAGTAGAGACATTTTAACTAGAGTTATAAGTAAGTATGACTTAGCAGAATCCCCAGCATCTTTAGGAAGTAGAATTACAGTAAGTCCAGTTAAAAATACTGAGCTTATAAAACTAACTTATTCTTGTAATGATCCTAAATTAGCTGAAGCAGTGACAAATGAATTAGCTAATGAGTTTATAAAAAAAGTTGGACAAGTAATGAAGGTAAGAAATGTAAGTGTAGTAGAAAAAGCTATAGAACCTAGATCTCCTTTACCGAAAGGAAGAGGAAAAATCTTATTAGCTTCTATTATTTTAGGAGGAATGTTAGGAGCAGGAGTAGCACTTTTAATAGAATTTTTACATAAGAAAGTTAGAAAATCTTCAGATATGGAAAAAATTCTTGGAGTGCAGATGTTAGGAATGATACCTGAGATTGAGATAGCTAATAAAGGAGAAGAGAGTCATGAGTCATAGAAATATATTTTTTGTAACAGATAATAATTTACAGATAACAGAAGCTTTTAGAACCTTAAGGACTAACTTAGCTTTTTTAAGAGAAAAACAAGAGGGAAAGACTCTTCTTTTTACAAGTTCAATTCCAGCAGAGGGAAAGTCATTTGTAGCTTCTAACTATGCTGCAAGTTTAGCAATAGCTCATAAAAAAGTATTATTAGTAGACTGTGATATTAGAAGACCTAGAGCACATGAAAGTTTTGGAATAAAAATAGAGCAAGGATTAGAGAGTGTGTTAACTCATGATGCACCAGTTGATTCTTTAATAATGAGAGATATTTTACCTAATTTAGATCTATTGCCAACTAAAAATATGAAACACAATGTTACAGAACTCTTTTTAAGAGATAAGATTAAAAATATGTTAAAAGAGTTAAGAGATAGATATGATACTATAATTTTAGATACTCCACCATTAGCAGTAGCTTCAGATGCTGCGATTCTTTCTAAAGCAGTAGATGGAGTAGTGGTAGTAGTAGGATATGATCAAGTAGCTAAAAGAGAGTTAGAGTTTACAAAAGAGATGTTAGATAATGCAGGAGCTAATATATATGGATTTATAGTAAATGGAGTAGATAAGCATGGAATGTCTTATGGAAACTATGGATATTATACAAATTATTATTCATATTATGAAGAGTATTATAATGATGAGGTAGGAGTTAGAAAGAAAAGAAAAATTAAAAAACCTAAAAATAGATTTGAGGCTTTTACAGAAAAATTAAAAGAGGCATATAGAAGACATTTAAGTGGTGATATTAAAAGAAGAAGATAGGGAGAAAAGATGGTTGATATACACTCTCATATACTTTTTGGAGTAGATGATGGAGCAAAAGATATAGGGGAAAGTATAGAACTTTTAAAGCAAGCAGTGTCAGTAGGATATACAGATATTGTTTGCTCTTCACATTATTATATCGGACTTTATGAGAATAGTAATTATTTGACTAATTTTAATCTTTTACAAAAAGAAATAAATAGATTAAATATTCCAATAAATATATATTTAGGAAATGAATTTAATTTAGATTCTGAGTATTTTTCCCATAAAGATAAGATAAATAGAATAAATAATGGAAAATATTTTTTAGTAGAGATTAAATCAAATATAATCTATTCTATATGTAAAGATTTTTTTCAAATGCTATTAGAAAAAGGAATAACTCCAATATTTGCTCATGTGGAAAGATATAATCAAATTAGAGTAGAAGATTTACTAGAATTATCTCAAATGGGAGTAGTTCTTCAAATGAACTTAGGATCAGCAGTTGGAGAGTTACCTAAAGTTAAATATCTTTTAGAAAATAGATGTATAGATATAATAGCTACAGATACTCATAAATATGGGAAAAGAGATTATAATATAAAGGAAAAGCTAGATAAATTAAAATTAATAATAGGAGATGAATATTTTCAACTTCTTACAGAGATAAATCCAAAAAGAGTAATAAATAATGAAAATATATTTAAACTTAAAGGAGAGAATGATGGAGTTAAGGAAATTAGTAGGAATAACAGCATTTTTAACAGTTTGTGGAGTAAGTTTTGGAGCAGAAAGTTTTGGACTAAATGAGATATTAGAAAGAGTTAAAACTTCAAATCCAAGTGTAAAAATCCAAAAATTAAATACTGAAATAGTAGAAAAACAAAAAAATAGAGCTTTAAAAAACTATATTCTACCTCCTGTAAAATTTGATGATTCAGATGAATGGGATGTTGTAAAAAAATATGGGCTTGGAACAAAAAGCTTGGAAGTACAAATGGATGTTTTTGAAGGTGGGAAAAGTGTTTATGGATATAAAGTTTTAAAATCTCAATTAGCTAAATCTAAAAATCAAGAGATTTTAACAGAAATAGAAGCACAAGAAAATGTAGTTGCAGCATATTTTGCAGTTTTAAATGCTCAAAAACAAACTGAGATAACAGAAAGAGCAATGAGGTTATTAGAAAAACAAAAGTCAAGAGTATGGGATTTATATAGCAATGGAAAATTAGTTCCTAAATCAGAGTATTTAAAAATAGAAGCTGATATTGAAAATAATAGAGTTTTAATTTTAGAAAATAAACAGGAAGAAGAAAATACTATAGGAATTTTAAATAGATTATTAGGTTATCCATTAGATAACAACTTAATTTTAAAAGATTTTGATCCAGAAGCATATTTAATGTCAAAATCAAATATACAAGAAAAAAATAATAAAAAAGTAGAGAATACATTGCTTGGACAAAATGAAAAACATGATTTAGATATAGCTGAATATAATGTAAAATTAGCTAAAGCTGAGCTATATCCACGTATCTATACTAAATATATCCATGATTTCTGGGAAAGTGACAGAGAAGAGGGGCGTAGAGATTTAAAAGAAGATAGATTTGAAATAGGATTTAATTGGACATTTGAATGGGGAGGAACTTTAGATGAAGTTGCTTCTAAAAAGAAAGCTTTAGAACAAGCTCAAATTAAATATGATGATAATATTAAAGGAATAACTCTTGAAATGAAAAATCAACTAAATACTGTAAAAGCTTTATATGGAAAGGCTCAAGCTATGAAAAAAAGAGTTGATCTATTAAAAGAAAATACAGATATTGATAGTATGAGATATGAAAATGAATTATTAAGTACATTTGATTATTTAAATTCAGTTAATAGCTATAGAAATGCTCAAGAAGAATATTATAAATTACAAAGAGAATTAGTATTATCTGTTATAGAATATGAAAACTTATATAGATAAGGGAGATAAAAGTTATGGAGAAAAAGTTTTTATCATTAGATAAAAATACAATAAAAAAAATAACTATTGGATTAGCTATTATTGCAGTAGGTGCTTATGCTCTAAATAAGATAAATATTTTTGGAACTACAGAGGTAAAGGTTGCAAAAGTAGAAGTTGGAGCTTTATCAGATATGAACCTATATACAGGAATGGTAGTTCCAGGAGAGGTAGTTCCAGTATACATATCAGCTCCTGCTGTTGTAGAAAAAGTCCTTGTAACTGAAGGAGAGCATGTAGCTAAAGGAACTCAATTAATGATTTTTAGTAATAAAAGTGTGATAGAAAATGAAAGTTTATTAAAAATGAATGAGCTTGATATAAGAGACATAGAGTTACGTATAGCTGACTTAGATTCAGGTTCAATGAAGTTAGAATTAGATAATAGAATTTTTGAAATTCAAAATTTAAAAGAGATGGTAAATGCTGATGAAAGAAAACTGTCAGTAGTCCAACAAGAGGCAATAGCTTCTTCTAAAAAAGCAGAGGTTTATAATAAACTTTTAGAAAAAGATGGAGTATCAGCAGCAGAAGCAAATAAAATTAGTTCAGAAGCTGGAAGAAAAAGAGTTGAATTTGAAGACTTAAAAACTAATTTATCTTTAAATAAACAAAGATATGAGTTGGCAAAAGTAAGTTTTGAAAGTTTAAAGAGACAACTTGAGATAGATAAAGCACAATTAAATTCAAATTTACAAAAACTAAAATTAGAGAATGAACAATTAACATTAAGAGATAAACAATTGAAACATCCACTTGTGGCTGAAGTTGATGGGGTAGTTGTAGGCTTAGATGTTGTAGAAGGAAGTATTATTCAACCAGGACAAAGACTTCTATCTATATCAACTTCTGGAGAAAATATGGTAAATGTTGAAGTACCTCTATATCAAGCAGGATCAATTAAGAAAGGTCAATCAGCAGTTATAATTTCTAGAGATTATAATGGAGATAAAGAGTATAAAGGGGTAGTTGAAAGAGTTTCAACAGCAGCTGTAGCAAGTAAATATAGTAAAGGAAATGACAAAGTTATTCAAGTTGAAGTTTCAATAAAAGAAGATAACAATTTAAGTCCTGGATTTATAGCTGATGTTGAGATTAGTGGAGCTTCTAAAGATGCAACACCAATTATTAATAGCTTTTCAGTAATTGAAGAAAATCAAGAATATTATGTATATATTAATGATGGTGGTAGAGCAAGAAAACAAAAAATAAATGTAGGAGCGAGAACTGCTAGTAGTTATGAAGTTTTAGATCTTCCAATTGGAACAGAGGTTATAGTAAATCCATTTAAGGTTAGAAATGGAGAGAAAATAAGGATAGTTGATTAAAAATGAAAATGATATTTTGGTTAGCTTATAAAATGTTACTAGGTAATTTAAAAAGAGCTATTTTTCCTTTTCTTGGAGTTGTAGGAGGAATTTCTGCATTAGTACTATCATTAGCACTAGGTGATGGTGGAGAAAGAATGATTACAACTAATCTTATGACAATAGGGAATAATAGAATAATGCTTGGGGGAGATGAGCTAAGTAAAAGAGATATTCAGATATTAGAAAATTATCCATTTGTTGATTATGTTTTTTTTCCAGAGGCTAGAAAGTATGATGGGAATAATATTTTTAGAGGATATTCTAAAAAAGCTTTGATGGCAATGGGATTAAATTCTAATTTGGGAAATATGGAAGTTATTTTAGATAAAAATCAGTTTCCAGATACTAATATAGGCGATAAAATAGAATTAATAACAGAGGCTGGGAGAAAAAATTTTATTGTAGCAGATCTATATGAAGAAAAAAATCCTTTTGAATTAACAAGACAGGGAAATAGAATAATAGTTTCTCAAGATTATTTTGGAAAGCTTTTTGGAATATATCGTTTTAAAGAGATAGTTGTTTCATTTTATCCTAATGAAGATTCAGAAGAGTTAATACCTATTATTTTACAAAAGTTTAATAATGATAGAAGAGGGATAAATCAAATAAGATTATTAGAAACACCTGAAGTATATAAAAGAATAATAAAAATTCAAAAGATGGTAAGAAACACTTTAGGAGCATTAGCTTTTATTTCAATATGTTTAGGTGGTTTTGGAATCATGAACTTAATTGCTGGAGGAGTAAAGGCTAGAACAGTTCATATAGGTATTTTAAGAGCTATAGGACTTTCAAAAGAAAATGTGACAAAAGTATTCTTAGCTGAAGGAATAATAATTGCTATTTCAGGAACTATATGTGGTTTATTATTAGGAATAATATGTAGTTTTATAGCAGAGAAAATAATTATGATTCCACCAATGTTTAAAGTAATAAAGATAATTATTTACCTAATAATTGCTTTAACTTTTGGAATAGGAATAGGAATTTTTCCAGCAAAAAAAGCTGGAGAGATGAGTATAACAGAAGCTTTAAGAGAAAATTGAAGTATATAAAGTAATAAATTTTAGGAGGGAAACAATGAAAGCAAAAGTTTTATTAGGATCAGTTATTTTAAGTTCATTAGCATTTGCTAATGGTATGGAAAATGTTGCTTCATCAGCAGCAATATCTTCTAATCAAGCTAGAACAGATAAAGGAATCTTCTATATAGCTAAAGATTTCTCTGAAATGGCTGCATTACCAGGATTTACTCTTAGTGCACCAGCAGGACTTGTTCCAGGAGCAGGAGTAATGTTTGGAGGAATTACAGGAACATATAATAGTGTAGAACATGCAGATGGAGCTATGGGAGTTGGATTTGGTTATGGAAATCCATATGAAACATTAGGAGGAGCTATCTCTTTATCTTTAGGAAGTATAAATCCAGATGATGGAGGAGCTTTCAACAGAGGAAATTTAAATGTTTCAGTAGGACACACATTTAAAGAGTATGGATTTGGTGTAGCAGTAGGAATGTCAGGAGCTACATTATGGCATGATAATGATCATGATGATGTAGATCCAAGTTTTTATGGTTCAGTTACTAAATTATTACCTAATGATATAGCACCAATTGCATTAACAGCAGGATTAGGAAATAATGCTTATGCAGATACAAACTCATCTGGAGATAAGAAAGATAAAGTTTATGGATTTGTATCAGGAGCAGTATATATTTTACCACAAGTAAGTTTAATAGCTGACTATACTTCAGGAGTAACAAGTTTAGGAGTAGGAGTAGTTCCATTCCCAAGCTTACCAATTACATTAACAGCTGGAGCTTATGATATAGCTAAACAAGGAACTGAAGATAAAGTTTCTTTCATTGGTGGATTATCAGCAGCTTATGTATTCTAATTTTTAAATTTCTGGAGGTAAAAAATGAAAAAATTATTAATAATGACTTTTGCAGTATTAACAGTTTCTGCTTTTGCAGCTGAAGAAAGTAAAGAAAATGCAGTAGAAAATAAAAATATTGAATCAACACATATATTAGAAGCTAAAGATATAGCTAATGTACAAGTTCAAGAAGTTAGCTTAGGAGAATCATTTATGGCAGCTTTTGGAATGTCAGAAGGAAATGTAGGAGGATCTTCTAGTTCACAAACATCTTCAGCAGGAGCAACTACAGCAGCAACAAATGCAGCTGTAACTAGCTCAAATAATAGTGTTACAATAATAACACCATATGGAAAATATTAATCTTTAATTATTAAATAGATAGGAGAAAGGAATTGTTATAAGCTATTATTTTAGTTTATACAGTTCCTTTTTTTATTATAAAATATGGTATAATATTATTAGATATTAAAAAATTATTTACATTAAGGTGGTTTGGAGGAAATTTGATAGGTAAAATATATGAAATTTTATTAACTCATAATCGTCCTTGGACATTAAGGGAGTTAATTTTCTTTGTTATTGTATTAGTGGTAGTAACTATTATTTTTTCTATTTTATTAAAAAAAGATAAAATGAATTTATTTCAATTAATAGCAGGAGAATTGCTACTAATATTTATGTTTATTGTATTAGGTTCTACAGTATTTACTAGAGTTCCAGATAAAGTGGAAGCATATAAATTAATGCCATTTTGGTCATGGAATGAAGTGATAAAAGGTGATATTGAATTATTAGAAGAAAATTTACTTAATTTTCTTTTATTATTACCACTTGGGTTCTTATTGCCATTTGTATTTTACAGAAAAATAAGATGGTATAAAGCTCTTATTATGGGATTAGCATTTTCATTTTTTATTGAGACTAGTCAATTAATATTGTATAGAGGACTTTTTGAGTGGGATGATATGATACATAATTCTTTAGGAGCAATGATAGGGTGTATTATAGCGAATAAAATATTTGAAAAGTTTATAAAAAAAGATTAATTTTAAATAAATTTTTTATTATGATATAATAAAAGATATATAAATTTAGTATAAAACGTCTAGTTAATATTGAAATATAAAATAGAAAAGTCTAAAGTAATAATATGGGAGAGATAAAATGAAAACAACATTGATTATTATGGCAGCAGGAATTGGTTCTCGTTTTGGGACAGGTATTAAGCAATTAACTAAAATGGGACTTAATGATGAAATCATTATGGATTATTCTATCCATGATGCTAAAGAAGCTGGATTTAATAAAGTAATTATTATTATCCGTAAAGATATTGAAGAGGAATTTAAGCAAGTTATAGGAAATCGTATTGGAAAATATATGGATGTAGAGTATGTATTCCAAAGCATAGATGATATTCCAGAAGGATTTTCTGTGCCAGAGGGACGTACAAAACCTTGGGGGACAGGGCAAGCTATTCTATGTTGTAAAGATGTAGTAAAAGATCCATTTGTTGTTATTAATGCTGATGACTATTATGGAAAAGAGGCTTTTAAATTGTTACATGACTTTTTAGTAAAATCTCATTCAGTAAGTGATAAATTTAACATAGGAATGGCAGGATTTATATTAAAAAATACTCTAAGTAAGAATGGAACAGTTACACGTGGTATTTGTATTACAGATGAAAATGATACGCTTCTTAGAGTACAAGAAACAAAAGGAATTGGATATACTGAAGATGGGAAATTAACTTGTGCTCAAGAAGAAGTTATGCCTATTTTAAATGAAGAAAATGTAGTTTCAATGAATATGTGGGCAGCATATCCAGAGTTTTTAGATTACTTAAAAAAAGATTTTGTAAACTTTTTAACTAAGAATGGAGACTCTAAAACTTCTGAATATTTACTTCCTATGATTGTTGATGAACTATTACAAAAAGGAAAAGCAACAGTTAATGTAATGAGAACTTATGATAAATGGATTGGAATAACTTATGCAGAGGATACAGAATTAGCAAAAGAAAGTTTTAAGGATATGATAGTAAAAGGAATTTACAATGCTGATTTGTGGAGTAAATAGGAATTACAAAAATAATTAATTATGAAAAGAGGAGTTATTATAATGATGTGACTTCTCTTTTTTTTGTATTATCTTTATAAATAAAAAATATAAAAACAGAATACACGTTTTTTTCGTGTAATATGCTATAATATTATTAAAATAAGATAGGTTGGTGGCATAATGAAAATAAAAGAGATAAAAATTAGAAATTTTCGTTGCTATGAAAATATAGAGATAAAACTAAATCCAGATTATACAGTTTTAATTGGAATTAATGGAGCAGGAAAAACTACAATATTAGATGCTATATCTATTGCCTTAGGAGGATATGTTTCAACATTTGATGGTATAGGAACTTATGGAATAGATAAAAATGATTCTCATTATAAAATGTATGAGATAGGGAGTAGTATAGAAAGAGAGCATCAGTTTCCAGTAGGAATTTATGCTGAATGTGAAGTTGATAAAAAACAGATTTCATGGATAAGAGGTCTTAATGGAGAAAAGGGAAGAACAACTAATACAGGAGCAAAGGAAATAATAAAATATGCTTCTGAAATTCAAACTGAAATTAAAATGGGGAATAAAGATGTAATACTTCCTGTTATAGCATATTATGGAATAGGAAGACTTTGGATGCAGAAAAAAGATAGAAACTTAAAGAAAATACAAGAAAGTTTTTCACGTTTAAAAGGATATGTAGATTGCATTGAGTCAGCATCAAATGAAAAAATGATGTTAAAATGGTTTGAGAAAATGACTTATCTTGAATTACAAGAAGGAAAAAGAATTCCAGAGCTAAGTGTAGTTAAAAATGCTTTAAGTCAAAGTTATATGGCTATTGATGAAACAATAAAAACTGCTGAATTTAATTTTAAAGTAAGAAGTGGAGAATTAGAAGTTGCTATAAGAAGAGAAAATGGAATAGTAGAAAATTTACCTTTAAGAATATTAAGTGATGGAATAAAAAGTACATTAAGTATGATAGCAGATATTGCATACCGTATGGCAATATTAAATCCACAACTATTAGATGATATTTTAGAAGAAACATCAGGAGTAGTCCTTATAGATGAAATTGATATGCACTTACATCCAAGCTGGCAGAAAAAAATAATTTCTGTATTAAAGAAAATTTTTCCAAAAGTACAATTTATTTTTACAACACATTCTCCAAGTGTATTATCTAATGTATCAAATAAAAATGTTTTAATATTAGATAATTTTGAAATTTATCCTTTAGAAAATATGACTTATGGGAAAGATATAGAAGCAATACTTCATGAGGTAATGAGAGTACAAGTAAGACCTAAAGAAGTTATAGATAAATTAAAATTATTTAATGATTTGCTTGATGAAAATAATCTTTTAGAAGCTAAAAAAATATTAAAAGAATTGGAAGAGATTTTAGGCAAAGATGATTCAGAAGTTGTAGAAAGAAGAATTTCATTAGAGCTAGAAGAAATAGAGGTATAATTTATGATTTTAATAAAGAAAAAATTAGAACCCCATTCTTTAACAGAGTATAAACAAACAATAAATGCTTCTTTTGATAATTTACCAAGTGAAATAAAAGATGACATAAGAAAATCTTTATTAAAAGAACAAGGATATATTTGTGCATATTGTATGAAAAGAATAGAAGAAAACTCAGATATAAAAATAGAACATTATGAGGCAAGAAATAATGAAAATGAGTTAGCTTATAAAAATTTATTAGCAGTTTGTAAGGGAAATGAAGGATATTCTAAAGAAAGACAAACTTGTGATACTCAAAAGGGAAATCAAATCTTACATATAGATCCTCAAAAATTAGGAGATATATCTACAATATTTTTTATAAGAAATGGAGAAGTTAAGTCAACTAATTCAATATTTCAAAGAGATTTAGATGAGGTTTTAAATCTTAATGATGAATTTGGAAAATTAATACCTGCTAGAAAATCAGCTCTTAAAGTATTACAGAGAAAAATTACTCCTATGAATAAAAATAAAATAGAAAAACTTTATAATGAATTAAAGACTTCAGAAAGAAAAATAGAGTATGTTGGAATACTTTTATGGTATTTAGAAAAGAAAATAAGATAGATAATAATTAAAAATTTAATAAGAGTAAAAAATTATTATTTTAGAGGTGTGACAATGTCAAAAGAAATTAAACCAAATAGAAGCTCTATAATAAGAGTAATAATATCTAATTATGATAATAAAGGTATAAAAGAAGTAAAAGTAAGATACAATAAACAAGCTCAATTAGATACTTTTATAATAGAAAGTCAAATAGAAGAAGGAGCATTTATTTTAAAAAATATAAAGTGGAAAGCAAAAGAAAAATATAGATATGAACTATTTATAAGAGAAGTAAATAGTACTAGTGTTGAGATTATTAAAAAAGATAGATTTTTAAATAATGAAATTGTAAGAGGTTATATATTAAACTTTAAAGTATCTTCTAAAAATAAAGATGTAGTAGTAGTAGAAATAGAAGATATTTTACCATTAAAGTCAGTACAGCAAGGTGAAAGAGCTAATATAAGAAGAATAACTTCTCAAACAGAAAGAAAATTATTAAATATAGAAACCCAAATTAGTTATTCAAAAATAGCTAGTTGTTCTCCAGAAGATATAGATTCAATAAAAATCTATAAAATAAAAAGATATTTAAGCTATCGTTCAAATATGCTTTTATTTTTTTCATTGATAAATGATTTTTTCTGTGAAGGACTTTATGATGAAAAAGGAAAGAAGATAAGTGAACTTTGGAGAATAACTAATAAAGTAGATAAAGATATTATTGATGAAAGAGTAAATAAAATAGCTAAGAATTTATATAATACTTTATCTACTGAGCTAGAAAATTATAATAATGGAATTAGAAAAAGTATAGAGAAAAAGAATAATTCAATTACTGATTGTAAAAATAAAATAGTTTCTTGTGAAAGAAAAATTGAAAAACTAGATGAGGAGAAAAATAGAAAAAAGATAAATCAATTTAAAAGAGATATAGCAAATTGTAATGAAAAAATAAAGGAATATGAAGAGAGTATTGCTTTAAAAGAAAAAGAAAAATTATTTAATTTGGGATTTGAAAAAATAAAAGCTGATGTATATAAGATATTAGAAATTTATACAGAGTTAAGACATAAGTTATCTCATTATAACTACATCTATTTTGAAAATCTTTTTGAAAATAGAGAAAAAGATTTAAAGTTGGCAGAACTATTAAATTTAAATATTTTTAATTATCTAACACTTTCTAAAAAACTAAGAATAGAGAATAAAACTAATTACTTAGAAGAAGATACAAAATTTTCTATATTAGGAGTAAGTGGATCAGCTAAGAAATATTATTCTCTTTACAATACTTTATGTGAACAAAAAAATGGATTTAACAATTTCATAAATAGTTTTTTTGTAAAAGATGGTGTTGAAAATAGTGAATTTAAAGAGAAAGTAGAGGCTAAGCTAAAAGAAGATATAAAGTATCTTGAATCTCTTGAAACTAAAAATAATTTGAATAAAAAAATTCATAAAAAAAATAAAGAACTAGAATTATTAAAAACTCAATATAATGAGTTAGGAACTGCGTATTTTTGGGATATTCATAGTTCGTCAAATTATAAAGAATTATATAATAAAAGAAAAGATACTATAGAAAATTACAACCAAATCTTAAAAGGAAATAGAAATAAAACAACTTTAAGGAATTATGGAAGAGAGCTTTTTAGTAAGAAAAATGAGATGGAAAAAATAACTAAAAGAAACTCGATAGTAAGACTAAAATATAAATTACAAATTGCTTATGCCTTTATTATGAAAGAATTTGAAGGAGATATTTCAAGATTTAAAAGTGATTTTGATATATCTAAAATTGAGCAAATAAAAAAATATCAAAACAGAGGAGAAGAATATTTAAATTACTGTGATCAAGATAATTTTAAAATAAAAGATTTTCAAAAAATGATAGGAGAAATAGAAAGTTCTTCAGAAATTACTTGGCTATCTAACAAAGTTGAAAATAATCTTTTTAAATTTTATGTTTTGACATATATTTTATTGCCAATTGAATTTAAGGGAGATTTTTTAGGATTTGTAAAAAAACATTATTATGATATAAAAAATGTAGAGTATTTAGATGAAAATTTAAATGAATTGACAAATGAAGAGTTAGATAAAATAAAAAATGATAGCTTTTTTAATAAAATAAGATTATTTGAAAAAAACTCTAAAAAATATAATATTTTTAGTAAATCTATTCTTACTCAGGAAAGAGTAAAAGAATATTTTAGAAGATTAGAGATTCCAGCTAAACATTATGAATATACTGGAAGTTCAGGAGAAACTAAAAATATTTTTAATAAGAATATAGTTATTCCTATTTTTAAATATTATGAGATAGTAGTAAAACTTTATAATGATATTGAAATTGCTATGCTTTTATATTTAAGTAATATAAAAAATATATCTATTGAAGAAGTTATAAATAGAATTATAGAAAAACAAAGTAATTTAAAAGAAGAACATAAAGAATTTTATACTTTAACAGAGTTATTTGGTTTCTTTAAATTAGTTAATGAAAAAGCAGAGGAATTTGATTCTAATATACCAATTCCTAAAAATTACTTAAACTCAAAGCCTATTTCTCTTAGAAATAATATATTTCATTATAATTATGAGGGATTTATAGGACAACTATTAGATATAGATTCTGAAGGAGCAAGTAATTTTAGTGTTAATATTGAAATAAGAAAGTTACTTAAGTTTATTGATCCTTATTTAAAAAAGCTTAAAATATTACATTTAGATTATAATTTTATTAATGATTATTATATGAAAAAAGAACAATTTATGTTTGGACAATTAAAACAAGTAGATTTTACTATTACTAATAATGAGGAAAAAGAAAGAGTAATTAAAAATAAAAGATTATTGGAAATATGTAAATTAAAATTAGAAAAAGATAACATAGAAGATATTAATAAAATCTATGAAAAATCTGTGCTTTTAAAAGAAATAGGAGAAACACTAAAAGTTGAAACTTTTAATGAATTAGATAAGTTAAAAGAAAATGAAAATAGAGTTGATTTAAATAAAATCAAGTATATAGAAGATTTATGTAAAAAGCAAAAGAATAATAAGCAGAAAATAAATATGAGTAAGGTCAAAGAAGAAATAATAAAATGTAGTTCAGATGTATTAGGCTTATACAAGCAACAGATTATAACTTTATTAAAAAATAAGATTATAAGAAAATTGAAATCTAAAGAGGAAAAGCTTTTAACTATTATTACTTATGAAGTTGAAACAAAAGCTAAGAATATTTATACAATTTTAATAGGAAGAAAAAATTCAAGTGATAGTTTTTATTTTCTTAATGGCTCACCTAATAAACAACAAATTGAAATAGGCAAGAAAACAAAATTAATATTAGAAATAGGCATACAAGATAAGGAAAAAATTAGAATTAATACTTCTAACTTATATTTTTCTTTAAATAAAAAAATAAAGAACGAAAATGTATTTAGTAAAAAAAGTATATATTTAAAAAAACATTATTCTTTTCTTGTAGAAGTTAAATTTAAAGACTTGAATAAATAAAAATTAATGGTATAATGTAATTGTTATTCTTTCATTGAATACTTCTAAAGCTAAAAAATTGTAAAATTTTTTTCTTGGAGGTGCTATACATGAAATGGATAATAGTAATTGTTGATTTATTTCAATTAATACTAGATATTCTAGATATATTGAAATAATGATACATTTGGGTAGTCTAACTACCCTTTTTTTGTCTATATGAGATAGAGTAAAAATTATGGAGGATTGACATAAAGAGAAATATTTGACAAATACATAATTTACTGATAATCTAAAGAAAAAGGAAGGTAGATTTGAAAAAAATTATATAGAAAGACAAAAATAAGGCAAAAAAGATTTGAAATTAATAGGGTTAAATAATAATGTGACTAAAACCAAGTATATTGGCATTTAAACAAAAAATATTGATATTTATATTAAGTATTTACATTCGACTAAAACCAAGTATATTGGCATTTAAACTCTGTAGTACACAATATTTCTATATTTCTTGTTGTTAGACTAAAACCAAGTATATTGGCATTTAAACATACTGTATTTACATTTTCTACTTTTGAACCTTTATCGACTAAAACCAAGTATATTGGCATTTAAACTTCATTGTTCTTATAACTTCAAAGTTGAAAGTTTTATGACTAAAACCAAGTATATTGGCATTTAAACAAACAATTTTGTCTTGTATCTGATAAAAATATCATCGACTAAAACCAAGTATATTGGCATTTAAACCAATATTTTTCCATACAACACAGTTGACATTTAGAAGACTAAAACCAAGTATATTGGCATTTAAAC
>ERZ791899.735-NODE-735-length-36487-cov-115.066837_pt1 | contig 36487 bp, 31 predicted proteins | sample MGYA00510151_ERZ791899 | MGnify/ENA primary metagenome ERZ791899 (study PRJEB30046, sample SAMN00792118) | human gut metagenome | study: EMG produced TPA metagenomics assembly of the A metagenome-wide association study of gut microbiota in type 2...
ATCCCTGAGTGTACGGAAGGTTGGATACGCGTTACTCACCCGTGCGCCGGTCGCCGGCAATTGAAGCAAGCTTCAATCCCGCTGCCCCTCGACTTGCATGTGTTAAGCCTGTAGCTAGCGTTCATCCTGAGCCAGGATCAAACTCTTCATTGTAAAATATTTTCTTACTCTTTCGAGTATTGTTGTCTCTGTTCAGGAAACCGATTTTTTCATTTTCCTTGTTTCCAAGGGTTATTGACGGTTGTCTTCCGTTCATCCCATATATACATTATATAAAGGACTACTTCTTGTACTACATCCTAGTCTGTTTATCTAAAGTCTTTCAAAGAACTATCTTTTCTCAAGCTCCCGTTTCAGCGGGAAAGCGTTTGCAAAGGTAAGGCGTTTTTTCGTAACCTCCAAATTTTTTCGAAAGTTTTTTTGAAAAAATTTTTCAGAAGGTTTCAAGAAGGCGTGCGGCTTATCCTTTCTCGCTCCCTTGCACATCCGCAAGGTAAGATACTCGGTGCAGCATCCGGCACTCTCTTCCATAGCCCCAGCTTTACTCAGTCTGTCATCTTCAGCGGCTCTCCCTCTCGAAAGCGGTTGCAAAGGTACAGACTTTTTCCATTTCTGCAACTCTTATGGCACACTTTTTTGCAATATTTTTTCAGGGTTTTATCTAACTATCTGATTTTCTTTATGCTATAAAGCATGTTTTTTATTGCAATGTGGAAATCCGTGTGAAATACCCTACATTATATAACTCGTGCGTGCGCGTACGTGTGCGCGAATGGATGCAGGGAAAGTTTCACGAAAGACTGAAAAAAATAGCAGCAAAGCCTGAAACTGCGCACAAAGTCCGGCAAACGGAACGGAGTTTTTACACGGACAAAAAGGAACTTTTTACGTTTCCGTTACGAAAAACCTACGGCTCCGCAACGAGAGACGTACGGTTCGAACGGCGGAAACATACGTTTTGCCGAAGGAAAACATAAAAATAATGGAAACGTTACGAGATTTTCTACCCGAGGTTTGCAAAAAAATATTTCCTCATAGAAACAAAATAACAAACAGAAAAATGGGATAAAGACTTTTTTCTACTCCTCAAATTACATTCGTGTAACGAATTTTACAAAGCTGTTTCATAAATATAATATTAATATGACATTATAAAGCATTATAAAAATCCGCTATTATACATCATAAATTAATTTTTTCAGATTCCTTCTCCCCGTAGCTTTGCCATCGAATTTAATGAATCTCACTAAAAAATGGAGCAAAGAAGCAAACATAAAAAATTATCGGATATTGCATTTGTCTTATGGGCCGGAACAACTGCCCTTTTATCTTATTCACTGGTGTACGCACTTCGTAAACCATTTACCGCAGCAGAATTTGAAGGTCTGCAAATAATGGGAATGGATTATAAGATAGCAGTAAGTATCGTACAACTAATAGGCTATGTATTTGCCAAACTTTTAGGAATCAAATACATTTCAGAATTAAAGCCAGAAGGGAGATTAAAGTTCATTATCGGATCGGCTGCACTTTCTGAAATTTCCTTATTAGCTTTTGGATTACTGCCAATTCCTTTCAATATTGTTGCCTTATTTTTCAACGGACTTTCATTAGGATGTATGTGGGGCGTGATTTTCAGCTTTTTAGAAGGAAGACGCACCACCGATTTTCTAGCCAGCATCATGGGAGTCAGCATGGCACTTAGTTCGGGAGTTGCCAAATCGCTCGGACTATACGCCCTGAATTCACTCCATGTCAGTGAGTTTTGGATGCCTGCACTCATCGGCGCCCTCGCATTCCCTCTATTATGCTTCACCGGATGGATGATGACCAAATTTCCGGCACCAACGGCAGAAGACATCGCTTCACGCTCCGTACGTGTCACCCTCAACGGTCAGCAACGATGGGAACTGTTCCGCAAATTCATGCCGCTGCTCATACTGCTATTCGGAGCCAACCTGCTTTTAACCGTGCAGCGCGACATCAAAGAAGATTTCATTGTCTGTATCATCGATGTGAGCACCGTATCCTCATGGGCATTCGCACAAATTGACAGCATCGCTACTTTCGTCATGTTGGCAGCCTTTGCCTTGCTTGCCACAACGTATAACCACCTGCGGGTGCTGTGTATACTGCTGATACTTTCCATCATGGGAATGGGTACACTTGCCTTCTTAGGAGCCAACTTCCACGAAGTAGCCTTGCCCACCACCATCTGGCTTTTCCTGCAAAGTCTCTGCCTGGACATTGCCTACCTGAGTTTCCAGACCATATTCTTTGAACGCTTCATCGCGTGCTTTAAAATCAAAGGTAATGTGGGCTTCTTCATCATCACCATCGACTTCATTGGCTACATGGGTACACTTGCTCTCCTATTCTTCAAGGAATTCTATGCCTCACATATCCACTGGGCAGATTTCTACAACCAGATGAGCGTCTATATAGGCACCGCCTGCTGTATTGCCTTTGTCGGTTCGTTTATCTACATCCTTGTAGAAAAGAACCGGAAACGCAATACCCCGCAAACTCCTTCCAGCCACCATAAAGCGCTGGAAACCTCTAACCTCGAAAATCAAGAAATAACCAATACGAAAATTTGTTTAACAACTACTGCAATATGAAAAAGATTGAATGTGTAATTATGGACTGGGCAGGAACTGCCGTCGACTATGGATGTTTTGCACCTGTATCTGCTTTCATTGAAAGCTTCCGTGCAATAGGTATTGAAATCACAGCAGAAGAAGCACGCCGCCCAATGGGACTGACAAAGATTGATCACGTACGCGCGCTCTTTCAGATGACACGCATCGGAGAAAAATTCCAGGAAAAGTATGGCCGTCCGTACAACGAGAATGACGTACAGGGACGATACGCTGAATTCCAGCGGTTGCTTTTTGCCACGCTGAAAGAATACACCGGACCTGTCTCTTATGTTATTGAAACTATTGACACACTTCGCCAGAAAGGAATCAAGATTGGCTCCACCACAGGCTACACCAAAGAAATGATGGATGTGGTCATTCCCGAAGCTGCTGCCAAAGGCTATAGCCCGGACAACTGCGTAACTTCCGACGGACTTCCAGCAGGACGCCCATATCCTTACATGATTTACAAGAACATGTGCGACCTTGCCGTGCCTTCACGTTTTTCGGTACTGAAATACGGAGATACCATTTCCGACATCAAGGAAGGACTCAACGCCGGAGTATGGACAGTAGGCGTAATTTTAGGAAGTAACGAAATGGGACTTACCGAAGAAGAAGTACAGGCACTTCCGGAAGAAGAACTGAAAAGCCGCATGAGTGAAGTAAGAAACCGCATGTATGCAGCCGGTGCTCACTATGTAGTGGACAGCATCAAAGAACTTCCAGCCCTGATTGAATGTATCAACGCCCGTATGGCAAACGAATAAATTTATCACGTAAACATAAAAAACAACAAGATATGAGACCTTATTTATTACTGACTCCAGGCCCTCTGACCACAAGTGAAACCGTAAAACAAGCCATGATGAGTGACTGGTGCACATGGGATGAAGATTACAACGTAGGAATAGTAGAAGTTATCCGCAAAGAACTGGTAGAACTGGCCTGCAGCCGTCCTGAAGAATATACCGCCGTTCTGATGCAAGGAAGCGGAAGTTTCTGCGTAGAAGCTACACTTGGCTCAGTGATACGTCCTGAGGATCATCTGCTGGTAGCAGCCAACGGAGCCTACGGAAAACGTATGGGAGTCATTGCCGAATATTATCACCTGAACTGCCATGTAATGAAGTTTGAAGAAACTCAGGCAGTCGATCCGGCACAGGTTGAAGCTTATCTGCAGGCACATCCGGAGGTAACCCACGTGTCAGTGGTACATTGCGAAACTACCACCGGCGTACTGAATCCCATCGAAGAAATTGCCCGCATCGTAAAAAAACATCATAAGGTACTGATTGTAGACGCAATGAGCAGTTTCGGCGGAGTACCCATCGACATGGCTGCATTAGGAATTGACTTCATGATCAGCAGCGCCAACAAATGTATCCAGGGAGTACCAGGATTCGGATTTATCATTGCCCGTCGCTCCTTACTTGAGCAGTGCAAAGGCGTAGCACGTTCCTTGTCTCTCGACTTATACGACCAATGGGAAACCATGGAGAAAGGACATGGCAAATGGCGTTTTACCTCACCTACGCATGTGGTACGCGCTTTCATGCAAGCCATGAACGAACTGAAAGAAGAAGGAGGAGTTGCCGCACGTCATGCCCGTTACTGCGAAAATCACCGCGTGCTGGTAGAAGGAATGAGAAGCTTAGGATTCAAGACTCTGCTTCCCGATGAAGAACAGTCACCCGTTATTACTTCCTTCTATTATCCGAATGCGGAATTCAACTTCAAAGACTTCTATACCAAGCTGAAAGCAAAAGGATTTGTGATTTATCCGGGTAAAATCTCACAAGCGGATACCTTCCGTATCGGTAACATTGGAGATGTACACCCCGATGATTTCCGCCAGCTGATTGAAGCAATCAAAGAAATACAATTGCAGTAATTGTGTACAATGAGCAACGTATTGTTGCTGTCTTTATCCCTGTATTCCTCCCTTTCCGAAGCGGAAAATACAGGGATTTTTATTGTCTTTCCTCTTTAAAATCAGTACTAAAAATACCCTATAAAAAATGCCTTTGTGTTTTGGTTGGAACACAAAGGCATTTACAAACAAACGAATTAATTAGAAAATATATTGAAGACGAGCCTGAGCCAAGAATAAGTTTTTCTGGTAGAATGCATTGCAATGCGGGCCAACCCACACATAGCTACCGTTTACCTTGACTCCAATATACTGGTTCAAATAGAAATTTACTCCCAACGACAAATCCTTTTCTTCTCCCCCATAAAGTTCAGCCCGATCATCGTTCATATCCGTATAATTGAAACGGGCTACCAACTCTATGGCCTTGGCTGTAGACGGACGCCCGGGAACACCATACTTCGCATCGTATTCAAAGCCCCTTCCCTTCAACAGAAAACCACCCTGTATATATCCTCCATGCGGACGGTAAGCCTTCTCGCCTGAAGTGCGATTCATACGGTCGAAAAAATACTCCGCTTGCACCATAAAGCGAGGAGCCAGATACAAGGCTTCCACCAGTCCTTTCACCTCCGTACTCATATCAAAGAAAGAAGCTTCCAGCAACGGTTCCGAGAATAATGAAGTCACCCCGTCACTACTTACGCTACCTTCAGGAGAAACAGAAGTATTTACCTCCTTGGTGCGGAAAGAGAAAGCTCCTCCCACATGCCACAGTCTCTCCTGTTGTGAATCCGAGCAGCGCCACACCGCACGAGAAGTAGACACAAATGCATTTTTCTGTGTATCCCCTAATTTATTAATGTCATTGTGTGTATAAACTCCCGTACAAAACAAATAATGAGGTGCATGATAATAATAGGTAGCCCCCAGTTTCCGGCTGTTGGTATAAGCCAGAACGGAGGCTGCGGACTGATTAAAACGTAAATCGGCTGTACTGATAAGCATATCCATTGAAAACGGCTCATACCCGTTACCGAAGGAGACGGTGTGATTTCCCCAGTGATAGTTCAGCAGCAAATCCTTTATTGCTACCTTTCCACCCCCTAACCCCACATCCGCTTTTACTTCGTACTGGCCGTAAGTGGCTTTAAAACCCACCCGGAAATCTTCCACCCGATAATATCCTTGCGTACTTTCTTTTCCATAACCGGAAACAGAAGTATCCAGCAACGCCCGGGAGCGGAACTTCACTTTCAATGTTTCCTGAGCCGTCACATTCATCCCGACGCAAAGGCACAGAGCCAGACAGGCAGAAACCGTCTTTTTCATTTATCACCCTGCATTAATTGCACAATAGCCTCCTCCGCAGACATAACCCAGCCGTAATCTGCCACATTAAAAATAGGTGCTGCCGCATCCGGATTAATGGCGATAATCTTCTTGGCTCCGGTAATGCCCGCCGTATGCTGAATCTGCCCGCTGATACCTATGGCAATGTATACATCCGGCGAAACGGTATGGCCAGTCTGGCCTATCTGCATTTTAGCATCAATCAATCCGGCTTCTACGGCCGCACGAGAACCGGCCACTACCGCTCCTATGCGTTTCGCCCATTGGCGTATCTGCGCCACGGTTTCATGTTTCTTTACTCCTCGTCCTATTCCCACAATCACCTTGCTGTCACTCAGAGATTCTCCTCCGATGGTTTCTTCCATCTCACTCAGCAAACGTACACGTCCGTCGGGCACAAATGACGACAAGTCGTGTGCTATGACTTCAGCCTTTTTAGCGCAATCCGGTTGTAACGCTTTCATGATACCCGGACGCACCGATGCCATCTGCGGACGGTGGTTGGGAGTGGTAATGGTCGCCATCAGATTTCCACCAAAGGCCGGACGTATCTGGTGCAGCAACAATGTATCCGCATCAATATCCAGTTGCGTACAATCGGCCGTCAACCCCGTTTGCAACAAGGCCGCCAGACGGGCAGAAAGTCCACGTCCTTTGGGAGTAGCTCCTACCAGCAAGATTTCCGGCTGCAACTCTCGGACAAGCTGTGCCACGACCTCTGCATAATTCTCTTCTACAAATGCTTCCAGCTTTTCCGATTCCAGTAAATGAATCCTGCAAGCTCCATAACTTTCCAGTTCCGAGACGAAACGCTGCAGTTTATTTCCTGCCAGCACTACTTCCGGTACCTGGCCCAACTTTTCACCTAATTCAGTTGCCTTTCCCAACAATTCACGGGTGACCGGTGCCAGTTCATCTCCTTCCGTTTCGGCCAGGACCCATATTCCTTTTGCAGAGACAGCAGGCTGAGCTACTGGACTGACCGCTTCCTGCATGTCCCAAGCCTCAGCCGGACAAGCCTGCACACATGTGCCGCACAAACGACAGCTGTATGGATCGACTTCAGGGTATTCATTAAATTGTATGGCGCCGAACGGACAGCTATCCGCACAAATGCCACACTGCGTACATGCATCTCTTCGCAACTGAAGAGCAAACGTATCTTTGATTGCCATAATTTTATTTCTTCTGAGAGTGAATATTCTGATAGATTACCTGCATGACTGCTGCTCCATCGGCCAGCCATTGCAACGACTTTTTATTTTGAGGAACCTCCGTAGACACCACCTTGGTAGGAGAAGCATGCAAACCGACACTTCCAGCATCCAGATTCAAGTCTTTCTCATTCCAACATGTTATCACTTTTTTCTGGGCCTCTCTCCATCCCGCCAGCGTAGGAGGAGCCACTTCTCCATTTTCCTTACTTACCATCACGGCACAAGGGAAAGCAATTTCCATTTGCTGACGTACGTTGCCCGCTCTCTTGGCAAGCCAGATGGAAGACGGAGTGATACCCTCTATGCGTATCAGTTGTGTAACCTGAGGAATACCCAACTGTCCAGCCACTTCCGGTCCTACCTGTGCCGTATCTCCATCAATAGCCATACGACCGAAAAACAGCAAATCGAACGTTCCTATTTTTTGAACGGCTGCAGCCAATACCTTGCTGGTACACCAGGTATCACTTCCTGCAAAAGCCGGCGATGAAAGTAAGACAGCACGGTCGGCTCCATGCTGCAAAGCTTCGCGTAATACGGTCTCCGCAGAACCGGGTCCCATACTTACCGCTACCACTTCGGCCTGAGTTTCTTTTTTCAAATTCAATGCAGCCTGCAATGCACACAAATCATCCGGATTTGTCTGGCAAAGAGCTGAAGAACGTTTTAATGTATTCGTCACCGGGTCTATCTCCACCCGCGTAGACTGAGGTACTTGCTTCAAAAAAACTATATATCGTTTCATTTCTATGCGATTAAATCATATTTATAAATTGACGAGGAATACACACACCCTGTCTTATCCTCCTTTTTTATTGGAACGTGCATCGGCACAGCGCTGCTGGAATTCAGCAGAAAAAGGATCGACCTCTCCAAAGCGTTCTGGAGAGAACAATTCCGGATTCACAAACGGTGTTTCTCCTAAAATCAGTTCGGCAGCCAGACGGCCCATGCCACCTCCAGCAGCAACTCCACCTCCGCAGCATCCGGTCACCGTATGCAATCCTTTGTAACGTGCTACCGGACCAATAATGAATTTTGCATCCGGCACATAGCAGGAAGGTCCAGACATATAGTGTGCAATCGGGAGGTCGTCAATATCTTTCAAATACTTTTTCAACAGCGGGGCACATTCATCCAGCACAGTCCACTTTGCCGCCTTATTAAAATCGAAATCCTCCAGCTTTTCAGTCAATGTAGAAGGGTCAAAAGCCTGGCATTGGCTTTCGCGCAGACCAATAATCAAGGCCCCCACATCGGAACGGGTAAAGGCACGTGCATCCGGAATGACCGTAAACGGATGATTGGCAGGGAAGCGTGTGGCATCAATGGAAGTAATCCAGAAATGGCTTCTTACAGGAGTAAACGGTAAACCGACTTTCAACGGACGCATTATCAAATTAGCCCATGAACCAGCTGCATTTACTACCACCGGAGCCGTTACCGTTTCTCCGGTTGCCAGTCTGACACCTTTCACCTCAGCATCTTCCACCAGAATTTCCTTTACCTTACAATTTGAACGTAAAGTTACTCCCAGCTTACGGGCAGCTTTGGCATAACCCGAACAAAGAAGTGCTGAATCAATGAACGCATCCGTCGGCATATAAAGTGCCACATCTACCGCTTCCTCCTCAATCCAAGGAAGTAATTCCTTTACCCGTTCCTTTCCAATCCGTTCATTGGGTATTCCAAAACGGCAGGCCGCTTCTTCCAACGCCTCCAAGCCTTTCAAAGAAGCTTCTGATGAAGCAATTGTAATACTTCCGCACATCTGGAGTTCCAGCGACTCATCTAAAAGAGATTCTATCTCCTCGATACAATCGTATGTTTCCTGTACCAGCTCCATCAATGCCGGTTTAGTACGAGCACGCGTCAGGAGACAAGCCGCACGGGCCGATGCCTGAGAGGCAATTTCATTTCCGTCCAGCAACAGGATATTCCCTGCATGACGTTTCGCCAGCTGATATGCGGTAGCACATCCCAGCAGTCCGCCTCCTATAATAATAATGTCATAATCTTGTTTCATCTTAAATCGTATTATATTGAGGGTTTATATAAAAATCTGTATTCTTGAGTTTCAAGCCTTGCATATACTTCCGGTGAATCAGGATGCTGGCCACAATAAACAGAATCGAACAAGTGGCTCCTACAAAACCGGCTATATGGTTGAACAAGGCAAACCATTCCAACTCGATGTTCAGGAATTCCTTGGTAGAAAGTAAGGTTACCGTACCCAGATACCCGATAAAATCAATTAGTGCAATAAAGAATCCCACATTTCCCTTAATGCGAAAACAAGCAATAAAACGGTCGAAGAAAATGGTCTGGAAAGTCAGATAAGCTATGTAAAGCGACAAACTTTGGATAAACAGCCAGGTGACCGGTTTCAAGTCCAGCGTTTCATAATGGAAAGACACGTATGTCATGGTCAGACATCCGGCTATTACCAGCGTCATCAGCCACAACAGCGCTCTGATATTACTACGGAAAAATGCAAACAAGGCAAATATTCCCAAAATAATCAATGTGACAATGGTATCAATGCGGGCAAACAACCAGGAAGACTGATTGCTCATATCCAAAATGTTCACCAGGAAATCTTCTTTAATATCACGTAAGACCAGCAACATGAAGTTACCGATGAAAAGCAGCGTAAGAATCGGAGCATATTTCCGGAACAAAGCCACACGTCCTTTTCCATCAAGCACTACCCGCTCGTTACGCAACGCAATATCTTCTGCCGTAGGCTGGGGCAAACGTTTCAGCATATATCCCATAAAGACCAGCAAAGGCAAGGCAAAACCTCCGATTACTGCCGGCATCCAGAATTGGTCTATCTGCATTTCATTCATGGCAAACAAGCCAAAGCTTTTTGCAACTCCCGAGCTGAACACCATGCTCACCCCGAGTAGACTGGCCAAGATGTCCGTCACCTTCCGTCCTTCGATAAAACTGAAAATCACTCCCCACATACAACCTAATGAAAGTCCGTTGACAAACATGGCAGCCACATTATAAGGTGCTTCCAAAAGCCCGAAGCCTACCAAAGCCAGTTCTGCCAAAATCGCAGAACCAACGAAGAACCGGAAGCGATTTTCCTTCTTCAGCTCCGATATAATTTTTATTCCAAAGAACTTGGCAATGACATATCCTAAAATCTGGATAGTAGTCACCGCTACCTTATAGTCACTTCCCATAAAAGTCAGCCCCTCGAACGAAGCAGCCGTGTACGGTTTACGTAACGCATACACCAGGGAATAAGAGAGCAATGCCGCACCACCGGCCCAAAGTATCAGCAGTGCATCAGATAAATGTTTTTGATTGGTTGTCTGTTTCATATTCGTATCACATTCGTTTCATTTTCTGAGGCAAAGCTATCACAGACCAAAATCTGAAAGAATTAATTTATCATGTATAATAGATGGGCTGTTTGAGGGCTGTATAATGTCATATTAATATGATGATTATGACATATTTTTGTAAAGAATGACATACCGTTGTAACAACTATGACGTATCTTTGCTGCAAACCTCATCATCTATGAACAGACTGGTATTACTTTATGAAAGAATGAAAAAGCTCCGGGAATCGGGCGTCAGAATGAAAGACATTTCAGAAGAAACTGATATTGCTTCAAGTGTATTGTCCTCGCTGTATTCTTCTGTCCTTCCTATGTATGTAAACCTGCTTTCCGGAGGAGATGACCCCGAAACGGCACTGGACAAGGCTTTGCAACAAGTCAACAATGTTTCCAAGCGTAAATTGTTAGGATGCCTGGATGAACTGTATGAAAAAGTCTGCCACATCGAACCGCGTCTTGTTTCTTCCAAGAACAGCGGGCGTCCTTTCCTGGATGACATCGAACGGGAAGCCATCAAGTATCTGCCCAATGCCGGAGTCTATACAGGATTGTACCTGGCCTATAGTTCCTCTTCTTTCTCAGACGGCCTGAAAGTAGAGCCTTACATGATTACTTCCATCACCGACGGTGAAACCCTGCCTAAAGTTTACAGCCAGAGTATGTCGGGCGATTATTATGCCGGCATCGGATTGTTTTCTCCCTTTCAAATAGGATACCTGATGTTCAATGAACAGAAACGCCTGCAACTGGCGCTGAAGGTTATCTATCTGCAACTGCCTATCATTGAGTATCCCAACCTGGTAAAGGGCATTTACCTGACTCACGACTACAACCGGAATCCGATAGCACGCCGCATTCTGTTTGTCAGACAAGGGGACGAGATTCCTTTGGAAGAATTTGCCAACCTGCGCACCAAAGTTATTCCCAGAGAAGAGCTGACTCCGGAAGAAGCTGACTACTATGACTATACCTGCCACACAGGAGATGTAATCAAAAGCATGATGCTGGTCTCTCCCGATAAAAACATAGAGGACCTGAAACGGGAAAAAAGAATTCTGGAGCTTCTTTGATATTCAGAAAAATCCGCTAACTTAGCCCCTCTTAAAAATGATTTACCTATGGCACTTATCAAATCAGTAAGAGGGTTTACTCCTCAAATCGGTGAAAATTGTTATCTGGCCGACAATGCAACCATCATCGGCGATGTAGTAATGGGAAAGGATTGCAGCGTATGGTTCAATGCAGTACTTCGGGGAGATGTAAACTCCATCCGTATCGGCGACCGTGTGAACATTCAGGACGGTACCGTACTTCATACGTTATATGAGAAATCAACCGTAGAAATAGGCAATGATGTATCCATCGGCCACAACGTGACACTTCACGGAGCTTGTGTGCACGACAATGCCCTGATTGGAATGGGGTCTACCCTGCTCGACCATGCCGTAGTAGGCGAAGGAGCCATCGTGGCTGCCGGTGCACTGGTACTTGCCAATACCGTAATTGAACCGCATACACTTTGGGGCGGCGTACCTGCCAAGTTTATCAAGAAAGTTGACCCAGCACAGAGCAAGGAACTGAATCAGAAAATTGCCAACGGATATCTGATGTATGCTTCCTGGTTCAAAGAGGAAGAAACTCAAAAACAAACACAGCTATGAAAACAGAAAAACAAAAAGCAGCCGAGGGTGAATTGTATAATGCAAACTATGACCCTCTGTTGCAAAAAGAGATGCTGGAAACCCGCTGTAAATTACATGAATATAATCTATTGTCTCCCCACCAACAAAAAGAAAGAGACCAACTGATTCGTTCCATACTGCATATGGAAGAAGAAGGTTGCATCATTTCTCCTTTCTATTGTGATTATGGCTATAACATCTACATCGGAAAAAACTTCTTTGCCAATACCAATCTAGTCATTCTTGACGGTGCCCGTGTAACCATCGGAGATCATGTATTCATTGCTCCCCATGTAGGAATCTATACAGCCGGACATCCTTTAGATGTGCCTCAACGAAACGAAGGTTTGGAATATGCTTATCCCATTACTATTGGGAATAATGTCTGGATTGGTGCACACGTGTGCATCCTTCCCGGTGTAACAATCGGTGATAATACCGTAATCGGAGCTGGTAGCGTAGTGACCAAGGACATACCCTCTGGAGTACTGGCATACGGGAATCCTTGCAGAGTCATACGAGAATTAACCAATGAATAAAGAAAAAAGAGTCTGCTGCTTTACCGAATAAAAAGCAAAAGACTCTTTCTTTATACAATCATTTATCCAATTATTTTTTCTTCAACTCTTCCAGCAATTCAGCCACATCTTCTTCACGTGTAGCCCAACTGGTCGCGATACGTACCACTGTCGTACCGTCAGCCCGTTTTTCCCACACCTCAAAGCCTATACGCTGTGCCAGTTTCTCGTACAAGCTATTTTCAAGCTTTACAAACAACTGATTGCTCTGCGGACGAATGTAGAATGTATAACCGTTTGCTTTCAGTCCTTCCACAATCCGGCCAGCCATATCAATGGCGTGACGGGCAATTTTCAAATACAAGCCATCCGTAAACAAGGTATCAAACTGCAAACCTAACAGACGCCCCTTGGCCAACAACACGCCCCGCTGCTTGATAATCGTATCAAACTGACGAATCAGTCCGGGCTGCGGAATTACGACCGCCTCGCCAAACAAGGCTCCAACCTTGGTTCCGCCAATATAGAAAATATCACACAAAGAAGCGATATCTTTCAAAGTCACATCCGTATCCCGTGCTGCCAGTCCGTAACCCAAACGAGCTCCGTCGAGGAACAACGGAATCCTATGCTTACGGCACACGGCAGACAAAGCCTTCAATTCATCCAGCGTATAAAGTGTGCCGTATTCTGTAGGATGCGATATATACACCATTCCTGGAGCCACCATGTGATCCCAGCTCGGGTCCTGGTAGAAAGCCGTCACATAACGGTCTACTTCTTCCGCATCCAACTTTCCTTCATGGTGAGGCAAAGCCAGCACTTTATGTCCTCCTGCTTCCACCGCCCCGGCTTCATGCTGGTTGATATGACCTGTTTCTGCAGCAATCACTCCCTCATACGGACGAAGCAAGGCCGTAATGACCGTGGAATTGGTCTGTGTACCTCCCACCATAAAATGTACTTCTGCCTGCGGGCATCCGCAAGCTTCTGCAATTTTCCGGCGAGCCGATGCACAATACTCATCCGTGCCATAGCCCGAAGTTTTCTCCATGTTCGTCTGGCACAAGCGCTCCAAAATCAGCGGATGCGCTCCTTCCATGTAATCACTTTTAAAATATTGCATATTCGTTTTGTATTTTAAATTATACTTTTTCTTCCAACATCAAACCTACTCCTTTCACGGTCCTCAGTTCCACCGTATCATCGGCCGCTAACAGTTTGCGCAAGCGAGACACGAATACATCCAAACTGCGCGAAGCAAAATAATCTTCCTCCGTATTCCATAGACGCGACAAGATGACTTCCCGCCGCACGACCTGTCCCTTGTGTTCACACAACATACGAAGCAAATCGGCTTCCCGCACCGTCAGTATACGTTCTTCTCCGCCTTTCTGTTTCCATACGCCACGCACCGTATCAAAGGAGAACAGTTTCCCGATGGGTACCTCCCGGACCTCTTTCTGCGCCGATACCCCTCGCGTCAGTTTCAGCAATGCCGTGATATGTGCATGCAGTTCCTCGGCCAAAAATGGCTTTTTGACATAGTTATTCACACCCAGTTCATAACCTTTCACCACATCTTTCGGTGACACACGCCCGGAAGTAAACAAGATGGGTACATGCTCATCCTGTTCCCGGATACGCCGTACCATCTCATATCCGTCCATTACCGGCATCTCAATGTCGGCTACAATGACATCCGGCTGCTGTGCCTTCCAAACGTCCAGTCCTTCCTCGCCATTGGATGCTGTCAGCACCTGATACCCTCCAATCATATCCTCCAAACCACCCTGAATGATGTAACACAGATTCGCGTCATCTTCCACCAACAACAATTTGATTATCTCTTCCATTTCACTGTTCCTCTTTTTTATTCTCCAGGGCACTCTCCGGAGGAAAAACCAAGGTAAACCGACTGTATTCCCCCTCCATGCTTTCCAACGTAACCCGTCCGCCGTGCGTTTCCATAATCCGAAGCACATAATTCAGTCCCAGTCCGAAACCAGATGCTCCACCGGAACGACTGCGTTCACTGGCCGCCGCCCGTTCGTATTTCTCAAAGATCTTCCGCTGGTCTTTCAACGGAATACCGAAACCATTGTCGGCCACCGTTACACAGACCGTTCCATCCGCTTTCCGTTCCGAAAGGAATGTGATTTCCACTGCTTCGCCCGAATATTTCAATGCATTGTCTATCAAATTACTGAGCGCTTCTTTCAGAAATTCCTCATCTGCCCAAACCACATCTTCCTGCAAGTCCCATACAAACGCAACCTGCTTGGTAGTTTTTGCCTTGTACTTCTCCGCCAAATCCTCCAGAATCGGCTGTAGCAGGCAATCCGTCTGTTGCAATTTCAATGCATGATTCTCCAGTTTGGAAAGCGTCAGTACCTTGTTGGTCAACGCCAGCAAATGCTCTCCTTCCTCTTTCACAATACGAAAATAACGTTCCTTCTTTTCCGGCTGTCCGTCCAGACGTCCGCTTTCCAGAATCTCCGTTCCCATCAGGATGGAACTCAGTGGAGTCTTCATATCGTGAATCATGGCATACGAAAAGTCCTCCCTCATCTTGGCTATCTTATCCTGCCGGATAATAACACGAATCTGATACACAATACAGATAATGACCAGTACCATAATCAGCACCGTGGCAATCAGCAACAAAGTCATACGCTGGAAAATCACCCAGTAAGGATTCAGAATCACCCCTTGCAGATAGCGGGTATATGCCCTATTAATAGGCACCAGCCTTGTTCTCAAGTATTTTTGTCCTTCCAGTTTTGCCTGTGGAGAAGATGCCCGCAACACATTACCTAACGAATCCGTCATACAAGTCGACACCTTGGCCGGGATACCAACCGAATCCAGCATGTGGGCATAAATAGAATCCAGGTTATGCAAGGACACATCCATCTTGAACGTATTCGATACCCCTTCCTGTATGGCGATAAACACAGCCGATTCGATATACTGACGCGTTTCCGGAATCTCCTCCTCCTGTACCGTATCGCTGTCCACTACATCCGCCTCAAGCTTAAATTGATAAGTATAAGTAGAATCCTTCTTCCCATACAATTGCTTCCAGAGAATCATACGACCAAAGGCTTCCTGAAGTGCTGCATCTTTAAAAAGCTCATGGCTCTGCCGCATGACGTTCTCACGGGTCAGTTTGTAAGTGTTGACCAGCCAGACATACTGTAGTTCGACAATCGCAATCAGTCCCACTACCGCAATCCAGCGAATGTGTTTCATCTTCATAAGCGTATATTCTTCACGTAAACGAAAGACGTTAACGTAGCGTTAACCTTGCCTTAACCCAAAAAGCGAAACAGGCTTTTTAGTTTTGCAGTGTCAAAGATAATGAAAGATAAAGACACGAACGATATGAAAAAGTATTTTTTAGTGAGCATCTTGTTACTGCTCGGTACGATGCTCGGAACAGCCACCGCACAAACCATCTCAGGCAAAGTTACCGACCCTTCCCGTCAACCTATTGACGGGGCCACGGTCGTGCTCCAGACACCCGATTCCATATTTGTAGAAGCTACCATTACAAATACTGACGGTACTTTCCTGCTGAATCACCAGCCGGCACACTATCGTCTGCTGTTCCAACACCTGCTGTATGAACCGCAGGAGAAAGAAGGCACAGGGACCGATGCCGGTACGTTTATACTGCAACCGAAAGACTACGCCCTTCAAGAAGTCATAGTACAAGGCGAACGCCCACTGGTCACCGTGGAAGGCAGCCGACTGACCTATGACATGCCGCAACTGACCTCCAAACGACTGGTCACCAACGCCTACGAAGCCCTCAAACAGCTTCCGGGGGTCATCGAACAGAATGATGTACTGACGCTGGCCGGAGCAGGCGGAGTCAGTCTGCTGCTGAACGGACGTCCCTCGTCCATGACCTACGAACAACTCGTCACTCTCTTAAAGGGTATGCCGGCCTCGCGCGTGGAAAAAGCGGAAGTGATGTACAGTGCTCCTCCGCAATACCACGTGCGCGGTGCGGCTATCAACCTCGTACTGAAAGGATATAAACCCGGCGAAGGAGGCTTGCAAGGAGAAGTCAACGGTGAATATAAACAGCAGAAGAAAGCTGGGGGCAACGGAGGCGTCACACTGGCCTATACTTCTCCTAAAATTGACCTCGATTTCATGTACAATCTTCAAAGCAACTATACTCGTGGCTACATTGATTTCATCGCCCGGCATACGGTAAAGGAGCAGGTATATAACGTGAATCAGGTGACGGACAATGAAGGACGTAGTCTGACGCACACCCTGCGCGCCGGAGGGACGTATAAATTTGATAAAGACAACTCGCTGAACTTGTCCTATACCACCCAGTTCAGTCCGGACAAAACCGGCGACAGCCATTCCAACGGGAATATTTCCGAATCATTCAATCATTCCCAGGCTCACCACCAGATGCACAATGCCGCATTGTATTATACCTCCGGATTCGGATTTCAGGCAGGAGCCGACTACACGTATTTTACCTCGACCGATACGCAAAACTTTTTCGATCGTAGTCCGGAAGAGGTAGAAACCCGCTTCATAAGCTGTTCCGACCAGCACATTGACCGCTGGAAAATCTATGCCGACCAGCATCACACACTGCCACAAAACTGGACCCTGAACTACGGGACTTCTTTTACCTACGTCAACAACCGGAACACCCAAAACTATGATTTGCCGGAAATGCAAGGCAACAACCTGCACAGCCGTATCCGTGAATACACCTATAACGTCTACGCCGGATTCGACAAGCCGTTCAACTCCCAATGGACCCTGAGTGCCTCTGCCACATTGGAATACTACCAGATGCAGGATTACCGGAAATGGGCTGTCTACCCCACTCTCCAGTTGAACTACATGCCGTCTGCCTCGCACGTTCTCCAGTTGTCTTTCAGTTCTGACAAGACCTATCCCGATTACTGGACACTGAGTGGCGCCACCAGCTACCTGAACGGTTACAACGAAAGTTTGGGCAATCCATTCCTTCGTCCCTACACCGATTACAACGTCGACCTGACCTACATTCTGAAAAGCAAATACATTTTTCAAGCAAGCTACAGCTATACACCTGACTACTTCATGCAAACCGTCTATCTGGATTCCGACCGTCTGAAAGCCATCTACAACTGGCAGAACTGGGATTACGCTCAGGACCTTTCTTTCACGGCCATTCTCCCTTTCAAGGCAGGAAGCTGGTGGGACAGCCGTCTCACCCTGCAGGCTACCTTGAAACACGACAAAGCCAGTGTATATTACGATGCACCTTTCAATCAGAAGCAATGGGTCGGCGTAGGACACTGGACACATACCTTCCAGCTATGCCGCCAGCCTAACCTGAAAATGGAGGTTACCGCTTTCGGACAAACCCAATCCATACAAGGCAGTTACGACATTCAACCTGTGGCCTTCGTAGATGCAGCCCTGCGCTATACCTTTGCAAAGGACAAAGCTATGCTTCAACTGAAAGGACGTGATTTATTCAATACGATGAACCCCAAGACAGAAGTCCGGAACGGCGCGCAACATCTCGACATGAATACCAAAAGCTACATGCAGAGCATTACCCTTTCGTTCAGCTATCGCTTTGGCGGCTACAAGAAAAAAGAAATGAAGGAAGTAGATACCTCACGATTTGGGAATTAAAAAAACAGACTCTCTCCAATAATAAGGACAAAGAATTAATCAACAAAGAAATCCTTATCTTTTACGTTTCTCACCGCGAAGCCCTATGTTTTTCTTATGGGAAACATAGGGCTCTGCCATGAAAAACATACAGTTCTGACACAGAAAACTTAAAAGGTCTTTTTGTCTAATAATAAATATTCCGAGATAAATTACACTTTTCTGCTAATACCCTCTTTTTTATTTCCAATTAATATCTACCTTTGCAGAAACTCTAAACGAAACAAGATATGAAGAAGTTATTATCTACACTGATGGTAATTGCCTGTCTGGCACTTGCCATTCCGGCACAAGCCCAAATAAAATTTGGAGTAAAAGCAGGTTTGAACGTTTCCAAACTGCATCTTTCTGAGAATATAGTTAGTAAAGACAACAGAGCTGGATTCTTTGTGGGTCCGACTGCAGAATTCACATTGCCACTTTTGGGATTAGGTATTGACGGTTCTGTATTATACAACCAGTTCGGCGTAGACTCAGAAGAAGGAACTTCTACAAAGAAGAGCATTGAAATTCCTATCAACCTGAGATGGACTGTCGGATTCAGCAGCCTGGTAGGCGCATACGTAGCTGTAGGTCCTCAGTTTGGATTCAATGTAGGTGACCGCTGGTTCGATGAAGTATGTGAATTCAAGAAAAATACGACCAGTTTCAATGTCGGTGCAGGTTTGAAACTCCTTGGCCATTTGCAGGTAGGCGCCAACTACAACTTCGCTCTAAAAGACAATGGAAAAATACATGATGGTGACATAGAAGATTTGGCCACTATCGGTTTCAAACAAAATACTTGGCAAGTTTCTGTTGCTTATCTATTCTAAAAACACATAGAAAACCATAAAAAACCTCCTTTCAGGTGATATAGAATATTCACTTTGAAAGGAGGTTTCCTTTTTTATCATACAGACCATTTATTCGTTATCGCAAGGATACACCACTCCCCATTCCCGGCGAAGTGCATCCATCTGCTGCATGATGCGGAGTGTCTCGGCATGCGGCATATAAGGCGATTCCAGCCAGTCTTTTTCAATTGCTTCCAGTGAAGCGTACACCTGATACTCATAACCTGTAATCTGTTGCGGGACATTGTATACGGCTACGGTCTGATAATTCGTATCCAGCACTTTGACCGACTGCGGATTGTTGATGTTTTCCACTATCAAATGACCTTTATCTCCCGAAATGATACCCATGCGATCGGTAGCGGCATGAATGCTTGCCTGCAAGGCAGCCATCTTGCCATCCTTATACAGCAACGTAATATTTTCCTGTGCATCCACTCCCGTATCCGTTTTCTGGCAGACGGAATGCACGGAAGCTACTTCCTTTCCGAAATACATGGCAGTAAAGTTGAGCAGGTACACACCCAAATCGAGTAAGGCACCGCCCGCCAGTTCCGGACGCAAAATACGTTCCTTCCGGTCAATTACATACCCTAAATTGGCCGATAAGATATGAGGGATACCAATCACTCCTTCTTCTAATAGCTCACGAATCTTCAACGAAAGCGGCATGTAACGGGTCCAGATGGCTTCGGTCAGGAATACTTTCTTTTCTTCAGCCAGTTTCAGCAGGTCAGCTGCCTGACAGGCGTTGGCCGTAAAAGCCTTCTCACATAGCACCGGTTTTCCTTTCTCAATACACAAACGGGCATTGTCATAGTGCATGGCATGGGGAGTGGCAATATAAATCAAATCTACTTCCGCATCGGAAGCCAGTTCTTCATAACTCCCGTAAGCCTTCGCAAACTGCCATTTCTCGGCAAAAGCCTTTGCCTTCTCTACCGTGCGCGAAGCCACGGCATAGCGTTTCACTCCTTTCATTCCTCCAAGCGTGGCCGCCATCTTTGCCGCAATGCTACCACATCCGATGATTCCAATATTGTAAATTTTCATTTTGAATTAAAGATTAAAAACAGCAGGTACAAATCTATAAAAGTTTCAGGAGGGAACCAGCTATGTGAGGGGCTTTTTGTAACTTTGCAGTATGAAAAAATTCGTGGATGTCATAGTACCCCTGCCTATTGCCAGCCAGTACACGTATTCGCTTCCGGAAGGTATGGAAGCCAGCATACAGCCTGGCTGCCGGGTCATCGTGCCATTCGGCCCTAAAAAGTTTTATACGGCCATTGTTACCAAGGTACACGAAACGGCTCCGGAGGCGTATGAAACCAAAGACATCTCGGAAGTGCTCGACTCACGCCCGGTTTTGTTAGGACAGCAGTTTTCTTTCTGGAAATGGCTGGCCGACTATTACCTCTGCACGTTGGGAGACGTGTACAAAGCAGCCCTTCCTTCGGGTATGAAACTGGAAAGCGAAACACTGGTGGAATACAATCCGGATTTTGTGGCCTCAGAACCGCTCCCTCCACGGGAGCAGCGAATTCTGGACTTGCTCAGTGCCGACCCGGAGCAATGCGTCACCCAACTGGAAAAGGCCAGCGGCATGAAGAATTTGTTGCCGGTCATCAAATCGCTGCTGGAGAAAGAGGCCATCTGCATCAAAGAAGAAATCAAGCGAAGCTATAAACCACGCACAGAAGTACGGGTACGACTGACAGAAGCGTTGCAGAACGAACATCACCTGCACATTCAGTTTGATTTACTGGCACGAGCCCCCAAGCAACAAGCCATCCTGATGAAATACCTTGAATTGTCGGGATGGAACTCCGAAGGGAAAAATATCCGGGAAGTCAGCAAGAAGGAGTTGCTCGATGCTTCCGGACAGACGCAATCCGTCTTCAAGAACTTAGTAGACAAACAAATACTGGAGACGTACCTGCATGAGATTGGCCGACTTACGGGAGAGCATGCGGAAACAGTTCCGCTACACACCCTGAGCCCCGCACAGCAACGGGCTTTTTATGAAATCCTGACTTCCTTCCAGACTAAGAACGTATGCCTGCTCCATGGCGTAACGGCCAGCGGAAAGACAGAAATCTATATCCATCTGATAGAAGAAGTGCTGAAAGCCGGAAAGCAGGTGCTTTACCTTCTTCCGGAAATTGCCCTGACGACTCAGATTACCGAACGGTTACGACGGGTATTCGGCAAACGCTTAGGAGTATATCACTCCAAGTTTCCGGATGCGGAACGGGTGGAAATCTGGCAGAAGCAACTAACCGAACAAGGTTACGACGTGATATTGGGAGTCCGTTCCTCGGTATTCCTTCCGTTCAGGCGACTGGGACTGGTCATCGTGGACGAGGAACATGAAACGAGCTACAAGCAGCAGGACCCTGCCCCACGCTATCATGCACGGAATGCCGCCATCATGCTGGCTTCCATGTACGGTGCCAAAACCCTGTTAGGTACGGCCACGCCCAGCCTGGAGAGTTATTACCACGCCCGAAATGGGAAATACGGTCTGATAGAACTGACCGAACGCCATCAGCAGATTCAGTTGCCACACATTGAGTTAGTGGACATCAAGGAACTGGCCCGTAAGAAACGGATGACGGCACAGTTCTCTCCGCTTTTGTTACAGAAAATACGGGAAGCTTTGGAGCAGAAAGAACAAGTCATCTTGTTCCAAAACCGACGGGGTTTTGCCCCGATGATTGAATGCCGCACCTGCGGATGGGTACCACGTTGCAAAAACTGCGACGTAAGTCTGACCTATCACAAGGGACTTCACCAGCTGACGTGTCACTATTGCGGCTATACCTACGCCGTGCCTACAGCCTGTCCGGCTTGTGGAGGAGTGGAACTTATGAACCGCGGATTCGGCACGGAAAAAATTGAAGACGACATCAAGCAGATTTTTCCGGAAGCCAAAGTGGCCCGAATGGACTTGGATACCACCCGTACCCGCACGGCCTATGAGCGTATCATCAACGACTTTGAAGAGGGGAAGACGGATATTCTGATTGGCACGCAGATGATTTCCAAAGGACTGGACTTCGACCGGGTAAGCGTGGTAGGTATCCTGAATGCCGACTCGATGATGAATTATCCTGATTTCCGCTCGTACGAACGGGCGTTCCAGCTCATGGCACAAGTGGCCGGAAGAGCCGGACGAAAGAACAAGCAGGGACTGGTGGTGCTTCAGACAAAGTCGCCGGAGAATCCGCTTATTCATCAGATTATGGCCAACGATTACACCCGTTTGTATCAGGAACAGATGGAAGAACGCAGCCTGTTCAAATACCCTCCCTTCTACCGGCTGATTTATGTATATTTGAAGCACCGCAAGGAAGACATCCTGAATCAGGCAGCCGACCTGATGGCCGCTCACCTGCGACAAGGCATGGGCGAACGGATATTAGGTCCGGACAAACCACCCGTGGCACGAATTCAATCGCTTTTCATCCGGAAGATTGTCATCAAGATAGAGCAAGAAGCTTCCATGAGCAAGGTACGCCGCTACCTGACACAGGTACAGCGCACCCTCATAGAGGATGAGCGCTTCCGCTCACTGATGGTATATTATGATGTAGACCCTACCTAAACCCTATACACATGAAGATAGAATTAGATGTACATACGCACACCATTGCCAGCGGACATGCTTTCAGCAGTCTGCAGGAAATGGCACGGGCAGCCGCCGACAAAGGCCTGAAAATGCTCGGCATCACAGAACATACACCGGGCATTCCCGGAAGCTGTCACCTGATTTACTTCCGCAACCTGCACGTGGTACCGCGGCAGATGTACGGCATCGAACTCCTGCTTGGGGCGGAAATCAATATCCTCGACACACAAGGCACGCTCGACCTGGATGAATTCCACATGAACTTGCTGGATTTGCGAATCGCAGGTATTCATTCCTTGTGCTACACGCCGGGAACTCCCGAAGAAAATACACAAGGGATGATTAAAGCCATCGAGAATCCTTACACACACATCATCAGCCATCCGGGTGACGGTACGGCCAAACTGCTTTTTGAACCGATTGTGCAGGCCGCAAAAGCCCATCACACCCTGCTGGAAATCAACAACAGTTCCTTAAAGCCTTGCCGCAACAAAGTGGAGGCACAGCCCAACAACTTAGAGATACTCCGTCTCTGCAAGCAATATGAGGTACCCGTCATCCTGGGAAGTGATGCACATATCTCATTTGACATTGCGACCTACGACCATGCCCTGGAGCTGGTCAAGGAAACCGAGTTTCCCGAAAGCCTCATCCTGAATACGGATGTAGCACGTTTTAAACAGTATTTACACCTTGATAAATGATGAAACAAAGAATATTATTCGTCTGTCTTGGCAATATCTGCCGCTCCTCTTCTGCCGAAGAAATCATGCGTACGCTGGTACGCCGGGCAGGAAGAGAAAAAGAGTTTGAAATTGATTCCGCAGGCATCAGCGGTTTCCACGAAGGAGAACTGCCCGATGAACGTATGCGGGCTCACGCCAGCCGCAGAGGCTACCAGCTGACCCACCGCTCGCGTCCGGTACGCACGGAAGATTTCTATCACTTCGACTGGATTTTAGGTATGGACGACCGCAACATCGATGCCCTGCGCGACAAAGCACCCGACGTGGAAAGTGAACAGAAGATTCACCGCATGACTGATTTCTGCCGCACCAAGGTAATCGACTATGTGCCTGACCCCTATTATGGAGGCGCTCAAGGCTTCGAGAATGTGCTCGATATACTGGAAGATGCGTGTGAAGGACTGTTGGCGCATCTGTCCGACGAAAAGAAATAACTTGAAACTTAATTAAACCCAATACCATGAGTCAAACCATTGCACCTTTTGCCCGTCCGCTATACGTGATGACAAAACCCGTAGGGGCAGTCTGCAACTTAGCTTGCGACTATTGCTACTACCTGGAAAAGGCAAACTTATATAAGGACATCTCCAAGCACGTGATGAGCGACGAGCTGTTAGAGAAATTTATCCGTGAATACATCGGCTCGCAGACCATGCCGCAGGTACTCTTTACCTGGCACGGCGGAGAAACACTGATGCGTCCGCTCAGCTTCTACAAGCGAGTGATGGAACTGCAACAGAAATATGCCGGGGGACGTACCATCGACAACTGTATCCAGACCAACGGTACCTTGCTGACGGATGAGTGGTGCGAATTCTTCAAAAAGAACAACTGGCTGGTAGGCGTGTCCATCGACGGACCACAGGAGTTCCACGATGAATACCGCAAGAACCGTCAGGGACGCCCGTCGTTCACCAAGGTAATGCAAGGCATCCACTTGCTGAAAAAGCACGGGGTGGAATGGAACGCCCTGGCCGTAGTGAATGACTTCAACGCAGACTATCCGCTGGACTTCTATCATTTCTTCAAAGAAATTGACTGCCACTACATCCAGTTTACACCGATTGTAGAGCGTATCAGCCCCCATGCCGACGGCCGTCACCTGGCCAGTCCGTTACAGAAAGACGAGAAATTAGCCGATTTCTCCGTATCACCGGAACAATGGGGAAACTTCCTCTGCACCTTGTTTGACGAATGGGTACGCCAGGATGTAGGAAATTTCTTCATCCAGTTGTTCGACTCTACCCTGGCCAACTGGGTAGGTGCGCAGCCGGGCGTCTGCACCATGGCCAAGACTTGCGGACATGCCGGCATCATGGAATTCAACGGCGACGTATATTCCTGCGACCACTTTGTATTTCCGGAATACAAGCTGGGCAACATTCATGAAAAGACACTGGTGGAAATGATGTACAGCGAACGCCAGATGAAGTTCGGACAAATAAAACAAGACTCCCTCCCCCGCCAGTGCAAGGAATGTGAATTCCTCTTTGCCTGCAACGGTGAATGCCCGAAAAACCGCTTCGCCCGCACAGCCGACGGTGAGCCGGGACTGAACTACTTGTGCAAAGGCTACCATCAGTTCTTCCAGCACGTAGCGCCTTACATGGATTATATGAAAAAAGAATTGCTGGCCGAACGTGCTCCGGCCAACATCATGGAAGCCATAAAAAAAGGAGAGCTGTAAGGCCCTCCTTTTTTTATTATAATGCAAACTCTACACCCAGATTCAAGGAATAAATATTATCACTATAATTCTGCCTGTCCATCAAGATAGCTCCGTTTTCTCCCTTCGGCATGTAAGAATAAGGAACTAACGACATACGAGGCTCCACAAAAACACCCCATCGGCGATTGATGTTATACTTAACCTGCAATCCTCCCGTAAAACCAATATAAGCCTGTTTTATCTCCTGGCTAATATCCTTTTTAATCATTCCTCCTAACTCCGCTCCGGCCAGCACCGAAAAAGCCCAATGCCTGGTCCATTCCATATCATTGAAAAAGCCCAGCACATTACACATAGCCTCCGTCCGCACACCCATATAGCGCGTGGTGAGATAATGAATTGTCATAAAGGTCTCTTCCTCGTTCACCGTATCATAGCTGTTCCATGTATCTTGTCCGAAGAAAGCTGACACCCTCATAGCCAGGAAAGGAGTAAACCATTTTCCAGCCGACACTGCTGCATGAGGACCAAACGTATTGGTAATGCCCATCTCGCGCACCAGGTCGGAATACTGATACTGCACCCCACCCTGAGCACTCACAAAAGTCGCCGGCCGGTCTGACTCCTGCCCTTTTTCCTTGCGGAGATGTGCCGGTAGCGGGTTCGACAGACGATAGATGAATCCCAGTCTCGCTCCATAACCCAAATCATACTTATGCCAGTTAGTTCGCGTATAATGGTCTATTCCGTCGGAATAAAACGTCAGCAAAGGTTCTAAAAAGAAATCCGCCTGCGGCAGCAGATGCAGTTTCAACTGTGCCCCTAAATGTATTTCTCCCACATGGAAGTTGTCGCCTCCCTTCCGTGTAGAATAATTGTATCCGATACCTGCCACTGTAGAAACCTCAAACACACGCGACGGATCATAGCCCGCCATATAAGAAGTTACATTAAACAAATGCGACAGCTTCACCCCCAGACGAAGAAACTTGTCATCCGTTTTGCTGGCATACGACCACCCTCCGTCGACAGTTGCCCTGAAAGAGTGCGCTTCCGTCCACAGCTTGCCAAACGACACGGAAAGATTTTTCCCGATGCCCATGTCCGCCCCCGGACGGTGCAGATAATCCTCCATTCCCATTTGTACGGACACATACGTATTATCCATGAAACGCTCATTCTTAAACGGATATTTCCGCGCACGATAACGTTTCTGCAACGAATAGTCCAGTGCATTGAAAAATGGCTTCTGTTTCGTAGTATCTTCCTGCGCTACTTCCTGCTGTGCAGCCAGTTCTATCAAAGGCAACAGCACAGCCAGCAGCATGATATAAAGTCGTTTCATAATCAATACTAAAGTTTATACTGCTGTATCAGCATATCAATCATCTCCTTGTTGATGTCATACATCTCCATGGTATATTCAAACAAATCTTTACCAATATCTCCATCCTGTTCTGCTATAGGGATATACGTTTCATCCAGTGTGAAGCACTTCACCAGGCAGTTCATGGCATTTTCCAGTCCGGCATCTCCGCTACGGTTATAGATAATGGCTTTCAGATACCACGTACGCGGATTATCCGCCGGCAAATTTACCACCGCCTGCTTGGCCATCGCATCGTCACGTTTGGTATCCATAGCCAGATGCATCACGACTTCATTCATAGGCGACGACGATTTTACCAGTTCGAAAGTCCGTTTCGCCTCTGCCCGCTCAGCCGGTGTACTTCCTCCTTTATAATATCCACCCAGACACATGGCAAAAGCTTTCAGCATAGCATTCTGCTCAGTGTTAGGCAGAATTTGTGCCATCACACTGGCCTGTTCAAAGTTATTTGCCTTCAAGTACATGCACAACTGGTTTGCCACCACCGCTTCGGGATTGATAATTTCCTTGGTTACTCCATCCATACGCGTACGTTCTACATTGGCCCCTCTGGTCTTACGGTCAATAAAAGGCTCTAAAATCTTCGTATCCACCGTATCACGGCGCAAGTAAGACACAGCCAGCAGATTGGCTGGAAGTATCCAAGGCTGTCCTTCTGCCTCTTCCGATGCCTTATATGCCCTGCGATAAAGCACTTCCAGCTCTTTCGGATTTTTCACCATCTGGAACAGATGCCAGTACTCATACAAGGCAAAATCCTTTCTTCCTGTCCGGTAATCCTGATCATGCTCATAACGGTACAAGATTTCATCGGGAGTAAGTTCACGGTAAATCTCATGCTTATATTCAAAGCGCATATAACGCAATGCAGTCAAATGTTCTTTTATGACCGTATTATAATAAGGCAATTCACGAATAGCCCGATATTGTGCATCCTGACTGTCGGGATGAGCATCAATGATAGCTTGTACTTCAGCCGCTTCAGCAAGACATGAATCCTTCTCCAGCACCGGAACCAGCTCACTCCACTTTGCTACCCGCGCATCGGGAGCCGGGAGGAAAGTACGTGCTAATGCCCTGGCAGGCAGTAATCGGTTCAACTGTCCGCGTGCAAAAGCCGCACGCCGCTGTGCCAATGCCAGATTCGACTGATAATTTCCTTCAGGTGAAGATACACCGGTAACCCGAATCTCATTCAATTTACAATCCTCACAATTAATAATGTCCATCAGGTTGTCACGAAGGTTATTTAATTGAATCTCGTTGTTCGGGTCACTGCTGTCTATCTCCGCCTTGTTCACCAGAAACGTCAGCGAAATGTCGGCTGCGGTATTTCGTAATTCACGCTTGGCCTTACGAATATATTTATTAAAATCCAGTTCATACTGGCTGAGTGAATACTCCAGGAATTTCAGCGGACGTCGCGCCTCGCAACTGATAATTTTCGTCAGCTTATTATAATAAACGGTATTATAATCCTCCAACTGAATAATGGCATTACCGAAATAGCTCAACTGCGGATTGGGCACAATCACGGTATCTTCCCATTCTATCTGCATGCTGTTCTCCGTAAGCGGTTTGTCTGCCACAAATTGCTCCAGCGGGTCATTGGCCAGGTTATATCCCATACGGCGCTCCTGCGTCATGTGATACTGTTCGCCATCATAGATAATCGGACGCGGAAAGGCAATAGTATCCAGCTTGCTGCATTCCACCACATACGGCTGTATGATAAGCCGTGCATTGGTCTTTCCAAACTGTGCAGGGATAGGAAAAGTGTTACGCATCATCAGTTTGTTGCCTACCAGCGTAGGTGCAGCTTCCTTGGGGCTGATATCCTGCAGCGTACCCGTTACCTCGACTGTTTCGAGCACAATACCTGCATCAATGTAGGCATTGATTTCCATCTGATAATTGACCTCCTGCAGCACACTCTCTCCCAGACCGACCTTAAAAATCAGCGCTCCGGTTTCCGCCACACGGATTTCATAGTATCCACTTTCATCGGCAATCTCCTGTCCGTCGCTGGTAACCAGCGCATTCTGACTGTCGATGGCCTGCTGCGCATCTTTTGCGGCAGCCACGGTGTTAAAAGCATAAATGTAAACAGCTTCATCGCGAAACGGCTTCTTTGTTTCTTTATCCAGCACACGGCCCGACACCACCTTTATCTGCTGTGCCGAAGCGGGAAAGTATCCTGCATAAACAAACAATCCCAACAAAATACCGAAAAGATATCGCATTCCTGTTTTCATTTTCTGCTCCTTGTATTTATTTTAAGATATATGAAATAGACACGCCTAACTTCACGGGCATGAGTTTATATCCATGCGAATTTGTCTTGATGCTTCCGTCGGAGAAATAATCCTCGTAGGTATCGTCCTTATAGTAAAGTTTCTGCCAGAATCCTACTACGCCAAAGCCTCCATAGAATTCAATGTTCAGTTTTTTGCCCAGCGAGAGCGAATAGCCGGCTGTAAGCCCCACACCTACCGCATCGCCGTCGTACACGTTGCGTCCGAACTGCATGTCGTAGGTAGCTCCCAGCAATGCCACACCGATGTATTCACGCGTCATCGGTCGCCCGTTAAACCAATACCTGTATTCAGGCTGTACTCCTATCACCTTTGAATCAAGGCCGTAGGGCTTGGAATGCCCGAACACGGACAAACTGGCACTTGCATGTTCGCCGGTCACCAACTCACACTCCAGGTTGGGTGTCATGGCAGCCAGCATCAAGGCATTGGTCTTGATGGCAATCTGCTGTGCAGCCGCTGTTCCCGTCCCGAGGAATAGGGTCAGTAGCAAAATGAGTACTTGTTTTTTCTTCATGCTTTTTGGGTTAGTTGATAGTAGTTCTATCCTTCCGTCTTTTCATCTATAGATACATCTGCTTCTCCTTGTGATTCCCATCCCGTAATATCATTGCTGACAGTAGCCGTTTTGGGAGAAAAGGTCACATTCACCGTCATGTATTTCCCTCTTTCCAACTTAATGCCTGACGGATTTATGTCATACACGCTCATTGTTCCCTCACCCACTTGTATCTGGCACTGAATCGTATTTATCGTAGATTCTGGATACAACAAATATTCGGCTACAAGTCCTTCCGGCGTAATATACTGATTGAGATTATACGTATACAAAGTACTGGTCTTCCGCTCAGGTACGGCCTCCCCCGTTTGAATAGACATAGTTCCTTTCTTGCTGCAATTTGCATCCACGACAATTTGCCCTACTTTCACGGCTGCTTCCGGATTAGTAGACTTAAAGACAAACCGGAGTCTTGCCAAGGCATGTTCAAAAGTCAACTTCACCACAGCTCCATCCTGATTAGGCGTAGGGGCAACTACCTGTTTAGTATAAAGATAATCCGGTGTACGCTCCATATACTCCGACTCCAATTTAGTGGCAATCAGATAATCTTTATTAAAATTATCTTTCACCACAGAGGCGGTATAAGGATGGTAAGCATACAAGGTCAAGCCATTGTAGCCCGAATCATTCGTCGGATATTGAGCGATAAATTCCTGATCCATCGCACCTTCTGCCGTGGAAACTACATAATGCGCATTCTCCAGATAGTCCTGAAAATAGGTATCGCCCGACATCACTTGCCTAAACGTATATTCATCCGGACGACTGACATCTGCCAAGATGCCATATACTCCCACCTCAGAGGATATCGGCAAATGTGTACCCGTTATTGGGGCACGCCCACTTTCTTCCGAACTGACAGAGGTACTGACACCTGCGCTGAAACGCAAAGGAACAGGATTTTCTATCGGCTCATCCGAAACTCCAGGTGAAGGAGCTTCTCCCTTCCGGCAGGAAGGGAGAAGTGTGAATAATGATATGAATAAAATCCAATGTCTCATTAGTGCCGGGAATTAGATTTCACCTGAAATTGTTCCACCCTCTGCCCATTCAGTCAAGTTAGCCTGTACCTTAATTTCTTCCAGACTATTGATAGTCAACTCAATTGTATAAGCGGAACCCTGAGCATAAGCTAGTCCACCAGGAGCTGTCAGTGTTATTTCATTGGCACTTGTCTTGCGATTAGCATCGACCAATGTTACAATTGCTGTAAAAGTTTTGGTTTCAGAGCCATCACTAAACAGCATAATCGGGTCACCAACAGCTGTAAAATTACTGGCAGTTGAAAGGTCAAAAGGCTCATCCAAATTACCCACCTTTAAATTTGCGTTATTCGGTGCAAGATTAGTAGAAATCTTTCCATTATCTAAAGGAGTAGTTTTGTCCGCAATAACCAAATCAAGCGAAGTCGGTACATCCTTAATCTCAATACTCTGAATCTTCAACCCTTGTTGACCAATAGTCTCCGTATTTGCTGCTTTTGCCTTAAACTTCAGCTGTGTCAGTTTATGCTTAAACCCAATGGATGGAGTTTTAGCCCCTTCTCCTTTACGGAAATAAGAAGCATTGTATCCGTCATATTGGTTGCCGGAATCATCTCCTATTCCAGGCAACTGAGGCGCAACCGCTTCACCCCACAGAATATCTTCCGCACCTGTAATGGTGAAAGTGGCAGTAGCCTTAGTGCCTTGAATAGTAGCCTTAGTCTCCTGATAAGGGTGGTAACCATAGAAAGTATACTGATGCTTACCTTGGTTCGGATAATACCCCGGCTGTCCTTGCAAATCCAATGTAATATCCACATCTGTACTTGCCTCTCCAGTGATAGTTCCTTTCACATTTTCCCAAAGCATTGTCGGGTCATTGGTTACATCCATACTCCAATCAGTTGCTTCCTCATCTTTTGCCAATGCATAGATTCCCACTTCAGTATCAGCCCAAGCATCTATCGGGGCACGAGAGGCTATCTTTTTATCCTGCTCTACTCCTGCCACAATTGCAGAAGCACCTAATTGAATCTTTACTGGAGAATCTGGATTAGTTGGGTCCACTACACCATTCTCATTGCCATTACCTGCAGGTTCAGATACAGCAGCATCTTTTGAACAGCTTGCCAACATAGCGGCAGCAGCCATCACAAATAAAAAATTCTTTTTCATAGTTCTTTGTTTTAAAAAGTTTGTAATAATCTATTCATTTGATAAGTTTTAGGGTATAGGGTCAGGAGTAGGAGGATTAATATCATCCGGGTCAATCTCGATATCTTCTCCATTTTCCCATGCAGTAAGAGTTGCATCAATATCAATGTGCTCAAGACCATAAACAGTCAGATTAACATTATAATTATATCCCGCCTTAAATCCGTCAGTTATCGATATCTTCACAGGGGCCGGATTCAGCACTTGTTCATCCTCCTCAAACTTTCCATCACCATCAGCATCTTGTTTGGTCGTAATAACTATGAAATACTCTCCCCCAGGCACTAACATCATCGGCACACCTATCTGAACAAAGTCATTATCTTTATTTCCTGTAATTTTTACTTCTTCAAAGGGTGCCAGTTCTTTTGAGGTTCCAGGATCCTTAGGCCCCTGCATCAATGAAAAATCAGCTTTATCTTCAGCAACATCACTGGCAGTAAATACCTGCTGATTTCCTGCTGTTGGAATAATAGTCAATGTACCCTTATTCTTTGCATCCACAACCTGAACAGAAGTAATATAGACTTCTTTACCCTCTTCATAAGCAACAGCGTTTCCGCATTTCGCCTTAAAAGTCAAGCGGGTGAGTACATGCTTAAATACTAAATTAGGCTTTACTCCACGGCGAGAAGACCAGGCACTGTAAAGATTTTTCGTGGTAGTTACCTCTGGATCTACTCCCTCAGCAGTTCTATCACTTTCTTTATCAGGCATAGCCACCATCAAGTCTTGCGTACCATTAATTGTAACAGGCACTGAAAAACCATTCTCCGCTAATTTTGTACCACCTGGAATAGCCATATCAGTAGCAGCATCATCCACATGACAGCCATAGAAATCGTACAGATTATTTCCATCATAATAGTAATGCTTGTCAGTCGCCTTCCATGCCAAAGCGTCTTTTGCGGTTCCTGTAGGAGCTGTTGCTTCGTCTCCATTGATGACAAACTGTGCATCACCCTTAAGTGCACTGACAATTCCATACACATATACAGCCTCACCATTCCACTGATTAGTACCAGTAGACAAACCACCCACACTTCCTATTCCCCTAGAAGCGGCTTTCATGGGCTGTCCCTGCTCCACCTCTGCACTGAGGTATTGTCCTGCTCCCAAAATAATTTCTTCGGGAGTTCCATCTGCCCCGTTGTCGAGGGCAATTGTCTTGTCCTTTGCGCAAGATGCCATCATTGCAGTGGCACACATTGCCAATAACCATTGTTTTTTCATTGTATTGAAATTAATGTGTTCATATTCTGTTTATCACTCTCTATCTACTTCTGTGCTCCCATTTCCTCGTCCGGGTCAATGGAAACATCCCCTCCGTCAAGCCAGGGCTCTACCGACACATCGACCCCGATTTCCTGCAAACCGTAGATGGCCAGCTTCACCGTGTACTGGTTGCCGGCCTGAAAACCGGCCTGTCCGTTCGTGACCTGCAGCGTATTCTTGAAACTGTGGAGCGTACCGTCGTCGAGCAACTGCGTCATCTGCACCTCGCACACATACGTAGTTTCACCCGGAGGAACCATCAGACAGTCGCCCACCTGCACGGAAGGACGCTCGTACATCGGCAGCGAATAATCCACCCCCTCCTGCACCGGACGATACGTGTCCTGCAACAGTGGCGTGCCGTCTGCTTCGGTAAGCGGCAATTCTCCGTAAGTAGTGGTCTCGGAGAAGTTCACCCCCATATTGCCTACGCTGGAGTGTGCCACCGTGAAGTAGCCTTCGGTCTTGGCTCGCACCGTAATGCTGTTAATTGTTGTTTTCCAGGCATTCTGTACTGCCGGATACAGACGGAACACCAGCTTGGTAAGATGATGCTTGAACTCCAGCATGGGTTGAATGTTAGAAGCTGCCGTATAGCCGCTGAAACACTGTTCCCGCATCAACGCCCAGTCATTGGCAGGTATATTGGCCTGCTTCAGCTGCTCGTCGGTCACCACTGCCTTTGAACTCATCAGGTCCTGCCGCCCGTTAATGTTTACTTTCAGACGAATGCCCTCCTGTGTGCGGTCTACAGCCTCATCCGTCAGTTCCAGTCCGTCCAGGTAATAGCCATACACATCGTAAGGCTGGTTATTATTGAGGTAATACATGGTGGTCGGCTCTTCACTCCACACTAAGTAAGGTTCTTCCGTACCTACGTAAGCTTTCTTCCCCTGCAGTGTAGGTGTAGGTGATTTAGACCCGTCAATAAGGCACACGTCGTGATTCTCGGCTGTAGTAATACGAAAATCGGTTGCCAGGTCTTTCTTAAAACTGTACACATATACCGGATGCTTGAAAGAGGAAGCTCTTGAAGCCATATCCGGAGTACTTTCGTCCAATATGGAATTTCCCACGGAAATAATAATCGGATAAGAGCTTTCAGGAGTCAGTTCTATTTCCTCCGTAAGTGCCTCTTCGCCCGGATAAGAATGGTCAGCACACGAACTCAGAAGAGAAAGACCGCATATCAGTCCTCCCAGTACGCTCCATGCTTCCCGGCGAAACCATGCTACAGTTTCACGGGCGAAGCCATATCCTGCTGTATTCCTCATTCTGTGCTGCATATCCACTATTCGTATATCACAATTCTCCTTCAATATCATTCTCGTCCCAATTCAGTACGCCGTCTTCGGTATCCGACGTTACCTGTTCACGGGTGATGCTAAACTTAAAATTAGTTTGCAAACGCACTTCATGTAAATCGACCTGGTATTTATCCAGCTCTTCCACATAATTCACCAAGCTCACTTCACTCAGTTCCTTGTAAAGATTCTTCGACGTGCGGAATATCTTGGTCTTGCCTTCCGCTTCTGCATAAATCACCAGCTGCAAGATGCCCGGACCTACGGAGTAGGTATCGGAAATGCCCGGCACAAGTCCAAACACATCAAAGCTTCCTTCAAACTTCCACACATTTCCGTCATTACTTACAAGTTGTGGCAGAAAGACAATGCGGCCCGTATTCTTTCCATCCGCATCCAGCGAAAACGTGCCGTTAGACAGGTTACATTCCTTCACCACACCCGAGATTTCTGCTATGGCCCGGGTTATGGTTACTCCTTCTTCTACTGTCAGTTGAAAAGGAATGACAAAATGCTGCGTCAACCGCTGGGGAGAAAAAGAAAGTTCAAGCGTAGTACCGCTATTAATTGTCACATTCTTCTTAACCTCATAATATACGGGATTAAGATTCTCAACATAAGGATACCCCGGATTCAAATCCACCCATTGCAGATAGGTTCCATCCTCCTGCTTCAGTTCCTTTAATGTCTTAATATCCCTGTCGGGCAACGAAAACTTCAACTCGTTATACGAAACTGCTGTACTTGCTTCAAAATCGGTAAGCCCTGGTATTTCCACTCCTTCCTGCAAGGCACTCAATGTGCAAAAGATATATTCGCCAGCTTTCACCTGATATACTCCATCCACAAACAGACCGTCCTGCGATTCTTCCCCTGTTTCCGCATCTCCCGGATTCTCGGGTGTCTGTCCGCCTTCCGTATTGTCGCCTTCTTCTTGTCCGCTTCCTTCATCTGTCGTACTGCCGCCATCCGCTTCGCCATTTCTTGCGCCCCACACCCAGGCCGTTAGCGGCTGCTCAGCAACAACGGGCAAGCCATCTGCACCCAATGTTTCAATGTAATGCTGCGTATACTGCACACGATTCATGATAAGAAGCATATTCTTCTGTTCATCGGGGACGTCCTCACCCCAGACATACTTAAATGTCAATCCGGCATAAGGTGACTGGGCAACCTGCTCGTTAATGGTTACCTGCGAACAAGCTGCACACATCCACAACAAGATAATGCCTACGCAATATGAAATATAGTGATGCTTCATAAATCGTCCTCCTTCTTTATTGTTCCAATGGCAGGATCTTCGGTTGATGTATTGTCGGGAGAACCGTCTTCCTCCTCTGTCTTGGCCGTACCGGTTACTTCCTCATCGGGTTTCGTCAAAGGGGTTTCCGGCAATTCAGCAGGCTGCTCTTCTTCTTTTCTGACATTTTTCCGCACCTGCTCCAGGCTATCGGCTATAATCTCTGCCTGTTTGACAGAATCCTTCACAAAAGCCTTCCGTATCTGTTCCAGACTATCGGCAACTACCCGTGCCTGGCGAATGGAATCTTTTACAAATGCCTTACGCACACGTTCCAGACTATCGGCTATGATTTCAGCCGTACGAATGGAATCCTTCAGGCGCTTCTTCTCCATCTTACGCTGTTCGCGAGCCTGAATCTTGACATAATTCACGCGTTTATACTTATCTTTGATAGAAGCAAAACGATAGATAAATGACACCCGTAAATCACTGACCACCGGGAAAGGTACGATATGGAAGCCCTTAGGATTTCCCGAAGGCACATACGCATTGTTTTCACGGTCAAGCTTAAATTTGGAATTCTTGGTGGCAACAAGTCCCACACTACCTCCAAACTCAATATCGATATAATTCTGACGATAGCTATAAAGAGGAATACTATAACCACCCGACACACCTATTCCGTACATATCGCCCTGCACTCCTTCATTACCAAACTTGAAAGAATATCCTCCGGCATGCGCATACGCTCCCAGATAATATGCACGCCAGTAACGCGGACGTTTACGCTGCTTGGAAAACAGCCTGTCCTTCAGCGTGGGCTTTCCTACGTTAGCCCTGTACTCTGTACGCCAGTATTTACGCGCCTCTGCACGCACCTCCCACAGGTTCAATACATTATAAGGACATTAGTGTCCACTAAAAATTAGAGGACGAGTTAAAAATTATAATCACTAAATA
>ERZ791899.739-NODE-739-length-36219-cov-18.992672_pt1 | contig 36219 bp, 30 predicted proteins | sample MGYA00510151_ERZ791899 | MGnify/ENA primary metagenome ERZ791899 (study PRJEB30046, sample SAMN00792118) | human gut metagenome | study: EMG produced TPA metagenomics assembly of the A metagenome-wide association study of gut microbiota in type 2...
ACGCCTAAAGCGTCTGGAAGCACGTGACTTCAGTCATGTGAGGATATAATTCACGAAACTCTGAAACCTGTTTATGGTGACAACATTGATCCGGAAGATCTGGTAGTTGAAGGTGGAGTTGTAGACAGCGAAGAAACAACAGAAGAGCCAGAAGAAACTGAAGCAGCAGAAGACGCTGAATAATTATTTGTAAAAACGAATCGTAACTGTAAAAATGCAGGACGGTTACAAAATCACATAACGTAACATAAATTGATATTCTCATAAGTATTGATTTATAAACAAAAGGAGAGGTACTCTGAAGGATAAAGATCCTGCTGAGTGCCTCTCCTTTTGGGGTAGAGTTAACTTTTGCTTCAATTATGAAAATCTTGCATGCGGGGAACGGGATCAGGAATGTTCAATCAGCTCATTTAAGGAATGGAACGAATATCCCATATCGTCCCACTTGTTCAAGAGTTCATCCAGAATCTGCGCGTTAGTAGAAGATGTGCTATGCAGCAGAACAATAGCACCGGGATGAATTCGTCTGGTCAGCTTTTCGATAGCCTCCTGCGGATCTGGCTGATTATCCTGATACCAGTCCACATAAGCAAGACTCCAGAAGAAGGTATGATATCCCATCTCTTTGGCCATAGACAGATTCAGGGTACTGTAAATTCCCTGCGGCGGCCGGTAGAATTTGGTCATTTCCTTACCGGTAATTTCTTTATAAATATCTTCTACACCAGACAGTTCTTTTTGAAAAGATTCCTGCGTGGAAATCTTTGACATATCAGGATGTGTCATCGTATGGTTTCCAACAATATGTCCTTCGGCTTCCATCCTTTTTATCAGCTCCTGATTTTCAGAAATAAAATTTCCCACAACGAAAAATGTAGCCGGGGCTTCATGTTTTTTTAATGCATCCAGGATGGCGGGGGTATTTCCGTTTTCATAGCCGGCATCAAAAGTAAGATAGATTTTCTTCTCCTCAGTGTTTTCAGCAAAAAAGGCATTATACCGGGATAGCTCTTCAATCGTGGCATTTCCCACAGGACGTTTTCCTTCTTCCTGAAAGCTAAGCCCCCAGTTGGAACTTTGGGAGGAAGATGGGAGAGCGGATTGTTTTGCGATATGGTGAGAGACGATCTTTCCGGCAGCCGATCCAATGAGTGCAGACATAAAGAATAAAAGAAAAATCCTTATAGATCTGGCTGAGAAAAATTTGACTTGTGATATGTATTTGCGACGCATAGAGATGAGAACCTCAAAATGTGTGGTATTGCTTTAATATATGAGATAAAAAAGAAAGATAGAAGCGAAAGGCAGTAAGCAATGAGAACAGGTGAATAATTTGAATGTAGATATTTTAAGAAAATTATGCAAAAGAAAAGAGCCATCGATCTATTGCTTATCGTGGCTCCTGTTAAGATTCTGTATCCAAGGGATGATACCTCGCTTTCTATGAAATTATATGTAAAACTGAAATATTAAATGTTAAAACTTACTGTCCCATTGGTCTGTACCTTCCTTGTTAGTATGTCTGATTCGCTATATCAGATGTAAATAGGGTAAATCGTTAAGTTTTCATTGGACTATACCTTCTGTATGCTGTTAACTGTTACATTTTAAATAGGGTAAATCGTTAACGTTTCATCGGACTGTACCTTCCCTGTATTGATTGGTTGTTATTTAAAAAATTAAATTTCCATTGGACTGTACCTTCTTTATATGGAATAGTTAATGAGTTAAAATAAGGTAAATCGTTAGGTTTTCATTGGACTGTACCTTCCTTGTGTTTGATAGGAACTTATAAAACTTAATTGGATTTAAAACTTTAAGTTCTTGGTGGTCCGTACCTGCCTTTCATAAATTATGAATCATGAATTTGAAACTTAGCTATTCTGGTGGTCTGTACCTCACTTTCTTAAATTATAAAGAAGAAGTTATGTTTTCGGTGGTCTCACTCCTTTTCTTTTTTTTATTTTCGTAATCCCTTTTGTTTTATGAACTTAATATAACAGATAAAAATTGAAATGTCAAGCATAAAAATAGAAAATTTATAAAAATATTTAAAAGATATAATTAAAATGATTTATACTGATGAAATATTCTGAAAATAATAATGAACGCAAAAAATAACCAGTGTTTTTTAACAGAATCAAGTAAGTCCCCTGATTCAATTGCGAATATCCGATTGAATATGTTTAAACAGCGCATACTAAGAAGAACATTGGGTAAAAATATGTTTATGAAGCAAGTCAAACGGATACAGGCAAGTCCATATTTGCTGATTATTTCTATTTGCAGTCAGGGCAGTGGATTTACCTGATCCGGTTAAATATCAGAAGCAGGAGGTTCTAATATGTTACGTTATCTGCCTGTAAGAAGGGTTCACGCAAGACAAGTACTGGATTCGAGAGGAAATCCTACGGTAGAAGTCGAAGTTACAGTAGGAGAAGGTGTGATTGGAATCAATGGATATACAGGAAGGGCAATCGTCCCTTCCGGAGCATCTACCGGGAAGTTTGAGGCAGTAGAACTTCGTGACGGGGAGAAAAGATACTATACGGGACTTAGCGTTCGTAAGGCAGTAGAGAATGTAAATATAAAACTGGCAGAAGCCATTCTTGGGGAAAATGCCCTGAATCAGGCTTATATTGATAAGAAAATCATAGAGACAGACGGTACAGATAATAAAAGCAACGTCGGGGCGAATGCAGCACTTGGAGTCTCTATGGCAGTGGCAAGGGCAGCAGCAGCGGCGCTTCGTATTCCACTGTATCAATATCTGGGAGGATGCCACACCAGGCAGATGCCGGTACCGATGATGAATATCTTAAACGGGGGACGTCATGCGGATAACACCGTAGATCTGCAGGAATTTATGATCATGCCGGTCGGTGCGAAAGATATGGAAGAAGCCATTCGTATGTGCGCAGAAGTATATCAGTTTCTCAAAATCATTCTGAAACAGAAGAACCTGTCGACGGCAGTTGGAGACGAGGGCGGTTTCGCACCGGACCTTCCGGATTCAGAAAGCGTACTGGAACTGATCATAGAAGCGGTAAAAAAAGCAGGCTATGAACCGGAAAAAGACATCTGCATTGCGATTGATGCGGCGGCTAGTGAATTGTATGATGAAGAAAGAGGCATATATGTTTTTCCGGGTGAAGGACAGATGAAAGGAGAAGAAGTTCTCAGAGATTCCGGGGAGATGATAGAATATTATGAGAAACTGATCGAGAAATTTCCAATCGTTTCTATTGAAGATGGTCTGGAGGAAGATGACTGGGAAGGATGGAAACAGATGACAGAAAGGTTGGGAAATAGAATCCAGCTTGTCGGAGACGATCTGTTTGTGACTAATATTAAGCGTCTTTCCTGTGGAATCAAATTAGAAGCTGCCAATGCGATTCTGGTAAAAGTAAACCAGATAGGAACTCTTTCAGAAGCTTTGGATGCAGTGGAAATGGCTCAAAAAGCAGGATACAAAGCAGTAATTTCGCACCGTTCCGGAGAATCAGAAGATGCTTTTATTGCAGATCTGGCAGTTGCCACAGGAGCCGGACAAATCAAGACAGGAGCTCCCTGCCGTTCGGACAGAAACGCAAAATACAACCAGCTCCTGCGGATCCATGAGACGCTGGGAGAACTTGCAGTGTACGAAAATCCCTTTAAAAAGAGCGAAAAAAGCTGTTAAAAACTCGGAAATGTGGTTGAAATCCCTCTGCGGCTATGTTACAATGAAACTCAGTTGATTAGGAGGTGTAACGAAATGCATATTGTTAAGATCATTCTGAGTATCATTTTCATAATAGATTGCATCGCTCTTACAGTAGTAGTTCTTATGCAGGAAGGCAAGCAGCAGGGACTTGGTGCTATTGCCGGAGCAGCAGAGACTTACTGGGGTAAGAACAAGGGTCGTTCCATGGAGGGCGGACTTGTAAGGGCAACCACTATTATGGGAATTTTATTTTTCGTAATATCTGTAGCATTAAATATGCTTGGTTAATTGAGTAAGAAACTGGAAACACTCTTGTCACGTACAAGGGTGTTTTTTGTGTCATTTGAATTGCATGAGTGTGTTATACTTCCTGGGTTGTTAATTGAGTATTGGTCAGTACACTGGTAATATTTGTTTATAATGAAATAAAAGGAGAAAGATGAGTAGAAAAGATATAGAACGCAGAAAGAAGTTTGTCCTTGAACTGATGGGAGATCCCATTTATCAGCCAATGAGATTTCGTGAGATTTCTTCTCTTCTGAGACTTTCAAAAGAGGAGAAAAAAGATCTGTACGATGTTCTGGATGAGCTTTGTGACGAAGGTAAGGTGTCTGTAGACCACAAAGGCAGATACGAGAAGGTCAAAGGAAAGTGGAAGAAGAAAAAAGATGACCGCCACTATGATGACCGAAAAGATGAGTATGAAGCAGATTTCGGAAAAAAGAAGAAAGATAAGAAGAATAAAGATAAAAACGATAAAGACAGTAAAGATAAGAAAAAAGACAGAAACAAAGACAGGGATAAAGAGTGGAATCGGGAGAAGGATCGCCGGAAGAATCGGGGACGGGATTTTCGGGATGAAAGAGAAGGATATCGTGAAGAAGATCTGGAAGGAACTCCGGCAGAAGGAACTTTTATCGGACATTCGAAAGGCTTTGGCTTTGTAGAGATTGAGGGACAGGACGAAGATATTTTTATCCCGGAAGCCTACACAGGAACCGCTATGCATCAGGATAAGGTAAGGATCATCATCCTTGACGGACAGAAAGAAGGCAAACGTCAGGAAGGTGTTGTTGTGAAAGTGCTGGAACGAGGCATGCCGGAGATTGTGGGAACTTATCAGCTGAACCGCGACTTTGGGTTTGTGATCAGTGACAATCCGAAATTTTCCAAAGACATTTTTATTCCGCGAAAAGAAGCTGCGGGAGTTAAAAATGGGGATAAAGTAATCGCAACGATCACAGATTATGGTTCAAAAAATAAGAACCCGGAAGGCAAGATCAAAGAAAATCTGGGAAATATCCGTACACCGGGTACAGATATTCTGGCAATCGTCAAGAGCTTCGGAATTCCAAGTGAATTTCCGGAGAAAGTACAGAAGCAGGCACAGAGAGTTCCGGATCACGTACTGGATGCTGACAGAGATGGAAGACTGGACCTGAGACATCTGCAGACTGTTACTATTGACGGTGAAGATGCCAAGGATCTGGATGATGCCATCTCTCTGTCAAAAGAGGGAGGTATTTATCATCTTGGTGTTCATATTGCAGACGTAAGTAACTATGTTCAGTACAACAGTGCATTGGACAGAGAAGCACTGAAACGGGGAACCAGTGTTTATCTGGCAGACCGCGTTGTGCCAATGCTGCCGGAACGCCTTTCCAATGGAATCTGTTCCCTGAACCAGGGACAGGACAGACTGGCATTAAGCTGTTTGATGGACATTAATGAAAAAGGTAAGGTAGTTTCTCATCAGATTGCGGAGACAGTGATTAACGTAGATGAGAGAATGTGCTATACAGATGTAAAGAACATTCTTGAAGATGCGGACGAGGATGCGAAGAAGAGATATGAAGCACTGATTCCGATGTTCTTTATGATGAAAGAATTGTCTGAGATCATCCGAAGCAGCCGACACCACAGAGGCTCCATTGATTTTGATTTTCCGGAAAGCAAGATCATTCTCAATGCCGCAGGAAAAGCCATTGATGTAAAACCATACGAGGCAAATGTGGCAACGAAGATTATTGAGGATTTTATGCTGATGGCAAATGAGACAGTGGCACAGGAATACTGTACAGAGGAGATTCCATTTGTATACAGAACTCATGATAATCCGGATCCGGAGAAAGTAGAGAGTCTTCTGACACTTCTTCATAATCAGGGAGTGAAGATTCAGAAAGCAAAGGAAGAGATCACACCAAAGGAAATCCAGCAGATCGTTGAGAGTATCGAGGGACTTCCAAATGAAGCAATGATCAGCCGCCTGGTGCTTCGCTCTATGAAACAGGCGAAATATACAACAGAATGCAGCGGACATTTCGGACTGGCAGCGAAATATTATTGTCACTTTACATCACCAATCAGACGTTATCCGGATTTACAGATCCACAGAATCATCAAAGATAACTTAAGAGGCCGCCTGATGCGTGAAGGCAGAACCGAACATTACAAAGAGATTCTGGATGAGGTTGCAAGACAGTCCAGTGTATGCGAAAGACGTGCAGATGAGGCAGAGCGTGAATCAGACAAGCTGAAGAAAGCAGAGTATATGTCTTATCATCTTGGGGAAGAATTCGAAGGAATCATTTCCGGCGTTACAGGATGGGGACTTTACGTGGAGCTTCCGAATACGGTAGAGGGTCTGGTACATGTCAATACACTGCGTGATGATTATTATGTGTTTGATCAGGAAAGTTATGAACTTCGTGGCGAAATGACAAAGAAGGTTTACAAGCTTGGAGATAAAGTATGTGTTCGCGTGGCAGATGCAGACAAAATGCTGAAAACAGTGGATTTTGAGCTGGTTTCTGACATATGGGATACAGATGATGAAATTGAGGAATAAAGAGGCTATTTGATATTTATATACTACTCAATGTAAAAAAAATGCAGCGCGAGCCAGACAAAATGAAATCACAGTAAAGTTCCTGTCTGGAAGTTTTTATATAAATATGTTATAACTGAATAAAAATGGCTTGGAGGATATTATGGCAAAGAAAAAAGGAATGAAGCTGATTGCCAATAATAAAAAGGCATTTCATGATTATTTTATAGAAGATACTTATGAAGCAGGTATTGCCCTTGCAGGAACAGAGGTAAAATCTCTGCGTATGGGCAAATGCAGTATCAAAGAGTCTTTTATCCGCGTGGAGAACGGAGAAGTTTACATTTACGGAATGCACATCAGTCCTTATGAAAAAGGCAATATTTTTAATAAGGATCCGCTGAGAATCCGTAAGCTCCTGCTTCACAGATATGAAATCAATAAGATAGAAGCAAAACTGAAAGAAAAAGGTCTGACTCTTGTACCGCTGAAAGTTTACTTCAAAGACAGCCTGGTAAAAGTAGAAATCGGTATGGCACGAGGTAAGAAGCTCTACGACAAGAGACAGGACATTGCGAAGAAAGACCAGAGAAGAGAAGCAGAGCGAGACTTTAAAGTCAAGAATCTGTACTGACAAGTAAATATATAATCCCGCACATCGTTTTAGTGCAATTGATATATTTATTTACGAAACGATATACCAAAAGATAGCAGGAAACGCCAGAATAATATAATGGCATTTCCTGCTGATTTTATATTTGGCATAAATAACAGATTATAAAAAGATGTGCTAATTACAAGAAATGATTCTTTTTATGGCATAATAGATGAAAAAGAGAAAATACGAAATCCGAAAGTCTAAAAAATGTATGAAATCCGAATGCGTTTGGTTGACAAGTTTTCGATACTCTGCAATAATAGGAAATTGAAAAAATGAAAATGTTAAAAGAAAAAAGATATTCCGGATATAGGAGGGAATATATATGAAGAAACGTTATTTAATACTGGCAGGTCTGTTGGTAATGACAGTAGCCGCTGCCGGATGTGGTAAGAAACAGACGACAGAGACAGAGCCTGTACAGGCAACTGCTACGCCAACTCCTGAGGTTACCAAGGCAGTTGACATGGTAGATATGCAGCAGACATCAGATGATGATATAAAGAATGTGATGGGAGAGAAAACTGCAACAGCATCCAAGGTGGTATTTGTAAATAATACAGGTGATGACATTCAGGCGCTTTATATCCGTACACATGTAAGCGACGAAGACAGCTCCGATGAGGATGAAGAAGATGATGGATGGGGAGAAGACCTTATCAATGATATGTTTACACTGAAGGATAAGGATAAAGCCCTGTATTATATGCCATCAGATACACAGACAACTGCAAACAAGAGCACAGCATCTTATGATATCCGCATCACCTATACAGATGAAGAGAAGAATGAATGCTTCTTCCGCGACATTCCGCTGAAAACTATTTCACAGATTACATTATGCATGGATGGAACAGGTGATGACTCGATTCCGTATGCGAAATATCTGACAGGTACAACTAAGAAAGAGATATCTACCCTTGCTGATGTAAAGAAACGTCTGGGAATGACAGATGACAGTGATTCTGATTCTACAGATAGCAGCAATACTACAGATTCAACAGATAATTCTGATTCAACAGATAACAATAACAACAGCGATGACCAGAATAATAATGGAGATAACGGAAACGGCGGCGGTACAGATAATTCCGGAGATAACGGAAATGGTGGTTCAGACGATGATCCGGGAGATAACGGAAACGGCGGTGGCGATGATGATCCGGGAAACAGCGGAGATATGATTTCTAAAGCGGAGCAGTACATCGGACAGCCACTGGATGCGCTGGAGGGTGCATGTGGATCACCACAGGGCAGCAGCTATGAGGATGACCCGGAGACTGGCAAGACCGGATTCCACTATTACAGCAATTTTACAGTTTCTACTACTGTTGATGAAAATGGTAATGAAATTGTTGCCGGAATATGGTAAAATAAAGATACGAATATAGCAGAAGATGGAACATGATATCTGGCTTGTTAAACAGGCAGCATATCGCAAATTCTGTTATCTGCGATAAAATTAATTTCAGGAGACAGTTAATTATGAAGCGTGTATTATTAAAATTAAGCGGTGAAGCCCTTGCCGGTGAGAAGAAGACCGGATTTGATGAGGCAACTGTTATCGAAGTTGCGAAACAGATCAAGACGATCGCTGCGGAAGGTCTGCAGATTGGTATCGTAATCGGCGGAGGTAATTTCTGGAGAGGACGTACCAGCGAGACGATCGACAGAAATAAAGCTGACCAGATCGGTATGCTTGCAACAGTTATGAACTGTATCTACGTATCTGATATCTGCAGATATCTCGGATTAAAGACGGAGATTTTCACACCGTTCGTATGCGGCGCATTCACAAGCCTTTATTCCAAAGACGCAGTGGAAGAGAGCTTCGCACAGGGCAAGATCGTATTCTTTGCAGGCGGTACAGGACATCCGTACTTCTCCACAGACACAGCAACCGTACTTCGTGCAGTAGAGATCGAGGCAGAAGCGATTCTTCTTGCGAAAGCTGTTGACGGAATCTATGACAGCGATCCGAAGACAAACCCGAATGCAGTGAAATATGATGAGATTTCCATCGAAGAAGTAGTTGCGAAGAAACTGGCAGCGATGGACCTGACTGCATCTATCATGTGTATGGAACAGAAGATGCCGATGCTGGTATTTGCACTGGATGAGAAAGACAGCATTATCAATGCCGTTCATGGCAAATTCGTCGGAACAAAAGTTACTGTATAATAATAAAATCTATAAAAGAGGGAGACTAACCTAATGGATGAAAGAATTCAGAAATATGAAGAGAAAATGAAAAAAACACTGGTAAGCCTTGAGGGTGAACTGGCTACGATCCGTGCAGGACGTGCGAACCCGCATATCCTTGACAAACTTACAGTAGATTATTACGGAGCTCCGACACCATTACAGCAGGTGGCAAACATCACTGTTCCGGAAGCCCGTATGATTCAGATCCAGCCATGGGAATCCAGCCTGATCAAAGGAATCGAGAAAGCAATCCTTACTTCTGACCTTGGATTAAACCCAAGCAACGACGGTAAAGTAATCCGCCTTGTATTCCCGGAACTTACTGAGGAACGTCGTAAAGAGCTTGTAAAAGATGTTAAGAAAAAAGGTGAAGGTGCCAAAGTTGCAGTCCGTAATATCCGTCGTGATGCAAACGATGCATATAAGAAACTTGCAAAACAGGATGTGTCCGAGGATGAGATCAAAGAGCTTGAGGATAAGATTCAGAAGAGCACAGACAAATATATTAAAGAAGTTGATGCGGCAGTGGATGCAAAGAGCAAAGAGATCATGACCGTATAAGGGAAACGAAAAAGAGAGCTCCATGATGCGGGCTCTCTTGTTGTTTTTGTCAACTTGATATCAGAGATTGTTCCGCAGCCAGGCTGTTTTTGCAGTCTTACTTTCTTAAAGTCAGTGCAGAATGTGTGACTCTGGTATCATAAAATATAACAGAACAGGAAAAGGAAACAAAAAGTATGAATGTACCAAATCATATCGCCATTATTCTGGATGGTAACGGACGCTGGGCGAAAGCCAAGGGAATGCCGAGAAGCTATGGTCATGTGAAGGGCTGTGCCAATCTGGAGACAGTCTGCGATTACATGAAAGAACTGGGAGTCAAATACGTGACAGTATATGCGTTTTCCACAGAGAACTGGAAGCGTTCCAAAGAAGAAGTGGATGGCCTGATGAAGCTGTTTCGTAGCTATCTGAAGAAATGTATTAAACTGGCTGACAAGAATAAGATGAGAGTCCGCGTGATCGGAGAAATCTCCGCATTTGACCAGAATATCCAGGACAGCATTGTGCATCTGGAGGAGTATTCCCAGAAATATGATGAGATTTATTTCCAGATCGCATTAAATTACGGAAGCCGCGATGAAATCGTCCGGGGTATCCGCAAACTGGCACAGGATGCAGTGGACGGTAAAGTAAAGCCGGAGGAGATCGACGAGCATGTATTTGACAATTATCTGGATACCGCAGGAATCCCGGACCCTGATCTGATGATCCGTACGAGCGGAGAATTACGTCTTTCTAATTTCCTGTTATGGCAGATGGCTTATACGGAATTCTATTTCACAGATGTGGCATGGCCGGATTTCAATAAAGCAGAACTGGTAAAAGCCATCGAGAAATATAATCAGAGAGACAGAAGATATGGGGGAGTAAAGGAGGAATAAAGGATGTTTAAGACAAGACTCTTAAGCGGAATCCTGCTCGTGATCATTGCGCTTGCTACCATCATAAGCGGCGGCTATGTGCTGTTTTTCACACTTCTTGCTGTTTCTCTCATCGGAATGAGAGAGTTATATAAGGTAATGAAGGTGCAGGATGAGAAGCTGAATCTGCTGACGGCAGCAGGATATACAGGTGCAGTACTTTATTATCTGGCTGTACTGCTTGACTTTGAAAGATATGGTGTTCTGGCAATTATTTTTGGGCTGGTACTGATCATGTTTGTCTATGTATTCACATATCCGGCTTATCAGGCAGCTCAGGTGATGCCGGCGCTGTTTGGAATTGTTTATGTAGCAGTGATGCTGTCATTTATTTACCTTACCAGATGCCTTCCGGGCGGAAAGTTCCATGTATGGCTGATTTTCCTGTGTTCCTGGGGCTGTGATACCTGTGCTTACTGCGTGGGAATGCTGATCGGCAAGCATAAGATGGCACCAATCTTAAGCCCGAAGAAATCAGTGGAAGGTGCAGTCGGCGGTGTAGTCGGAGCTGCACTTCTGGGCGTGATCTATGCAGCGGCAACGCAGGGACCGATGCTGGAATATGCAGTGATCTGTGCAGTCGGAGCACTCATCTCCATGGTAGGTGATCTGGCAGCTTCTGCAATCAAAAGAAACCAGGGAATCAAGGACTATGGAAAACTAATCCCGGGTCATGGCGGAATCCTCGACAGATTTGACAGCGTGATCTTCACCGCACCGGTAATCTATTTTCTTTCTATTGTTATGATTGAGATATGATTGGATTTGGGATAATTGTTAACTGACAGTAAGAAAAAGAGGTATATATGAAAAAAGTAGCAATATTAGGTTCCACTGGCTCTATCGGAACACAGACGCTGGATGTGGTACGTGCAAACGCAGACTTGGAAGTAGTCGGCCTTGCGGCAGGAAGCAATGTGGAAATGCTGGAGAAACAGATTCGTGAATTTCATCCGAAACTGGTAGCGGTCTGGAAAGAAGAAGCAGCCAGAGATCTGGCGGTGAGAGTACAGGATCTGGATGTAAAGATCGTAAGCCAGATGGGCGGTCTGATCGAACTTGCGAGAATGCAGGAATCGGATATTCTGGTCACAGCTATCGTGGGAATGATCGGAATCAGACCTACCATGGAAGCAATCCTTGCAGGCAAGGACATTGCACTGGCAAATAAAGAAACACTGGTGACAGCAGGTCATCTGATCATGCCGCTGGCGAAACAGTTCGGTGTACAGATTCTGCCGGTAGACAGCGAGCACAGCGCAATTTTCCAGGCGCTTCACGGAGAGAAGAGAGAGCAGATACATAAACTGCTGATCACTGCCTCCGGCGGTCCTTTCCGTGGAAAGAAAACAGCTGACCTTGAGAAAGTAACTCTGGAAGATACCCTGAAGCATCCAAACTGGGTAATGGGACAGAAGATTACAGTCGATTCTGCTACATTGGTAAATAAAGGTCTGGAGGTTATGGAAGCGAGATGGCTTTTTGATGTAGATCTGGATCATATTCAGGTAGTGGTTCAGCCACAGAGCATCATTCACTCTATGGTGGAATTTGAGGACGGTGCAGTGATCGCACAGCTTGGAACACCTGATATGAGACTCCCGATCCAGTATGCATTATGCTATCCGGACCGGAGATTCTTAAAAGGCGACAGACTTGACTTCCATATGCTGAAACAGATTACCTTTGAAGAACCCGACAGAGAGACATTTAAGGGACTCCCGATGGCTATCGAAGCGGCACAGACAGGTGGCAGTATGCCGACCGTCTTTAATGCGGCAAACGAGCTGGCGGTGCGTAAATTCCTCCAGAAAAAGATAAGCTTTCTGGATATTTATGAGATTATCGGGCAGTCTATGAGCAGACATACGGCAGTTGCCGATCCGGATCTGGATCAGATTCTGGAAATCGAGAAAGAAACTTATCAATGGATCGAAAGCAGGTGGTAGATTGAAAATTATTATTGCAATCCTCATATTCAGTGCAATCATTCTCTTCCATGAACTGGGACATTTTCTCTTTGCAAAGCTGAATAAGATCGTAGTTACAGAGTTCTCCCTTGGAATGGGACCGAGACTGCTGAGTACGGAGAAAAACGGTACCAGATATTCGCTGAAACTTCTTCCTATCGGCGGTTCCTGTGCCATGCTGGGAGAGGATACGGATATAGAGAATGAGCCGGGTACATTTAACGGTGCATCGGTGTGGGGCAGAATCTCAGTGGTTGCTGCCGGACCGGTCTTTAACTTTATCATGGCATTTGTACTGTCTGTGATCATTGTAGGAGCTGTGGGATATGAGCCATCCAGAGTGCTTTCCGTAACGGAAGGATCTGCCGCTGAGAAAGCCGGACTGAAGGAAGGCGACATAATCACCAGCTATCAGGGATATCACATTGACCTGGGAAAAGATCTCTATGTGTATTCCTATCTGAATGAACTGAAAGAGGGAGACACCATCAATCTGACTGTTAAGCGTGACGGAAAGAAGATGGATATTTCCTATAAATCGGATACAAATGTGAGATATCTTCTGGGCTGCAACTTCAATGGTGACGATGCTTCTGCCATGACAGTGGAATCCGTGATGGACGGAATGCCATTACAGGCAGCAGGTGTTCAGGCCGGAGATGTGATCACTTCGATCAATGGAACAGAGATCTCCAATTCAGAAGACTATCAGAAATATATACAGGAGAATCCTCTGACAGGAGCTCCGGTAGAATTAACTTATAAACGAGATGGAAAGACATACGATATCACGGTTACTCCAAAAGAGTACCGCACGGCAGAATCAGGATTTACGTATAACGTATATTGCGAGAAAGCCAAAGGTCTGGATGTGATCAGATACGGCGCAGTAGAAGTAAAATACATGGTCCGCACAACGATCCTCAGCCTGAAAGAACTGGTTACAGGCAAACTTGGGATGAAAGACTTAAGCGGTCCGGTCGGTGTGGTCGATGCGATTGGAACGACCTATGAGGAAAGCAAAAGCGAGGGGACAATGATCCTGTGGATGAATATGCTCAATATGGCAGTCCTTCTCTCTGCAAACCTCGGCGTAATGAACCTCCTGCCTCTTCCGGCACTGGACGGAGGACGTCTGGTATTTCTTATTATCGAAGCAATACGCAGAAAACCGATCAACAGAAAAGTGGAAGGTTCCATACACTTCGCCGGGCTGATGCTTCTGATGGCATTGATGGTATTTGTCATGTATAATGACATTGTGAAGCTTATTTAAACTGCGGGGCAGTTATTTGGTATAGAATACTGCTGTACAGGACTTAAAAATGACAGATTTTCAAAAAAATGAAACTCTGTCATTTTTTTACGTTAATTTGTGAAAGAAACAGGCCTGAATATATAGATTTTTTGCGCTGCTTTTGCTATATTAGAGATATTCTGATGTTTGTCTGGCGTCTGCTTTTTACCGGATAGTATTGTATTCAGTTGACGATGCTGCCGCATCGCCTCATTCAAATGCTCCGCCGATAAAAAATTATTCTGTGGAGTTTTGCCAGATATTAAGTTGGAATAAGGATCAGGATAGTGTGTGTGAAAGTAACAAAATGGAAAAATGTGAGGTGCAAAAAGATGGCAACAAGGAAGAAAAAGAAAAATGAAACAACAGCATATGTAAAGGCAGTTCTCATCTTTATATGTGCAGTAGGTGTAAGTCTGGTCATATTTTTGCTGGGCGTACAGAGCTCTATTGAGAAGAGGTCACAGAAAACAATTGTGACAAATGTTTCAAGACAAAGTGAACACGTAAAATCTATTCTGGACATTCATTACGGATATCTGAATGGCATTGCAAAAGAGATAGGAAAGTCTGACAATCTGCTGTCGGATGCAAATATGGAGATGCTAGATGCTCTTGCTGAAAAGACGGCATTGGAGCGGACGGCGCTGGTAGAACCGGATGGAACTGCCCACTATGATAACGGGGTGACGAAAAATGTATCTGCCAGAAGATATTTCAAAGAGGCAATCAGGGGAAAAGAAACGCTGAGTGATCCTCTGGAGAGCAGTGTAGATCAGGAAACCAGAGTGGTTCTGGGCGTACCGGTATGGAAAGATGAAGAGGTAATCGGAATTCTTTGCGGTTCCTACAATGTAACTTCATTAAGCCGTATGCTCTTTAATGATTTCTTTGAAGATGTCGGATATACACTGATAACTAACGGTTATGGTGAGATCATTGCTTATGACGGAGATTCTACCTATCACAAGATTACATATGGAGATAATTTTTTCGGATTTTATGATAATCAGACAATGCTTGGCGGGTCCTCTCTTGGGAAGGTAAAGAAGGATTTTACAACGGGTACAGATGGTCTGATGATAATGCGAAACGGAAATGACCGCAGTTCAGACCGTTACCTGGCCTATACCAGTATGGGACTGAATGACTGGATGATCTGTTATGTAATTCCGGTTTCAAAAGCGCAGAAGTCCTACGATTTCATTCGATGGTATGAACTGATATTTACCGTAGGATTTGTCATCATGGTATGTCTGCTGATTCTGTATATTTTTCATAAAACAAAAGCCAGAAATATGCAGCTTCTTCGTGCGGCAGAGACGGATGCGCTGACAAATGCCTATAATAAGAGAAGCACAGAAGAGAAAATCAATGATGTGCTGCAGGAACATCCACAGGAACCGGGAACCTTTGTGATCATGGATGTGGACTGTTTCAAGTATGTCAATGACAGATATGGACACGCCGTAGGAGATAAAGTTCTTCAGCAGTTTGGACAGATTCTTCAGGCGCATTTCCGCGAGGGCGACATCATAGGCCGTATCGGCGGAGATGAGTTCGTAGTATTTATGCGGAAAACAGAGAATAAGGAAGGCGCTGTTGCAAGAATCGAGAGTCTGCTTCGGAAAATGGAGAATCTTCCTTTCGCAGAAATGAACGGAGAGAATGTGACCATCAGTGTCGGAATTTCTTTTGCCCCGGAACAAGGAACGGGATATCTTGACCTGTATAAGAATGCTGACATCGCACTGTACAAAACCAAACAGAGCGGAAGAGACGGATTTAATGTCTATCAGGAAGAGACAAGAGAAGAACAGAAATAATGTCAGGAAAGGATATAGAAGAAACGAAAGAAAAATGGACGAAAATACAGTATTACCGCTGATAAATTCAACATTTGAGCCGGGACATGCATTAGAAAAAGTGGAGAGCTTCAAGGATAAAAAGATGGCACACATCCCATCAGCATGATTTACCTGTACTGCATGGTTGCCATGTGTGAGATCAGTCTGAAACACCAGAAAGAAGCCCAGGAAGCCCTGCTCACTGCATGGCATATGGCAGCGAAGGATGAACTTCTGGAGCCTTTTATCGAACTTCATAGACTTCTTCAGGGACTTCTGGAATCCACTGTGAGAAAAGAAAACCCTGGACTCTATAAGCAACTGTCAGAAGCAGTCATCGCATTCAGCCGCGGCTGGATGGCAGTCCACAACCCCAGCTCAGACAGAAGCGTCACAGATGCTCTGACAACCATGGAATTTTCCATCGCCATGCTCGCCTGCCGCAACTGGAGCAACCAGGAAATCGCCGACCACCTCGGAATCTCCCTAAACACCGTCAAACATTACCTGACGGATATCTTTGATAAGCTGCATGTGAGGAAGAGGGATGAGTTGAGGGATTTTGTGTTGAAGTGAAGAAAAATAAAGAAGAAAAAATGCGCATTGGCTTTTGGACTGGTGCGTATTTTTGGAAAGCGGAACTATATACAAATCTGACAAAACTAATTGTAAAGATAGCGGATCGTATCTTCGAAAAAGAAGAGGATATCCGGAAAGGAATAGGTGATGTTATGGGAGGAAAAGTTCTGGAACTGGAATCAGAAAGGCTTAAGGCGGAAGGAGAAGCTCGTTTAGGAACTCTGATTAATCGGCTGATTCAGGATCAAAGAACGGAAGAAATCCAGATTGTATCGACAGATCCTGAAAAACGTGAGCAGTTATATAAGGAATATGGAATTTAAACGAAAGAGAAATGTAGATTTACAGAAATGCTTAAAAAAATGTGATAAGAAAAAGATTGCTGAATATGTGAAATAAAAACTATGCGCACTGGTTGTCTGGTGCGCATAATTTTATAAACTACATATTAAATAAATCACTATGTGTGCCAGTGCGTGATAAAGTGAGAACAAGAATATCATTTTCGATTCGGTATACAAGAAGCCAGTCTGGCTGGATGTGGCATTCTCTGTGCCCGATCCAGTCACCAGATAAAGGATGGTCTTTATGTCTGGCACCTAAAGGTTCACCATTTGCAAGTTTTGTAATGATGTCTTTCAGTAAGGTGATATTCATACCACGTCGTTTGGCAAGCTTATAGTCTTTCTTAAACTGCGTAGTGTTTCTGATTTCGTATCTGGTTATTTTTCAAGGTCTGCAAAAAAATCATCAACATTATGATAGCCTTTAATAGATGGATCCTTTGCAATTCTTTCTGCCTCAAGCATTGCCGAGACGGTTTCTTTGTTTGGCGTCCCTTCTGTGATTTTGAAAGGGATTCCTCTTTCGCGTAAAGACTGACGTACAAAAATATTGAAGGCTGTGCTGAGATTCATGCCAAGTTCCTCGTAAAGAGCCTCTGCTGCTGCTTTGAGATCACTGTCCATACGGATACTGATATTGCTAGTTGTTGTTTTTGCCATAGTATCACTTCCTTATTTGTTTTGATATAACTATTATATGTATAATGCACGAAAATATCAATATAATGCACGAAAATAAACAATATTCGTGTAAAAAATTCCACAGAGAAATTTATTATAGTTAGTAGAAAGAAAAGCGGAAGAAAAATGGGGAAAAGGAATTGTAGAGCAGTTAAGTCTCGATTTACAAAATGAATTTCCTGATGAAAAAGGTTTTTCAGCAAGAAATCTTTGGAATATGAAAAAATGGTACTTGTTTTATTCATCAAGCGATATCTTTTCAGAAATGGCTCATACGATTGAAAACAGTATCGATTTAAACAGCTTAAAACTGCAACAGGTTGGTGCAGAAATAGAATTTCCTGCAATCTTCGGATTTGTACCATGGAGACATCATGTGGAAATAGTAACAAAATGTAAAACAATAGAAGAAGCTTTATTTTATGTGAGAAAAACAATAGAAGAAAGCTGGAGCAGGAGTACACTTGTTGATTGTATAAAAGCAAATTTATACCAATCATCAGGTAATGCACTTACTAATTTTGCGGAAAAACTTCCTGCCATACAAGGAAAACTTGCACAGGAAATCGTAAAAGATACTTATGATTTCAGTTTTGTATCACTTTACATAGGACATGATGAGGAAGAGTTGGAAGATGCATTAGAGCAGAATATTACACGCTTCTTGCTAGAACTTGGATCAGGATTTGCCTTTATAGGAAGACAGAAAGAGATTATTGTCGCTGGTAAAACAAGAAAAATAGATATGCTCTTTTATCATATTAAGCTTCGCTGTTATGTAGTTGTTGAACTTAAAGCAGTATCATTCGAACCAGAGTTTGCAGGAAAACTTAACTTTTATGTAAATGCGGTCAATGAGTTAATGAAATCAGGATCCGATAATCCAACAATTGGTCTTCTGATATGTAAAGATAAGGATCAGACAGAGGTTCAGTGGGCTTTTCAGGGAATAGAGACACCTATGGGAGTCGCAACTTACGATAATATACGCTTACAAGAAATAAAATCGCAGTTGCCATCGGAGGAAGCTATTCAGAAACGATTAGAACAGGCAGAAGAAGAATATATCTTAAAACTAAAAGAAAAGAATAAATAATCCAGTAAGGATTATCACATAAGCCATTTGGACTAACCATTCAGATGGCTATTTTTTTACCCTTTTGGGGTAATGGATGTAAAAAGAAGGTGAGAAAATAGAAAATCAAAAAGGTCGATGACAAGACTATGGTGATCTGCAAATTCCGGCTCATCGGTCGGAATATACACTGTTCACTCCGTTCACAGTAATGTAGCCAAAATTTCATTCCAGATTGCCTGCGGCAATGGGATTTTGGCTTGTATGTCTCGGGATAGTGATGTATGAACAGTAACGCGAAGGCTGCAAAAGTAATAAGCAGTAGGAGACTGTACTTGACATATGAAGGTTCTTATACTATATTATATTTAACAATTAGGTTAAATGTTAAATGAAAGGCTGTGATGAACTATTGGGATTACAGGATACACTGAAAGCACTGGCAGATCCAATACGACGTGAGATTTTAAATTTGTTAAAGGGCGGACGGCTTTCAGCAGGAGAGATATGTGAACATTTTTCGGTGACGGGGGCGTCCATATCCAGACATCTGGCAATATTAAAGGATGCTGAGCTGATCAGGAGCAGAGGGGAAGGAAAATTTATTTATTATGAACTAAATACTTCTGTATTGGAAGATGTTATGTTGTGGATCACAGATTTAAAGGGGGTATCGGATCATGAAGGAAATGATTAAAAAATATAAAGGTACATTGATCTGTTCTGTACTGGTAATGCTTGCAGGAATTTTGGTGGGTTTTACGATGGCGCAGAGCATATGGATAAACGTGTTTTTTGTAGTGACAGATTGTATACTGGTGACAATCATCTTTTATGACAACAGGAACAGACAGCAGAGCAGCAAGGTTATAGGGATGGTCATATGGATAATACCTGTTACCGCATTAATCTATAATGGTATGGCAAGACTGATCAGTATGGATGCGGATAGTGAGAATCTGTTTATGGCAGTAATTTACTTTGGAACAGGATTACTGTTTATGATCATAGGAAATTATTTGCCGAAGGTGAAACAGAATAACACCATAGGAATCAGGGTTGTATGGACACTGCAGGATGAAGAAAACTGGAGTGCAACTCATAGATTTAGTGGAAAATTATGGGTGGCATCAGGTGTCCTATGTATGCTTTGCGGCCTTTTTGGAGAAAGCATTGCTGCTTTGGTTTTGTATATTGTGAGCATTATGGCTGCTGCAATTGTCAGCATTCTTTATTCTTATCTTTTTTATAAGAAAAAAATGGCAGCCGGAGAAAAATTAAAAATCCAGTATAACAAGAAAACAATCGTGATATGTAATCGTATCAGTTCTTGTCATAATATTTACTATATGGACTTTGTTCTGGGGGAGTATTGATATCAGTTTCCATGATAATGATTTTACTGTTGAGGCACAGGGATGGAGAGATTATACAGTGGATTATGAGCAGATTGACAGTATCTCATACAAAGAAAATTTATTTCAGAATGGGAATGATCGCAGAACAAATGGTATGGGAAACCTGAAGTATGGTATGGGGAATTTCAGAAATGATATTTATGGAGATTATATCCGCTACACCCATGCATCCTGCCACTCATATGTAGTTATGGATATAGGCGGAAAAATATTGGTGGTAAATGGCGCAGATGAATCAGAAACAAAGAAAATTTATGATACGCTCGTAGAGAAATGTCAGATGAATTAGTGTGTGTTTAATTATAAAAAAGACCTTTTTGTATGTATGGCTGGTGCTGTAAGAGTACAGTTACGATGCGTGACAGGGCTGCGCGGTCGCGGGAGCGTCCAGCTCTGTCATGGTGTGGCGCACTGCAAGCTGCTCCAGCGTCCTGCCAAGGTCCTTTTCGCCGGAAAACACGCTTGTCACGCGATAGAGGGTCTTGCCGATCCTGACCTCCTTATAAGAGGCGACCGGCTCTTTGGATGTTTTTGTTCGGTGTTGCGGTCGAATCCAAATGGAGAGCGGCGGGGAGCGGCAGCCCACGGCGAAGAAGTGCCGCGGATGACAAAAAGCACCTATAAAGGCTTCAAAACCTTCATAGGTGCTCAATAGGCGCAATGAAACAGCAGAAAGGGCAGACGGGTGCAGAAAACTGCTTTCATTTCGTATTAGTCCGGTTATGCGATTTGTGCGGCGGCAAGCCGCATCAGCGACACCTCCCGTACTCTTTTGTCATAGACTGATTTCCTTTCTGCTTAAATCGGATAGAAATGGCGAAAGGCGGTTGTTCAAAAGAGCAACCGCCTTTCCTGACGAATGAAACCGAAAAGGGGCGCGGGGCTATTTGCCCGCGCCCCTAAAGGTGAGCCTGTTTACTTTTCGATGATTTGCAGCGCTTCTTCCTCACGCCGCCGCCTGATCTGCCATGTGGTCAGCGCAAGGCATCCGGCAAGAGATGTACAGAGGGAGATCCCCCACAAGCCTTACACGCTGCTGTCGCCGGTCTTTGGAATTTGCAGCCGCTTCGGGTCGATCCAGCCCATCAGACCGCCGGGAGCCTTGCCCTGCACCAGCTTATACTTCTCAATGAAGCGGTGGAGCATGGCGGCGATCTCAGCGCGGGTCGCCGTGCCCTGCGGGTCAAGCAGATTGCCGGATTTTCCCTTCACAAGGCCGCTGCCGACCGCCCATTGCATCGCCGTCTTTGCGTAATCCGTGATCTTGTCCGCGTCCTTGAACTTGTCCAGATCTCCCTTGACGGTCAGATCGTAGCCCTTGTAGTCTGCGTAGCGGTAGAAGATGGCTGCAAGCTGTTCGCGGGTGATGGGATCGTCCGGGCCAAACTTGTCTTTGCCGTAGCCCGCGAAAATGCCGTTCTCCGCCGTCCATGTGATCGCGTCAGCGTACCACTTTCCGGCCTCCACATCGGTAAAGCTGTTTTTGCCCTTCGGTACGGGGCTGCCCTCCATGCGCCAGAGAATGGTCGCCATCATGCCGCGCATCACCGTCCCATGCGGACTGAACAGGGTCTTGCTCGTACCGAGCATCAATCCGTTTTCGTAGACGAACATCACATCGCCGTAGAACCAGTCCTTTTCAGAAATATCGGTAAAGGGATTCACGTCTGTGCCCGGATTTTCGTCCACGCGCCAGCCTGCATACACGGTCATATCCTTCGTCAGATAAACACCGGAAACCTTGTTCGTCAGGCTGCGTTCGCTGTACCAGCCGATAAAGGCATGTCCACGCCAGGTCGGGACGTACTTTGTCAGGTCAATGTAGGTATTGTACGTTCCCTGCACGCTGGGAATATCACTGCCGCCGCCTGTTTCAAAGCGCAGCGTGTAGTAGGTGACGGGTGGATTGTAGTCACCGCCACCGCCGCCGGTGTAGGTCCAGTGGGCGTAGACGGTGGCATTTGCATGGAATACGGTATCCGTCGTGATCTTTGTTCCGCCGCTCTTTTCGGTGTACCAGCCGTAGAAGCTGTAACTGCCGCTTCGGGAGGCGCTGGGCAGAGAGGTCAGCTTCCGATCGGTGGTGGTCATGCTGCCGACAGAGGGCGTACCACCGTTGCCGTCAAAGGTGACGATGAACTCGGTGGGCGCAGGAGGTGCGTCCTCCTCGAAGATGGCCTTGATCTCCACATTGGTGTCCGGCATGAGGAACTTGTCGTCTTTGATGGTCACGCCGCCGTTGATGACCTGCCACTCCTTAAAGTGGTAGCCGGTGTTGGGCGTAGCGGTCAGGATGATCTCTGTGCCGACAATAGCTTTTGCATAAGAGGCGGAAGCTGTGCCGTTTCCGTCCGTTTTCACGGTGATGGTGAACTCGGTGGGAGCAGGAGATGCGTCCTTCTCAAAAATTGCTTTGATCTCCACGTTGTCGTTCGGCATGAGGAACTTGTCGTCTTTGATGGTCACGCCGCCGTTGATGACCTCCCACTCCTTGAAGTGGTAGCCGGTGTTGGGCGTAGCGGTCAGGGTGATTTCCGTGCCGGCCGCAGCCTTTGCATGAGAGGCGGAAGCCGTGCCGTTTCCGTCATTACTGACGGTGACGGTGTAGGTGGTGGGGGTAATAACGCTGTTTTCCCACAGCGCCTTGATTTCGGTATCCACGAGCACGGTGTAGGAATCTCCCACCTTGTACTCCGTGCCGCCGATTTCCCAAGCCTTGAACTCCTGATCGGCGGGAGCAGTGAAGCCGCAGGCGGGCAGGATGTAAATTGTCCCTGCATTGACGGTCACGGAATCCATGCTGCCGCTGCCGCCGCTTGCGTTGAAGGTGATCGTACAATCCGCAAGCGGCGTACCCTCACCCACTGTGACCTCCGCATCGGGGCTGGCAAAGTGGTTGTGATCCTCCGCATAGCGGACGAAATAATTGCCGGCAGGCAGGTTTTCAATCTCGATACCGGTGCAGGTGGTATAGATAGTCTCGCTCTCCGCACGGTATTCCATCGTTGCATCCACGCCGGTGATCTTGCCGTCGCTGCCGCCCTCGGTAGTGGGCGCGACACCGATCAAGCCGTTAGGCGCTTCCTGCGTGGCTTTGCCGATGCTCCACGCTGCGGTCACGGCCCCAGTGCTGCCGTCCGCCCATCTGCCGGTCTTGGATGTGACGCGAACGGTGTAATCGCCTGCGTCTGTGGCGGTGTTGCCTGCGATGTCCATTGTGGCGGGATTATAACCGCTCACGGTTGCGGTATGCTCGGAGCCATTGTAGGTGTAGGCTCCGGTGACGCTGATGCTGGGCTTGCCGGGATCGGTGGGTGCAGGCGGCGCGTCCTTCTCGAAGACAGCATTGACCTCAACATTGCTGTCCGGCATGAGGAGCTTATTGTTCTCGATGGCCACGCCGCCGCTGATGACTTGCCACTCCTTGAAGTGGTAGCCCTTTTTGGGCATGGCGGTCAGGGTAATCTCCGTACCAGCCACGGCCAATAAGGGAGATGCGAAAGCTATTCCGTTGCCGTCCGTTTTCACGGTGACGGTATGCTTGGTGGGTGCAAAAGGTGAATCCTCCTCGAAGATAGCTTTGATCGCCACATTGCTGTCCGGCATGGTGAACTTGTTGTTGGTGATTACAAGTCCTGCCAGAGATTCGACCTGCCACTCCTTGAAGTGATAGCCGGTGTTTGGCGTGGCAGTCAGGGTGATTTCTGTGCCGGCCGCAGTCTTTGCAGGAGATGCGGAAGCCGTTCCGCCACCCTCTGTGGTCACGGTGACGGTATACTTGGTGGGTGCAGGAGGCGCGCCCTCCTCGAAGAATGCCTTGACCTCCACATTGGTGTCCGGCATGAGAAACTTATTGTTCTCGATGGCCACGCCGCCACTGATGACTTGCCACTCCTTGAAGTGGTAGCCCTCTTTGGGCATGGCGGTCAGGGTGATCTCCGTACCAGCCACGGCCAATAAGGGAGATGCGAAAGCTATTCCGTTGCCGTCCGTTTTCACGGTGACGGTATGCTTGGTGGGTGCAAAAGGTGAATCCTCCTCGAAGATAGCTTTGATCGCCACATTGCTGTCCGGCATGGTGAACTTGTTGTTGGTGATTACAAGTCCTGCCAGAGATTCGACCTGCCACTCCTTGAAGTGATAGCCGGTGTTTGGCGTGGCAGTCAGGGTGATTTCTGTTCCGGCTGTCGCCGAGGTGGAGCTTGCAGAAGCCGTTCCGCCGCCCGCTGTGGTGACGGTGATGGTGTGCTCGGCGGCGGGGGCGTTGGTTATCGTAATAGACAGCTCCTTCTTATCGTTGCCCACGCTGTTGAGAGCTCGAACGGTAAATTGGGCGGTTCCTTCCGCAGTGGGCGTGCCGCTGATCTCGCCGGTGGTTTGTTTCAGCGTCAGACCCTTGGGCAGCTCGCCGCTGAAAAGCTCCCACAGAATGAAGCCTCCCCCATTTGCATGAAGCTGATGGTGGTACGGCGTGCCGACCGCGCCGCCGGGCAGCGTCGTGGTAGTAATCGCCGGCGCATCCTCCGAACCGAGGAGCTTCACCCGGATCGCGGCCGTTACCGCAGGGTCGGGCTGCTGATACCTGTGCTCGTCGTTAGCGTCGAATACCAGCGTGCCGGGGATGGTCTGCTAAGCCGTGGACTGCGCATCATAGGACGATTCATCCCACGAAACCTCCATGCCAACCCTGAGACCGTCGATGGCCTCGACGACCACAATTTCTGGCAGGTTAAGCCCTGCAAAGGTCGTGCCGAGTTTTTTCTCCGTAATGGGATCCGGCTCCTCGCAACGCTTGAAGGTATTTTTGATGACGTTGACCTTGATCGTTGTCTCCGCCGTCCTGTAGCCGTGCTGGTCAGTCGGCGTGAATACCACCGTCACAACGTTCTCGCCCAGCTCGTCAAACCATCCGGACGTACCCTCCTTGAAGGAGAACGTGCCGGGGACGACGGTATCCGTTCCCTTGACCCTTGCCACGCCGTCCGCAAGATTGGCGCTTCCCCCGCCTGTGGCTCCCATCTCGAAGATCCGATTGACGAACATGGTATTGTCGGGCAGCGTAAAATCGCCGTTTTTCCACCGGAAGACAGGCAGCTGCGTGATCTCCGTCTCCACCGGGTCGGCCTGCAGCGTGATCTTTACCACGCCGCTGAGGTCGGCGCCCTCGGGTACGATGTAGTACTTCTCAAATTCGGCGCGGTTGACCTCGCCGTAGATGGTCTGCTCCTCATAAGAATTGGGGTCGTAGTTTGAATCGTCCCACTTGAGGATGCCGGGCACACTGCCGTTCAGCCCGCTTCCCTCGTGGTTTGGTTCATCGGCCTCCGCGAAGAAATAGAACGCGTTCGGCAGACCGAGATCCTCAAAGGCTGTTCCAATCTTTTTATTGTCAATATACGATGTATTGGCTTGCCTGAATTTGCGGGGAATGACGTCCACGTTGACGGTACATTCCGCCGTGCTGAACCTCAGCCGGTCATAGGGGGTGAAGGTGACCTTGAGCGCCAGCAACCCCACCTGAACAAGCCCGCCGCCTCTGTGCCAGTAGCCGTATTTTTCCTGCTCCTCGTTCAGAGTGAACACGCCGTCAACCGTTTCGCCATCTGCCATGGCCGTTCCGCCGGAAAGATACTCGTCGGAAAAGGCGAGCTGGCAAAAATCGCCGCTGTATATCTGCCTGGAGTAGGTGGGCGGATCAAGCGTGGGCACAATGGCCCCGTCGCCAATGAGCGTGATTCTGGCGATGGCCTTAATGCTTGTCGGCTCCAGCTCCTCCGCGTAGAAGCTCATTTCAACATGCAGCTGGCCGGTAATGATCTGCTCGCCAAGAGCGTTCGGGTCATAGGAGGAGCCGTCCCATGTCACGGGGATGTGACCGAAGGTCGCGCCGGTGTTGGTCTTTACCTCGACGAAGTGAGGAAGCCACAGATCCTCAAACGCCGTGCCCAACGGCTTGTCGGGGAGGACTTCCTCTGTGACACTTGTGATCGTGTGCTTAATCCCCGTCACGGTGACGATACATTCCGCCGTGGCGTATGTCTCCGTATCGTCGGGGGTAAAGAGGATTTCCATGCGGTTTTCGCCCGGGTCTACTACGCCGCCCCAATTGTGCTTGAAGCGGAACGAGCCGGGAACAACGATGTCCGTCCCCTCGACCTTTGCTTCGCCGCCTTCAAGATCTCCATCAAGGTACTGATCGCCGACATACCCCTCAGAGGGCAGCGTGGGCGGGGTGGTGATGACCGTTTTGGTGAGCTGCAAAAGTTCTCCGTAGGCCGTATGACAGGTTTCGCAAATGGCCTTCTCCGTGCTGGTGGCCTTGCCGCCGGAGCAGTTGCCTGTTTCGGTATGGCTGCTGTCCGTGATGCAGGTGCGTGTGTGCGTTCCGTTGCCGTTGGAGATCCATTCGCCCCAGTTATGATTGTGCACCTCCCATATGGCGTAGATGGTTTCGTTCAAAGACGGATGTACCATCAGGTAATTCCAATAATATCCCTCTTCGCGAAGATATCTCGGATTCTCATTCGGGCTATCCGCCCAACCCTTGAAGGTATACCCGTCACGGGTTGGAATTTTTTCTGATATGGGAATCCATACAGATAATTCCGAGCTGGTCTCGCTTTGACTTGGCGGCGCGCCGCTGCCGCCGTTGGCATCGTAATGCAGCGTATAGGTGTATTGGGTGGCAGCGGGACGGGCTGCCCCGAGCAGAGGCATTGGCGTTTTTCCGTCCTTGGAATCGCAAATCTCACATAAATAGGTGCAGGGCTTCCCCATGGAAGCCGGTGCATAGCCGCAATCCTTGTCATGCGCGTGCTTGCAGTCTGATGTTTGAAGGATACAGCCGCTTTCCTCGGTGCACGCGTGAACGCATTCCGTCGGTGCTGCGTTCTCTGCCTCCGATAAGCCGTCGGCATTCTCCGACACGCTTTCCGCCGTGTAGCATTCCGCCGTATGCGCATGGACGCACCGGGTTATTAGACTATGACATTCCTCCGTGTGTTCATGGGAACAGGGAATTTCCGCTGTCCCTTCGGTATAGCCGCAGGCCTCGTCATGCTCCGGGTGGTGTTCGCACAGACCGCCCGGGTTCGATGCACGTGCGCCGGTCTCTACCTCCGCCGCAAACGCGGTCGCCGGCAGCAGCGTCAGCACCATGCAGCAGACGAGCAGTATGCTGAGTATTCGTTTCTTCATTGGCTTTTCTCCTCCTGTTCGTATCGGGCGGGCTTGTTTGTCCCGCCTTTTTTCTGATTTTTCCTGTTTCTGAGCCGAATGCACAGCGCGGTGATCGCCGCCGCCGCGGCAAAGGAGACGACGGCCACCAGCACATAGCCGCCTGCGTCCTCCCGCAGCAGCCTCGTGCCGAACACGCCCCATGCGGCGGTCTGTCCCCGCACTATAAGTGCGTCCGCCGCCCCGGCAAGTGCCGTGAATAACATCAGGCAGAAAGCGGAGAGGCTTATTGCCTCGCGCCGCTGCCTCCGGCGGGTGTTTTCCCGCACCCGCTGCTTGACGAGTGCGACCCGTCTTGCAGGTATCGTACATATCGTTTGCCCCCCTTTCCGGTTTGTCTGGAATTGTGATAAAAACCCTTTCACTTATATAGGTACAAAAAATCGAAAAAACTCTCACCCAAAACGAAAAATTTTTCAAAAAATTTGAGAGCCGCCAAAAAGCAGCTCTCAGGGAGTAGATATTCGGTTATTTCCTCTGCGATAAGCGGAAAGCAGACAACCTTCCCACCGCCACCGGCAGGGCATAGGCGATATATTGCGCCGCGCCGCCATAGGCGATGAGCAGATTATAGATGGCGTGGAGGGTGATGGCCGCGCCCAGCAGACCTTTGACCTTGTGCAGAAAATCCGTGGGAATGTCAGACGCTACCCGGACGGCTGGGGCGAAGCAGCTCCCCTCACAGGCTTGCTTTATTGTGCCGATTGCGGCGGCAAGATGTATGTCCACCGCACCAACAACGGCAAGCGTATTTCTCAATATACCTGTTCCCAATACAGCAAAGTCCCAGTTGGAAAGCTCTGCACGACACAGCACCGTATCAATGAAGATGTGGTACTGTCCCTTGTTTCCGAAATGCTCAAAGCTATTGCCGAGTATGCCAAGCATGACCGAGCCGAGTTTGTCCGTGTGGTGCAGGAAGCGCAGTCCAGCCAGCAGACGGCAGAGGTCAGGAAACAGCGCACACGCCTTGCCACAGCAAAGCAGAGAGTTTCCGAGCTGGAAGTCCTGCTCTGCAAAATCTATGAGGACAACATTTTAGGCAAGCTGTCCGACAGCAGATACGCCACTCTGGACGCTCAATACGCAAAGGAGCAAGCCGAGCTTACCGCTGAAATCTCTGCTCTGGAAAAGGCTATCAGGAGCTATGAAACGCACGAAAAGAACGCTGACCGTTTTATCGCTCTGATTGATAAGTATGAGAACTTCGACAAGCTGACCATTGCCATGCTCAACGAGTTTGTCGAGAAAATTCTTGTGCATGAGCGCGACCGCAAGGGCAGGCTTCATCAGAACTACTTGAAGCGTAAAGCCAGCGGAGCGCAGAAGCGATACGAGGACAAAATCAAGGGGAGAAAAAAGGCAGAAATCGAAGCCAAGAAAGCCGCCATTCGTGCGGAGGACATTGCAAAGGGCGTGTTCGTCCCTGTCAGCAGTTTACCGCAGAGAGAGCCGATGAAAGGAGTACAAACAGCATGAATATCACTTACACACAGAACGGCGATTATCTTATCCCGAACATCGTTATCCGCAAGACCAAGCCCATCGGACACTACGGCAGACTTCGCAAGGCGTATCTGGAAATGCACCGCCCGATACTGTTCAATGAACTGGTGCTATCCGACAAGCTCTTTGAACATTGTGCCGAGATTGACGAAGCGGCACGAAACCGCATGGAGCTGATCGTGCGGTCACTGGCAGAGCAAAACGGCGTGACCGAGCAACTGAAAGCCGATAATCAAATGGAATGGGTGCGGCAGATGAACGCTTGCAAGGCACAGGCAGAGGAGATTGTGAAGTTTGAGCTGATTTATGACTGATACTGAGAGCGCCCGGACGAAAAATGTTTGGGTGCTCTTACTGTATGAATAAATTGCAATTTTCCCATGATAAAGAAGTAAATGTTGTAAAGGAAACTTGACAAGAGATGCGTGTCATGCTATAGTAAGTTTGTAAAGGAAACTTGTCATACAAGGAGGCGTTTTTTGAAGAATAAAGTTGAGCAGTTACGAAAGGAGCGAGGATTAAATCAAGATGATTTTGCAAAAATGCTTCGTGTTTCAAGACAAACCATTAGTTCAATCGAAACAGGAAAGTATAATCCATCATTGGAATTAGCTTTTGCAATTTCAGACTTTTTTGGCAAACGGATTGAAGAAATCTTTTTCTATGAAAGAGGTGCAGAAAATGAAAAAGAGTAATTTGATAACCGGGATACTATATGTTCTTTTCGGTGTGGCTTGTTTGATTGTTGCGCTGTTGATTGAAACAAAGTTAGAGGGCATTTTATGGGGCTTTGCTGGCGCAGGTATCTTCCCCGGAATTATGATGATATGCAAATATTTTTATTGGAGTTCCCCCGAAAATAAAGAGCGATACGAAGAGCGTTTGGAGAACGAACGAATTGAACAGCATGACGAGTTGAAAACAAAAATCAGAGATAGAGCCGGAAGATATACTTACAGCTTAGGACTGCTGGTTGTTTGTTTCTCCATTTTGGTTTTCGGTATTCTCGGAGCATTGGAAGTCATTGATAATGCTCGCATGATTGTACTCTATCTTAGCGGATATTTACTGTTTCAAGTTATCGCAGGAATTGTCATTTTTAATAAGCTGATGAAAAAGTATTAAGGAAAAATCCCTTTAGGAACTAAAGGGCGCACTTCTATACAGGCAATTCCATCTACCTGTATCGTGCGACCTGCGGTGCCATTCCCAGTTTTGAAAAATCTCAAAATGGGAAATACAGCGAAATCAGAGGTTTCGTACAAGGGGCTATTTCCCCTTGCGGCACAGGTGCCTATCCCAATAAAGTTTGTAACTGAATATTTCAGATACAGACATATAAAGTTATAAATTTGGAGGATTCATAATGGGTGAGAAAACAGAGATTACTTTCATGCAAACAAGATTAATCCGGCTTGCTTCAGAAGAGTGGCATTTACCTGTTGAACAGATTATCCACTTGTTTAAAGAAGCCGATGTTCTTGGATATATAGAAAAATGTTATGGGATTTTTCATTGTGAAGGCGATGAAGCTGTGTTTGAAGATATTACTGAATTTTTGCAAAGAAAGGGAATAGAGATTAGTGCTTGAGTTAAAAGATGACTTTGTTCTCTATCATGGAAGTTATTGTGAAGTAAAAAAACCAGATCTTGCCAAATGTGCAAAGAGAAAAGATTTTGGGCAGGGATTCTATTTAACTACATCCAAGGAGCAGGCAGAAAGTTTTCTGAGAACCTCAATAGCCAAAGCAATTGCAATAGGAACAATTGAAGAGGGACAGAAGTTCGGATATATTTCGACTTTTGAATTCAAATTTTCAGGAAATCTTGAAACGCTTATTTTTGAAAATGCAGATGTAGACTGGTTACATTGCATTGCAGCTCATCGAAAGAAAAAATGAATGAATTATACAATAGATCTTCTTATCACTATGGTGACGGATGAGATTGCAGAAGAAACGGGCAAGGACAGGAAAGAGACATTGACAGATTTTCTTTGTTCAAAGACAGGAAAAGCACTGTATGATGAAAAAACAAAGCTGTGGTGCAATGGTCCGGCATATATAGCTGAATTGTATAGGGAAGAGTTAAAGAAATCCGGATATCAGATTTGAGATGAATGTATATCCGTCTGTCTTTGTTGAGAAATCAATAGTTATAAGATTATAGTATATGCTGATACGCTATTTGTAAAAGTGCTGACTGTCTTTATACAATCTTAATACGGAATCATAGACTTTTATACTATCTTTGAAAGCAATTGTATATAATAAAACGCATTATGAAGATATTGCTATAGAATCATTAGTAAGGAGTTATAATCATTTATGCCGGAAAAAATGTGTAAGAAAAAACACCTGACGTCTTTTCAACTGATCATTCTGGGATTTGCAGGTGTGATCCTTTTGGGAAGCATTCTGCTGATGCTTCCGGTTTCCTCTTTGGAGAAAATGCCGACGCCATTTCATGAGGCACTTTTTACAGCCACTTCGGCAGTATGCGTTACAGGACTTGTAGTAAAGGACAGCGGAAGTTACTGGTCTGTGTTCGGACAGACGGTTATTCTTGTGCTTATACAAATAGGTGGACTTGGAGTAGTAACCGTAGCGGCAGCGGTTTCGCTTCTTTCAGGGAAAAAAATATCTCTCATGCAAAGAAGTACAATGCAGGATGCAATTTCAGCACCTAAAGTTGGAGGAATCGTCAGACTGACAAGGTTCATTTTAAAGGGGACTCTTTTGATTGAAGCAGCAGGGGCTATGTTACTGCTGCCGGTTTTTTTGATGGATTATGGCTTAAAGGGAATCTGGATGGCAGCCTTTCATTCTGTTTCTGCTTTTTGTAATGCAGGATTTGACATTCTGGGAACAGCAGATAATGCCTTTCCGTCTTTGACAGGGTATTCTGGAAATGCCCTTATAAATGTAGTAATCATGCTGCTGATCATCACAGGGGGAATCGGTTTTCTCACCTGGGATGATATTTATAGGAATAAAATGAATTTTAAACGTTACCGCATGCAAAGCAAGATTATTCTCATGACTACTGTATGTCTGATTGTTTTTCCGGCAGTTTTTTTCTTTGCCTGTGATCTGAAAAACCTGCCTGTGGGAGAACGTCTGTTAGCTGCCATGTTTCAATCGGTAACTACAAGAACTGCCGGCTTTAATACCATAGACATTTCAGCGATGAGTGAGGCATCAAAAGCGGTTATGATACTATTAATGCTGATTGGTGGTTCGCCGGGTTCTACAGCAGGAGGAATGAAAACAACCACTTTCACGGTACTGATACTGAATGCAATTGCAACGTTTCGCAGTCAGGAAAATGCAGGGGCTTTTGGACGAAGACTGGAATATCATGTGATAAAAAATGCAGCCACAATAGCTATGCTCTATTTTACCTTATTCTTTTGCGGAGGTGTTGCAATCAGCGTATACGAAGATCTTCCACTTTTGGATTGTCTGTATGAAGCAGCTTCAGCTGTGGGTACGGTAGGTCTGACCTTGGGAGTCACACCGGGACTTCATGTTTTTTCACAAGTTGTGCTGATCATACTGATGTATCTGGGACGTGTAGGCGGCCTGACCCTGATTTATGCAGTATTCTCAGGAAGAAACAAGGGAAATGCAAAGCTTCCTCTGGAGAAAATTACAGTTGGATGAGAAGGAGAAAAGTAATATTATGAAGAATGTATTAATTATTGGACTTGGAAGATTTGGAAAACATATTGCCATGCAGCTGAATCAGCTTGGACATGAAATTATGGCAGTCGACTGGAAGGAAGAAAGGGTGGACAAAGTGCTTCCGTTTGTGACTAACGCCCAGATTGGGGACAGTACTAATGAGGAATTTTTACAATCTCTTGGGATTGGAAACTACGATATCTGTTTCGTGACTATTGGAGGAAGCTTTCAGAATTCTCTTGAGACAACTTCCCTTCTGAAAGAACTGGGAGCAAAACTGGTGATATCCAGAGCTGAACGTGATGTTCAGGAAAAATTTCTTTTACGCAATGGTGCAGATAAGGTGGTTTATCCGGAAAAGCAGGTTGCAAAATGGGCATCTATCCGTTATACAGATGATCATATCCTTGATTATATGGAGGTGGATGCTTCCCATGCGATTTTTGAGGTAGAAGTGCCGGAGGAATGGATTGGAAAAACTGTAGGCGGACTGGATATCAGAAAGCGTTACAATATTAATATTCTGGCGGTAAAAAATGAAGGAGAATTTAATATTGCAATTTCTCCGGATACATATTTGGAAGAGAATAGTAAATTGCTGGTGCTGGGAGAATACAGAGCCCTTCAGAAGTGCTTCCGCATATAGCTAAAAAAGACTTTTGACCACAACACAGCCCCATGATATAATTTTCAAAACAGTAAAAAAGGTGGGGGACAGGATGAGTTTAAAAAATGCGAATCATCAGAAACGGTCATTCACATGGTATATGGAAAAACCGTCTGCAAAGGATTATTTTCTGACGGTATTTATATTTGCGGTATGCACTTTAATTGGTCTGTTATTTCAGAAACTGAATTTTACGGATACGAATATTGTAACCATATATATTCTGGGGGTTTTGCTTACTTCGATTGTGACAGATGGCTATCTTTGCAGCGTGGCAGGCTCTTTCTTAAGTGTATTTTTATTTTGTTTTTTTCTGACAGAACCAGGGATGTCTTTCAAAACCTATGCGGTGGGTTATCCGGTGACATTTTTCATAATGCTTATTTCATCCGTACTTACGGGAGCGCTTGCAGCAAAGCTGAAAACACATGCAAAGCTGTCTGCACAGCTTGCCTTTCGTACACAGATTCTGTTTGATACAGACCGTCTGCTGCAAAAGGCAAAAGGAGAAACAGAGATTCTTGATGTTACCTGTACACAGCTTCTCCGTCTGTTAAACCGCAATATTACAGCATATGTAGTAGAAAACGGAGTTTTATCAGAGGGAAAGCTTTTTTTCGGGGAAAAAGGGGACACAGAAGATTTTCTGATACCGGAAGAGCAGCAGATAGCCAGATGGGTCTGTGAAAACAGGCAGCATGCCGGTGCGTCCACACACCATTTTCCTCAGGCTAAATGTTTATATCTGGCAATCCGGAGTGGGGATAATGTTTATGGTGTGATCGGGATACCATTGCAAAAAGAAACACTGGACTCTTTTGAATACAGCATCCTGTTGTCTGTAATAAATGAATGTGCGCTTGCAATGGAAAATGCGAAAAATGCATTGGAAAAAGAAAAAAATGCAGTTATGGCCAAAAATGAACAGCTGCGAGCAGATCTTCTTCGGGCGATTTCGCATGATCTTCGTACGCCGCTTTGCTCCATTTCCGGAAATGCAGATATGCTGCTTGGTAATAGTGACCGTCTGGACGAAGCTACAAAACATCAGATTTATAGCGATATCTATGATGATTCTGAATGGCTGATCGGAGTTGTGGAGAATCTGCTTTCCATTACCAGACTGAATGACGGAAGACTGAAATTTAAATTTACAGACCAGCTTCTGGATGAGGTGATTGCAGAATCCCTGCGGCATATCAGTCGGAAACATGATGATTATAAAATTGTGACAGACTGCGAAGAACTTGTTCTTGCACGTATGGATGTACGTCTTATTATGCAGGTTCTGGTAAATTTAATTGATAATGCAATAAAATATACACCGCCGGGTTCTGTGATCTGTATTCGGGGAACTAAAACAGATGGGAAAGCGCAGATAAGTGTGGAAGATAATGGCCCGGGAATTCCGGAAGAAATGAAGTCGCATATTTTTGAGATGTTTTATACAGGGAAAACAACAGTTGCGGATAGTCAACGAAGTCTGGGACTTGGACTGGCTCTTTGCCACTCTATTATAGAAGCACATGAAGGAACCCTGGTTCTGACAGATCATAATCCTCATGGATGCAATTTTACTTTTACTTTACCCTTAAGCGAGGTGACATTAAATGAATAAAACATTAATTCTGGTGGTTGAGGATGACAGACCCATACGCAATCTGATTATTACTACATTAAAAACACATGACTATAAATATCTGGCTGCAGAAAACGGATCTTCAGCTATTCTGGAAGCTTCGTCCCACAATCCGAATATTGTTCTTCTGGATCTGGGGCTTCCTGATATGGAAGGGGTAGAAGTGATTAAAAAAATCCGTACCTGGTCGAACATGCCGATTATCGTGATCAGCGCCAGAAGTGAGGACACAGATAAAATAGAGGCACTGGATGCAGGAGCAGATGATTATATTACGAAACCGTTCTCTGTTGAGGAATTACTTGCGCGTATCCGTGTCACCCAGAGGAGACTTGCGGTTATGCAGACCGGGGAACAGATAGAAAGCTCTGTTTTTGAGAATGGTGGATTAAAGATAGACTATACAGCAGGCTGCACATATCTGAAGGGAGAAGAATTGCATCTGACACCTATAGAATATAAGCTGCTCTGTCTTTTGTCCCGCAATGTGGGAAAGGTATTGACACATACCTATATTACCCAGCAGATTTGGGGACGATGTTCGGATAATGATGTTGCTTCTCTCAGAGTTTTTATGGCAACATTGCGGAAAAAACTGGAGCCTGAGAAAAATGGAGTACAATACATCCAGACACATATTGGCATTGGGTATCGCATGCTTAGGATAGAAAAGTAAAAAGTTGGATACGGAGTATGTCACAGAGGATATCGCCCAATCATCTGATTGTTTGCTTTTTTCTGTTATACAAAAATCCAAGACTGCGTGTGGCAATTGACAACGCATTATCACAAACTCCCGAGCAATTCCGCAATACGGTTTTTGGTATATGAAAAAATATATTGAGCATATTGCAAATAAAAACTGCATATGATATAATGCCAATAGGCAAAGAACGAAATAAATATCTAATACAGGCGAAAGCCCCCGGTACTGCAATACCGAGGGCCTTCTTTGTGTGCTTTTACGGTACACGAACCGAGGCTAGTTGCTGTTATTTATTCCTGTCTAACCATTTGCAGATATAGTGGCAGGCTATACCAGCCATGACAGAAATTAAGAACGAAATAAATATATCTAACACAAGCATCCCTCTTTTCTGTTGCCAGATTGAGGGCAGCAACATATTAAATATATCATAGAACGTTGTGTACAAAAAGCAGAAATTAGAATATGTCAATATGCCGCAGAAAGAGGGTATTTTTTGAGGAATAGAAAATGTTCTCTTTTTTTATACGCTGAACAATCACAAAATTGAGATTCTTTTCTTTTTTTCATACCTGGGAAAAGTCGGTGGTAGAATATTGAATGACCGCGCGTCGCATTCTCGTTACTTCAGTACTTAAATGAAAAACTAAATTCCAGCTGTGGATTATCTCAGTAAATATGCGGG
>ERZ791899.743-NODE-743-length-35843-cov-30.617917_pt1 | contig 35843 bp, 18 predicted proteins | sample MGYA00510151_ERZ791899 | MGnify/ENA primary metagenome ERZ791899 (study PRJEB30046, sample SAMN00792118) | human gut metagenome | study: EMG produced TPA metagenomics assembly of the A metagenome-wide association study of gut microbiota in type 2...
ATAAATCAAAAAAGACTATCTTTGTCCTTCTTTTCCTAAATATTTTGCGAAAATAAGGTTATCAGTCCTGTTTGACTATAAAATCAGGATGCACGGAAGTAACCCTTACCGTGCATCCTCTAAACTTTACCTATTGAAACTTTCTACCTTAAAAATCTTCTTATTCCTGTGTCAAATCCACTGCATAGTTCGCACGTTTACCTGATGGGAACATACCACTCAGGAACAATACCTGATCCGGTGACTGGGTAGCAGCTTTCAGCACATCTTCCAAATCATTTACTGATTTGACAGGTTGTCCGTTTGCCTTCAGGATGATGAAGCCTTTACGGATACCGGCAGCCTTCATCTTACCGTCTGTCACACCTGTGACTTCCACACCATATCCCAAATTCAATTGTCTCTTCAATTCCTGAGGAACTTCACGGAATGCTGCGCCCAAGATATCCATGCCCGCACTCTTCACCACTTTCGTTGTTCCCTGTGCATTCTTCAAGGTCATCTCGATATCCTTTTCTTTCTTGTCACGCAACACCTTGACGGTTACTTTGTCACCCGGACGGTGTTTAGCCAACCCCTCCTGCAATTCTGCAAAGTTCTTCACACGTTTTCCGTCAATACCGATAATGACATCATCTACTTCCAAGTTGCCGGCCGCAGAACCTCCCTCAATTATCTCAGCAATCAACACACCGTCGGTGGCGCCCAGTTCCTTCACCTTCTTCTTGATTTCTTCCGGCATCATCTGCTGGTCATCATTAATCGGAGTACCCTTGATGCCCAATACCGCACGCTGAACGGTTCCATATTCTTTCAAGTCGGCTATAACTTTCGTCATGATACTGGTTGGAATAGCAAACCCATAACCCGAATAAGCTCCTGTAGGTGAATAAAGTACGGAATTGATACCTACCAGTTCACCCCTTGCATTCACCAATGCACCACCACTGTTGCCTTGGTTGATCGCAGCATCTGTCTGGATGAAAGATTCCACACCATTATTATATACCCCTAAAGAACGGGCTTTGGCACTCACAATACCGGCTGTTACCGTAGAAGTCATATTAAAGGGATTACCCACAGCCAATACCCACTCACCTACTTTCAAAGCCTCCGAATTGCCCACGGGAATCGTAGGAAGCTCATCCGCTTCAATTTTAACCAACGCTAAATCCGTGCTGGGGTCTGTGCCGATTACACGTCCCTTGTATTCACGTCCGTCATTCAGTTTGACACTGATCACATCAGCATTATCGATTACATGGTTATTCGTTACAATATATCCATCTTTCGAGATGATCACTCCGGAACCGAATCCCACTCTTTCAGGAGTCTGCACCTGACGCTGCTGACCGCCGCCTCTGCCATTTCCAAAAATATCACCAAAGAAATCATAGAACGGATCACGAACGGTAACCGTCTGAGTCTTTGATTCTTGAGTTGACTTTATATGAACTACTGCATGCACTGAATTTTCCGCTGCCTGAGTCAAATCCACCGGTTGCATTTGAGTGGCGTCCAACGCGGCGAGTCTTGTATTCGGATTTTGTTGGAACACATCATTAAAAGCCACGCTTTTGTTTGGCTCGGGTTTCAACATAGAATAAGCCGTTACTCCTGCTACACCTGCGCTGACTGCTACAATTGCTGCTGCGCCTAGTACCATTTTAGTTGCTTGTTTCATAACTTAATATCTATTAATTTGTTAATTTCAAGTTTGGTTTAACATTTATGACGCTAATGTAATGACAAATATTGTACGGTTGTACCGTTTGTCAGAGTTTTTTTTCCTCTTTTAACACAGACAGATAAGCACTTAACAGGGGTTAACCGCAGAATCTGCCAAATTTGCATTCATTATCAATAGCTGACAGACAGCAAGATGACACAGGATGCAACTTGCCTCATAGATAGTTATGTCTTGCAGGAAATACTTGCCTCTCGCCGGAATGCATCCATATACACCCCCTATAAAAGGGCATGTCCGTGACCGGTCTTTCCAACTTTACTTTTTCAACTGGTTCAATACCCTTCCCGCACTATCCGAAAGAACGACAACAGCTCCTGCCAGAATAGCAATATCCTTAATGACCAGACGACCGGCGCCCGTCAGCAGAGGGAATCCCTGTTCGCCACTTCCCAAATCGGGGACCCACACCTCGGGCGTTGTTACAAGGAAAGACAAAGTGCCCAATGTCATGACAATAGCCAGTCCGGCCCCCACCAAACCGGTTTTCGGAGAGAAGATGCCTAAAAACGTCAAGATACCGATCCCCATAATCAAAATACCCAATCCATGAGAGAACCCATAAGTATTGTTCTCTTCATGCCACAGGTGCTTCGTTTCATCGAGTTCGCCTTCTTTCAGCTTATATTCTTTATATTCAGGAGCGTCCTTGGTATAAAAGAAACTCATAAAGGGACTGTTCGCCACAAAAGGCACAATTCCTTCGGCTTCATAGTTCCAGAATTTCAGACCACCAATCCATACAAAAATTACAAGGATTGCCACACGGATAAGATTGATACCCAGTTTTTGGGCAGATGCTGCTATTGTTAAAAACGCAACAAACAGAGATTTTAATTTTGCCATCATTGCTTTCATTATTAAAAGATTTAACTTCCTGGTGCAAAGGTCGGTGGTTTTCCCCCTCCGGTAAATGGCAATTTCCCCATATAGTCCATATCCCCTGTTTTTACTTTCTATTTTATTGCTACAATTAACTCATTTAGAAATTTTGTCAATTTTATAGCCTTACGCTTAAAAACATCATCCCTTTTCTTGTATATGTCTGCAAACTTAAAGTTCATACCTTTTTTCAAACACCCGTGTAAGTTCGGAGAAATTTACAGGATTGCCAACCTTATTTCTTACAGCGTGAGAGTAGAACAAACCGCATATCAATTCCATTATATCAATCATATCAACATCATTGGCTAAATAAACATCAAGTTCAAAACTGCCCTCCGAATTTATTGTGAATGAATCGGGATTTTCCAATCTAAATCGCACACCCTAAAAGTAGAATCCAATATGCTCAATACTTTAGCCAATAACAGCCTAATTTCAAGCAAAGGTTATCATTCTCGACCTTCAGTCGCATATTTAATTCTTTTATCTCTGCTGCTGTGTAATTGATAGCAAAGCACAATAGTATGATATTCTACTCTTCTTGACAAAACAAGAGAAGTTGCCGTACAAAATCATCATAAGCTACTGATAATTCTATACGGTCAATCTCTTTACCATTGACAGAACAAGAGAGTAAGTCGAATAACTTTGTTTCTAAGAATCGTTTCACGGGCATTCATAGTTAGTATCTTCCCAATCTCCAAATAGATGGGATGAATAATGTTGCTATTCCAATAATCCCGATTCCAATTCCGCCAAAGACGAATACTGTTGCAACTCCAAACTCGCTGGCTAAATACCCTGAAGCGAGAATGCCAATTACAGAAGGAAAGGTGCTCAGACTAAAAAACACAGAGAAAACCCGTCCTAAAACCTCTGCTGCTATATTCCGTTGTATTACAGCTATAAACAATGTGTTATATATAGCATAGGATATTCCGCCTATGATAGTTAAACATGCAAACCAAGTAAAGCCATGAACGGGTAACATCCCCGACATAACCATATATATACCAAGAATAATGTATGCGATATTTATAATAATAACATCATTGATTTTGATTTGATTACTGGCAAGGATAAGACCACCAATTAAAGCACCTATGCCCCATATCATCTCTATTAATCCCATCTGAAAGGTATTACCACCGAAGTGGTCTATTGTTATGAACGGGAATAAGACGGCAATAGGCATTATCACAAACGTTACTAAGGTAAATCCGATAAATAAGGTTGGTAATCCAATAGTAGAACGGATGGCAACGAAACACTCTCGCATATCTTGCCATAGTTTATTTTTTGTATTTTTACGACTGGGAGAAGGGATAGAAATAAATGCCAAAGAGAGACAAGCCACTATTGCCCCTGCCACATCCAAGAGTAACACATACTCAATTTGCACAAAAGCAATAAGTGCTGCCCCTATCATTGGTGCTATAACTCCACACGTGGATTGTATCGACTGATTAATGCCTGATACTCTGACTAAGTTAGATTCAGGGACAATTAGGGGAATAGATGCTTGCAGTGCAGGAGCATGAAATGCACTACCGATTGACCTACAAGCAAACAATATGTATAAATACCCCCAATCTCGATTACCAGAAAGAAGCAATCCACATAACAAGAGGGTACAAGACGCAATGAACAAATCTGAAAGAATCATTATTCTTTTTCTATTCCATCTGTCTATATATACACCTGCAAATAGCCCCAAAATAATTTGAGGTAGAGTTCCTGCCAATACGGCATAAGCCAAAACTTCAGGCGATTTTGTTTCAATACTTATCCAAAAGATAGCAGAATAGCCAACTATTGAACTGGTTAATAATGATATGAATTGTCCAAGCCAGATAATGGCTAAAGTTTTTTTCCAATTACTCATGATACTAATATTTTTATGTTTGCAAATAGATACCCCACACATCGGGGCAGAAACAGAGCTATCCGTTACAAACACAAAGTCTTAGGCTCATAAATATGGGCAAAAGAATAAATATTGCTGATACATTTAAATAGTACGCAAAACAGAATAACAAGACAGGTTGCCTTGTATCATCAATGTCTGTATGGATAGAAATTAGCGTACTTTCATCGGAATGAGTTTAAATTCGAGTGCAAAATTAATAGCTCTTTGTCAATATTCCAAGAGATTTATTATTTTTCTCTGAAAATGAATAATATAGAATGAGTTTTTGCTACTTCTAAAAAATATAGAAACTTTGCGATAGAGTTATTTGAAGCGATGGAAAAACACAGCAGAGCAAAGTAGTTCGCTTGTTTCTTATCCGTTCCCTGTTTTAATTTTATGTTTTGTAAAATACTAAAAATCAATACAATATTTCATAACATTATTGTAACAGCGAAACGTTTCAGAATAATACGCAACATTTCTTCCTGCAAGTTGTCTTGTATTCCACACTTCCCCCTGAAAATATCGACAATACTGTCAAGACGGGCCGACTGGGAAGGCGAAAGCTTCAAATGCATGACATGGGAAGGACCGTTAAACAGGAATCCGTTACAAGACACCTCGCTGTCATGCCCGTAAATACAATAAAAGTTACTATTGAATAAAAAAGTGAGGTATTCACCGTCCACTCCCCTTATCAGCATTCGCTCCCCACTGCCATATCGGCCGGCAGGAATTCCCATCCAATCATCTCCCATCTGCCTATACGAAAACTTTCCATCCCGTCCTGTCTCTTTTAATATTTGTTAAACATTTCCATTTCTTCGTCCACTCATTAATTTAATAGTACATTTGTTGCATCACAAGCATCATAGCTATATAACAAAAGAAGAGTAGGACATCAATAATGGACAGAAATCTTAAAAGAACGTGTGTAGCCCATATACAACGGTTACTGATATGTACCTGTATATTCACCCTCTTTGCAACCATCGGCAAAGCCTCCCATGTACAGGAAAACACCGAGGCGGAGAACTATATTCTGATTCTGAACAGCTACAACGAATCCTCTCCCTGGAGCAACAGCATCGCCACCCCCATTGTTCATAAAATAGCCAGAATAGAGAACATGGACGCTTACATAGAACATCTGAATCTTTTTATGGTAGGCGACTCCACTAAAATCGAGAGATTCTCAGAAATTCTTTCTTCGAAATACGGCTCCACCCCTCCCCGCCTGCTGGTATTCATTGGGAGCATGAGCCTGATTTTCAGAGAAGAGATTCAATCTTTATGGGGTAAAGTACCTGCCATTGTATGCGGAGCCGACCCCTATGTGTACCATGAGGAATTCTACAGGCAGAGAGATACAGTCACCCCCGAAGAAAAGACACACATGAGCGAATTGGCAGAAGAGTTCAATTTCACCTACATGCACACCCCCATCTATCTGGAAGAAAACGTGCAACTGATGTGCAGGATGATTCCCGGTATGAAGAAACTGATTTTCCTGGGAGACGGCATCTACCCCAATCCGGAATATGACAAGCAACTGCGAGAGCTGATTAAAGACAAATACCCGCAAATGGATTACGAATACATCTCCTCGCGTACCAACAGTCTGCATCAGCTATATAACGCCGTGCGTAAAACAGACAAGACCACAGGCATTCTGGTATCCACCTGGTTCACCGAATCGTTCACTTCAAGCAATTTTCTGATTAATGCCTACAGAAGTATCGCCAGCATCTCCGCCCCTTTGTTCACCATCCGCTATGCAGGTATGGATGACGGCGGCATGGTAGGAGGATACATGTATAATGACCAAATCTTTACCAGGCAATTACTGAAAACGATAGACGAGATACTACATGGGAAGAAAGCCAGCGACATACCTTTTTATGAACCCAACGAAGCACACCCCGCATTCAACTACACAAGACTGGTAAATAAAGGACTCGATCCCGACCTATGCCCTGGTGACACCGTTTTCTATGACAAACCGGCCAACTTTCTGAACAAATATAAATGGATCATCCTAAGTGTACTCATTGCTTTTATACTGATGGCCGTGGCACAGCAAAAACGCATCCAAATGCTGAAAGCGCTGAGACGCGCCCAGCAAAATGAAATAGACACGAACACACAATATACCAATCTGATAGACAATATGCCTATCCTTTACATGAAAGAACAGGTAATATGGGACAAAGAAGGGAATATCGCAGACAGCATTTATATGGATGTCAACCGCTATTTCGAACGATGTTTCTTGCCCAAATCCGAGGTAATAGGGAAAAGAGCCTCTGAAATTTTCCCGGAGTCCTTGCCGGAATTCACCCATTTCATGGAACTCACCTTAAAAGAAAAGAAATCGATCACCTTCCCATATTATTTTAAGACCGTCAACATCTTCTATGATGTTGTCCTGAATTGCTCTACCGAACCGGACACAGTGGATGTGTTCTGCATGGACAGCACCGAACTGCACAATGCGCAGCAAATGCTGAGCGCCACGAACCATAAACTTTCCATGGCACTGGAAGTAGCCAACATCGTACCTTGGAAATGGAATTTGAAAGACCATACCATTTTATGCGACCTCAACCGCCCCATTGTCATGGCGGCCATGCCGGGAAGCATCAGCGAAGATCAGTTGAGCGTTTCGGACGAGCAATACTTCGCTAAAATCATTAAAGAAGACCGCCCGCGCGTGATACAGGCCTACCGTGACCTGGCAGACGGGAAAATAGAGAAAGTAAAAGAGGAATACCGCGTGCTGGCCAATGACGGAACACAATGGAAAATAGACTGGATAGAAGCGCAGGCAGCTGTGGAAAGCAAAGACGAAAACGGAATGCCGCTCACTTTGGTAGGATCTTCCCTAGTCATAACTGAACGGAAGAAAATGGAAGACGAACTGCTTTCAGCCAAGGACCGCGCGGAAGAATCCAACCGGCTGAAGTCCGCTTTTCTTGCCAATATGAGCCACGAAATACGCACTCCGCTAAATGCTATCATCGGTTTCTCAAACATCCTTGCTGCTGCAGAAGAGGAACAGGAAAAGCAGGAATATATCAATATCATTGAAAGTAACAACACGTTGCTGCTGCAATTAATCAGCGACATACTGGACTTATCGAAAATAGAGGCCGGTACATTAGAGTTCAGCTATTGCAACATAGAACTGAATGACATTATTTCCGAGATAGAAAGTGTCACCCGTTATCGGACAGAGAGCAACGGCATTCAACTGATTGTACAGAAAGGACTTCCCTCCTGCCTCATAAGAACGGAAAAGAACCGTCTGATGCAGGTACTGAACAATTTACTGAACAACGCCAGCAAATTTACCTCACAAGGAAGCATCACCTTCGGCTACAAACTATGCGACAAAGAACTTTATTTCTATGTTAAAGATACCGGTTGCGGCATTCCAGCCGACAAAGTGAACTCCATATTCGGACGTTTCGTCAAACTGAACTCTTTTGTACAGGGTACAGGACTGGGGCTATCCATTTGCCAGACAATTGTAGAGCACATGGGAGGACGCATCGGTGTTGAGTCCGAGGAAGGAAAAGGATCCACTTTCTGGTTCACCATTCCCTACCAGCCTGCCGCTGCAAAGAACAAGAGAGAGGAAGAGCATCAACTCATTTCCGTGCAAAAAGACAAGCTGACCATTCTGATCGCCGAAGACAATGAGAGCAATTACCGGCTGTTCCAATCTATCTTGAAACGAGAATATAACCTGGTACATGCCTGGGATGGAAAAGAGGCGGTCAATTTGTATAAGCTCCATACCCCTCAGATAATTCTGATGGATATCAATATGCCGGTGATGGATGGCTATGAGGCCACCCGGGAAATACGAAAACTATCCTTGGATGTGCCTATCATTGCTGTTACCGCTTTCGCCTATGCCAGTGATGAACAACGGGCCATGGAAAACGGCTTCGACGGCTATATGGCCAAGCCCATCAGCGCCCCGCAACTGAGACAACAGATTGCTGCCATATTACAGAAACGCATTATCTTGTTATAATCTCCGTTTTTTCCATTATACTCAGCCGAAATCCAACGTAGAGACCGATCTGACTCCGCAACTATAAACAAGAAAACGACCGAAAGCGCCACAAGGATGGGAAACTAAAGCTGATTATAACGTAAATGCAAAGTTAATTCATCACTTCAGCTCCATTAAGTCTTTTTTTCAGTACCATTAAAGCATTTCTTACGGTCACCTTTTACAGACTGCGACAGCAGTCCGTATGTTTCACTGCGGCAGACCGTACAGTCCACTGTAACAGACTGTACGGTCCACTGCCGAAGACTATAGTAACAGGCCGCACAAAAAGACTTAACAGTCCGCATGACAAGGCCTGATATACCCGACAAAAAGTATTAATCCCCCATATCTAAAAAAAGTTCCCCCTTGCTCACCTTCACAGGCTATGCAAGAGGGAGATTCTATACTAACTCTTAACCTAATAAATAAACGACAAAATCATTCTTTATATCTCAAGGCTCCGGCAGGCAGTTTCTCACCTTTCTCACCAAAGCTCTTCAATGCGTCTTCCGGTTCAATGGTTACTTTACTTTCATCCAGCATGTTCCGGTCAAGGCCGAACACGTCTATAAAGAAATCATAAACCGCATTGCGCTTGTTCGGACCGAAATCATGGCGTTCTTGCGGCAAATGTACATTGCTCACCTTGTCCGTCGCACCGTAAAAACCGTAGATGCGTTGCAAGTAAGGATATTCCAAACGGGGAACCGTGGCTGTCCAGTCTCCTCCGTCGGAAACCACCAGCATGGGACGCGGGGCAAACAGGGCAGCCAGCTCCGCATTGCAAGTTCCTCCACCTGCCAACTGGATGGGCTTGCCACTTTCACACGGGCAACCGCCATCAAAATGAGAAGCCAGACTGACCACAGGGGCGGCAGCTGTAAAACGGTCGTCCAGGACGGTAAGCAACACCGTCTGCGTTCCTCCGCCGGAACCACCGTTCACGCCGATGCGTGCAGGGTCTATATCTTTACGGTTTGCCAGCATATCATCCAGTATCAGCAATCCGTTCATGGCCTGAATGGTGTGCGCGTCATCGGTATGGTGCGCTTCCGCACCTACCTGCAAGGCGGATTCACCCCAACCATACAGGTCATAATCCACACAGACAGCCCCCATACGTGCCAGAGTCGCCATGCGCTGCTGCTGGTCTTTGCGGTAGCGTCCCTGTCCAAAATGACCATTGGGGCAGATAATCAGTGCATGTTTGCCTTTGGTGCGGGGGGCATAGACTGAACCGCAGACATAAAGCCCCGGCAAGGTTTCCAATGCAAAGTTCTGCACGGTATAGCCATCAAATTTGCGTATTTTGGAAAGAACAGGCTTTGCATCCTTCACTGTTTTCCCCAGCATATCATCCAGTCCCAGACGTTGGCGCACCTCTTTGCGGAGAATCTCCCTGCGCTGTTCCCATTGACTTTTATCACTATATAAACCACTAAGGTATGCCAGCATTTTTTCTCCGTCGGCATCCGTGCGGCGGGCGTATTCGTAAGGTTTCAACTTATATACCTTGTCACTTTGCTTTACGAATTTATAATCGAAGGGGGAAAGCACATTGGTCAGCGTTTCCTCCAACGAATAGGGCCGGATACGGAAATCGGCATACGGAAGCACACGCCCCACCGTATCCACGTCATATTTCAAGCGGACCTGGAAACGGGCGGCAACGTCATTCAACACATCGGATAACGGACGTGCGAACCGGGTTTCATAAGTTTGTGCAGATGCAGCGGAAAAAGAGAGTGCCGCCATGCACCATAATAGTTGTTTCTTCATCGGGAAGTCTATTTTATTTCTTTACCATCCACATACACATCATCCAGCACCAAGTCCTTGCAGTCTTCAAAGACACAGCGTTGCTTGGCATTCTGAATATACACATCACGCATCACAATACCGGTAATAGGCGCTTCGGGCAGGCCCACCACCATAATGGGGGTATTCACATCACGGACCGTCACACCCGACACATAGATATTGCGAAATTCCGGAGTACGGTCACTCTTCGGTTCGGCAGGCATCTTACTATATTTCAGATTGAGGACGATAGCCTCTTTCTTGATGTTACGCATCACAATATTGCTTACCCGGATATCTTCTACAATGCCTCCGCGGCCACGGGTGGATTTCAGACGAATCCCCCGGTCGGTTCCATCAAAGATACAATTGCTGATGGTTACTTTCTTCACCCCTCCGCTCATCTCGCTGCCGATAACCACACCACCGTGTCCGCTCAACATGGTACAATTGGTAATGGTGATATTCTCGCAAGGGACACCCAGTTTACGCGCTTGCAGGTCACGTCCGGATTTGATGGTGATGCAGTCGTCGCCTACCGAAATGTGGCAGTCGCTGATGTGTACGTTCTTACAGGATTCAGGGTTAATGCCGTCCGTATTGGGGGAAGGCACATTGTGGATGGTAATGCCCTTAATGGTCACATTATCGCAAAACTCAGGATTTACGGTCCAGAAGGGAGAGTTGATAATCTTCACGCCCTCTACCCGTACATTCTTGCAACGGATGGGATGTATGAAAGGGGGACGGAAGAAGCGACGGTCCAATGTGCCGTGCCAGTCTTCGTTGGTTTCGGCGTAAAGGGCTTTCAGGTCGTTTTCCTTCTCGAACATGGGCTGGTACTTGTTGATGTTTCTCTTGCCGTTGTCCCGGAGGTCTACAAGGACGCGGAAAAATTCCGTCCACCATGCTTTGCCCTGTCCGTCCAGTGTCCCTTCACCCTTGATGGTGATGTTCTCTGCATCCACGGCATAAATCAGCGGTTGGAAACTTTTCATCATGATTCCCTCATGACGCACTTCCACATAAGGGAGGAAATCGTCAAAGTTCTCCGAGAATTTCAAGGTGGCTCCTGCTTCCAATTCTAATGTAATATTACTTTTCATGTGGATGGAACCGGTGAGATAAGTTCCTGCGGGGAAAAAGAGTGTTCCGCCACCATTGGCATTCAAGCGGTCGATGGTGGAATTAATCAATGCTGTGTTCAGCTTCCTGCCTTGCACATCGGCACCTGCCTGCTGCATATCCACACGCTCCGCATGCAGAAAAGACAGACAGCAAACACATAGTAACAGACTTAAAAAGGTACGTTTATTCATATTGTTCATTATTTGATTTTAGTTTTACCAAATACCCTCAGGGGGCTTTTCCTATGAAAACCGCGTTTATTTCTTAAAAGAATAAGTTCCGCTTTCCACTATCTTCGGCTCTTTTTCATCGGGAAGGAATACGCGTGCCGTACACCCTACAGGTATCGTTACTTTCAATGTAAAGACTCCATTCTCGCGGGTCCAGTCTACCGCAACTTTTCCGTACAAGGTTTGGGTAGAGGCACGGACGTATGTCAAATCGCCTACCGGACGGGGACGTATTTCTATTTCCTTCATTCCCGGTTTTCCCTCAACGGTGCGGATACCCGCCAGCGAGTTGAAGAACCATTCATCAATCTGCCCCATCATAAAATGATTCCACGAAGAACCTTGCCGCGGGTCCCATTGCTCGGTCAGCGTGGTAGCTCCGAATTTCAGCTGGAAACCATAGCCGGGTGCTTCTTCATGGTTGTGCATGGTGTACATCAGTTCATTCAACCCGTTACGCGCCAAAGTCTGGAACAGATAACGGTTACCCACATCACCGGTGGTCAGCCGGTTGCCGTGGCGTTTTATATCCGCTACCAGATTATCAAGCACCGCCTGTCTGTCATCGGCGGGAACCATTCCCAGGAACAAAGGCAAGGCATTGCTGCACTGGCTTCCCGTACCATACTGACGAGTGTCCTTGTGATAAAACTCCCGATGGAATGCTTTATTAATTTCTTCACCCAAATGAGTGTAATATGCTACATCATACCTATTATCCAGCATACGTGCCGCCTCCACCAGATAGCGAACAACCATATAATAATGGGCGGTAGCTACCAAAGGAACAGGCGTATTACGCGAGAAACCGGCCCGGAAATCTCCATAATCATACCAGTCGCCCAATCCGAAAGAAACAATTCCATTGTCGGCACGGGTAGTTAGGTAATCAATGTAACGACGCATTCCGTTATAATATTTTCTAATCAATGAATCATCCCCATACGTATCATAATACATGAAGGGTAATACCACAAAGGTACATCCCCATTCGGGAGATTCGGCAAAATCACTCAAATCGGACTCGAATACCACATATTCCGGAGCTGTGGTAGGAACCGCGCCGTTGGCATGCTGTGCATCGGCTATGTTCTGAAGAGTCTGAGGAACAAAGCCCGTCAAATCATAATTGTACAGTAAACCGGGACCGCATAAATGATCCTGTTCCAGCCAGCCCAGTTTCTCCCGGTGCGGACAATCGGTAAACACGGACTGCATATTGCTTCGCACCGCTTTCTCTATCAGCCGATGGGCCTCATTGAATATACGATTGGAACATTGGAATGTGGATACCTTAGGAGCCGAATTATAAACAAAGCACGACTGTATCTTCTGGATCACCGGAAGACGGTGGGGATTCTTCTGCCCTTTCAGCACAGCGCCTTCCACCTGAATATACCGGAAACCATAGTAAGAAAAACGAGGATGCCAAGTTTCCATTCCTTCCCCTTTCAGGGTATATTCATAATAATGTTGTCTGCCGGTCTGACGCTGATTGCAAGCTCCTTCGTCCGTCAGGGATTCGGATACAAGCAGAGTTATTTTCTGCCCTTTCTTTCCACGGACGGTAATTTCGGGGAACCCGGCCAGGTTCTGTCCCATATCCAGCACAAAGGCAGACGGGTCCACCGTCCGTTTGGTTGACTTGCAGGCGGCTGTTATCTGTTCAGCGGTGAGCTTGGTCACTTTCCGGATATCATAACGCTCCATGATCTTTACCGGTTGCGCTATCTGCGGACGAAGCACCCCTTTGGGGGCTTCCTGAATCACGACAGGATGCCAATCCTGCTCTTTAAAACCGAACATGTTCCAGCCTTTCTGCTCACGGCGGGCGTCATAATCTTCTCCGCCATAGATGCAATTGAACAGTACGGGACTGAAATCGTACTTCCAGTCCTTTCCGGAAACAATCGTTTCACTGGTTCCGTCTTCATAATTCACCACCATTCGGAAACGAAGCGTGGGGGCGCCGAAACTGATTTGCAATTTACGATAGCGGCCGCCTTGCACATTGTAAAATCCATTTCCCAGCAGGACTCCGATGGCGTTACCTCCTTTCTTCACTTGCGAGGTGACATCATAAGTATTATAATAGACACTTTTGTCATAGTCGCTCCAAAGAGGGGCAAATTCGCTGTCTCCCACTTTTTCTCCATTCAGCGAAAATTCATAAAAGCCCAAGCCACATACATACGCCGTGGCGTCTTTCACTTTCTTTGCCACATGGAACTCGCGGCGCAGATAAATACTTTTCTTTGCCAAAGTATCCACAGCAGCCCAAGCGGCCTTTGCCTCAGGCTTTTTCAGTTCACTGCCATGATATTTCCGACCTTCGGGTATGCGGGCATCCTTACGGGTAATGGCCCCAATCCATTCACTGCCGGCGAAAGCCGCTTCGGAAGTCAGAATACTGAAATCAGAGGAGACACTCCATGCCGAAGGCGTATCAGCCTCATCCCAGACACGGACACGCCAAGTATAATGCCTGTCCTTCTCCAAGACCGCATCCGCACAGGAAACCAACTGGCTTTGAGCGGATTTTACTTTACCGCTGTTCCAGACTACTTTTCCTGCCCATACATCCCGAATCTCTATCTCATAAGCAGTCTGCCGCGTGCCATTTTCCGGCGAACTCATCTGCCATCCCAGACGAGGGGCATCAGAGGTGGTCACTCTTCCGTCGCGCATCTCACACGTCAGGCGGGTAACAGTTATGTCTTTCGCCTGCACGGCGAAAGACATAACTAACAAAGCGGCTATTAAGAATTTTCTGTAATTCATTTTTCTTTCAACAGTCTGTTTATTATCTTAAGACATCCCCTTTATTCAAAATTATAGCACATTCTCACAAAGGACACGGGTCAATGTATCGGAGTGTCCCACTTCCTTTCCATCCACATAGATATGCAGACCTTTTCCACGCTGGTAACGGCTGCCGTCCTTATCCCACAAAATAGTGAGGTTACGGCCATGGTACAACACATTATCCAAACAGAAATAATCCCATTTTCCTTCGGGAATCAACGGATTCACCTCCACTGTGTTATCCATGCGCGGACGAAGTCCTATCAAACCGGTAATCATCAAATCATTAAAAGTAGAATGATTGTAATAACGGCTGCGTTCCTGATCTCCTTTCAACCAATAACCGGTCACCTCATCCAGATACTCGCCTATGTAGGGGCGGCCACGGTGATGCTGCGATTCCACATAGCGTTCCATTTGATGGAAATACACGCTGTCTGTCAATACAGTCTGAGGATAATTATTCATGAAATTGGCCATTGCGGTCAAAGTCTGTGCAGATGCAAACGGCCAGATAGCCCCATCCCATTCACACTTACCTACGCCATGCGTACGGAACTCAGGATGACGGCGCTCGGCAGTGGTAAGTCCGTAAGGTGCGGAAAAACCTTTCTCGTCCATCACTTCCTTCCATGCCACAGTGTATTGGGAAGAAGCATCCGGCAAATTGAAATACCAAGGGATATAGCCGATAGCCTCGCGTACCTCGGCGGACGCATCTCCACGCATCGTTTCAAAGAAATGATGGTCTGTGTTCCACAACTTATCCTGTACCAATGTTTTAATGGAATCGGCTTTCAATCCATATTTCATGGCCATGCCCTCATCTCCTGTCATGATGCCGATAAGAGAGAGTGCTTTGGCGTTGCCATACATATAACTGTTGATAGTGGGACGGGCATATTGCTTACGACGGCCTCCGCTGATGGATTCTTCCATACCATCCTGCACATCTCCCTGCCAGTAAAGTCCATTGGGCAGGCGGTTTGTCTTTTCCCAACGGGCATATTCCGCTTCCAAATCCTTTACCATATCCAACAAAAACTCCTTGTTTCCATCGACCATGTAACGTCCCAGTACCGCATCCGCATTCCACGAGCTGAACTTGGTCATTTTAGCCATCGGGCCTCCTTCGTTACCCCGATACCAAGTATGGATAATCTGATTCAAGTATTCCGGATTACGCAACCAGCGGCTCTCATAAATATGATGACCGATGGCACAAGCTATCAGATTGTATTTATCGGCATACGAACGGTTTACCAGAAATTCGGTCATACCATAGCCCACCGGAGTTTCCTTGATGTGCTTGCGCAGCGTCCACCAACGATAATAATACATTTCCTCAAAGTTCTTTTGAGAGCACTCGAAAAGAGGAATGTTTTCTTCCATCCATTGAGATGCACGGGCATTGGGAATAGCCTGGGCTATATTCTCATCCTCCATGCTGTTGAAATAATCCACATAGGGCTTGAAATCCTTATATTTCAAGAAGGCTGCACCGGCATCCTTATCAGCAGAAGCCGTCTTGAAATGGGCTATACGATAGGTGCACAAAGGTTCTTGCTCACCTGCATTCGGCAGAATACCATACCAGTCCGCCGGAGTATCCACCGTAGGATAAGTCCGTTGCGCTCCGGTGCGGAACATCACTCTCTCGATGGCCGGAACGGGAGCAAAGAACATACGTTGCCCCACTTTCTTTCCATCCACATAGACAATTACCATGCGGTTGGCAACAGAAAGCTCCACTTCTACCTTATACGTCTTGCCCGGTTCATACTTCAACAAATTACCAAACCGCGCACCTCCTTTGGCACGGAAAAGTCCATCGGGAGTCAGTTCCAGACGGGAACAGGCAATGCCGTTTTCATCCAGAAATTCTATCTGCAAAAGTCCTTTATCGTTCTGTTCCGCCATCAGTTCGAAAGATACTTTCAGTTCTTTTGTAGCAGGTATCTTACGCTCCACACGGGCATAATCGAATAAGTCCTTGTCTTGCAGCACCAGCCATTTTCCATCCAGTGATACGGGAGCCCACTGCAAGGAATACAAATTCCAGTCGGTCAGTTCGCTCAAATCTTTGTAGCCGGCAAAATCGTCGTCAGCATGCTCGCTGGCGTGTGCGCGGACAGGCACAGGAATATGAGACACCCACATATCCTCTTTATTCATACTGTAAGTCACCCATAAATCACCATCGGGAGGAGTCCCGTTACCTTCCTGAATACCCCGTACATACTGAGGACCGAATGATTTATAATTACCTCCGTAACGCATCGGTGTAATCTCGCCGTGCACCAGATTCAAGGTCGTATATTCCAGCCCGTCCTTACTGAGCGAGATAGCCAGCGGCCAACGGAACTCGGAAGGATTATACACCGTGGCGTATGTACCGTCACTCAAACGCTGCCCCCAGATCTTCGCATTACTGTTAACAAACCCTTTCGCACGTTCCACCGGTTGCGCCCACGTATTCCCACCATCCTCGCTGATGGAAGTCAGGGCATGTTTCCACAGGCTTACCAAACGGCCGTCGGGCAAGGTATAGTCACAATACGCTTTGTATTCCTTGTGTAAAGGAATCAACGGGTCATTGCGGTCGGCTTCCTCCACCCACTGCATACGGTAGCGGGGATTATCCAGAATCTCCTGACAGGCTTTTACAAACTCCTTGTCTTTACTCCGTTTAAAATAAGGATAAGAGGTATTCTTTTCATTGAACGCATGGTTATAATAAATGAAATAAATGGGGCCGAAGGAACCGTCCTTTTTAATTTCGCGAACCACACGGCCTATTCCGTTCCCGTCATTCGGGTCATCTTTCTTGTCCAGCGCCACGCCATAGTTTCCCATGGCTATCAGTCGGCCGCTCTTTGACACATAAAAGCCTACACGCTGATGCATGATGGCATCCAGATCTTTCGCCTTGTCTGTGCGTCCGGGCTTGGTATAGCCATCGGGAACCCGGTAGATAGGGAAAAGGGTCACCGGGTTTGTCCAGTGATAACCGTCTTTCGAGGTCATCAGGAAAGTTTGTGAGGGAGGAATATGCTCGTCCGAAGGATCGGAAAGATAATGCATATAGAATTGTCCGTTCCAATAAGCCAACATGGACTGATGATTGTATGTCCATCCATTGCCGTTATCGGGTGCAGGATGTTCCCGGTTGGCACGCATCACCTGAATATTGTGTACCCCTACCACGGGTGACAATTGCCCGTCATGACAGGTAGGGTTAGACAGCTCCGTGCCTGTATAGTGTACTCTATCTTGCGCCGATACCGAAAGTGCCAGCGAACAGGCTGCTGCAAAGGTAAAAAGTTGTTTCAGTTCCATTTATTTACTTCTATGTTGTTTTTCCATTTATTAAAATGAGGTTTCTCTTCAGCTTGATTGACCTGCAAACAAGCAAAGCTCTACAAAACTACGAATTTCTTCGTTTCCCGATAAAAGCTCCGGGCTTTAAAAAAAGACGAAAGCACAAAGCAAATGTACTCTATAAAATAATGCTATTTATAAAAAGCGTCTTTTTGTTAATGAATTTGCATAAAAGAAGCTTTTTTACTATCTTAGCAGCATGAAGTTAACAGTTTGATAACTTTTCTACGAGAAATATGTTATTTATAGTATTCACTTTCTTAACAACCGTTTGCTTATGAAACAAAAGAATAAGATGTTATCCACCCATGGCATTAAAACACTATTCGAAACCCGATTAACCCAACTCACTTCATTGGCTTCAGAAAGCCAGGATGAAACAGCTTTCAAGAATAAGCTGAACGATTATCTATTATCCGGTCCTATTTACAATCCTGCTGCCGCAAGGCAAATTAAAAGACTGATAGATAACGATGGAAAAACCATTTACGAAGCCTCTACAGAACAGGAGATTAAAATAGAAACCATCTCACTGCTTTGGAAGTTTTTAACGAATCGTATCATCAATGAAGAGATTTCCGTTGATTTATGGATTGACCTGTATCACCAGTTCGACCGGCTTTATCACGAAGAAGAGGAGCTACCTGATGAAAAACAAGTGCAACAGTGGATGAAACGCTGGCCCAGCGGACTGAATGAGGATGTCCGGGCTATCCGCCGACAAAACAAAGAACGTATCATCTCCCTTCTTATCCAGAAAATAGAAAACAGACACGCACCCTCCAGCCGCTACCTTTTTCCCGAAGGAAGCACGGAAGAGGACAAACGCCGGCTGGTCTGCCAATGGTGGAACGAAGCCCGTTTTCATCTGGCAATGGCCGTAAAAAGCCCTACCGAACTGAACCGGATGCTAGGCAACTCCCTGTCCGAAGAAACCTTGCAGCTTTATCACAAAGCACGCAAGAAAGGAATGCCTGTCTTCATCACCCCTTATTATTTGTCATTATTGAATCCTACCGGAAAAGGATATGATGACGAAGCCATACGCAGCTATATCTTGTACTCTTCCCAATTGGTAGAAACTTATGGTAACATCCACGCATGGGAAAAAGAAGATGCAGTAGAGGACGGAAAGCCCAACGCTGCCGGATGGCTGCTGCCGGACGGACACAACATTCACCGCCGTTATCCCGATGTGGCCATTCTTATCCCCGACTCGATGGGACGTGCCTGCGGCGGCCTATGTGCATCCTGCCAGCGCATGTACGACTTTCAAAGTGAACGTCTGAACTTCAATTTCGAGGAATTGAAGCCGAAAGAGAGCTGGGACAAGAGGTTGAGAAAACTGATGGAATATTTCGAGAACGACACTCAGCTCAGGGATATCCTGATTACGGGAGGCGATGCATTGATGAGCCAGAACAAGACCTTGCGCAATATACTGGAAGCCGTCTACAAAATGGCTGTCCGCAAACGGAATGCAAACCTGCACCGTGCGGAAGGAGAAAAATATGCCGAGCTCCAGCGTGTACGCTTGGGAAGTCGGCTCCCTGTGTATCTGCCCATGCGAATCAATGACGAGCTATTGGATATCTTACGCGAGTTCAAAGAAAAGGCATCTGCCGTAGGAGTCAGCCAATTTCTGATTCAAACGCATTTCCAGACTCCGCTGGAAGTAACACCCGAAGCGCGTGAAGCTATCCGCAAGATACTGGCAGCCGGGTGGACTATCACCAACCAGTTAGTATATAATGTGGCGGCTTCCCGTCGCGGACACACCGCCAAGCTGCGCAAAGTATTGAATGGGCTGGGTGTACTATGCTATTACACCTTCTCGGTAAAAGGATTTGAGGAGAATTATGCCGTATTTGCACCTAACAGCCGCTCCTTGCAGGAGAAAGAAGAGGAAAAGGTATGGGGAAAACTCTCCGCAGAGCAAGAAAAGGAGTTCTTGAACCTGTTGAGAAACAGTAAAGACCGTGCGGCAGCCGTACAGCGTTTCTGCACCTTCCATCAGATTCCTTTCGTAGCAACAGACCGCAGCGTACTGAACCTGCCGGGTATAGGCAAGAGCATGACTTTCGTAACTATCGGTATGACAAAAGAGGGAAAACGGATACTGGAATTTGACCATGACCCAACCCGCCAGCATAGTCCGATTATTCATCAGATGGAAAAAATATACATCAAGGAAAACAAGTCTATCTGGCAATATATGCTGCAATTGCAGGAAATGGGCGAGAAGAAAGAAGAATATGCCAGTCTGTGGAAATATATGGAAGGAGAAACAGAACACCGCTTCCCCTTATATAATTATCCCGATCCGGGATTCCGGATTACAGAAAAGTATAGTCACTTGTCAGTAGTTGGTAATAAATCAATCTGCTAATTTGTCAATGTGACAATGTGCTAATGTGCCATGTGGAACAAAGCGTAACCCATTGACATATTAGCACATTGACCAATCAGCAGATTATTCAATTCGTAATCTTGATCCCCACAAAATACGTTCTAGGCTGTGTAGGCCCATAGAAATAACCCGAGTCACGATAACCACCTTTGTCCAAATCCTTTTGGAAAGCATTAAAGATATTCTGCACTCCACCGTTCAATTGCAACTTGATATGGTCATTCAATACAAACGTATAATTCAGTTTCACATTCAAATCAAAGAAATCAGGAGTATGCACCATTTCATCTTTAGCGATATATTGTCCTATATATTCCTCGGGCAACTCTGTCGGTGCGAAATGCGGCACATGCATCCGGCCTGTGTACACACCGGACAAGGAGCAGTCGAAATTCTTGAACGGAGCAGATGTCAATGTGAAATAACCGTAATAGTCAGGAGTACGGGGCATCCGCTTCACCGGCGCTACCTCAGGATTCTCACTCCATGCCTCCAGCTCAGTATATTCGCTGCGCTGCACCGTGAAGCCCACCTGTAAAGCCGCATCACGTCCATGTGCAATCTTTCCGTCCAGATTCACGCCATACACACGTGCCCCGTTACCGTTACGACGCTCCTTCACCTTGTTACCATTCTGGTCATGGCCCATATCCTCCAGTACAAACACGTCATCCAATCCGGTATAGAATCCTTCCAATAACAAATTGGTCTGGAAATGACCGATATTCGCCGTCCAGTCAATGGAGCCGCTGATGCTGTTAGAATGCTCAGGCTTCAGCCCTTCCGCCAACTTGATAAGCACGCCCTCACCTCCTACTGCCGTAACGTGCAAATCCTCATCGTATGCCTGCGGCGCACGAAAACCGGTAGACCAGGTAATACGTGCCTGCAGTTTGTCACTGGGCTTATAGAGCAGGTTCAGACGGGGGCTGAAGATGGGATTGTCAATCAGGTTATGGTCATCCAGACGGAACCCGGCCAGGAATACAAACTGATTCATTTTCCATTCGTTCTGCACAAAAGCGCTGGCAATGCGCACATCCTGTTTCATATCACGGTGATAACCGGTCATAACATCGTGCAGGGAGTTGTTCTGATACTCCAGCCCGGCGGTAAAAGTAGCAGGAGAGAATAAAACTTTCTCAAAATTACCCACATACATGCCGCCTGCCACCCAAGTCAGATCTTTCGTCTTTCCGTATGCATTCGCATCCTGTTGCGCACCATAATAACTGTTACGGTCGGTATGCTGGATGGAAGAATAGAAAGAAAGCTTATGCTTGTATTCTTTCCAAAACAGATCATAACTCAATCCGCCACTATTGATGACGTGCTTGGTCTGTTCGGTGATATCCGTTTCGTGCGGCTGCAAATCAAATTTATTCCCTCCGCGGCGGAACTCATTCGTGGTATGATATTCCAGACTGATACGGCTGAACTGCGTAGGACGGTAATAGGTGCGCAGCCCGAATGTATTCATATTCAGCTTTCCCAACTCCGAGAAACCGTCCCCGTCCGCATCATACGGATTACGGTTCCGATAAGACTGATACAAAGCGATGCCATACGTATTGTCTTTTGACACCAAAGAGGCGTTGGCTCCCATATACTGTTCCCACACCTTGCCGTTCATATTGGACATTGTTGAAGAAACCTGAAATGAATTGTTGATGGGATCTTTCGTGATGATATTGATGGTTCCGCCCACTGCATTAGCACCAAACAAGGCTGACCCTCCTCCGCGGACAACCTCTACACGCTCTATCATATTCACCGGAATCTGCTCCAAGCCATACACACCGGACAGAGCACTGACTACCGGACGACTATTGATAAGAATCTGAGAATAAGGTCCTTCCAGCCCATTGATACGCACTTGAGGGAAGCCGCAGTTCTGGCAGTTGTTCTCCACACGCAACCCCGACTGGTAATTCAAGGATTTAGCCAAATCGGTAGAATTCACCGATTCGAACAGCTTGGCATTCATCACATTGACTACCACCGGAGCCACCTTGCGACTTGTCTCATTGCGATTGGCCGATACGACTACCTCGTCCGTCATAATACTTTCGTCACTCATCAAAAAATGAACATCTACCGTGAAGTCGTTACTGACGGTCACTTTCTTTTCCTGTGTCTCATAGCCCAGTAGCTGAACCCTCAATGTGTACTTTCCTGCCGGAACCTTCTTGAAACGGAACTCCCCGTCCTCGTTACTCACCGTATCTTGCCCGGTTTCCACAATCAATATGGTAGCATACGGAAGGCTGTTCTCCGTGCCTTTTTCCACTACATGACCTGAAATCACATTTCCTTCCTTCACAGGATTTACATCTTCTGCATACGCATGGATACCCGCACCCATCACCATGAGCACGAGTAACAGAATATATTGTTTCATCTATTTTTCTATTACTAAAATGTTTCGGTTTATTCAATTAAAGAATGTGTGCAACTCTACGGCAAAAGCACATCCGCATCTGTTGAACGGATTATCCGAATGTATCCCGTCAACAGATATACCTTATGTTTCAGCAATAAAAAGGAGGAGCGCGCAAATGGATACATTGCGCACAAAGCGCTTTCGCGCGGAAAGTATTTGTCTTGTATTCCAAAACATACAACACAGGGCGGAATACAGTCATCTCTGTCTGCCCCCCGGGCTCCAGAGTCTGGATAGTGCTCAGATGAGCAATTGAGATTACCTGTCCTGTGGTATGCGTATGGTGTTTATCGGACGAAGGATGAGAGTGCACAATCATCACCCCGTTCACAATATGAACGTGGGTAAACAAAGTGATGCTTACCTGATACGTTAAAAACAGCGTCAGCAGTAATAACGGGGCTACTATGTACCTTCTCTTGCTCAACTATTTATTTCTTTTCCTCGCCAAACAACAATTGATAGTCTTTTTTCGCGGCAGGCACAGTCCATTCCTCCGGAATAAACTTCCACTGGTGCATAGCATGAGGATGCAGCACTTTTTCCTGCTCAATATATTGCATCAGATAATAACGCAAATCCTTATCGGTTGCAAAAATAATACGTTTTGCCAAATCTTCCTTGGAAATTCCAGCTCCAAGAGTCAGTAAATCTCCGCCACCGTTCCCACGGTAAGAATTCAAAGCCACTTTATAAACCTTATCCATACTGAAAGGAGTCCCGTCCGACATGCTCTGAATCGTGATTTTCTCTCCTGCCGGCTTGGTCACGTCCACCGTATAATTAATGCCTGCGGCAGAGTCAAAGTTAAAGCTGAAATTCTTGAAATTAGCACGCTTCCCCTTCTCCACCGGCTCCTTGAAAAGCATCAGGTGGTCCTCGGAACTCTTCATCTGATTAGTCCAGATGGCGTATGCCATTTCCAGGAAACCTTTAATTTCCTTGCCCGAAAGTTCCATCACATACAGCATGTTCTCGTACTTGTACAAATTGAACATATCACTCACATAGATGTCTCCTTCTTTAATCTCTGCCCGGAAGGACAACGGAGCACAGAAAGACACTTCAGCACCCGAAATTTCCAATTGCAACTGATGAATCAGGTCTATGAAAGGAGAAGAACCGAAATAAGCATCCTTCGCTGTGATGGTACGTGAAATTGTACCGATTTTACGGGATACAAAGTCATTTACAGCCTTGTATTGAGGGGCAAACTTATCCATAAACTCCCGGCTGACAGGATACTTGTTCATATCCGCCAATCTACCTTCCACCGACTTCTCCACTACTTTCCCGTCTTTCTTTGTTACGGTCAGGGTCACATCCGAAACTACATTGGCATTGTTTGCCGGGTCAATGACCAGCACACTGTCTCCTGCCACATTCTGCACCTTTACACATTCCCTAGTATGGTCGTGCCCCATCAGCACCACATCAAAGCCCGGAACCCGTTTGGCTACATCCATAGAGGCATCTTCCACCACCTGTCCCAACACGTTGCCCGACTTTCCGGCATGAAACAATCCCACAATGACATCAGGATTCTCTTTTTCCTTTATAATCTTCACCCATTTGCGTGCACAGGGCTCCATTTCCTCAAAATGCAGACCACTCCATAATTTCTCCGGCAACCATGAAGGAATGGCCGGAGTAATCATACCCAGAACCGCTATCCTCACTCCGTCGCGCTCCAACACCTCGTAGGGTTTCAGATAAGGTTTTCCAGTGGCATTGTCTATTATATTAGCCCCCAGTACCGGAAAATCGCACTGTTTTATCCAACGGTCGTACACCGCATGCCCAGTCTCTACATCATGGTTACCCATATTACCTACCACATATCCCATATAATTCATCATATCCGCCGCAACATGAGTAGACACGGTATCCATGAAATTATAATAGTAAGCTGTAGGCTGACCTTGCAGGATATCCCCATTATCCATCAACAGGCAATTATCCCCATATTTCTCACGCTGTTCTTTCACAAAGGAATGAACACGGGCAAGACTTCCACTCCATTCTTTCCGTTCGATAAAGTTATACGGAAAGAAATTCCCGTGCACATCACTGGTTTCTATAATCTTGATAACCACTTCTTCCTGATTATTGGATGCAGACAACTGCATACCTGCCCACAACAGCAGGGCACTGATACATATTCTATATTTCATTTCTCTATTCTTTATTCTTTTTTAGTCAAAGGATGCGTGAATACAAATCGGGCGCCTTCGGTATAATCCTTGTCCACCCATATCTTACCTCCCAGATTCTCGATTATCAGCCTGCTAATGGCCAATCCCAGCCCCGTACCTTGGGAATATTCATTCAATTTCTCGAAACGTTCAAATACCTTTTCACTCTTATCGGGCGGAATACCGCAACCGGTATCCGACACTGACAATTCCAACTGCTGATGCTGTTTGTCTATGGCAACCGTCAGTTTGATAGAACCGGACGGAGTAAATTTTGCGGCATTGGACAGCAAATTAATCAACACCTGCTTCAGACGCTGGGCATCCGTCTTGACAACCAGCGAAGGCACAGGAGTTTCAAACAGAAACAAAGCACTGGTCTTGCGTCCATACTCCACTGTAGACAAAGCCGTCTGACACAACTCTACCACATCACATTCTTCCCATACGAATTTTATCCTTCCGGATTCCATGCGCGAGATGTCCAGAATATCATTTATGAGGTGCAACAACAAATCGGAATTCTTCTGAATGATATCACAATACTGCTCTTTCTCGGCAGGAGAGGAATCATCACTGACCAACACGCTGGAAAATCCCACAATGGCATTCAAGGGAGTGCGTATTTCGTGACTCATATTGGCCAGAAAAGCCGTCTTCAGCCTGTTGGATTCCTCCGCTTTCTCCTTGGCTACCAGCAGTTCCTCGCCGGATACTTCCAGATTATGTTTCAAGTGGTTGATACGGATAATATAATATATGGCTATCAAGAAACAGGCTATCAGGAACATGAACGCCGAAACAACCCCTATGACCCAATATTTATACTGCTCATAAAACGAAGGAGTCTTGTTCACCAACACCGCTCCCTGAGGAAGATTCAATGAATCCAATTTGAATTCATGCAAACGCTTTATATCAAAAGTATAGTTTCCGGGAATAGTCACCAAGTCCACCCCTTCTCTATCCCCTTTATCCAAAAAATCATAAGTAACCGCGCCTATATTCTTTCCTACCGCATGGTACTCGGGAGTATATCCTCCCAATGCCCAATGTCCCAGCCCCACAGATGCAATAGTAAACACAGGCAGGGTGGGATTCGCATCGCGCAGCATATAAGTCGTATTACCAATAACATAACTCTCCGTACAGTCTACACGCCATGTTCCCAATAACACACACGTATTTTGAGGCAACCTGCGCATCCTTTCACTCACTTCCATAAAGGTTTCCGTACGGCCGTCCAGCCAAATTGTTTCTAAATCGGGGTACTTCTTCATCTCCTTTTTAACCAAGGCTTGCATAGACAACCCACCATAGGTATTATCCGATATAAATGCCACACGGCGCATATCAGGATAAAAACGACGCATCAGCTTTATGTTTTTATCGACATCATATTCATATACATAACCGGCAACAATATTATAATCACTGAAATCCGTATAAATATTCTTACTTTCAGGTTCCCATACCCGCGTGTCGATACTATCATCGGGCAATACCAGTCCGTTGACACTGACCATGCCACAGATAGACGGAGTCTTTTTAGCTATCTCCGTGTCTTGTGAGATATAAGCCGACCATGCCTCCTGCCCCAACAATATAACCAGTGACGGACGGTTTTTCCCCTTATACTTACCAAGGATGGAGGCCATACGCGATTTCCACAGACAGGCCTCGGACAAATTCTTGCAGTTCATACTCTCTATGATCGGAGTATACTTGCCGCCACGCTGTCTGTATTCATCCATAAAAGCAGACAGGTTGTCAGAAATACTACGCGTTTCGGGATTATAAGAAGTGACAATAAGGATAGGCCCTTCCGAGGTCGTTTCCGCCTTCACAGGACACAGAGCAACCACAGGAAGCAGCAGGACTAATAGCATAAAAAACCTGAATATGATTGCCAATCCCCTCATTTCCTTTAGAATAATTTCTAAAAATTCGCTGCAAAGATAATAAAATAAAAACAGAACACAACCAATTGGCATGTATTTTGTTTCTCTTAAAGCAGATGAAATTTAACAAATATATAATATGGCTTACATAGACTATTACAAAGTATTGGGAGTGGACAAAAGCGCCACCCAAGATGATATCAAGAAGGCTTTCCGTAAGCTGGCCCGCAAATACCATCCTGACTTGAATCCGAATGATCCTGGAGCCAAAGATAAGTTTCAGGAGATAAATGAAGCCAACGAAGTACTGAGTGACCCGGAAAAACGTAAGAAATACGACGAATACGGGGAACACTGGAAACATGCCGACGAATTTGAAAAACAAAAGCAACAATATGGAGGTGCCGGTGGATTCGGAGGGTTTGGCGGAGCCGGAAGCGGATTCGGTACGGACGGTAACGGCAGTTACTGGTATTCCGGCAATGGAGGAGAAGAATTCACCGGTGCACATTTCGGTGGCAGCGCAGGTGGTTTCTCTGATTTCTTTGAAGAACTGTTCGGGCATCGTGGCGGTGCAAACGGCGGACGAAGCGCCGGATTCCGTGGACAGGACTATAATGCTGAATTACAACTTTCATTGCGTGAAGCCGCCGAAACACACAAACAAGTGCTTAATGTAAACGGAAAGAACATACGTATCACTGTTCCGGCAGGTATAGCCAACGGACAGACTATCAAATTGCGTGGTCATGGTGCACCGGGGGTAAACGGTGGTCCTGCAGGCGATCTGTACATCACCTTTGTCATTCCAGACGATCCTGTATTCAAACGTTTGGGAAATGATTTATATATCCATGCTCCGCTTAGCCTCTACACCGCCGTACTGGGTGGTGAAGAAACCGTGGACACACTGAACGGCAAGGTAAAACTGAAAGTAAAACCTGAAACCCAGAACGGAACCAAAGTCCGTTTGAAAGGCAAAGGCTTTCCTGTTTACAAGGAAGAAGGCAAATTTGGCGATCTGATAGTAACTTATAATGTCACCATTCCTAGCAACCTGACCGAACATCAGAAAGAGCTGTTCCGCCAATTAAAAGATAGTAGCAATTAAAAAAAGAGAAGGATTATGCAGACCGATTTAATTATTATCAACGATTTTTGCGACCGTTGCCATGTGGACCCGTCGTTCATTATGGAACTGGAAGAAGACGGACTGATCGAAGTCCGGGTGATTGACGAGGAACGCTACCTCCCCACATCCCAACTAGCGGAACTGGAGCGTTACACGCATTTATATTATGACTTGTCCATCAATATTGCAGGAATCGACGCCATTCACCACATGCTGGAACGTATAGAACTTCTGCAACAGGAAGTGCGTTCATTAAGAAATGAACTGGAATTCTACCGCTAAAATCCGTGTCCGGAGAGGGAAAGCGAAAACTGCACCCACTTCTCTTTCCGGCACTGTTCATTTACTTTTATATTTCTGTTTTTACCGTTGTTTCTATACGATAAGCAGGAGTGCCGAACCGATCATCACCGATTCTCTTCTCATTATTATATATACCAAGAAAAAGTAATGGGCTGTTCCGCTCTTTCTTCGTTTTTCCATTTATTTTCTTACTTTTTTCCGCTTTATTATCCTACGTTTAACCTAAAATCACTATCTTTGTAGACTTAAAAGCAGCCGGCCGGTCTGCCGCTGACGCCGTAAGGCGAAAGAGGAAAGTCCGGGCAACGCAGAGCATCCTACTTCCTAACAGAAAGCCATCTGCGAAGGTGGAGTAACGTAGAAGAAAACAACCGCCACAATTCCTACGGGAAACGGGGTAAGGGTGAGAAGGTGGGGTAAGAGCCTACCAGCCGCATGGTGACATGACGGGCTGTACGTCTTAGGAGTTGTAAGGTCATGTAAACCGACATTATGAGGGTTGCTCGCCCCACGTCGGAGGGTAGACCGCTAGAGCCTGTTGGTGACAACAGGCGTAGATAAATGGCAGGCACTTCGCCGCAAGGCGAAGAACAGAACCCGGCTTACAGGCCGGCTGCTTTTTTTTCATATATCCTAATGAAGAGCTTATGAGTACCATGAACAAGGAAAAACTGAAAGGTCTGCAATCGTTTCTCAAAGATGATATATGGCGGGTGACAGAAGACGAGGTTAGCAAATCCCGAGGAATACTCTATAATGCAATAAAAATCGCTACTCTTTCTGTTCGTGAATTCACTCAGGGACGTATTTTGAATAAAGCATCCGCACTGACATACAGCACCCTGCTTTCTATCATTCCCATTCTGGCCATTTTATTCGCCATCGCACGCGGTTTCGGCTTCTCCAACCTGCTGGAAACCCAGTTCCGTAGCGGTCTTGAAGGACAGAGTGCGGCTGCCGAAACCATTCTTGGCCTGATTGACTCCTATCTGGTGCACGCCAAAAGCGGAATTTTTATCGGAGTGGGTCTGGTGATGTTGTTCTGGACCATTCTGAGCCTGACCTATAACATAGAACGTACCTTCAATTATATATGGCAAGTGAAGAAGCCCCGTACACTGTATCGCAAAATGACGGATTATTTCTCCATCCTGCTCTTACTGCCCCTACTTATCGTACTTTCCAGCGGTCTTACCATCTTTATGTCCACCATGGTGAAAAACATGGAGGACTTCGTATTACTGGCACCCCTGATGAAATTTCTGGTACGCCTGATTCCTTTCATCCTGACTTGGGCCATGTTTACGGGACTGTTCGTCTTTATGCCCAATACTAAAGTGAAACTGAAGTATGCCATCATTCCGGGTATCATCGCAGGCACAGCCTTTCAGGCTTTTCAATACTTGTATATCGGCAGTCAGATATGGGTATCAAGGTACAATGCAATCTATGGTAGCTTCGCCGCCATTCCTATGTTCTTGTTATGGGCGCAAATTTCATGGGGAATCTGCCTGTATGGCGCAGAACTTTGCTATGTGGCACAGAATCTTCGCAACTACAGTTTCAGCAAAGAAACGGCAAATATCAGCCGCCGTTATCACGACTTTCTGTGTATCCTCATCATGTCTCTGATATGCAAGCGCTTTGAGACGGAAGAGGCTCCTTATACCGCCGAGACACTCAGCGACGAACATAAAATTCCGATAAGGCTCACCAAGAAAATCCTGTATGAACTACAGGACATGCACATGATTTATGAAACTGCTATGGACGGTGACGATGAAAGCATAGGCTATTTGCCGTCAGTAGATATCAACCGGATGAACGTGGCTATGCTGCTGAACAGACTGGACATAGCCGGAACGGAAGCCTTCAAAATAGACAAAAAGCGATACAGCAGTTCTTGGGAGGCGCTGGCAAATGCCCGTGAAGAATATTATAAAAGCACCAGCAAGATATTACTGAAAGATTTATAATTCTGATATTCGATTTTACCACAGATTGCACAGATTCTTTTTTGCTCAAAAGCCGATGCGGATAATTCCGGATTTCCACAAAGAAGTTTCTTTCATCTTCAACAATCATCTGTGCAACCTGCGGTAAAAGAATCAGGAGAACTGCATCATGCGGCTTAAATATTTGCCGATGATATCAAACTCTATATTCACAATGCTTCCCACTTTAAAAGTATGGAAATTGGTATGTTCGTAAGTATAAGGAATGATGGCAACCTGAAAAGTATCCTCCGTAGGGTTACAAACGGTCAGACTCACACCATTCACCGTAACCGAGCCTTTGTCCACCGTGATGTAGCCGCGCTTTGCCATTTCCTTGTCAAACGCATATCTGAAAGTAAAATACCAGCTCCCTTCAGCATCCTTTATATCCATACATTCGGCAGTCTGATCCACATGTCCTTGCACAATATGACCGTCCAGCCGCCCGTTCATCATCATGCTGCGTTCCACATTCACTTTATCTCCCACTTTCAGCAAGCCGATGTTGGAACGCTCTATCGTTTCTTTCATGGCGGTAACCGTGTACGTTCCATCCTGTAAACTGACTACAGTCAGGCACACACCGTTATGAGAGATACTCTGGTCTATTTTCAGTTCGTCCACAAACGAACATTTCAAGGTGAGGTGCAGATTTTCCTGCTCCTTTACAATACGCACCACCTCCGCATATTCTTCTACAATCCCTGAGAACATAAGTTTTAGTCTTTAATTAAGTTTCGAGAACAAAGATAGAATAAAAAACACAAATATTCGAAACTTACCGACGGTTAATGACAAATGACCGGCAATTCGTCGCTAACCTGCCTTTTTTACATATTCAGAACAAAAACAGAGTGCCCAATTCTTTTTTATTATATATTTGCACTTTATACTTTGCAAACTTATTAAAAACAAACCATGGACAGCACAAAGATTGTTGGTGAAAAAATAAAATCACTACGTGAAACAAAAGAAATCAGTGTGGCCGAACTGGCCGTACGCTCTGGCCTTGCCGAAGAACAAATAGAACGAATAGAGAATAATGTAGATCTTCCTTCATTGGCTCCCCTCATCAAGATAGCCCGCGCGTTAGGGGTACGTCTGGGCACTTTTCTGGACGACCAGGAAGAACAAGGAGCAGTAATCTGCCGGAAACAAGAGAGTGAGGATACCATCAGTTTCTCGAACAATGCAATGGACCTGCGTACACATATGCGCTACCACTCACTGTCAAAATCAAAAGCGGACAGGCATATGGAACCATTCATCGTAGACGTGGAACCGACGGAGGAAAGCCACTTCTCACTCTCCTCGCATGAAGGTGAAGAGTTTATCTATGTCATGGAAGGCGCCGTCGAAGTATGCCACGGTAAAAAATGCCATCTGATTAAAGCCGGAGACAGTATTTATTATGATTCTATCGTTCCGCACCACGTACACGGATATCAAGGACAAGCCGCCAAAATATTGGCTGTTATCTATACTCCTATTTGATTTATGATGGAATTAAGCACGAGAACCTTGGGTGACTGGCTTGAACATTGGGCCCTCACCACTCCCGATAAAGAATATATCGTATATTCCGACCGCAATCTGCGCTTCACCTGGAAACAATTTAACGAGCGTGTAGACCACATGGCCAAAGGACTGCTCGCCATCGGCGTGAAACGGGGAACCCATGTAGGGATCTGGGCGGGTAATGTGCCCGACTGGCTGACCTTTCTGTACGCTTGCGCCAAAATCGGTGCCGTGGCCGTAACAGTAAATACCAACTACAAACAGGCAGAACTGGAATACCTCTGCCAGAACTCGGACATGCACACGCTGTGTATCGTAAACGGAGACCGTGGCAATGACGACTATGTAAATATGGTCTACGCCATGCTGCCCGAACTAAAGACCAGCCAGCGCGGATATCTGAAGAGCAAACGCTTCCCCTGCATGAAGAACGTGATTTACATCGGTCCCGAGAAATACCGGGGTATGTACAACACCGCCGAAATTCTGCTTCTGGGATGCAACATAGACGATGACGAGCTGCTGGAAGCGAAAGCGAAGGTGAACTGCCACGACACGGTGAACATGCAGTACACTTCGGGCACGACCGGTTTCCCCAAAGGAGTCATGCTCACCCATTACAACATCAGCAACAACGGTTTCCTGACGGGCGAGCACATGAAATTCACTTCCGATGACAAACTATGTGTCTGTGTACCCCTGTTCCATTGCTTCGGAGTGGTATTAGCCACCATGAACTGCCTTACACACGGATGCACGCAGGTGATGGTGGAACGTTTTGACCCGCTGCTGGTACTTGCCTCCGTCCACAAGGAACGCTGCACGGCCTTGTACGGGGTTCCTACCATGTTCATTGCCGAGCTGAACCATCCCATGTTTGATATGTTCGATATGTCCAGTCTGCGCACCGGCATTATGGCAGGCTCACTCTGTCCGGTGGAACTGATGAAACGTGTGGAAGAGAAAATGTTTATGAAGGTCACCAGTGTATACGGGCTTACAGAAGCTTCTCCCGGCATGACAGCCTCCCGCATCGACGATTCGTTTGATGTACGCTGCAACACGGTGGGCCGTGATTTCGAGTTTACGGAAGTAAAAGTGATCGATCCGGAAACTGGCGAGGAATGTCCCATAGGCGTACAAGGCGAGATGTGCAACAAAGGGTATAACACCATGAAGGGGTATTACAAAAACCCCGAAGCAACCGCCGAAGTGATAGACCGGAACGGCTTTCTCCACTCAGGAGATCTGGGAGTGAAAGACGAAGAAGGTAATTATCGTATCACTGGACGGATAAAAGACATGATTATCCGTGGCGGAGAGAATATCTATCCACGGGAAATAGAAGAGTTCCTGTATCAGATGGAAGGAATAAAAGATGTACAGGTAGCCGGTATCCCCTCCAAGAAATACGGAGAAGCGGTAGGCGCATTCATTATCTTGCACGAAGGGGTGGAAATGAACGAATTCGATATACGTGACTTTTGCGACGGCAAGATAGCCCGTTACAAAATTCCTAAATATATCTTCTTTGTTGATGAGTTCCCCATGACGGGCAGCGGAAAGATACAGAAATTCAAGTTAAAGGATGTGGGATTGGAGTTATGCCGGAAGCAAGGCATCGAGATTATTTAATTCAGCCTGCCTCTTGCATTAAAAATGCAGAATTAAGTTACACAGTCACGGAGAGGAATACATTGCACGGATTCTTCTCTGTGGTTCTGTATCGGATATCGGAACCGGACAGCAGATGTACTCCTCACGTTACTCCATAAAAAAAGGAGCAACGCCTTGCTCCAACCTTTTGTTAACCTTAAATCTAATACTATGAAAAACACACATGCAAATATACACACTTTCCTGCTATCTGCAAATTTAAGGAAGCGTTAAGAAGAAATTATAGTATTGTTTAATAAAAGCAACAACTCCTTTAACATTTCAAGTTAAAGTGAATGGTTCCTTTTAACAAAACAAAAAGGCTGTCCCGTAAGGAACAACCTTTCTATATTTTTTATAGTAGACGCTTCTACTTCAGATGCAACTACTTCTCTCAAGCCGATTGCAATCTTCAACCTTTAATCTAATACTATGAAAAACACATTTATATAACACGGCGGCAACAAGAATTGTTCAACCGCAAGTCATTAATAAATGTTTAAATCCCTAACTATACCTTTTCTTCCTTTGGCAAGACCGAATGCCAAGGAATTCCGCCTACAGTAGAAAGGTCCTTGCCAGACTCTATCAAACCACTGATTACATAATCTCTGGCAGTAGGATTCTGGAACGGATACAATCCAAACTCGGGAAGAACAGAAACAAAATGTTCCATGATTTCCGCCTGGATAGATTCATAACTAGGCCAGTTCTTATTGGACGAGAAACAATAAATTTGTACGGGCAGGCCATTCTCCGTAGGAGCCAATGTGCGCACCATCAGCAACAGGTCCTTACTGATAAAAGGATGGCGCTTCAGATAGAGAGTCATATAAGCACGAAGCAGCCCTACATTCGTATCGATGGTTCCATTTACCAATCCGGCCGGATTGTCAGTATTCGCTACTTTTCCTTCAGCCGCCTGTTTCTGCTTTTCTGTGATAAAGTCGGCCAAATCAGCATCAAACTTCTTCATTTTCTCCAAAAATTCAGGAGTACAGGGTTGTATGTAATCCAGTTTCAATGCATACTCGCGCATAATACGCCGCCCGCCCGATTCAGTCATCCCACGCCAATTGATAAATGAACCGGAAACTAATGAATAAGGAGGTATAGTGACAATAGTATTATCGAAATTCTGAACCTTCACAATGTTCAGAGTGATATCCATCACCACCCCATTCACATTATTCTGCGGCATCTCAATCCAATCGCCGATATGCACCATATCATTCTCGGAAAGCAGTACCCCCGCCACAAAGCCAAGGATGGTATCTTTGAAAATCAACATCAGTACGGCAGCAAAAGCACCCAGTCCGGTAATCAGGTTGAGAGGCGACTTATTAATCAATATGGAAATGATGACAATGATGGCAACACACGAAAAAATCACTTGAAAGATCTGTATGAAACCTTTCATCGGACGATTCTGTAACTGCTCCTTGTTCATCAGCACATTACCTACCGAGTTTAACACGGCATTGACCGAAAACAACAAAGCGATAAAGAAATAAATCCAAGTGATTTTTTCACTGACAGTAAACCAAGTAGAACGATAATCGAACGCAAACGGCAACAAAGCGGATATAATAAGCGGCGGAATGACCGCAGACATTTTCCGCAAGGCATTGTATTCTATCAGCGAACTTAAAAAACTGATATTTTTATATTTCAACACCTTCCGTGTGAAACGCACAGATAAATAATGAAAAACAGCTCCTACAGCAAAAGCAATAACCACAATCAGGATCAAGAAAATAATCTCATCCAGTTCATTCAACCTATCGCGCGGGATGCCTATCCATGATAGAAAACTCTTAATCCAAGTCAATAAAATTCGGGCAAATTCGTTTGTACTCATAATTATCGTCTTTTTACTTATAGAACCATCTATAAAAACATTTGTTTAGCTGAGGGATGAAAAATCCTCCCCCAGCCTGTCCGAAAACAGTTTCCTGCTTTCCTTTTACTCTGTCATTCCAGCGTAACAAGACTCTTTGAAGGAATCGGCGAAGTAAACCAAGAAGTCAAACAAATCTATTTATCGAATATACCATCTTTCGCACTGGCTGTAGACGACACCCCAACATAACCTCCCAAATTACAATTAGAAACCCCAATTGTCTTCGTATTCGAGGAAACCAAGACCTATCCTGCTTTATCCACATCCACGTTATCAAAAGTCACGTTATAAATAGGCTTCTCCTCTGTGCCTTGAAGCACCAATGCAGCTACATTCACCTTTTTGCATTTCAAATCCTTTACATAAATATCATGCACCTCAGTAAAATGATGGTTATCCATCCCCTCGCCTGCATACATGGAAGTTAC
>ERZ791899.762-NODE-762-length-35236-cov-2.871152_pt1 | contig 35236 bp, 30 predicted proteins | sample MGYA00510151_ERZ791899 | MGnify/ENA primary metagenome ERZ791899 (study PRJEB30046, sample SAMN00792118) | human gut metagenome | study: EMG produced TPA metagenomics assembly of the A metagenome-wide association study of gut microbiota in type 2...
GTTCAGACTCCCTCAAATATTCCTTAAACGGGTCTTTTTCCATATCCACTACCTCGCTTCATAGTCTTATAATTCAATCTAATTTGTGCAGACTGTCTGCGCAAATTCAAATCTGCACTATTCGCTTTTCTGCATATCCTCATCAGCTTTTGCAATCATCTGTCTGTACTGTTCTTTCACACTTTCCGGTGCAAGTATCTGTACCTTGCCATTCCCCCCCAAGGGATACTGTTTCATTCTTATTTGATATTATACTATGAATAATCTATTTTTTTCAAGATATGAGGATTCGTTCGCAACTTCTATTCGTCAAGGTGTTACTGTTCACTCCGTTCACAGTAACGCGCTTCGCGATGCACAGAAATCATGCATTCGCATGATTTCGCGCCGCAATTCTCGGGTTTTCTGTGAACTTTGTTCACAAAAAACGCCTCGCGGAACGTTACCAGTGAACAGTAACGTCAAGGTGTCACTTTTTGATAACACCTGATACTACATTTTTGAGGATAAAAAAAAGAGAGGCCGAAGCCCCTCAATTATGAATTGCAGACACAGCATGATAGATTCCGTAATATGCACGATTATTGGCACCACGAAACTCTTTCGCACCGAGAAGGATCTCTGCGGCTTTAATGTCACTTTGTGCCGTTTCAATTCTATACAGAACCAGATCCTTCTGTGTTCCTTTTTCATTAGGCTGCTTCAAATAGCTTTACCCCCTCTTTTTCCACGTTTGCATAAAATGGGTACACATCAACCCAATTTTGAAAATGCTGTTGACTTTTAGCTATGGGCTTTATATCAAGATCGTGATCCATATTAAAATCAAAGGTTTCACCAGATAATTCATGCCGATACTGTTTTATATCCATATCAGATAAATCCAGAAGAATCATAATATCTATATCTGAATCATCCCTGTAATCACCTCTTGCATAAGAACCATACAAAATCACCTTTTTTAAATGTTTTCCATATATTTTCTGCAAAATTTCTGTGTACTGGTCCAATAAATTTCGTGTTGTTATCGGCATAGTCCCACCTCCTGCTGCTCATTACCAGTTTCAATGCCTCTCACGGCACCTTCTGTTCAAATATAGTAGATATCTTACTTTATTATAAGCGTACCACACTCGGTTATGCAATAAGTATTTTTCTCCAAATTTAGACAAACATCTCCCACTTAATAAGGAATAAAAGCAGCCACCCTATTATTTATAGAATAGCTGCTCAGTTAAAATTCCATATTCAGTTTTATTCTACAAATCTGACAGTGAAATTCGGTCGTATGCACCATTTTCTTATCTTCTGAGTGTGGCTCCAAACCGATAATTGTAATATCTTTCTGATCTGGACCGTAAACCCAGTACATTCTCATTGCGCCACTGGTTTTATTTTCCAGATATGATTGCCACACTTTCATTCCTGTACCTGCTTTCTAATTCTGCAAAAAAATCTTTGTAATCTCTTCCTTTTCCTTTTTCAATATCATGGTAACTGTCCATTACCATCTTACGGACATCCTTCTGGTTCTCTTCCATTGCATCTATAAAATCTGATTTTCTCACTGTTGCTCCCATCGACAATTCCTCCTTTCAAATTATCCAATGTTTCATTCACTTGTTATAGTCTATAGCTCCATAGCTTATCTTTTGTTCCCTTTACATTTATTATAATCTTACTACCACTGCTTATGCAATAAGATTTTTTCGACAACGCCAGAAGAGAATCACGCATCCTTTTCCTGTCTGTTTTTCCATTTCTGCTTCTTTTCTTTCAGTTTTTTCTGGAAATCATCAAACTCTGCCTGTTTTAATTCTTTTGTTACTGTCGTATATATATCAAATGTCACATCACTTCTGCTATGACCACACAGGTTCTGTATCACTTTAATATTTACTCCTGCTTCTACCAAGCGTGTTGTAAACGTATGTCTGGGTGAGTGTGGACGTGTCAAGTATGGGACAAAAAAAATATTTCTTTTTTCTTGCCGGATAGTACCTGATCATTCCAATCAGGTACACCAGCACTTTTATTATCTTCCACAAAATCGCTCTTGTCCAGAACATTTTATCTCTACCCTAAAAATACATCATCAAAATTCCATTCAATTTCGATTTCCTCCTGGCTATGCACCCGGATCACCTTGATGATCTCCCGTAATTTCTCTGTATCGAATTTCTCCATGTTCAGAAATTCTTCCAGTTTCATTTCCTTCGCAGTATTGTCCTGCTCAAGCATCTTTGCATCACGTTCAGACTCTGCTATCTTTCGTCTGATTTCCTCCAACTGTCTGCTTATCTTTTCCGCTTTCTGCTTGTAGGATTCCCGGTCAATACGGTCATCCTTGTAGTCATCATAAAGTTTCATTTTTTCAGAAGACAACTGGCGGCTCTGTTTCAACAATTCTGCAACATTCGTCTCCATACCTTTGCTCTGGTTCTTTGATTCAACAATCTTCCGGTTTTCCAGCATGGAAGATGCAAACTGATAAACAAGCTCCAGGATATGCTTTTCCATTGGCTCACGTCTGACCACCAAACTTCGACAGACATGATCACCGCTGGTACGCCCATCCGAGCATTTCAGTAGATGCTCCGTTTCTCTTACCAGACAATGACCACAGTGTGCACACAGCATCAGTGCTGGCTGTTTCTTGCGTCTTGCCAGCGTATAATTGGTTCTTGTTTCTGCAACACCCCTGGATTTTTTCGGATGCAGTCTGTTCGCTTTTTCAAACAGTTCCCTGTCAACAATCGGATCATGGTGGTTTTCCAGTCTGATCCAGTCAGACTCGTCATTAAGAACCGCTTTATGACCGGTGTGCATACTGCAGCGTGTTTTACCCCATATCCGGGTTCCAATATAAATCTCATCCCGGATGATTGCAGATACTGTGGTTGGATTCCAGCGTTTTTTCATGATGGTATCAAACCGTTGGAACTGAACCTGCTCTCCTCTTGAGATTTTCCGTTCATCACAGGTGGCAATTTCCTGTTTGTTCAGTTCCCTTGTGATCTCTGCAAAGCTCATACCTTCTGCAGCCATCTGGAAGATCATCTTCACCACTTTAGCCGCATCCGGATCAATTTCCAACCTTCCATCTTTGCCCTTTCTATAACCATATCTGGCATTTACCGGAAGCCTTGTACCGTTTTTCATTCTGGTATGCATTGCGGATGAAATTTTTTTCGACAAATCCAGGCTATACATGTTATAAACCAGATTCTTCAAAGCCACATTCATACCGCCGGTCATTCCAGAACTGGCTGCACTGTCATAACTGTCATTAATGGAAATAAACCGGATCTGAAGAAGCGGGAAAATATATTCAATATAAAATCCCACTTCCAGATAGTCCCTGCCAAACCTGGAAAAATCTTTCACAACTACACAGCCTATCTGTCCGCTTTTCATATCCTCCTGCAGCTGTTGAAAACCATTGCGTTTGAAATGGGTGCCGCTGACACCGTCATCTACATATTCCAGGATATCTGCCTCATCCACGCCAAGCTGATCGATCACAAACGATTTCAACAGGATCCTCTGAGAAGTCACACTGTCACTTTCCAGTTTGGTTCTGCCATCCACATTCCCATCTTCCATAGATAAACGGATATAGACAGCTGTTTTCCTATTTTCTGTCATCTTGACTGTGCCTCCTTCTCTTTCATTATCTTTTGCAATTCAGCGAACTGGTCATCATATACCAGTTTGATTTCATAATCATACTTACCATGGATAATAATGGAATCCACAAAGGCTTCCACCATTTCTTTTGTCAGCTTCCGCTTAGACATATAAGTATGTATCACTTTCCCCCATCCTTCTTCGATATGATAATCTTTGGAATACCGTACCTGCGCCGTCAATACTGCATCCAGACGGCTCTTGATGTTTTCTATTTCATTGGAATAGATACGGGAAAACTGCATGTACTCTTCTTCTGTAATCAGGCGTTCCGAATAATCCTCATATAAATCAGATTTACGCTTACTGATCCGGCTCAGTTCCCGCCGAAGTTTCCCTACTTCCTTGTCCAAAAGCAAATATTGCGTCTGGTTTCTGGAAGCGGAGTTCATTTCCCGGATCATTTTTTCTGTATCCAATGCGTTTTTCATATGTGACTGGATCAGACGAAGGACATCTTCATCCACGTATTCTTTTTTGACCCTGTGCCCCTTGCACTGGTTTCCTCCTGATTTATGGTTTGCATTGGCACCGCAGATATAATAAAATGTCCCGGACTTTTCCCTGGACAGGATCATGCGGTTGCCACATCCTCCACACCTGATCTTGCCGGTATAAAAATTCTGGCTCCGGATGGCTCCATTATTCAGCTGATGCCTCTTTTTATATTCTTCCGTAAATTCCCGGATTTTTTCCTGTACCTGGCGGAACAGCTCTTTATCTATAATCCCTTCGTGGGTATTCTCTGCATAGATCCACTCACTCTCTGGTCGGTTTCTCTGCTTATTTTCCTGAAAAACGCTCTGCTGATATTTACCATATACGGAATCGCCGGTACAATGTACATCCTGAAGCACACGTTTTACTTCATAATTATTCCACGGTTTGGACTCTGGGGACGGTTTTTCCCCGGATCTGTAATATTCCCTTTGCAAAGTTGGGGACAAGACACCATCTGCGTTCAGTTCTTTTGCAATATCACTGTAGCTGCAGCCATCCATATACATAGAAAAAATTGCCCGTAAATGTCCGGCAGCTTCCTCATCAACTACCAGCTGGTGCTTGTCCTGTTCTGATTTCCTATATCCATAGGGTTCCCAGGCACCGGTAAATTTTCCTTCTCTCCATAGGGCTTTTTTTGCACTGCTGCTCTTTTTTGCAAGGTCTTTGGAATAGAACTCATTGATAATATTCTTTAAGGGAACAGTCAGATCTACTCCCTCCCGGAAAGAATCAAAATCATCCGTCACTGCCAGGAACCGTACATGAAAGAACGGGAATACACGCTCAATATAATTGCTTGTTTCTACATAATTCCTGCCAAGCCTGGACAAATCCTTTACAATCACGCAGTTGATTTTCCCATGCTTGATATCTTCCATCATCTGCGTAAATCCAGGACGATCGAAATTTGTACCGGAATAATCAGAATCCTTATAAACTTCTGCAACCGAAATATCCTCTGTATCAGCCACATAGTTTTTCATCAGTTCCACCTGGGTTTCTATCGTCCCCCTCTCTATCGTTTCCTCTGTTTCCGTAGAAATCCTTGCATATAACCCTGCCCGGAACGGTCTTTTGATCTCTTCCTGGACGGCTGCACTACTGACCGTTTCAGGAATGCTTTTCCTGCTTTTTCGTGCCATTTTATACAACCTCCTTTATCTTGACCTGCAGATTGTTATCCGGATCTGTTGCAACCTCCACTCCCATAGCCGGAAGCTGTGTCAGCAATGCCTGATAACAGTCATCAAAGTCAAAGACGATCTCAATATTCTTTTTGTCATGGACTCTGATTTCCCGAATCAATTCCACAATTACCGTCCTGGTCAGCACTTCAATATCCTGATATTTCACAAAATAATCCAGCCATGTGTTAGAAGCATCTGCTTTTTCCAGCATGCTATCCATTTCTTTCTGGATTGCCCGGATACTCTCTTCTGCATTCCTGAGCCTTTTTCCATATGCTGCATGAAGTTCTACATAATCTTCTTTTGATACGATGCCCTCTTTCATATCGGAATAAAGCATCATGCGGAGTTCCTTACAGCGTTCTGTCTCCATTTTTTTCTTTTCCAGCCTGTCCTGGAGTTTTTTCACATTGATTTCCTGAAATGGTACAGTCCCGATAAACTCCAACACCCTTTTCAAATGCAGGATGTTCTGGATATGCTGTTTCAGCATTACCAATACCACGTTTTCCAGATCTTTTTCCGGGATCCTGTGACTGGAGCAGCGTTTCGTTTCTTTATTTGTGGAACATAAATAATAGGCATATTTCTTTCCACCCACTGTTGAGACCTTTCTCGTCATCGGTGCCCCGCAATCCGCACATACAGCAATGCCGGACAGCAGATACACCTGCTTCTGGTCAGGAGAAGTACGGGTATCCATCCCCAAAAGCCGCTGGACGATCTCAAAATCCCTTTCACTCACCAGCGGTTCGTGGTTCTTTTCAATACGGACCCAATCATCTTCCGGCTTTACGTAGGACTGCTTCACTTTATGGTTCGGTGTCGTACGTTTCCCCTGCACAAGGTTTCCAATATAAACCTCATTTTCCAGTATTCTGCGTACGGTAACAGAACTCCAAAGAGCCTGCTCTTTCTGTCGGAACCCGGTTTCATAATGACTCCCGCTGCTAATCTTATATTCAAATGGGGAAAGCACACCCAGTTCATTCAGGCGGTTGGCAATCGCATCCTGGCTCATTCCCTGCAGTTTCATCTTAAAGATGTCCTGCACTACACTGCCTGCAACCGGATCAATCTCCAGTCTATGCTTGTCTGCCTTTGCTTTCTGATACCCGAATGCCACAAAAGGTGTCACACATTCGCCTTTTTTCCTCTTAATCTCAAGGTTACTTCTTATCTTAATGGAAATGTCACGGCAATAAGCATCGTTGATTAAGTTTTTGAATGGGATAATAATGTCATCAGCCTGATTCTTTCCCTGAAGGCTGTCATAATTGTCATTTATGGCAATAAAGCGCACACCAAGAGCCGGGAATAAACGTTCAATGTACTTCCCGGAATCAATGTATTCCCGCCCAAACCGAGATAAATCTTTCACCACTACGCAATCAACAATCCCACGCCTGATATCTTCCAGCATAGCCTGGAATGCAGGGCGCTCAAAATTAGAGCCTGTGTAGCCATCGTCAACCCGGACGGAAACAACTTCTATATCTTTTTTGTCTTTCAGGAAATCCAGAATCAGAGCCTTCTGGTTAGAAATGCTGTTACTTTCCAATTTTGCAGAACTGGAAAGATCGCCATCTTCTTTGGATAATCTGACATAGATGGCGGCACGATAGATTTTATTGAAATTCTGATACATATCTTACCTCCTCTTATTACGTCAAAAAACCCATGTAATAAAAGGGGGCTGCATAATTTGTCCTTACAGACATTTTAGCACAGCCACCCCAAACTTTCCAGTACTTTTTCAGACACTCAGAAGCATATTTTCAAATGCCTGCTCCAAAGATATTCCGTTATTGGCAAACCTTACTTTGACCTTCATATTCCCGATCCGGACCAGATACGGATTTCCTACCTTATTCAGATATGATTCCCGCCGTTCCTTCAGGCTTTTATTCCTGTCTGCTTTTACCGTCAGTAAATCTGTCATTTCATCAATATTTACATCACTAAAATCCTGTTCCAGATACTTTCTATATTCTTCTGCTGTCATAATCCCCCTCCTCATAAACTCCTGTCTGAATCTCCACCGCTCTGGTAATCCTCCGCATTGCATCAGAACTGACATGACCACATTTTTGGATGATACTCTGAACATCAATGCTTGTGATCTGTTCCGCCAGTACCAGCCCATGCCGTTTCAAGCCAACCATTTCATAACGGTTAATAAACACATGGGTCGGAAGATACCGTTTTTTGTACACCCTTGAAGTAAACGGCACTACCGTTACCACCGGACTGTATGTATTCGCTTTGTTATTGCTGACAACCACTACCGGACGGATTCCACTCTGAAGGGAAGTACCCGGAACCTGTCCCAAATTAACCATAAGGATATCGCCTCTTTCAATTTTCATTTATTTGTTCCTCCCATCCTGACATTTAATCCATTATTAGCTCCACAGGAATACGGCAGAGACATTCAAAATGAACGCTCTGCCGCATAACCTCTATAGCCAATTTTCGATTATTAAACAGTGCTCGCTCGATTCTATTTATCCTCGATACCCCGAATCGTTTATCCTGCTTACGCAGGCAGGGAATAATAACCTATCTGACTGCATTCGCCAGATCACAACCCATATGCTCACGCACACAGGCTCCGACAGTTCATAGGTTTGCCGGTTACAGACTTTTCACGGTCCGCAAGTGTATCGCACCCTATACAGATCATCGCATCATCAACCTGCCAGTTGATTTTCGGTCAGTGCTTATTCGCTCGTCCGATATTCATCAGAGTCATGGCGGCAGTTTCCTTGTGCTTCCTGCATAAGATGTCACGTCAGTTATTACTGGGTATTCAGTTTCCAATGTACTTTTGAGGAATCCTTAAAACTCTCTCTAATTACTAAATTCAACTGACTTGCCCGGATGCAAAAAAAATCTGCTAATTTTTCAAAAAATATTTTCCTGATACATTCTCCGCATCTTGTGTAAAATTGTTTTCAGCTTGTACGCCAGAACCTGCCGGGACACTCCCATAATCCCTGCCAGCTGTACCTGCGTCTTATTCTCAAAATAAATGCTGTAAATAATCATCCGTTCTTCTGCATCCAGCTGATTAATAACCTTATGGATATCTCGTCTCTCCACACTGCTGATCACGCTGTCTTCCACATCGCAGCTATAATCCGGGAAATCCTCAATAGAGAATTCATAATCCTGTCCATTCGTCTCGCTGTAAGGGATTTCCCGCAGTCTCCGTTCAACAACCTCACCTTTTTCATTCTTGATTTCGACCTTCTTTGGCTGGCTGCTTCGGTAAAAATTATTCATGGCATAAGCCACTTCCTTTGTGATTTCAATCATCTTTCCATCTACATTTGCGTAATATTTCCCGTCGTATTTATATGGATGTTCAATATACATATCCGTCCTCCTGAATTTGAAATTTGTTTGCCAGTTTCAAATTCAGAAGGCGGTCCTCTGATCTGGTTCATGCCTACTCCACCAACTACTGCCAGGTAAAACCTGCAGGTATTGGCTGAAAAATTCAGGCACGAAAAAAAGCCCCAGTAGTCTTTTTTAACTACTGAGGCTTCCGTCTCTCAAATATAATTCAGTTTTCTATGCCTTCTTTCATCAGCATAACCATTGTATCAGAGCAAAGTTCAGAAAGTGTCCGTTTACAGGGCTTAATAGTTCATTATTCTCATTGGTTTGTACACATTTTCCAGGGAAATGTTCACTTACTCTTTTTCCCTAACAGCTCATCCATTTTTATCTGAAAATCTAAGGATTTTCCATCAGCTCTCCATCCACATACATCTGGAACTTTTCTGGATCATGGACAATATCATAGTCCATTCCCCATTCAACAGGCTTATATTCCACCACCATTACCGGTTCCTGTCCTTCTATCTCATCTTCCCAGAGATATACTCTAAGATTCAGGCTGGTGGCATACCCATAATCTGTAGAGAATCTAACAGACTGAAAAGAATTCTCCTTGCATTTTTTGACAAGGAGTTTTGCAAAATCCTCTTTATCTTCAATCTGTTTTCTGTTTGCAACAACAGTAAGTGTTTCATCCTGATTCATTTTCATACTGCTAATGACATCCGGCTCTCCCTCTTTGTGTTTCTGCGCACAACCCGAAACAAAGGCTACTGCCAATAACAGACATATTAACGCATACTTTTTCCTCTTCAATTTAATAATCACCTCTATTCTGCTGTTAAAGTACCTACTGCATAGTTAATTACTTCCTCCGGTGTTGGTCGATCCCCTTTTATTTTAACTTTGCGCCATTCTGCCTGTACCTCTGGATCCGGGTTATCATATCCGGCATCAATCGCTCTCTGGATTTTCGCATATACCTCTTCCGGAGTGGTATGGAATTTTTCAGCAACTTTCTCAAAAATAGTTTTTCTGTGCATTTTATATCTCCTCTTTTAGAATTAGTATTAGTTCTTTAGAACTACTATAGCACAGATAAAAACAAAACAGAATCCCATTCGTTTGACAAATTGTGACAAAAACCGCAAAAAAAGAAGGGCTTCCGCCCCTCCTCATAAAAACTATTCTGTTAATGCCCTGACCGCTTTGATGATTTTCTTCTGCTCTTCTTTTGGAAGTTTCCCGATCATTTCTGATAATTCATTCGTCACACCAGTCACAGAATGTGCCACAACATCTATCAGAAGTGAATCTGCAGAAACTTCCAGAGCGTTGGCTATCGCAACAAACGTATCCAGTTTTGCGGCTTTCAATCCCCGCTCAATCACACTTACATGTGTCGGACTCAGTTCCACCATGGCAGCCAAATCTTCCTGTGTCAGACCTTTTGCTTCCCTTGCCATCTTAATTCTCTGTCCTACAGCTTTCAGATCCATCGCAGCACCTCCTTTAGAACTATTTTTCGGTCTAAAGTTAGTATAACTACCGCCTGTTCCGATATACAGAAGCTGTAAAACAAGTTATCGTTCTATAGAACTAATACAGGATTTATTCCATAAAATAATTCATTGATAGATGCAAGAAGGTATCTTATTTCCTAACAATCTTCTGTACAGTATCGGCTGATCAGATGCATCCAGCTTGTATATTTATTTTTTTGACATACTTTCTGACAAACAGGATTCTGCGTCAATATAGAAAACATTTTCTCATAATCAAATTCCCACGCATAGCCTTTTAAATGTTTTTCGACTGCTTTCTTATCAGACTGTTTCAGTTTCCATACCAAACGCTGGATTTCTCCTTCATGAAGGTTTCCAACATTTCTGCATATGTACCGAAAAAATTTCAAGGTAGCATACTCATCATGTCATTTCTGTTTTTTATTCTGAACTTTCCTCTCTGCATGCTGATCCCGGATAATATCGTCGGCAATCTTTACCATTGAATTTTCGTATCTCATCCCACTCACCTACTCTTCTTCCACACCCAAGGAGGGTTTGAATCTTTTGTTTTTTGCCTGCGGCACTACGATCTCGTAAAAGTAGAAGCCAAGATACCGCAATGCCTGTTTCTTCATTTTATAAAAAGAAGTCCTTCCAATGCCAAGTTCCTGCTGGACTTCCACATCTGTTTTATTGTAATGACTACAAAAACAGGAATGGATAATCTCACTGAGCGTTACTCCATCCGGAGCATAATATTTTACCAACGTAATACCCCGGTAAACCATATCCGACAACCCATATATGACCATCAGATTATTCATCTCGTGTTTCAGTTTTGTCACATTCAGCTGTTTCCCGTAAATATCAAGATAACTCAACGCATATGCCATATCCTCATTGATCTTCTCCTGGCATTCCATTTCCAGTTCTTCCAGTACCATCTTATTTTCCAAAATCAGTTTCTGGTAATTCACCATCAATCCCTTTATGTCTTCATAATGCCTGTCCATGGTTACTTCCAGATAATCCTGTGCATGGGTTGCCATCTGGAACGTAATCTCTTTCATTGATTTAATTGCATAATCTCTTCCAGCCTTCTTCTCTTATGATATTTTTGCGGAAATATTTTATACAAAGAAGGCTATATGAATAGTATCACAGATTTGCTTGACCTGGAAGATGCCAACATTTCTATCAACTCTATCGACATTGAAGGTCAAACAAAAACCATCTATCTTGAATCAGCTCCGGAAGCACACTTCTGTCCTTGTTGTGGTTTCAGAATGCATTCCAGAGGAATCAAGAATAGAAAAATCAATCATCCAATTCTTCAGGACAACTACAAACTTGTTTTAATCCTGAAGCAGCGTCGATGGCGCTGCACCAATCCTGATTGTCTTTACGACATCAGTGATTCATTTAAGTTTGTAAGTAAAAACAGAAGAACAACAAACGCAACAGATATGCTTATTATTGATGCATATCGAAACCTGGCTGAATCGTCAGCGTCTATAAGCAAAAGATTCCATGTATCGGATACATATGCGCACGATGTATTTGACCGCTATGTAAAACTTGATAGACTTCCGCTTACAGATGCTATTTCTGTCGACGAAGTATTTCTGGATATGGACGACAAATGCAAGTATGCTTTAGTGATTCAGGATTTTCATACTGGAGATCCCATCGATCTTTTGCGAAGCAGGCGAATGAATGTCACCGAACCATATTTTACATCGATTCCACCCGAGGAACGTAATTCTGTAAAGTACCTTATCTCCGATATGTACAATCCATACATTTCTTATGTAGATAAGTACTTTCCAAATGCTGTTCCTGTCGTGGATTCTTTCCATGTGCTTCAATGGATTACCCGCTCTATCGATAACTACATGCGACAGCTACTAAAGAAATACAAACAACGTGACAGGGAACGTCAGGAGCAGTTAACCACTGATCCCCTGCATCCCGTTCAGCTGCCTGTCTCTGACGAGGTATATATTCTTCAGAAGTACCGCTGGCTTATTCTGTCAAATCAGTCAAATATCCGCTATCACTCAGATCTTCGCATGGACCAGCACTTTCACGTTCTAATGAACACTTAGCAAAGATCATAAATGTATACTCTGGATTGATTATGAAATCACGAGGGAAGAATTAGAAGAATGCCACACGTTGTGCCATGGAAACTGGATTGAGATTGAACACAAATACAAATATATCCAAGAGCTGCGACGTCTCCTGGATGAGCACGGAATCCCTTATCCGGAAGAATACGAAATAGACTGAATATTATTTAAGGGTCTGGTATTATACCAGACCCTGTCTCAGCCCCTCAAGTTAGACCCTCATGAAAGACCCTCATCTCAGCCCCTCACGAAGAACCCTCAACAACTATGCTGTTTTTTTTGCCAAACCTCATGAAAGACCCTCAACAAGTTTGGCAAACCCTCAAGAACTTTGATTATCCGTAAAACCACCCATGAGTTACTCCTACAGCAAATCACAGATGGTTACACAAATAAACCCCACTGCAAAAAGCTGTTTTTTTATTTTCTCCAGCAGAGTTTTCATATATTTAGTTTTTAAACAAGTACACTAATACCTATTCAACACGTACACTAAGGGTATGTAAACTTTATAACCGGTACGGTAGAATATATATGAGGTGAATTATTATGCCGGATAAATTAACTTATTTAGGGATGCGTATTCGTGCTGCAAGAAAGGATTGCCATCTTACCCAACAAGAACTGGCGGATCAATGTGGATTGTCAGTTAAAACAATTCAAGAAATTGAAAAAGGCCGTAAAAATGCAACCTATGAAACTTTAGCACAATTAATTGAACGGTTGGGCATTCCTGCAAATGCCTTATTTCAATCCGAAATATGCATTGAAAATGAAGAAATCCAACGCTTTATCGGAAAATTTCAATCATGTGATTCTGAAAATCAAAAAATCTTACTTAATACATTAGACTTTTTAACTGAACAATTATTAAATCACCAACATAAATATGAATCACAAAATTTTAAATGAACCAGCAAGTAGTATTAATTCTCTTGCTGGTTCTTTATTTAGACACTCCCATGCTCATTGTGTTCTGCAAAGCCATGAAAATATTGCCTCTCTCTGCTGAATGTTCTACTCTAAAAACTCTAATAAGATATTTCTGACACAAAATAAGCCGTTCTGTTTTATATTTGACAACTGTCGATACTGCGCTATTTCTCACTGAAATTTTATGACATTAAAGGAACATTAAACTTTTCATATCCAAATTTCCATCTCCTTCAAAAATAAAATATAGCGCATATCTACCAGACTTCTGAAATTTCACTGGAATACTAACATTTTCCCACATATCTTTTCGTAAACACATCTTTTTTCTGCCTAACAGGACATCACAATTATCCGTTATACAAATCTTAATTTCCCCAATAAATTCACCTCGCAACTCTAATCCAAGGGCTGCTACCGCATCTGAATCTATTGCAAAGTATTTGTATCCCAGCACCGTACCGTTCTTAATTGCTGTAACATAAGAAATGTTTTGCTGTTCTGTAATCCGAGTCTGTGCTTTCATGATAGGATTTTCATAATCAATCTTATCCATCGTAGTTAGGCTGGTAAGGTGACAGGCAATCACGGCTGGATAAACACCTGAGCCTGACAACGGTCCGCCATTTAATCCGCAGCTTGTAATCTCTGTCTGCTGAATACTGCCATCCTCTAAGAATAAAATTTTCTCAGCGCAACCCTGTCTTGAAAATTCTGTTCCATTCGTCTGTCTGTGATAAAAAACATACCACTCTCCATTTGCCTGTACTAATCCTCCATGATTATTCCCCAACGTATAGACAGGCTTTTTTCTACCATTTAAACCAATATCTCCATTTGATACTATTGTTCCACCATAGACAAAGTCCTTGTCTGGCCTGCTGCTAACCGCATAGCACAACTCATGGCTTTTATGACTGGAATACACAAAATAATATTTCTCTCCTATTTTACGGATAGATGAAGCCTCAAAAAAACCATGCCCTTCAAAACCTGTGCCCTTTGTATGCTTTCCTCCCGGTATCATTGGCCGTGGAATCTCTTTTAATGTCAACATATCCGGTTCCAGCTCCACAACCATTCCATCTTCTCCCATCTGAATATTCATCATGGTCATTGCCATTTCCTTTATATCATCCGGTAACACTGTAATTTCTGCTTCAGTAAGTTCAGTGATATTGGATGCCTTTTCCTCTGCGGGAGCAAATCCATAATACAGATAAACCCTTCCGTCATCATCTGTTAAAACCGCAGGGTCAAACGGCATATACTCTTGTAATACTTTCCCATCCATAATGTGCTGCGGGTAATGAACATGCCCATAAAATTCAAATGGGCCTGCCGGTGAATCACTTACTGCCACACCAATTTCCGGGTAAAAGCTAAAACAATAATACATATAATATCGTCCATCTGGTCCCTTTGTCACATCTGGTGCCCACAGATGCATCTTGTCATCCGAATTTGACGGATCCTGCGTCCTACGGTAAATGACTCCCTCATACCTCCAATCTTTCAGATTATCCTCCGGGGCTGACCATGTCACATAATCCCCCTGACAATAGGCAGTGCCATTTGCTTCGTCATGAGAACCGTAAATATACACTCTTCCATTAAATAAATGCGGTTCCCCATCCGGAACATATTCCCATAATGGTAAATACGGATTGTAAATTTGCTCCATACTTAATACCTCCCTCATACTATTTTTCCAGATCATTTGTTTTTCTTTCTGCCAATTCCGCTTGAATCTGTGGCAACTCATCATCTAATTTATAAAAATGCATGCAAAGCGCTGCAAGCAGGTATAAGACAGCCGGCACTACTGTATATACACAAATAATAGCATTTACTGCCCCCTGGCTCTGTGTATCTGCCCCGCTAACATAACCGCCAAGCATCATGACAAAACCAACCAGCCAGGTTCCAATTCCTGTACCAATTTTACTGCAAAACCCACTAATACAGCTATAAATTCCCTCACCACGCTTTTTAAATTTCCATTCGCCATAATCCATACAGTCAATAACCATATTGATTGTTAAGATAAACAAGGGCATATATCCGATTGTTCCCAAAACAGTGCCAATACCTAAAAGTGTAATACTCTGTAGATTGAGTAGCGGCAAAAGTTTTCCGATAATACCAAGAATCAATGCAGTTACAATAAGTTTCTTTTTTCCCATTTTTTTTGCAAGAATCGGTAAACAAAGAACTAAAAGCGGCCCTACTGCTCCCAAAGCATTTACGACTGACTGTTTCGATATATCTCCTACTACCTGTTCAAAATAAAATGGATTCACTGCCCCTAAATTCATGGAAATATTTGTAACCAGTAATGCCAACGCCAGAATTATTACATATTTATTTTTTGACAATAATTTTACACCTTCACGGAAATTAATTTTTTTTTGTACCGGCGTTTGCTCCTGCATACTACTATTTTCTTTAATGATAAAAAAGCGAATAGAGCAGACAATCGCACTGGGAACTCCAATAATAAATGCAAATGTTCTCCATGCCTCTACGGTTGATCCAATCTTCGCTATATAAACCGGAATAATAATCCCTGCCACAACACTTCCGATAATGCCTAAAAACATAGATACAACATTCACTGTTACTTGTTGATTTGGATCTTCCACAGTCCTAGCAAGATAAACTGCATTCGCACAACTATAAAGCGTTGAAAAAATAGAATAGATTACTGTATATGTCAAAAACAAGCATACTGCCATTGCTGTAGTTCCCATTTTAGGAATACAGAACAATACAATCGCCGCAATACAAAATCCAACATAAGCCCAATCATAGGGTCTTGCTTTTCCAAACCGGGTATTCGTACGATCAATCAGAAATCCAGCTATAATATCTGTAATTCCATCAAATACCTTAGAAACTAATATTATGTTCCCAACCAACAAAGAAGATAATCCCAATACATTTACAGCAAAATAGCTGACATACCCCAGCAATACTGCCACCAGACAATATCCTATCATCGGCATTGAATATATCAGGTAAAAAAGTTTTGTACATTTACCGTCTTTTGTTTTCATTGCTCATCCTCCATCTATTATTTTTCAGCAAACTTGCTACTCTAACTTACATATTGAGCACATACTGAATCTTTGCAATCAGTTCATCTATCTCTTCATGAGTCATTCCCATAAGGCTATTCAAAAAACGAAGTGGTGAACTCTCCAGCATTTTGATTAACTGTTCTGCCTGGACTGTTTTTGCCGTTTCACCTTCCCCTTCTTCCTGCATGCTGTTTAGGTACTGAACCATATTATTTAATAGAGACATAATAATACCATTTGTTTTAGGATTTTCGATCAACTCACTGATAGTTGTATTTCGATCTACTTTCAGTGGCAAAACATCCGTAGAGACAATATGTACCGTTTTTGCCATTCGAATATCACTGGATGAAGCTCCAACCAATAATTCGTACTCTCCAGTTGCCGCATGCCACCCTGCTATTTCCGTAGAATACCACGCAAAACTTCGCTTATCCAATTCCATTCTTATAGTTTTCTCTTCCCCTGGCTGTAGATGAACCTTTGCAAAACCTTTCAGCTCTTTTTTCGGACGTTCTGCCGAATATGTTTTATCCGCTACGTAAAGCTGTATCACTTCTTTACCTGCCCTGTCACCCACGTTTTTCACTTTAAATGCTACCTGGAGTTTTTCATTGTCTTTTATACTGTCTTTTGATATCTGTAAATCGCTATACTCATACTTTGTATAACTAAGACCATGACCAAATGGAAACCGGACCGACATATTCTTTGTATCATAATAGCGGTATCCCACAAATACGCCTTCCCTGTATTCCACTTTTTTTCCGTTTCCAGGAAAATACAAATAGGACGGATTATCCGATAATTGATATGGAATCGTTTCTGCCAATTTTCCACAGGGATTTTCTATGCCAAACAGCAGTTTCACTACAGCTTGCCCTACTGCCTCCCCACCTAAATAGGCTTCCAAAATCCCCTTAACATTATCGGCCCATGGCATTTCTACAGGCGATCCATTGTGCATGACCACAACAACATTTTCCTGTATTTTTGTAATCTCTGAAATCAATTCGTCCTGACATTCCGGCATTCTCATATGCTCTCGATCGAATCCCTCAGATTCAAATTGTTCCGGAAGTCCTGCAAAAATTACAGCAATATCTGCTTCTGCCGCTGTTTTTAAAGCGCTTTGGAACAGTACGTCATTCCTTTTATCTTCTGTCAGTTCAAAACCCTGGGCATAACTTACTTCTGCAATAGATTTTACTGCATCCAATGCACTGACTACTTTATATGGTTTCACATTAGCACTTCCGCCCCCCTGAAATCTTGGATTTGAAGCAAATTCCCCAATAAACGCAATTTTCATCCCTTTCTCTGGGAGCGGCAGGATTCCTTCATTTTTTAATAAAACCATAGATTCTAACGCAACTTTTTCTGAAACAGCATGATCCTGTTCTTTATCAAAGGTTCCTTTCTTTTCAGAATCCGTATACTTGAACACAATCTTCAAAATTCTTTCTACTGCAATATCAAGGTCAGCTTCATTTATAGTTCCATTTTTTACAGCCTGAATGATCTCCTGATCCATGAATGGCCCCTCTCCGGGCATTGCCAGGTCAAGTCCAGCTTTTAGTGCCTTAACACGATTGCTTACTGCCGACCAGTCAGACATCACATACCCGTCAAATCCCCACTCATCTCGCAGGATATCTGTCAGAATATCCTTACTCTCTGTCATATATGTACCATTTACCTTATTGTACGATGCCATCAGAATATCCGGTTTCCCCTCTTTTACAATACCCTCGAATGCATTCAGATAAATCTCCCTCAAAGTTCTTTCATCTATCTCAGAAGAACATGTCTGTCTGCGATACTCCTGATTATTTGCCGCAAAGTGCTTTACACAGGCACTCACATCCTTTGACTGAACCCCTTTCACATAGGCCGTAGCCATATGCGCTCCCAAATAGGGATCCTCTGAAAAATATTCAAAATTTCTGCCACATAACGGCGAACGCTTCATATTGGCTGAAGGTCCCAGAATAACAGCAATATCCTCGCTGCGGCATTCCTCTCCGATCCTCTCACCCATTTCTTCAATCAGTGCTTCATCAAACGAGCATGCAGTAAGGCATGCAGCCGGATAACTTATCGCTTCTTTACTATTAAATCCCAACTGCCCACTGTCTATTGTTGGTGTCCGCAGACCATTGGGTCCATCACTTACTTTTACTGTTGGAATTCCGAGACGTTCCACTCCCTTTAAGTTCCAGTAATCTTTTCCCGAACACATACCTGCTTTTTCTTCCAATGTCATCTGGCTTACAATTTCTTTTATATTTCGTTCCATAATTTTCTCTCCCTATCTGTTTTTAACTTTTCTCATTGATCCCAAAAACTTAAGACTTGGTTTTGGATAACGCATCTGGTTTTTTCTATCTACTTCAACCAATCCAAAAGTAGGACCATATCCTGCCATCCATTCAAAGTTATCTACTAAGCTCCAGTGTATATATCCTTTTAGCTGGATCCCATCTGCGACACACTCTTCGAGCCCTTTTAACGCCTCATGAATAAATTCAATCCTGCGTTCATCGTTATCTGTTGCAATACCATTCTCTGTAACAAAAATATCTCCTTTAAATACCTCTGCCACTCTCCTTACGACATGAGCAACCCCCTGAGGATAATATTCATATCCCATTTGAGTACATTCTGCACCTTCTGGAATCGGCATCGCTCCACTACCGCCTATAATTTTTCTCGTATAGTTCTGAACTCCGATAAAATCATCATTCATGATCGCAGGTAAATAATGGCCAAAATCTTCTTCCCACGCATCGGCCGCTTTTCTCTCTCCGCCAAAAGCTGTCTGTATATCAAACAGCGATAATGTAATCCCAATTTTTAATTCCGGGTATACTGCTTTCATTGCATTTCGAGCCTTTCTATGCGCATCAATAATAATCTTGTCCCCTTCGGCGCTTCTCGGAAATAAAAAAATATTAAGCTTTGTGGGATCGCACCCAAATACTTCTGCCGTTTCCATCATAGCGGCCTGAAAATCGAAGTTTTCCCCTAAATCAGAAAAACCGACCTGAACACTTTCTGCACTTTCATCAGAATTTCCATCTCCCCCCTGCATCATATGCGCAATCTGAACTCCCATATTAGCCTCATTGATGGTGCATACATATTCCATCAAATCACCCAACTCTACGGCCAGCCTTCTGCAATAGGAAGCAAATAACTCTGCTGTCTGCGGATTCTCCCATCCTCCCATAGAAATCAGCCACTTTGGACTTGAAAAGTGATGTATCGTTACGATTGGCACAATATCATTGTCATGGCAGCACCGCAGTACCTTCCGGTAATGCTCTATCTCCTTCTCATCCCATGTTCCCTGCGTCGGCTGAATTCTTGCCCATTCAATACTGAAGCGATATGCATTCAGCCCATTCTCCGCCATCATCCGGATATCCTCCTCATAGCGGTGATAGTGATCCACAGCATCATTAGATGATTCCGCAAACATGGAATGCTGCATTTGCTCCATTGCCCAAAAATCGCTGTTTATATTATTTCCTTCTACCTGATGGGCTGCGGTTGCCGCACCAATCAAAAAATTTTCTGAAAAACTCATATCTGTCTCCTTATCGTTTTCTATTGACATTATTATAAATTTCCCATACAATATTTTTGTCCCTATAATATAGTATTTGTTCTTAAAAAAATTAGATAGGAGATATTTTTCATGATGACGAAAAAAAAGCATTCTGATTCATTTGTCACGATACGCAAACTACAAAACATCAGCTTCTATCCCATCCACATTTTTTATGGCACTTCGCCAGTCTATCCAAATTCTCCGAATACGGATACTGACCCTTTCTTCTGCGATCCTTCTTTATGTCAGACTCTTTCTAAAGACAACGGGCTGATTTATGATTCAAATGACCCGGATATCTTTTATGCTGCCGGAAAAGCAGCAGCATTTTTCTGTATCGTTGGGCCGTTTTGTCTTCAATCCCTTTCCCATGATAAAATGCTTCAGTATGCCCGGATGCACCATATCAAAAAAAGACATGATTTCCGCATTACCCACGGTTCTGTCACCCAGGCACTAGATACCCTATCTTTAGTGTTTGTTCTTCTTGAAAAGAATACGCAAGATTCACATGCTTTACCAAATGATGTTCCTGCCGACATTACACACAATACAGAGAATGATTCAGAGAACCATCCTATGCTCTGGTATATGACCCCCGACTCTGATCCCCAAAACAGCTGCCAATCAGAACAAAACAATTTTTATATACAATCCTATCAACTAAACAATGCTGAAAAAGATATTCCTCATACCCCTTACGAGCTGGAAATGGAGATTATCTCTGCACTCCAATCCGCAGACAAAACGAAATTCCATTCTCTTCTGCAGACACTTACAAACTACTCTGGAGGAGAGTTTGCCTACTCTTCCGCAAAATATAAAGAATATAGCGCTGTCTCCATCATTACAGTCCTGACCAGAGCGGCAATTACCGGCGGTGTTTCGCCCAATGACGCATATTCCATAAGCGACATCCTTTTATATAAAACCTCTCTCTGCAGACATGAACAGGAATATATGCAGGTTTTTCGGGAAACTCTGGACAGTTTCTTTAAGCTGGTAAAAAAGAACAACGACATGCAGAATCAGTCTATCCATATACGTGACTGCAAAGTTTACATTTCCCATCATCTCAATAAAGAGCTGAGTCCTGATATTCTTGCGGAACATCTTGGCATCAGCAAGAACTATCTTCTGCGTCTGTTTCCAGAATATGAAAATATGACATTAATGCAGTATATTCTGCGTGAGCGTGTTATGGCTGCCGCAAATATGCTAAAGTTTTCTGATTTTGATATTATGCGGATCGCAACTTACTTTCATTTTCGGACACAGAGCCATTTTGGTGTTGTATTTAAGAAATATCTGGGCTTGTCTCCGGCCGCATACCGAAAAAAAAATAAACCTGTTGGCTTCTAAACCAACAGGTCTATTCATGCTATTTTCTATTACTTTGCATATATCTCCGAACACGTTCGTCGTGAATAACGCCTGACCAATTCATACCAAACGTATAATCATAAGTATTTCCTTCTGAATCAACATAGCATTCCATATCAAACGGTACATCTTCAAACTGTTCTTCCACTGTTCTCATGTTTTTAGGCATCTGAATCGGAAGTAATCCTGAAGGCTCAAATTGACCGGATACAAGATCCAATACTGGCACAATAGTATTGCTAAAGTTATAGATGATTCCATCTGCGTATGGTTCAAATTCACTTACTATCATTGGACCTGCCGCATAAATAACAACAATAACCGGCTTATCCCCCATTGCTTTTTTCGTATCGAGGACAGTGTCTAAATCCTTTTCATTATTTGTATAAACTGTTTTTCTAAAATAGCTGCGATCTGTAAAATCCTCCAGCGGATCACCGCCCGCAATACTGTGTGTCCTGGCATACTCTGCGGTATACGGACGATACTGCAGGCTGATTGGTACATAACCATTGCCTCCATTTTCTTTGTCTTTACAGTCATACCCTCTCATCATAGTTGTTATACCCGGCATTTTGATAAAGCATATCGCAGCATCTGCTTCCTGTGGATTTTCCGTTACATCAAAATACTGCTTTATTGTATCGTATCCGGCAGGATATTCCCATTTTTCCGGGACAGGGTTACCTTCCCAATCGAAGCCGCTCGGAATATACTGCTTCGGTACATATACCTTCTGTCTTTTCTTAAGCGGCAATATATTCCCTGCATTTTTAAGCATTATAAGCGATTTTTTTTGTGCTTCATAACCTGCTTCTACATACTTTTTATTTCCAACAATTGTTTCTGACTCTTCCGGCACAAGATAAGGATTTTCAAACAAACCTGTTCTGAAAATATTTCTAAGAATTCGAACTGCAGATTGTTCAAAGCGATCCCTCATGAAATCCTCGCCATACTTTTGGACACCGAGTTCATAAGCAGCCATAACAGGCTCCTTCTCGCTCAGGCCGCCAAACTGATCCACTCCAACCATCAGAATCTTTAAACAGCGTTCCGCTATACTCAGCTGTTCTACGCCCCAGCATTTTCCAGAAAAAATAGTATCAAGGTCTGTCTGGTCAAATACAATATTCCAATCTGTACATATCACTTCATCATAACCATATTTCCCCCTTAACAGATCTTTTATCAAATACTCACTGAATCCGCTTCCAATATTTTCCCCATGTATGGCATCTTGATTATAAGTAACAGTATAATATGGCATAACGGAAGATGCTTTTTTCGTCTTTCCTTCCAATTCAAATGCCCCTTCTAAAAACGGCTTTAAATGATATTCAAAATTGCCACCCGGAAAAACGGAATATTTTCCACATCCAAAATGCGCATCTCTTCCGCCTTCTCCGCATCCTCCCCCAGGCCAGTGCTTCACCATTGTATTTACGCTGTCTCTTCCCCATCCATCTTCAATCTCTGCTTCACCCTCGGATGTCTGGAAACCATCACAATAGGCTCGTGTCAGATCAGAAGACAACTTTGCGTCTTCTCCAAAGGTACCCGGAAAACGAAACCATCTGGGTTCAGTGGCAAGATCGCACTGAGGAGAAAGGGAAGTAGTAAGACCTAGAGCACGGTATTCCTTAGATGCCATCTCACCAAATTCCTTTACCAATTCCGGATCAAATGTAGCTGCCAATCCAATGTTTTCCGGCCACTGTGAAGTACCGCCTCCTGCGCCAACACTAAATTCAGCAGATGCATCAATTCCATGTCGTGGATCAGAACAATTATTTACCGGAATCCCAAAAGGCTGTGCCTCTGCCAAAGCCTGAATATTATTATTCCACTTTACAACATCTGCTACTCCGGATACAGAGCCAACTAATACATGACGAACGCCGTCTTTCATAATAAACTCTTTTTGCTGGTCACTGAGTGAATATTTCGGATATCCACTGTCCTGAAATTCTTTTCCCCCATAGGTCACTTCTCCAAAATATGGACTGCTATAATTAGGAATAAACTGGTGTTTACTATAAAGCATCAATCCGGCAATTTGGTCGATAGAAAGTCGTGCTGCCAAATCTTCTGCTCTCTTCTGCGATGTCAGCCTCCAGTCTTCATATGGATGAAGCTGCCCATCTTTTGCCAAATTTTTAAATTTTAACCCTTCCCGCTCTATAATCTTTACACCGGAATCCTCACTATACACAAGTTTCGGACCATTTGTATTTTTTTCACATATTAAACTTACATTCTTTTCCATGATGATCTATGCCCCTCTTCTTTCTTCCAATTCTGCATGTATCTGCGGTAGTTCATCATCCAGTTTGTAAAAATATATTGCGATTGCCGAAAGCAGGTACAGGACTGCCGGTATGACTGTATAGGCACCTATGATAGAATTTATTGCGCTCTGGCTCTGGCTTCCTGCCTCACTGACATATCCGCCGATCGTCATGACAAAGCCAACCAACCAGGTACCCAGCCCCGTGCCGATTTTTGAACAGAATCCGCTGATGCAGCTATAGATTCCCTCGCCACGTTTTTTGAATTTCCACTCACCATAATCCATACAATCAATTAACATATTTATTGTTAAAACCGTCAGCGGAGTATATGCTATTGTACTCAGTACGGTACCTGCACCCAGAAGTACAACACTTTGCAGATTAATCAATGGCAGCAGTTTACCGATAATACCAAGAGCCAATGCCGTTATAATAAGCTTTTTCTTTCCTGTCCTTTTCGCAATGGCCGGGTAAAGAAGCACTGTAAACGGGGCAACCGCTCCGCAAATACTCATAACTGACTGTTTGGATATATCACCGAATACCTGTTCAACATAGAACGGATTTACTGATGACATATATATTGCAATATTAGTAAAAAGCAATGCCAACGCCAGGATCATTACATATTTATTCTTCGCTAACAATTTTACTCCTTCTAGAAAATTAAACTTTTCCTGTGTCTGCACATTACCCTGCACATTGTTGTTTTCTTTGATAATAAAGAACCGGATAGAAGAAATAATTGCACTAGGAATACCGATGACAAATGCAAATGTCTTCCATACCTCCGGGGATGTTCCCGCTTTCGCAAGGTACACTGGAATAAAAGTTCCGGCAACAACGCATCCTGCAATACTCAGAAACATGGATATTGAATTCACTGTAATCTGCTGATTAGGATCTTCTACGGTTCTCGAAAGATAAACTGCATTTGCACAGGTATAAAGCGTAGAAAAAATCGAATAGATCAATGTATAAGTTATAAACAGACAGGCTGCCATTGCAACTGTTCCCATTTTAGGAATGCAAAACAATACAATTGTTGTAATACAGAATCCTACATATGCCCAATCATAAGGTCTCGCTTTCCCGAATCTTGTATTTGTAGAGTCAATCAGAAACCCTGCCACAAGATCTGTGATACCGTCAAACAGCTTGGACACTAATATCAGATTGCCGACCAGCAGGGAGGATAACCCCAATACATTTACCGCAAAATAGCTGACATATCCCAGCAATATCATCACCATACAACAGCCGATCGTTGGCAAAGAATATACCAGATAAAAAAGTTTTGTACATTTTCCGTCTTTTGTTTTCATTTTTCTCCTCCAATTTCAAATTTATCAACAAGCTTATTGTTATATCTATTATATTTTGTTTAAACATACTTTTTGTCTCTAAAATATAGTTTTTGTCCCAATATTAAACTGTTTAAATATTTATCATCCTGTGGACATAACCGTTCCATACATTAAAGTTTATTATACACCGCAGTTCATCGTACTCGCTGTACCTCTCCTTCAGTAATTCCATATTCATTAAATACATCAACCCTGACATACACCGGATCATCTTTCACAAGTGCTCCGATTGTCTGATCATCCTTTCCAAATACCATGTAACTGTGATACAGTTTCTCCGGTGCGTATCCCCATAAAATATTACATCCTACAACGTCTTTTGCTGTCCAGGATACATTCATATCCAGCTCTCCTCTAAAGTCTGCCTTTACATCCTGCGCCTGCATAGGTGCAGTGCCTTCCCCTTTTCCGAATACACGAAAACCACTGATACATGGAATCTGCCCATACGGAAGACGTATGATTGTCAAACGCAGAAACCGGATCTTGATTCCCTCTTCTTCCCATACCAGAAAATCATGCGCATAATCTGTGTCAGCCTGTGATTTATCTGCCAGCATGAAAAAGCATTCTCCATTAACAGAACCTTCCAGTATCCATCTTGTAGGTTGTACTAATTCATCTATGTAACGGCTTACAGAAGTTCTCTCTACAAAGACTGCCCCTTCAGGAGGCGGAAGTTCCAGTCCATCATCCGCAAAATTTATCTGGACTGCACGTACATCCGTCTCTGCCCCCAGATCCACCTGAATCCATTCTCCTGATTGATTACTTTCCGCTTTCCAGCAGGTCCGGATATCTTCGTCTACTGCATTCTGTGCGCCTTTTCCCGAAGAAACCAGTACTTCTTTTTTGTAAGACAGGAGCATCCACTCCGGCTTTTCCCATACTTTACTTTCTACGCTTACCGGCCAGTCACCATATCTCTGGTCACAGAACAATTCTCCATCAGCATCAATCCCTGCTTTCCACAATCCGAGTCTACGTTCAAAAACATGATTCTTACTAATCCGCATAGTGGAAGTATGCCAGAACCTGCCTTCTTTGTCTTCCAGTGTAGAACCATGCCCAGCGCCGGTAATAAACCCACCCGGCTTATAAGAATATGGATTATTTCCCGCTGGCTTAAATGGCCCTAACGGTGCGTCACTAACATAAACACCATCTCCGTAAACATTATACTGGGTTCCTGGAATTGCATATTGAAGATAATACCTACCCTGATGCTTTGTCATCCATGCACCTTCAATATAAGGAGCATTTCCCATATAACCATACAGCATCGGCTTCGAAGGCTCCCTCATTTCCTCAGGAATGGTTTGTAATATTTGCTGTACCTCTTTCTCTATTTCCTCTTCCGTTTTAGGTGGGATATGATTTTCCCCGTTCCGCTCATATCCCCTTTCCTGCTCATGGGAATCAAACATAATCTGCGGTTCTCCCAAAGGCACCATTGTTTCCGGATTTAATTCCACTCCATAGATTGGCTTCATATTGGAACAGCCCCAATAAAAATAAAATCTTCCGTCATCATCTACAAACAGGTTCGGATCCCAGAATGGAAATCTTCCTGGAATTTCCTCAAAAGGTTCACAAATTGGATCTTTTGTCCTGAAAAAGCGAACAGTTTTCATCAAGTTTTGATGCAGAAAAATACATATATTCTCCTGCCGCCCTGACATCCGGCGCATAATCATAGACAGGCATATCGCTTTTGAATTTGTGAAATTCCCAATCTACCAGCTCTTCACTGGTATAAAATCCTGCCGTCATAGACGGAAACAGATAATATTTTCCTTTAAACAAAATCAGGGACGGATCTGCTGCTTCACGACTCACTTTACATAACTTCCCATTTTCTTCAGGCGTTTCAAAAAATTGATAACGATATTCCAGATTCATCGGATTACAGTAATACTTCATCGTATAAACCTCCTTTTTTATTGAGTTTATTATAATTTTCCCACATAGCATTATTGTCTTTATAATTTGATATTTATTCTGTAAATAATCAGACAAAGTATGACTTACCTGGAGACAGCTGTATGTCTACTTATCTCGTTGCTTTGCGGGAATAAAGATGTATCGTACCCGTAATACCAGAAGCAGCTGTCGGCTCCGGCGGCATTCCCCAAGGAGTAGGGTTCTTTGCATTTTCGCGCTCAAGAGTAGTCGCCACCTCAATTACAACTTCATTATCTCCGTTTCTTACAACATTGCTTAAATCGTACCGATAAACTGGCGTCACTTGAATGCCAAGACTTTTTCCATTTACAAACACCTCTACGCCTTCATAAGCATCTGTTATTTCCAACAAATATTCTTTGCCATCCTGTGCGCAAAAATTATTCTCATAACGAACAAATCCTGAAAAATCTGGCTGCTCTTCCGCCAACGTATCCGGCACTGAAACTTGTTTTTCTTCTTTAAAATATGGATACTCTATACTTTTGCAAATACTCCGTCTCCATGAGACCGAAAAACTAATTTCTTTCTTTTCGTTCCATGGTTCAGCACATATCAAAAAATCTTTCAGCGAATCACCGGAAGCATCCAAAATAATCATCAAACTCTTCAACTGCTCTATTTCAAGCGAAAATGACTCTCCATTATAGGGAACTTCAAGCAGACGGTTGCTCCACGCATCATATGCATATATCTGACGTCTGTCAGAAAACCTGACTGTTCCTCTATAATCCCGGATACCTTCATTCACAAACATCAGGATACCCATACCGTCTTCATGCTCATAATGATAGTAACGAATCCGGTTATCCAAAGGCATAATTTCTAAATCTTGAATCTGACCATCTTTCAGAGTCTTCACCAGGTCATTTAGAGGAACCTTCTCTGCTTTCCGCATCTGAGACAATAGCCTGTCCTGTTCTTCTTCTGATGCATCACAGATTCCCGCTGGATACTCATCCAGAAAATATACCTTTACTCCTGCCCACACCAACCGTTCTACAGCCATTGCAAAAGCTTTCGTTACAAACTGCATTTTAGGAACAAGCAGAACTCTATACTCCTGTGTATTTACCTTTAACACGTTATCTGCAATTACTGTTTGAAATTCTTCCATATTGCGAAATACATCCTGTGGAATATAATCGTAATCAATCTGAGCATCACAAAGCAAACGTCCCGGCTTATGAGAATACATGGTATCCCCCGTCCATTCTCCCTCCCCATGATATAGAATTGCAACGGGAGCAATATGCCTTCCACAGCTAATCAACTCACAAATGCGGTTAGCATACTTCATCAATTCTCCAAAATGCCGGTACTGTGGATTATTCCCATGGGCATAAAAATGAGGAGGGCAATCCGGATCCGGATAATCTGCTGCCGAAAATGCATGTGGTACAAAATGGTTAATTCCCCGTACCATAAAATGATCAAGAAGATATTTCTCCAACCTTACGCCTTCGCCCCATCCATATCCGCCAAAAATCTCACACATAGAATTCCCTTTTTTGAGCGGTTCAATGGCAGCGGATGAACCTGCCAGTTTTCCAAGCATATAATGGTAAAATTCCCCATCACGGCATTCTATTATACCCTTATCATAAGTTATATCTTCTCCCTGGGGAAATACCTGTGCACCTATATCGTCGATTCCCGCCATATCCTGCCCGGAAAGCCCCCGGAAATAATGTCCTAGTGATGAACCGGTTCTGCTGTGCTGATCGTTATCCTCAATGATATGACCAATATACTGTACATTGTGACTTCGGCACCATTCTCCTATCTGCTGTGAAAAATCTTTTTTCACAAGACTGGTAACTGCATCCATATAGATATACCGAATACTTGCCGTCAAGTTTTCCTCATCTTCATTTTCCCACAGCAGATACAATTTCCGTGCATAGTCCTCTCCCATTTTCTCTATAAGAAGCAACTCCAGTTCATCACTCCATGGATAATCAATATCCATACCCAATTTTGCATTCCTGTCATAAATATGCCCATTACCAAGCTCTGGCTCGTCTGAGAAGAAGCCTGCAATCGTTTTTCCAAATTCCTCTTTATAACGCTCATAATGAGGCTCATAAACTGCATCAATCTGTACCCTGCATGATGAAGCACTAAGCATATTGATATAGCTGCGATGATATCCCATATTTCTGGTGAGATGAAGCACATATACTTTCCAATTTCCCTTCGGCACTTCCCATTCAAGCTGACTTCCTGTAATATATGGTTTTAAATCAACTTCCTGCTTTTCTTCAACACTGACAGCATAGATTGCCAATAGCTTGTCATCATCAAATTTTCTTGGATTTTTTTCTCCTGCATACATATCCATTTGTGTTGGAACAAAAGGCTCCGGATGTTTGAGTTCTTCTTCTGTAAGATGTAATATTTCTCCGCTTTTGCGGTCATACTTTTTACAGCAAATGCTCTGTCGGCAAAGCATATCCGGTTTCTCTGCCATAGCTCCATTTGCAAATCCTGTCGGAAAATGGCTGTCATCCAGAATCCATACTTTCATATTACGTTTTTTGGCTTCTTCAATAATAATATCCATGTCATGCCACCAGCCAGGTCCACAGAAATCTGGATGCGGACGGCTTTCTATGCAGACCGCCTTAATATTACTTTCATCGATAACTTTCATATATTCCCTGATAGTGTCCTCTTTTTCCCCTCTTATCCAAAAAAACGGGAAAATATAATTACCATTTCGGCCGGTTAATACCCGCATTATTTTCTTATCCTTCATTTAAACTATTCACCTCTCAGTTGAAAAAAAACTTGCCTTTTTAATCTATTTGTTCAGTATTTCGAGAAACTGTTGTAATGCCTCTTCTCCTTGTCCTACTGCATTAAACAATGCACGAAGCGGCATCTCTGTAATCATCGCCTGTACCAATTCCGCACTGATTGCAACATCTTCGCCTTCCTGTGGCATAGACTGCTGCATGGCATCTGTCATGCCCCCGAACATCTGCATAAGAATCGCTGCTTTTTCCGGATTTTTATAAACCTCCCCAAAAGCGGAATCTTTTGTATAAATAATCCTCTTTTTTATAACAGGTTCTACTTTTACCACCGTCTGCAGACGAATATCCCGGCTCGATGCTCCTACCAAAATGCCATACTCGCCTTCTGCCACACACCAGTCAGACACTTCTGGCTCCCAATATGCAAATGCCCTTTTATTAAATGTGAACTGTACCGTTTTCTGTTCACCCGGCGCAAGCTCCACTTTTTCAAACCCCTTCAATTCTTTGATAGGACGAATAACATCACATTCCGTTGGAGATACATAAATCTGTACCACCTCTTTTCCGGCAGTCTTACCGGTATTTTTTACGTCTACACTAATGTGCAACATTTCTAAATCCTTCATCTGCTCCTTATCTAACTGCAGATTACTATATTCAAAAGTAGTATATGACAGACCATGACCAAACGGAAATAATACCTGCATATCTTTACTATCATAATAGCGGTAGCCAACAAATCCTTCTTCCTTGTAATATACTTTACCTTTTTTTACGCAATAGCTTAAATAAGACGGATTATCCTGTAGTTTCACAGGGAAGGTTTCTGCCAACTTTCCGCTTGGATTTTCTCTTCCAAACAAAATATCCGCCTGTGCTTCGCCAACAGCCTGCCCGCCCAAATAAGATTCAAGTACACCCTGCACTTTATCGATCCACGGCATCTCCACTGGTGAACCATTGTGGAGAACAACAACTACATTTTTCTGTACCTTACATATTTCTTCAATCAATAGATTCTGATTCGGCGGCATATGCATATGCTTTCTGTCATATCCCTCAGACTCATAGGAATCTGGAAGCCCGACAAACAAAACCGCCACATCCGCATTTTGGGCTGCATATACTGCCTCCTTAAGCAATGCTTCATCGCTCTCATCTGATTTGTCATCAAATCCCATCGCAAAAACTATATTATCGTGCTCTCCAATTGCATCAAGTACCGAAGATACTTTAAAACTATTGATATGGGAACTGCCGCCGCCCTGATATCTCGGTTTCTTTGCATATTTTCCAATAAAAGCAATCTTCTGTTCTTTTTTCAATGGCAGTACATTATCATTTTTTAAAAGTACCATACATTCTTCTGCAATCTTTTTTGCAGCATCATGATCTCTTTCTAAATCAAAAACAGCCTGTGTATCTCTGTTTTCCTGATACCTGTAAATAATCTCAAGCAGCCTTTCACATGTACGGTCAAGAACTGCTTCCTCTAATGTGCCATTTCGTACTGCATCAATAATCTTTCGATCATTGACTCCTCCAGAAGCAGGCATTTCCAAATCCATTCCAGCCTGAATGTCTGGTACCCTGTCATTCATAGCACCCCAGTCACTGACTACAAACCCGTCAAATCCCCATTCATTACGCAAAATATCTGTCAGAGCCTCTTTGTTTTCCGCTGCATATATCCCATTGATTTTATTATAAGAGCACATAATAGACCATGGCTTCGCCTCTTGTACGGCCATTTCAAAAGGTGCTAGATAAATCTCCCTCAACGTCCTTTCATCTACTTCTGAGGATGCTGTCATACGTTTTTCCTCCATATTATTTGCATAGAAGTGTTTTGGGCAAGCCCCAATGTGTTTACTCTGCAAACCTTTAATGTATGCTGATGCCAACTGCGAACTGACATAGGGATCTTCCGAATAGTATTCAAAATTTCGTCCGCAAAGCGGAGAACGTTTAATATTCATAGCTGGCCCCAGAAGTACTGCTATGTTTTCGGCCTGACATTCTTCTCCTAATGTTTCCCCCAATTTTTTTACCAGTTCACGATTAAATGAGGACGCCATAGAAACTCCCGTCGGAAAGCATACTGCAGGTATACTTTCATTTATTCCTAAATGATCCGCCTCTGCTTCCTGCTTTCTAAGACCATAAGGCCCATCTGACATCATGATTGCCGGAATATTTAACCGCTCCACTGCTTTCGTATGCCAAAAATCTTCACCCGAACACAGTCCAGCTTTTTCTTCCAAAGTCATTTTTGATACAAGATTTTTAATATCCTGACTTTCCATCTCTATTATCCTCCTTAACAAAACTCATATTTTTATCTTAGCTCCTTTTTATTATCCTTTTGTTCTCATAATCCTCTTTTTACTCCCTAAATATTTTATTTGATTTTAATTGCATGATGACACACCGGTTATCTTTCCAATTGACTCCTCTTACAAAAAGACTTTTATTCTCATTCAGCGTTATCCCGAATTCGGGATAATGAGAGCAAGATTCGCCTGAGTAACTCAAAACCCACTTCGTGCCTTTTGCTTACCCGGCAATCTTGATGGGGATTCCGCTCCCCATGCCCTCGGTTCCTGCATCTTTTTCAAATTTCCATTTTAGTTCCTATTGAAAATAGCCACAGCGTGATTCACTCCATCACGAAAAAATCTAAAATATTTCTTAAAAATCTTCTTTTTATTTCCCACGACCGCTCCATAATCGGCTTCCTGTTTTGTCTTCCTTGCATTGAAATAAAACGTATGGAAGTTGCAGGTCAGCTGGCACTTATGGGTCTCATAAATATAGGAATCTGCTGTTGCAGTGAGTACTCTGGCACTGATCAGATACAGGATGTTCCTCTCCTTTTCTTTCAGCTTCTGAAGGTCTGCTTTCTCCACTTCCGAAGTGGGGATAATTGCATGATGGTCTGAAACCTTTTTGGAGTTCAGTACTTTGGAGACCTCCGGTTCATACTCCATCCCCTCCGAAAAAGGCATCCTGCATAACAGCACCTGAATGAGCTTTCTGGTACTTTCCCCCATCTCATCCGTCAGATACTGGCTGTCTGTCCTGGGATACGTCACCAGCTTCTTTTCATACATTTCCTGCACTGCGTCCAGCGTCTGCTGTGCCGTATAACCAAAGATCCGGTTGGCATCCCTCTGGAGCGAAGTCAGGTCATACAGTTTCGGGGAGCGGACCGTCTTTGTCTGGATATCTTCTTTCTCCACCTGGCACATACGTTCACTACAGTCCGAAGCCACCTTGTCTGCTTCCTCTTTTTTCTGGAAATGACCGGAAACTGCATCAAACTCCCCGAATGTTAAGTGGGCTACATAGTATTTTTCTTTTACAAACTCCTTCACATTCTGGTTCCTGTCCACGATCATGGCAAGGGTCGGGGTCTGCACCCTGCCCACTTTCAGGTTCTGGTTATAAAGGACAGAGAAAAGCCGGCTCGCATTGATTCCCACCAGCCAGTCTGCTTTAGCCCTGCATAAAGCTGACTGATAAAGGTCTTCATAACACGAACCGTCTTTCAACGATGCAACAGTTATACTTCTGTGCGATGCCCTGCACCTGGAAAATGTTGTTGTCCAGTTTCTGCCTTTTCTTTGCCGTATTCATCACAAGGACGGTGACAAGGAACATCCTCTCATTCCTGGACTGGAGGTCTTCCAGAAGGTTTTTCGCTTCTTCCCCATAAGTCACAAGGTCGGACGGCAGCACATCCATGTCATAACCGGAGCGTACTGCCCGCTTCTGCTCCTCAATCTTCATCTTGTCCAGGTCAGAGATTTTGCTCTTAATCATCTTGATGGCAGAGGTCTGGTCAATAGACTGGATATGGATATTCACATTGATACTCTCATCCACATCCAGAAAATCCGCCAGCATACGGTCGGTCAGTTCCGGTGCAAGGATCTGCAGGTAGCTGACGCTTCCCAGTGTTTTTCCCATCATAAAAGAGGAATTCTTTGAGAAGTTAAAGGATGTCGGTGCGATAAAATCCTTTGTCTTAAGCCCCGTCTGTGGAAGCATCTTATAATTGAACCGGAACGGCTCGATCCGGTCCTGGTTGAACACATGGTACATGATTTCAAGACGCTCCACCCCGTTCAATGGATGAGCCTGTGCCCCAAGGACTTTAAAGTTATTGAGGATATCTGCCTCAATCCGTTCAAGCCTCGGTCTTGCCACCTTTAAGCTCTCCGCTTCAATCCCGAACGTGATATATTTCGTTTTCACCAGACCATTATTCCCTTTGGACAGCTGGTTCTTTAACATCGTCCGGTATTCTTCCCGGATCTCGTTGAAATCATCGTTCTGGTCCGGAATATCAATGCTCTTTTCAAACTCTGCCACATCCACCTGCTGATTGATAAACGACAGCTGCACACTGATGGAAGAGTCAAAGTAATTCAGGAAATCACAGTAATTTTCAAAGATCGTGGTCTTATCCTCATTCAGGGCAAGCTGGTAATTGATATCGTAAAACTGTACGGTTTTGGAAAAAAAGTTCTTCGATACCTGGCAGATGCCATCCGCAAACATCCGCTGGTACGGGATGCTCTGCTGGGCAGTATGGGGAATGATCTTCTGACGTTTCCTTTCTTTCTCCTGTTTCTTCCTAAGCTTTTCCTTTTCCCTTTCCTTTTTGTCGTTTCTTTTTCTTCTTTCCTGACGGTTTTTTCTTGCCGCCGCTTCCAGGCACTGTTGCTGTGCCTGTTTCTTCTTTTTTGCCATCCGGCACGCCCTCCTTCTTTACGAGGGAATCCACCGCCTGATAGAAGTTCTCCGTCTTGTACGGGCGTTTCGCCGGACAGAGGAATTTCTGGCGGATGATATTTCCCATCACTTTTTCAAAAGGGAGACCGTCTTTTTCATACATTGCCATAAAGAAAAATGGCAGCATGACAGTTACCATAAGGATCGCTGACACACTGGAACCAAGGGGTTTCTTTGCCAGCAGGTATAACGGGACTCCCACCACTGCGGCAAGCGAAAAAAAGATCAGCTGCCGCTTTGTCAGGTTCAATGCTACTTTTGTCTTGACCTTTGTAAGGTCTTTGGGTACTGGTACATACGCCATAGGTAGTACTCCTTTCTTTTCCTGCCCATCAGTGGGCATTGAATATTGATTTACTGAGGCTTCCGGTCTTAAACAGTGAAAATGCCAGTACGACCGTATATGCCGCCACTGAAAACATTGCCCCATGCAGGTTCGTGGATATGGTCATCGCATTGACCAGTACGGAATAAATACCGACACAGACCAGCATGAAGAATCCCTGAAATGCCAGGGCGAACAAGCCTTTCAGATAATTGTTCCCGATATTGCCCCATTCCTTATTGGTCATGGTGGCAAACGGGATCGGTGCCACGGAAGTATAAAGTAGGGTAAGAACCCGGCGCCTTACCATATCACTATGGCAGGTTTCCGAGAACT
>ERZ791899.774-NODE-774-length-34854-cov-19.419179_pt1 | contig 34854 bp, 48 predicted proteins | sample MGYA00510151_ERZ791899 | MGnify/ENA primary metagenome ERZ791899 (study PRJEB30046, sample SAMN00792118) | human gut metagenome | study: EMG produced TPA metagenomics assembly of the A metagenome-wide association study of gut microbiota in type 2...
GAGTTACTTGAAAATTTATTTGTTTTTTCTACCAACACTATTTGACAAAGAGCCAAAAAATTATCATTATATATAAAAAAACTTCCTAACTTTATGTTAAGAAGTTTTATCACTCAATTATTTTGCCATCTCTGTAACAAACTTTTTAGTTATTTGTTGAGGTCTTGTTATAGCTCCTCCTACAACAACTGCATAAGCTCCTACTTCAAGAGCTTTTTTAGCTTTTGCTGGAGTATCTAAGTTTCCCTCTCCTATTACTGGAATTGAAACAGCTTTTACAACTTTTTCTAACTCAGTTAAAGGATTGTTTCCTTTAGTGTATTCTGTATATCCTACTAATGTAGTTCCAACTATATCAAATCCAACTCTTTGAGCTTCAACAGCTTCCTCTACACAAGAGATATCTGCCATAAACATTTGATTTGGATATTTTGTTTTAGCTTCTTTCATTAGATCTTCAAGAGTTCTTCCATCAGGTCTCTCTCTTTTTGTTCCATCAAGTGCTATTACATCTACACCTTCAGCTACTAGAGCTTCTATCTCTGTCATAGTTGGAGTGATGTATACTTGGTTATCTCCATATTGTTTTTTAATTATTCCAATTATAGGAAGATCTACATTTTTTTTGATCTCTTGAATATCAACTACTGTATTTGCTCTGATTCCAGATGCTCCTCCTACAAAAGCAGCATATGCCATTCTTCCCATAATAAATGAACTGTGTAATGGTTCATCTTCTAAAGCTTGACAAGAAACTATTAATTTTCCTTTTACTTGTTCAAATTTACTCATTTTTATCTTCTCCCTTAGCTTATATAATTAAACTAAAACTTTAAAAATAACTTTTGTTATTTGTTTTACTTCTCCAACTTTTAATAATGCCATATGTGGTTCTTCAGGGAAAAACATAACAAATCTTTCAGGTGTTAAATGGAACATATTTTTTACTTCACCATCATATAATTCATAGTCCCCTGCTTCATCATACTCTTTTGTTAAAGTTACTTCTGAACGTGGAGTATATCCTAAGTTTTCCTCTCCTGAAATAACAACATGAATATCTATATATTGTTTATGTCCTTCAAAGAATCCATCCTTTAACTCTTTTGTCATTGGACAATTTGGATAGTTAAAATATAAATTATCTCCATCTATCTCATTTTTTCCAGGAACTCCATCTTTATATTTTCCACTTAAAATATAATCAATAGCTTTGTCTAAATTTTCAGAAATTCCTCTATATTGATTTAACTCTTTTATTTCTCCATATATCATTGTTCTCTGCTCCTTGATAATATATTTATCTTTTTATTTTATCTATAACTAAATTCTTCCCACTTTTTTTAGTAATAAATATGTTGCTCCTAACATTCCTGCATTGTTTCCTAACTCTGCAAATTTTAATTTTAAGTTCTTTTTAAAATTTGGCCCTAATTTAGAACTTAAACTTTCATTAAATTTATCAAGAAGATAATCTCCTTGTTTTGTTACTCCTCCACCTATCACAATTAATGATGGATTGAAAATATAAGCTATAGTGCTTAGACCATCTGTAAAGTAATCTACCCATTCACTTATTATTTTTTTCATTGTTGGATCTCCAGATTTTTCTAAATCAAAAATCTCTTTTCCATTCATATCTTTTCCTGTTGCTTCTTTAGCCATTCTCATTAGTGCAGTGGCTGAAGCATATCTTTCATAACAACCTTTTTTTCCACATAAACATTGGATTCCATCTTTAACTATTTGAATATGACCAAACTCAGCTGCTACACATGTATCTCCTCTTAGGATTTCATTGTTTAAAACAACTCCTCCTCCAATACCTGTCCCTATAGTTATACAAATAAAATCCTTTTCTCCTCTTCCTGCTCCTAGCCATTTTTCACCTAATGCTGCACAGTTTACATCGTTTTCTAAAACAGCAGGTAGAGAAAATTTATTTTCTAATCTCTCAACTAAGTTTGTTCCTATCCAACCAGGGATAATATCGTTCCCACCAACAACTTTTCCTATACTTCCATCTATTTGTCCTGTACCAGATACTGCTATTCCTAGTATCTCCTCTTTTGAGTAACTTTCAACTATAGTTACAAGTTTATTGAAAAGATTTTCTACTCCCTTATCGGCTTCAGTTGATATCTCTCCACTAGCTAATATCTCTCCAGTTAAAGATATTAATCCATATTTTATCATTGTTCCACCAATATCTATTCCTACTATCTTCAATTTTTTCTCCTTGTTCTTACTATTTTTTTAAAAGTTCCAATGCCCACAATATATTTTCATCATGTAAGCCATTTAACATATCCTCATGTCCATACTCTGGAAATATAAGATGTCTCTTCCTACAAACCAATTTGTTATATGTAGCAAATTGAGTTGATGGGGGACAAGTTTTATCCATTAAACCAGTTGTCATTGTAACATCAGCTCTTATCCAATGAGCCATATTTTCTATATCAACATACCCTAAATTATTAAAAAACTCTTTTTCTTTTTTATGTTGAGGATCTCTCTGTCTAAAATAATCTTTGATCTCCTCATAAGCTGCTCCTGTATCCATGTTCCAACATCTTAAATAGTCACTTAAAAATGGATACACAGCAAAAACACTTTTTATATCTGGCCTTAGTGCTGCAAGAGCAAGAGCTATTCCTCCACCTTGAGAATAGCCCATTGTCCCTACATTTTTATTGTTTATAAACTCAAATCCCATTACTATTTCTGCCAATCTCACAGCATCTAAGAATACCTTCTTATAATATAAATTCTCTGGTGTCATTACACCTCTTATTAAATTACAAGTTCTAAAGTGATTATCAACTCCAAAACTATCAGTAGAATCCCCCATTTGCCCTCTACATTCCATAGAGAAAACAGCTATATTACAAGCTACATATGGAAGTTTATATGTCCAGTCTTTACTGCACCCACCATAACCATGAAACTCTAATATTGCTGGGATCTTCTCTCCCTCTTTTATATTCTTCGGTTTCAAATATTTTACATGAATTGTTGCATCTTCAACCCCTTGAAAATACAGATCAAAACATTCACAATATGGTGTTTCAAATTCATTTTTCTCTATTCTAAATTTTTTAGGAAGTTCTTTTAGTTCCTCTAAAGACCTTGACCAATAAAGGTCAAAGTCTTCAGGTTTTGGGCTGATACCCTTATATTTTTCTAGTTGTTCTAATGGCATATCTACACTTAATGGCATTTGATTTTACCTCTCTTCTTTTATCCCATTATCAAATTAGGTAGGAATGTTATGATTCCTGGGAATATTGTTATAAATACTAGTGTTATAAATATTGGTAGTAAGAATGGAATAACTCCTTTTGCTACTGTACTTACTGACATTTTTCCAACTTGAGCAACTACGAATAGTGCCATTCCCATTGGAGGAGTAAGAATTCCTATCATCATATTTAATGTAGTCATTACTCCAAAGAATACTAAGTCTATACCAACTTGTTCTGCTACTGGTATAAGCATTGGTAATACTAGGAATTGAAGTGCTAAAGCATCTATAAACATTCCTAAGAATAGTAATAGTAAGTTAATCATTACAAGAACTGTTAATGGAGAACTTGCATAAGTCATAAATACTTCAGCTATTTTCATTGCAATTTGTTCTCTTGCAATCATATCTCCAAAGAATGTAACAGTGATAATCATTAATACTGTAACTCCACTGATTGCCATCGCTTCAACACAATGTTGGAAGAATGATGTTATAGTTAGTTCTTTATAGATAAATGCTCCTAAGAATACTGAATATAATGCTGCAATTACTGCTGCTTCTGTAGGAGTAAATAATCCAGAGAAGATTCCTCCAATTATAATGAATGGAGTTAATAATGCCCAGAAAGATTTTTTGAAAGCTTCTACTTGCTCTTTGAAAGTAGCTTTTTTAGCTTTTCTATATCCTCTTTTTTTACAAACAAAATAGTTCATTATCATTAGAGCTATTGTTGTTAAAACTCCTGGAACAAATCCTGCAAGGAATAGTTTTGCAATTGATTGGTTAGCAATAACTCCATAAACTATCATACTGATACTAGGTGGAACTAGAGGTCCAATTATACATGAAGCTGCTGTAATTCCTCCACAAATATCATCATCATATCCTTCATCTCTCATTGCTTTAATTTCAAGTTGTCCTAATCCTCCAGCATCTGCTATTGCTGATCCTGACATTCCTGAGAAGATAAGTGATGCTGCTACGTTAACATGTCCCATTCCTCCAGTATAGTGTCCTAATAGTGCTTTAGCAAAGTTGAAGATTCTTTCTGTAATTCCAGAACCATTCATCAATATTCCTGTAAGTACAAAGAATGGTACACTTAGAAGACTGAAGCTATTTAAACTATCTACAAGTTTTGCAGAAGCAAAATATAATACATTCCATCTTGTTACAGCAAAGTAGAATATTGTTGCTGCCATTAGAGACCATCCTACTGGAACTCCTGCAAATATCATTACTAACCATACTGCAATAGTTACAAATCCTGATATCTCTCCAAACTTATAGTAATTAGATAATCTTAATACTTTAAATACTTTTGGATCATAAGCTATTAATCCTACTATAACTACAAGTGCAGCTAAAAATACATATGGACTAATTAATACTCTTTTATTATCATAATTTTCTTTGTATGCTTGGAAGAAACGAACCATCATTAGTATTGAAACTATTGGTAGTGCTAAATACATCCAACCAGCAGAAATTTTTAATGAAACTAATTCAAATATCCATTTCTTTTGATATAAAAGATTTCCAAGATACCCCATAAAGATAATACAAACAAAAATTATCATTTGTGTTAATGTAAATACTACCTTTTGAACTCTAGGAGAAAATCTTGTAAATAGGAAGTCAATCAATACGTGTTGTTGACTTCTTATACCCATACTAATTCCTAACATTCCAACATATGTAAATATTAAACTAGATAATTCTTCACTCCACATAAGAGGTGTTCCTAATACTTGTCTTGCTGTAATTTGCATTACAAGAACAATGAACATTATTACGAACAGTGTACCTCCAACCCATTCTTCTAACTTATCAAACACTTTCATTTTTTCCCACCTTAATTTTTTACTTTAATTATTTAACTGCGTTAATTTGATTTATAGCATCTTCTCCAAGTTTTCCATTTTTCTTAATGTATTCGTCGTAAACTGGTTGCATTGCTTTTTCGAAATCTCCAAGAGCTGGTTCAGTAATAGTTACTCCATTTTGTTTAAAGAAGTCTTTTAAGCTAGCTTCTTCTTCAACGAATAATTGAGTATGATATTTAGCTGCTTCTTCTGCTGCATCTTTAACTACTTTTTGAAGATCTTCTGGTAATTCTTCCATAGTCATGTTTCCAACTACATATAATTGGTCATTTAAAATGTGGTTAGTCATTGCTAGGTATGGTTGAACTTCATAGAATTTTTGAGCTCTTACAGCTGATAATGGGTTTTCTTGTCCATCAACAGAGTTTGTTTGAAGAGCTAGATATACTTCTGAGAATGCCATTGGTGTAGGAGCAGCTCCAGTATATTTTGCATAGTTTAAGTTTGATGGTGCATTTGGAACTCTTAATTTAAGTCCTTTCATATCTGCAAGAGTATTGATTGCTTTATTTGATGTAGTTTGTCTTGTTCCATTGTAAGCTTGAGAAAGAATTGTAATTCCTAAATCATCATGAACTTTAGTCATAAGATTTTTACCAAATTCAGTATCAAAAGTAGCTCTTTGAACGTGAGCAAAGTCTTTAATCATATAAGGTAATACATATACTTCAGCTTCTGGGTAGAATATAGAGAATCTTCCAATTTCAGTAAATGTAAAGTCTAGAGCTCCACCAGCGATTTGTTCGATCATGCTTCTGTCGTCTCCAAGTTGTCCGTTAGGGAAAAGAGCTATTTCAATTCTTCCATTTGATTTTTCTTTTACTTTATTAGCGAAGAATTCTGCTGCTTTGTATTCATTTGATGATGTTCCTGCAACCATTCCCATTTTAAGATCAAACTCTGCCGCAAGTGCTGCTGTTGTCATAACTCCAAATAACATTCCTAAACCTAATGCTTTTAATGATTTTTTCATAAATAAACCTCCCATAATACTTTTTAGTGTTAATCTATTTTAATAAAAAATTTTATCCTTCTAAGTTTTCAAGAAATAAAATGTGTGATTTGGATATTTCCCAATTTCCTTCATATCCCTTATCTCTATATAAAATATCAAACATCTTCTTTCCTGCATTGTATCCTTCAGTTACTATCTCTTCCATCACTGTAGCAGTGACAACTCTCTTTTTTATCAATTTTTTTAGATTTTTACTTATTCCGTTGGTTACTATTTTTTTATCTTTTAAAACTTTTTTAGTTAACCTCTCAAGTATCTCTTGAGCATATCTATTTATATAAATTCCTGATATCTCTTCTTTCGAACAAATTTCATTAATTAACTCTATACTTTTATCAATCCCGTTTCCCAAAAATGGCCCTACTAATTTTATCTCAGTTTCTGCAACTCTCTCAACAAATCCTTCAAGATACATCTTTGATGATATTCTATCATCTCCATTATCTAAAACTAAAAGCTTCTCATTTTTTCTAAGTAAACTACTTATAATTGCTCCAGCAATTTTTCCTTGTTTTTTATGATCTGGCCCTATATGTGGTATCTCCTCATGCAGCCTAATTCCAACTGAAATTACTTTTATCTTTTCTAAATAAGGTTTTAATATGTCATATATTTTCTCTCTATTTAAAGGTGTTATAATGATTCCATCTATCTCTTCATTTTTTAAAAGTTCCTTTAATTTTTCTATCTGAGTTTCTGGATCATTAATATCTGTTGTTTGAATTTTTATCTTGTAGTTGTATGCTCCATACTCTTTTGAAGCATTTTCTAATCCTCTTATTATCTCTTGAGTATAGAACTCATTTTTTGACTCAATAACTAAGCCATATATTAACTTTGATTTTCTTACAGCTAAAGAGCTTCCAATTAAATTTTTTTCATAGTTCATCTCTTTAACTAACTCTAAAATCTTTTTTTTTGTCTCCTCTTTTATTAATGAACTTCCATTTATAGCTCTGGCAACTGTTGTTCTACTGATTCCTAATTTTTCTGCAATTTCTTTTTGTGTAATCATAACAAAAATCACCCTCTTAAAAAATTGTTCACGTGTTCATTAATATCTTAGTATAAGAATAACTCATATTTCAATCTTTGTCAATGTTTTTTTTTGCTTTTTTTTAAATATTAAAAGTGCTGTTTGTTTAAAATTAACACATTACGAAAATAAAAAAACAGGAAAGATATAAATCTTCCCTGTTTTCCAGATAAATCTATTTAGCAAGTAAAGTTCCTGTATACATTCTAGGTGTTCTTACTCCTGGTTTAACTTCTCCATTTATTGAGAATATTTTATTTCCAATTACTGCAAGTCCCTCTCCACAAGGTGCATCAAACGGAATTTGTCCTAAAGATTTCCATGTATTTGCTTCAGCATTGTATACTAAAACTTCTCTGTTCCAATTGAATTCTGCTGGATCTGCTCCAAAGTATCCTGCTCTAAAGTTTGCTAATGCTTCACCTTTTAGTGATCCTAAGTTTGCAACTGCGTTGTCATAAACTTCTTTATTGAATCCTCCAATAACTAACATTTCTTTATCGTTAAGTTTTACTGAGTTAGCTCCTAATAGAGAGATTCCTTTTCCATTTAGTTCAACAGAAGCAACTTCTGTCCATTCATTTTTATCGAAATCATATTTGTATCCATCAGTATATGCTATTGCATCTCCTCCACTGAATACATATAAGTTTCCATTTAATACTTGTGAAACTGCTTGAGTTCTTGTAGCTTGTCCTGGAACTGGTGCTAATTCAACAACTTCTTTAGTAGCTAAATCATATGAATACATTTTATTAGTTGCTTTTCCACCTTGTTTTCCACTCATTACATAAAGTTTTCCATTGTGTTCAACTGCTGCTCCATTTTGAAGTGTAAATGGTAGATCTCCAACTTTTTCTGCATTTAATTTTCCATCTTTCATAGATAAGAATAGAATATCATTATCTGCATCAGCATTAGCTGATCCTCCAATGTAATATACTCCATTTTCTACAGTTACAGATGCTCCATATCCAATTTCATTATCAAGGTTGATATGTTCAACAACTTCAAGTTTATTATCTTTTTCTTCTAGTAAGTAAACGTCAGAGTAAAGTTTTTTTGCTCCTCCATTTAAAACTGAATCATAAGGGAAGTTTGCTCCTCCACCAACTACTACATATTTTCCATCAAGTACCCCTGATAATACCCCTGCTGTTCCTATATTGTGTTCAAATCCTTTTTGTGCTGGAAGGCTTCCTGCATATTCCCAAGTTACTTTTCTTTCTACTCCTGCTGTTCTAACATTATTTGAAGAACATCCAGTTAAAACAAGTGCAGACACTATTGCAGCAAAAACAAATTTTTTCATAACTATTCCTCCTACTTTTAATAACCCCATTTTTAAATTTTTATTGTACCCGTGTTCATAAGTAAAATATACATTTATTATGGTTAGTTGTCAACATTTTTTTTATTTTTAAAACACTTTAAATAATTAATACACATATTTTTAGATATAATTTGATACTTTTATAACAAAACTATTTATTTTATATATGTGCTCGTAACCACTTTTATTTGAGGATTTTTTAGAGTTTTTTCAATATACTAAGTGTTATTTTTTTACATATTATATAAAATATGTATAATAAATCTTTGTTTTTTTTCTTTACAAAAAAAGAAATTTCTTTTATAATCACAATTGTGGGAGTTTTATGAAAAAGTTATGAAGAATTATTTGTAATATTTTCATAAAAAATATATAAAGTTTCTGGAGGGAGAAAAAATTATGAAAAAATTAGCACTTTTACTAGCTGCTTTAGGAATTATGTCAGCTTCTGCTTATGCACAAAATTCTGAATTAAGAATAACTCATGTAGGACAAGAAATTGAAATAGAAAATGATTCTGGAGGATCTAATATAGGAGAATCTGTATATTTTGATACTAATGTTGGATTAGCATATAAAGATTATACTTTTGGTATTATTGGAGCTAAAAGATGGAATATGGATACAGAAGATGTTGACTCTGTTACTGGAAGACTTGTTTTAGATGCTTGGAAAAATTATGATAACTATAAAGTAGGATTTAGATTAAGATCTGAAAAAGATTATGATAGATACTATGCTAGATTAAACTATAGCAAAGGAATGTTCTGGTCAAATTGGGATGTTTGGTATGAAACTAAAACTGGAAAAGATATAAAAGGAAATGATAAAAATGATACTTGGAGAGGAGAGGTTTACCCTCTTGGATTCCAATACAATGGATTTAGAATAGCTTGGTTTATTGACGCTGAAATAGTTAATGGTTCTGTAAAAGAAGGATATAGAGAACAAAACTTTGAACATCAAATAAGAGCTTATGCTCCACTATATAAAGGAGAAAAATTAACTTTAACTACTCAAATTAGATATACTTTAACTGTTGATGATAAATTTAACAATGAAAAGGAAAGTTCTGATTCAAGATATGAAGATTTTGGAAGAACTAGAGTATATTTAGAATCTAATTATCAAGTTAATGATTCTTTAAATGTATATCTTAAATATGGATATGAATTTAGAGATAAAGAATATGTAAAAGATGGAAAATCAGATGAAAGAACAAACTATTACGGAGATTTAATCGCTGGATGGAGATATAAGTTCTAATTTCCTTATATAAAACAATAGAGAATGGAATTAATTTTCCATTCTCTTATCTTTAACTTTTTAAATAATTTTCTTTTGAATATTTCCCATAAAAAAACTGCCAATTGGCAGTTTTTTCTTTTTCTATTCTTTACTACTTTTAGCCACTACTAAAACGTAGATATTTTCAACATTGTTGTCCTCTTTTAATAATTCACACAATGTTTTTAATGTAATTCCTGTACTATATAGATCATCTATTAATAAAATACTTCCTTTTTTAGTCAGATTTCTATTTTTTCTAATACTGTTTTTAAAAAGATCTAGTTTCTTTTCAATAGGAAGATTTTTTATCTCTTCAGGTGTCAATTTACTAAAAAAATCTAAAGATATAGGTTTATTTAATTTTTCTCCAACTAATTTTGTAACTTGAAACATTGGTTGAATAAATCTAAATTTTGATGGTGGAACTGAGATTATTCCATCTATCTTATCTTTTAATTTCCACTCTTCAACTATAAATTTTACTAATTCTTCAGATATTTCAACTGCTTTAGTGTAATCTTTATGATACTTTAATTCATTTAAAGATTTTCCAATCTCACTATATGTAACATTAAACTCAGGATAACCAAAAATATCTTCTCCTACATACTCACTGTTTTCTGTAAAATAATCTAATGCATATCCTTTTGTCCAAACACCATCTAATTTTATAGGATTTAATTTCATATATTATTCCCTCCTAATTTTTATTAATGCCCATATATATTTTAACATAATTAGATAATTTTTGGAAATAAAAAACCTGTATTCAATCTTAGTAATTAAGATTTTGAATACAGGTAAAATTTATTTAACTATTTTAAATTAAACAGTTGTAATCTCTTTTTCTTTTTTAGCTAGAAGTTCATCTATCATTTTAATGTGAGAATCAGTTAATTTTTGGATTTCTCCTTCTAATGTTTTTACTTCATCTTCAGAGATAGGGTTTTCTTTATCTTTAGATAATTTTTTAAGATCGTTATTTCCATCTTTTCTGATGTTTCTTACAGCAACTTTTCCATTTTCAGCTTCTGCTTTAGCCATTTTTACATACTCTTTTCTTCTGTCTGCTGTAAGTTCAGGCATTACAAGTCTTATAACTTTACCATCATTGTTTGGAGTTAATCCTAAGTTTGCAGCCATGATAGCTTTTTCTATTTTAGAGATTAGAGATTTATCCCAAGGATCGATTACTAATAATCTTGGTTCTGGAGCTGAAACTGATCCAACTTGATTTAAAGGCATTTCTGATCCATATTGCTCAACTCTAATTCCATCAAGCATAGATACGTTAGCTCTTCCTGCTCTAATTGTTGTAAATTTGTGTTTTGTAGCTTCAATAGCTTTTCCCATTTTTTCGTTACATTGTTTTACTACTTCTTGTCCTGTCATATCTTTTCCCTCCTAATTAATCAGCCACTACGACTGTTCCTATATTTTCTCCCATGATAACTTTTTTAATGTTTCCTTCTGTTAAAGAATCAAATACTACGATAGGAAGTTTATTTTCTCTACATAGAGAGATAGCTGTAGCGTCCATTACCTTCAAATCTTTATTTAATACTTCTGTATAAGTTACACGGTCATATTTAACTGCATCTGAATATTTTACAGGGTCTTTATCATAGATTCCATCAACTTTAGTAGCTTTTAATACAGCTTCTGTATTCATCTCTATAGCTCTTAAAGCTGCTGCTGTATCAGTTGTAAAATATGGATTTCCTGTTCCTGCTCCAAATATTACAACTCTTCCTTTTTCCAAGTGTCTTTGAGCTTTTCTCTTAATAAAAGGTTCTGCTATTTTAGGCATCTCTATAGCTGTTTGAACTCTTGTAGGTACTCCTAATTTTTCAATAGCATTTTGAAGTGCAAGAGAGTTTATTACAGTTGCAAGCATTCCCATGTGATCTCCAGTTACTCTATCTACACCTTGAGTTGCTCCAGATATTCCTCTAAAAATATTTCCTCCACCAATAACAATTGAAACTTCTACTCCTAGTTCAACTATCTCTTTAATTTGTCTAGCATAAGAATTTATAACATCTGATGATATTCCAAATTCTTGCTCTCCCATAAGAGCCTCTCCACTAAGTTTTAATAACACTCTTTTATAAAAAGGTTTATCCATTTCTTTCCTCCTGTATTTTATTACTTTTTAAAAAAATGGGGATGCTATTTGCATCCCCTTATGCTTTTGTTGATATTATCCTTTGATTTGAGCTGCAACTTCTGCTGCGAAATCTTCTTCTTTTTTCTCGATTCCGTCTCCAACTTTATATCTAGCAAAAGATTTTACTTCAAGAGGTGCTGCAAATTTAGCAACAGTTTCTTTGTTTTCTGCTCTTACATAGATTTGGTCAACTAAACAGTTTTCTTCATAGAATTTGTTCATTTTTCCAATAAGAATTTTTTCTATAATTTGAGCTGGTTTTCCTTCAGCTTCTAATTGTTTTCTAGCAATTTCTTTTTCATGCTCTAAATCAGCAGTAGTTACTTCTGATGAGTTTAGATATTTAGGGTCCATAGCAGCTACGTGCATAGCGATGTCTCTAGCTTTAACTACGTTTTCTTCAGTAGCCTCACCAGTCATCTCAACGATAACTCCTAGTTTTCCTCCTAAGTGGCTGTATGTTGCAACGAATCCTTCTGTAGCTACAGTTTCGTGGATTCTTCTGATGTTCATGTTTTCTCCAATTTTAGCAATTAGATCAGTAACTGCTTCAGCAACTGTTTTTCCTTCTGCATATTGAGCTGCATTTAAAGCTTCAAGAGTAGTTGCGTTGTTTTCAATAGCTATTACTGCTAATTTTTTACCAAATTCTTTAAATTCTACGTTTTTAGCAACGAAGTCTGTTTCAGAGTTGAATTCGATTAATACAGCTTTTTTGTGATCTGCTGATACAGCATCAAAAATTAATCCTTCTGCTGCTATTCTTCCAGCTTTTTTAACTGCTTTAGCAATTCCTTTTTCTCTTAAATAGTCAATGGCTTTATCCATATCTCCATTCATTTCTGTTAGTGCCTTTTTACAATCCATCATTCCAGCACCAGTTCTTTCTCTTAGTTCTTTAACTAAGCTTGCTGTTATTGCTGCCATTTTCTTCCTCCTAATAAAAATTTTATTTTATTAAATCTTCTATAATGTACATCACAGTTGAAAAGTTAATTATTCAGCTGATCCTTCTTCTACATTGATTTCTTCAGAAGCTACTTCTTCTACTTCTTTACCTTGGTTTCCTTCGATGATAGCGTTAGCGATAACTGAAGAGATTAGTTTTACTGATCTTATAGCGTCATCGTTAGCTGGGATTGGGTAAGTTACTAGATCTGGATCTACGTTAGTATCGATCATAGCAAATACAGGGATTCCTAAGTTAGCTGCTTCAACAAGAGCTAGAGTTTCTTTTTTACAATCTACTACGAATATAGCTTGTGGAACTTCTTTCATATCTTTAATTCCAGTTAAGTTTTTAGAAAGTTTAGCTAATTCTTTTCTAAAGTTAGCTGCTTCTTTTTTAGTGTAAGCAGTATCTAAAGTTCCATCTGCTTCCATTCTTTCTAATTCTTTTAATCTTTCTATTCTAGTTTTGATAGTAGCGAAGTTTGTTAACATTCCTCCTAGCCATCTGTTGTTTACATAGTACATTCCTGATCTTTCAGCTTGTTCTTTTACAGCTTCTTGAGCTTGTTTTTTAGTTCCTACAAATAGAACTTTTCCACCTTGCTCAGCGATCTCTCTGATTACTGCGTAAGCTTCTTCAATTTTCTTTAAAGATTTGTGAAGATCGATTACGTGGATTCCGTTTCTTTCTGTGAAGATGTACTTAGCCATTTTTGGGTTCCATCTTTTTGCTTGGTGTCCGAAGTGAACTCCAGCTTCTAATAATTGTTTCATTGTTATTACTGCCATTTTTTCCTCCTAAATTTTTGGTTTTTTCTTCCATCAGCCTCAAAACTAAGCAATCCCTTTGGGACACCTGGCTTAGAAATAACTGATGTGTGTATTTAAACAACAGTTTATTTTAACACACTTTTTAATAGATGTCAATATTTCCAAGGCGTTTTAATCATATTAACTTTTATAATTTTGTTGTTTCTTTCTCTTTCTTTCTATATTATAATATACCTATACATTAAAAATATGTTTCTAGAGGGGGAAATATAATGGGTAAAAAAGCATTGATTCTTGTGGATATTCAAAATGATTTTTGTGAAGGGGGAACTTTAGCTGTAAAAGATGGAGATTTAGTTGTTCCAGTTGCTAATAAACTTATCTCTCTATTTAATCAAAACAGTGATCTTGTTATTGGGACAAAAGATTGGCACCCTGCTTCTCATAAAAGTTTTGCTATAAATTCAAATGGAAATATAGGAGAGTTGGGAGAATTAAATGGACTTCCTCAAGTTTGGTGGCCTGTTCACTGTGTTGAAAATGAGTATGGTTCTAAATTTCATAAAAATTTAAAAGGTGTAGATCTTACTATATTTAAAGGACAAGATCCTGAAGTAGATTCATATAGTGCTTTCTTTGACAATGGAAAAAAACATAAAACTGATCTTGATAAACTGTTAAAAGATAGAAATATAGATACTCTATATATTATGGGATTAGCAACTGACTACTGTGTGAAATTTAGTGTATTAGATGCCTTAGAATTAGGATATAAGGTTTATCTTGTAGAAGATGGTTGCAGAGGTGTTAATATAAACTGTGATGATTCTATAAAAGCTATTGAAAGTATGAAAAATAGTGGTGCTATTATTATTAATAGCAATAATTTGAAAGCTTAGGTGTAGATTATGAAAATATTATCAAGTTTTTTGGGGCTATTTAGTGTTCTTATTGCCTATAGCTTATTTAAAATAGATATTCCCTACATACTCTCTATGATTTTAGCAATTATATTCTCCATACCACTTATAAATTTTTTTAAAAATTTATATATTTTTAAATTAACACATAATATAGGAGATATTTTAAACTATCAATGTGATCCTAAAAAATATATTGAAAAAAATAGTGAACTTTTGGAAAATAGAATATTAAAAAATAGGATTGAATATTATTTTTTCCTTCTTAATATTGCTGTTGGTTATTTTTCTCTTGGCAACAATGATAAAGCTATACTTACAGCTCATAAGATTCCTGAGAAAAAAATAAAAGAGAATTTCTATTTTAATGTAGCTTATAATTACAATCTTGGAATTTTTTATTCTTCTAAAGAGAATTGGCAGATGGGAAAAATATTTTTAGAAAATTTAAAGGATATATACACTAATCTTAAAAATTCACCTAAGAATAAAAATGGAAATTTTATTCTTAGTTATACTGACAATAATAAAAAATATGAGTATGTGCCCGAAATAAAACTGAAAGAGATAGAGATTATGATAGAAGAGATTGAAATTTTACTTGGGAAAGAAAATAACAGATTTCAAGAGGCTATTGAGTTTTATGAGAAAAAATTTAAAATACAAAGTACAACTTATGGTAGATGCTTTTCTAAATATTATTTAGCTTTTGCTTATGAAGAGTTAAATAATTTTGAAAAAATGAAAGAAGCTTTAGAGTTTGTAGCTAAAAATGGAAATGCTCTTCATATTGCAGAGGTTGCAAGGGATATTTTAAACAATTATTCTAATTTTATATAGTTATTTGCTCTAAACTATAATTTATCTAGCTAAACTAGGTTCTCTAATATATCGTTAGTTTTACAGCAAAGTACCTTTGCATTAGCGATTATTAGTCAATTTTAGTTATCTATATTTCTTTTTTAACATCAATTTGACTCCATGTCAGTGAATAAAGAATCCCTATGGCTCATTCCGTTGAAAATGCAAAACTCACTCGCAAGCTCGCTCAAACACGTTGCATTTTCTTAACTGCATTTCGCTGAGGGATTCTAATATTCACTTCCAAATTACGTCAACTTGATGTTAGGGATAATCTATTTTTACTTTAATTATTAGGATTATAAATTATAGTTAAAAAAAGAGGTCAGATACTGACCTCTTAATTTTTTTATTATGTGATTAACTATTTAGCAACAGAAACTTCTACTGCCATAGGTCCTTTTTTACCTTCTGATACTTCAAAAGTTACTTCTTGACCTTCTTCTAAAGTTCTGAATCCTTCTCCAACTATTCCAGTAAAGTGTACGAAGTAGTCTTGTCCATCTTCACTAGTTAAAAATCCAAATCCTTTTTCTTTGTTAAACCATTTTACTGTTCCTTTAAGCATTTTACAACCTCCAAAAAAATCAAAAAAAATTCTCGTTCAGCATTGAAGAAATTAATCAAAACTATAGAATTAAAACTATAATTTTATTTAACATCAGTAACTTAGAACAATTGACTCTATTATACCCCACAAATGTAATATTTTCAAGCACTTTTTTATCAAAAACTAAAAATAAATATAAAGATTAAAAAAAGAGAGACTTTTTCAGTCTCTCTTCATATATATAATCTAATTATTATACTAATTCGATTATAGCCATTTCTGCTGAGTCACCTTTTCTAACAGATGTTTTGATGATTCTAGTGTATCCACCATTTCTTTCAGCATATTTTGGAGCTATTTCGTTGAATAATTTAGCTACAACTTCTTCATTTCTTAAGAAAGCAAAAGCGTTTCTTCTAGATGCTAAAGTATTTTTCTTTCCGAAAGTTATCATTCTTTCAGCGAATTTTCTTAATTCTTTAGCTCTTGTTACAGTAGTTTCTATTCTCTCAGCACTTAATAAAGATATAGTTAAGTTTTTTAGCATAGCTTTTCTGTGGTCAGCTCTTCTTCCTAACTTTCTATATGACTTATTGTGATTCATTAGTTAGCTATCCTCCTTGTCTTCTTATTCAGGAGATCCATTTTGTGATAGATCATATCCTAATTCTTTCATTTTTTCTAGGATCTCGTCTAAAGATTTTCTTCCTAGGTTCTTAATTTTTAGAAGTTCGTTTAATGACAATTTAGCCAATTGACTTACTTCTTCTATTCCAGCTTTCTTTAAGCAGTTAAATGATCTAACTGTTAAATCAAGTTCTTCTATCTTAGTATTTAAAATATTATCATCTTTAGCATGGCTTACAGAAGTTTCTTCTTCCTCTTCAGCTTCAGCTCTTAGATTTTCCATTTTGTTTCCTAATTCTAAGAATGGATCAAAATGTAATTTTAATAACTCTACTGCATAAGATAGTGCATCTCTAATTTCTATACTTCCATCAGTCTCTACATCTAAAGTAAGTTTGTCGAAATCAGTCATTCTTCCTACCATAGTATCTTGAATGCTATAAGAAACTTTTCTGATTGGAGTGTAGATAGCGTCAATAGCTATATAATCAACTGGCCAATCTTTCTTTTCGATCTCTTCTGATACAACAAATCCTTCTCCTGTATCAACTAAAAATTCCATGTCAAGTTCTCTATCTGTAGTTATTGTACAAATAACTTGCTCAGGATTTACTATTTCTATTCCTACATCTGGTATTATATCAGCAGCAGTTACTACTTTTGGTCCTTTTACAGAAAGTGTCATTCTTCTTTCACCAGTAGTTTCAGCTTTAACAACAACCTCTTTAATATTAAGGATTATTTCAGTAACAGCTTCTTTAACTCCGTCCATAACTGAGAATTCGCTTAAAACACCGTCTATTCTTATTCCTTTAATAGCAGCTCCTGGGATAGAAGAAAGTAAAACTCTTCTCAAAGCATTACCAACAGTATGCCCATAGCCTCTATATAAAGGTTCAACAATATATTGTCCTTTAAATTCACTCTCTTTTACTTCGGTAATATTAATACCCCTTGCATGTTTTTCAATTTTTAACATTAAATCAACTCCTATTAAAAGGGCTTATTATCTAGAGTAGAATTCAACTATTAATGATTCGTTTAGATCGAAATCTAAGTCATCTTTAGTTGGATTTTGAAGAACTTTTCCAGAGAATGCTGCTTTGTCTAGCTCTAACCAAGCTGGAACTCTAGCATCTTCTACAGCAGTTTTGATGATATCTAAGTTCTTAGAATTTTCTATTATAGATATTACATCTCCTACTTTTACTCTGTAAGAAGCGATATTAACTCTTCTTCCGTTTACAGCAACATGTCCGTGAGACACAACTTGTCTAGCTTGTCTTCTAGTTTTAGCAAACCCAAGTCTGTAAACTACGTTTTCAAGTCTTCTTTCTAAGTATTCGATTAAAGTCAAACCAGTAACTCCAAGTTTTCTAGCTGCTTCCTCGTATATTTTTCTGAATTGTTTTTCCATTACGTTATATATAAATTTAGCTTTTTGTTTTTCTCTTAATTGAACTGCATATTCTGTAGGTTTTTTGTTTGCATTAGGTCTAGGTCCTCTTTTTGAAGACTTGTTAACACCTAAAACAACAGGATCAATACCTAGAGCTCTACATTTCTTCAATACAGGCTGTCTATTTCTTGCCATTTTTTAAATATTCCTCCTTTGTATTCAATTTTTCAGATACTTTTTTCAAATTTCAAAATAAAGTGAGATTAAACTCTTCTTCTTTTTGGTGGTCTACAACCATTGTGTGGAACTGGAGTAACGTCAGTGATTTTAGTTACTTCTAATCCAGCTGCTTGTAAAGATCTGATACAAGCTTCTCTTCCAGAACCTGGACCTTTCACTTTTACTTCTACTTTTTTCATTCCATTTTCCATAGCTATATTTGCTGCTTGTTCAGCTGCGATTTGAGCTGCAAATGGAGTTCCTTTCTTAGTACCTTTGAATCCAGAAGTACCTCCTGATTTCCAGCTTACAACTTTACCTTCTGCATCAGTAATAGCAACTATAGTGTTGTTGAAAGTTGAGTGTATATGAGCAACTCCGTTAGGAATATTTTTCAATTTCTTTTTGATCTTAGCTACTTTTTTCTTAGCCAACTTAAGCTACCTCCCTTGCTAATTAATTACAAAATACTCTATAATTCTCTAAAATGCTCTAATTATTTTTTGATTGGTTTTTTAGGACCTTTAACAGTTCTTGCGTTAGTTTTTGAACTTTGTCCTCTTACAGGTAGATTCATTTTGTGTCTTAATCCTCTGTAACATTTGATATCCATAAGTCTTTTTATAGAAAGTCTTACTTCTTTTCTAAGATCTCCCTCTACCTTAATAGTTTCTACAATGGCTCTGATTTTGTTTACTTCTTCTTCAGTTAAATCCTTAACTCTTGTATCGAAGTTAACTCCAGCTTCTGTTAATACTTTTTGTGAAGTTGGTTTTCCGATTCCGTAAATGTAAGTTAGAGCTATCTCAACTCTTTTGTTTCTTGGGATATCTACTCCTGCTATTCTAGCCAAAATTGTTTCCTCCTCTTTCGAAAATTTATATATTTTGCTAGTATAATAACCAGCTAAATACTTTCCTCGATATGGCCCATTTCCAGATTATGGGGATGACTCTACAGCCACCATATCTTTACAGCACTCCATTATCAGTACTTTTTAACAAACTCTCTTTAGTAAAATTATCCTTGAACTTGTTTATGTTTTGGGTTTTCACAAATTACTCTTACTTTCCCATGTCTCTTGATAACTTTACACTTGTCACAAATAGGTTTAACTGATACTCTTACTTTCACTAGTCTGCCTCCTTTCGTGATTAAATTAATTTTTCTTTCTGTATACTATTCTACCCCTTGACAAGTCATAAGGAGAGATTTGTACAGTTACTCCATCTCCAGGTAAAATTTTGATATAGTTCATTCTCATTTTCCCAGAAATGTGGCCTAAAATAGTATGACCATTCTCTAATTCAACTTTAAACATTGCATTTGGAAGGGCCTCTAAAATAGTACCTTCTAATTCGATAACATCTTTTTTCGACATAATTCCTCCTATCGAACAGAACTTCGTTTTATTATATCACCTAAAACACAAAAAGTCCAGTTTTTTCTTTTAAATTTTTCCTATAATTCACTTAAAATTACTGGCTTTCCATCAACGATTGCAATAGAGTGTTCAAAGTGTGCAGATCTCTTTCCATCTCTAGTTACAATAGTCCATCCGTCCTCTTTTACATTGATCTTATATGATCCTGCATTTACCATTGGTTCAATAGCTAACACCATTCCATTTTCGATCTTTATTCCTCTACCTTTTCTTCCAAAGTTAGCAATAATAGGATCTTCGTGCATAGAATGTCCAACTCCATGTCCAGCAAAATCTCTTACAACAGTAAATCCATTTTTCTCTACATAGCTTTGAATTGCATGCCCTATATCACCAATTCTATTTCCAACTACTGCCATTTCAATTCCGATCTCTCTAGATTTTTCAGTAACTTCCAACAATCTTCTTGATTCTTCATCAATCTCTCCAACTGCATAAGTTATAGCTGAATCTCCAAAAAATCCATTAAGTTCAGTAACAGTATCTACACTAACTATGTCACCCTCTTGTAGTATTCTATCTCCAGGTATTCCATGAACAACTTCTTCATTTACAGATATACAAGTTCCTGCTGGAAATGGCATATACATTCCATCAACACCTATACATGCTGGTCTTGCCCCTTGTGATCTAATATAATCTTCTACTATCTTATTTATCTCCCCAGTAGAAATTCCTGCTTTTATATATTGAGGTAAAACATCTCTATATAATCTAGCAATAATTTGGTTTGCTTTTCTAATTTGTTCAATTTCATCTAAACTTTTTATAAGTGACATTTCAACTTCCTTTCTAATTAAATAATACTATCCAAGAATATCGAAAATCTCTTTTGTTATAGCTTCAACTGATTTAGTACCATCTATATCAACAAGTACTCCTCTTTCTTGATAGAAATCAAATAATGGAGCTGTTTGAGAGTGATATTCTCCTAATCTTTTTGTTACAGTTTCAGCATTATCATCTTTTCTAGTGATAAGATCTGCTCCACAAAGATCACATTTTCCTTCTACTTTTGGTGGATTAAATTCAACATGGAAAGATGCTCCACAAGCTGGACATACTTTTCTTCCTGTTACTCTTCCAACGATTAATTCATCTGGTACATTTAAAGAGATAACTTTATCTAAAGTTATTCCCATCTCTTTCATTAATACTTCTAAAGCTTCAGCTTGAGCTATTGTTCTTGGGAATCCATCTAAAATGAATCCTTTTTTACAATCTTCTTGAGATAATCTATCTTTGATTATTCCTATAATAGTTGAATCTGGAACTAATTTTCCTTCATCCATAAATCTTTTAGCTTCAAGTCCCATAGCAGTTCCCTCTTTTATAGCTGCTCTTAGGATATCTCCTGTTGAGATTTGAGGAATTCCATATTTTTCAATAAGGAATTTAGCTTGAGTTCCTTTTCCTGCACCTGGTGCACCAAATAACATAATATTCATATTGCAACATCTCCTTAAAATATTTTTTTATTACTTTATTATTATACTATAACTTTAGGAAAAATGCACGTTTTTAATAAACTAAACCATAATTTATCTAACTAAGCTCAGTTATTTAGTACATCGCTAGATTTTGACAAAGTACCTTTGTATTTAGCGATTATTAGTCAAGTTAAGTTATCTCTATTTCTTTTAAATATCAGCTAAATTCCATGTCAAAGAATAAAGAGAGAGTAATACTCATCTGACTATGGGTATCGCAGAAGTTCCATTCTTCCACTTCTGCATCTCAAAAATAGTAGTCACTAAAGCTCCTCTATTTTTGGAACTCGACTTCGTCTCAAACACGTCGGAATTTTTAGCGTCAGATTTCGTAACTCTCTCTAATATTCTTCTCCAAATTCCATTTTAGCTGATATTATATTAGGAAAAGTTCTAACTAATCTAAAGTAAAATAAATTATCCCTAACATCAAGTTGACGTAATTTCCAAAAGTAAAGGAGTATGGACGACTATTACTTTTGAGACACAGGAGAAATCCTGTGCTACATTAATTTTTTAGAAGCCCTCAGCGAAATGAAGTTAAGAAAATGCAACGTGTTTGAGCGAGCTTGCGAGTGAGTTTTGCATTTTCAACGGAATGAGCCTAGGGATTCTTTATTCACTGACATGGAGTCAAATTGATGTTAAAAAATATAAGTTTTGTAAACGTAAATTAGAATGATAAATTATAGTTTATCTATATTATTTTTATAGATTCTTGTATAAACTTCTTGAGCTGCTTCTCCAAATTCATTCATATCATACTCTTCATCATAGCCGTAACTAGCAATAGCTTTTGCTATTGTTATTAACACACCTTCTATATCATAATATCTTATCATATCTTCAGCCTCATCAAAATTCTCATTAATAAACTTCTTATCTTCTTCAGTTAACTTAACCATTTTGACCTCCGAAAAAATATTTATAAATAAAAAAACACAACCATACAGTTGTGTTTTTTATATAAAGCTTTATATAAATCCTTTGTATTCTCTCATTACAAGATGAGCATTAATTTGCTGAACAGTATCAATTGCTACTCCAACCACAATTATTATTCCTGTTCCTCCGAAGAAAACTGGAAGATTAAATGCAGTAAATATAGCATATGGAAGTATTGATATTGCTGCTAAGAAGAAAGCACCACCCCAAGTAATTCTTGTGACAACACCTTCTAAATACTCAACTGTTTCATTTCCTGGTCTTATTCCAGGTATTGTTCCTCCACCTTGCTTTAAGTTATCTGCTACCTTTTCAGGATCAAATACTATAGCAGTGTAGAAGAATGAGAAGAAAATAATCACTGCAGCATATAAAATCATATATACTGGATGATTTTGACTAAATACCATTGCTAATGTAGTTTTAAAAGTGTATTCTGATGGAATTGCATTTATTATTACTGATGGAATCATCATAACTACTGATGCAAAGATAACAGGCATTACTCCTGCACTGTTAAGTTTTAAAGGTATGTATGAGTTTTGTCCCATTCCACCTCTTCCATTAAATCCTTTTCCTACATAGTGAATAGGTATTTTTCTTTGTCCCAATTGGAATACAACTATTCCTGCAACTGTAATTACTGCTGCTGCTGCTATTAATAATAGTATTGGAATAAGAAACTTACTTGTTCCTAATTTTTGAATTGTCTGAGAAACATTAGCTGGTCCACCAGAAATTACATTTAGGAAGATCAATAAAGAAACTCCATTTCCTATACCTTTTATTGATATTTGTTCCCCTATCCACATTAGGAAAACAGTACCAGCAGTTAAAGTAACTATAGTTGTTAAGAAGAACATTACTCCAGGTGTAGTAACAAGACCTACAGATTGTAACCACATACAAACACCAAATCCTTGAACAACGGCAATAGCTATTGTCAAGTATCTAGTCCATTGAGTGATTCTGTTTCTTCCTGCCTCTCCCTCTTTTTGAATCTCTTCAATTTTCGGAATAATAACAGCTAAAAGGCTGAATACTATTGAGGCATTAATATAAGGAACTATTCCTAGAGCAAAGATAGAAACTCTTTTAAAAGCTCCACCTGAAAACATATTAATGTATCCTAGTATATCGCTTTGCTCTGTCATAGCCGTAAGTCTGTCTACATCTATGCCAGGAGCTGGAATATATGTTCCAACTCTAGCAACTAAGAACATTAACAAGGTGAAGATAATTCTATCCCTAAGCTCAGGAATATGATAGATGCTACTCAATTTTGCTGTAAATTTTTCCATCAAAGTCAAAACAACTTCACCCCGCTTTGTAAACTAACAAGTTAAATTATTCTTACTTATTGTTTTTAGCAACATCAGCAAAAGTTTTAACTTCTATAATTTCTACAGATCCACCTTTAGCTTCGATAGCTGCTTTAGCAGATGCAGAAACTTTGTGAGCTTTTACAGTTACTTTTTTATCTAAAGTTCCATTTCCTAAAACTTTGATTCCATCTTTTAATTCTCTTACTAATCCAGTTTCGAATAAAAGTTCTGGAGTAACTACTGCTCCATCTTCAAATTTATTTAATAAATCTAAGCTTATTAAAGCATAGTCTTTTTTGAATATAGCGTTAGAGAAACCTCTTTTTGGAACTCTTCTATAGATAGGCATTTGTCCACCTTCGAAGTAAGTTTTAACTCCTCCACCTGCTCTTGAGTTTTGTCCGTTACTTCCTTTTCCAGATGTTTTTCCTAATCCTGAAGATTCTCCTCTTCCAACTCTTTTTCTTGCTTTTCTAGGTACAGAAGGCATTAATTCATTTAATTTCATCTTATGCTTGCACCTCCTCTACTTTAAGTAAGTAAGAAACTTGAGCAAGTTTTCCTTTTAATTCAGGAGTTTCAACATGCTCCACTACATCATTCATCTTCTTAAGCCCTAGCGACTTTACAGTTGCTATGTGGTTAGGCTTTCTTCCGATTATGCTTTTTACAAGCTCTATTCTAAGCTTTACCATCTAAATTCCCTCCTAGCTTAAGATATCTTTAACTTCTTTTCCTCTTAGTGCAGCTATTTGTTCAGCTGTTCTAAGTAATTTTAACGCTTCAACAGTAGCTCTTGCTACATTGTGCTTATTTCTTGAACCTTTGATTTTAGTAAGAATATCGTGAACTCCTACAAGTTCTAATATTTCTCTTGCTGCAGATCCAGCAATTACTCCAGTTCCTTCATAAGCTGGTGCCATCCATAGAGATGTTGCTCCCCATTTCCCAACGATTTCGTGAGGAATAGTTTTTCCTTTTAAAGAAACATCTACCATGTTCTTTTTAGCAGAAGAAATAGCTTTTTTTATAGCATCAGGAACACCATTTGCTTTCCCTAATCCTAATCCAACTTTTCCTTCTCCGTCTCCAATAGCAGCTAAAACTGAGAAAGATATTGTTCTTCCTCCTTTAGTTGTCTTAGAAACTCTTGATATCTTCAATAATTTTTCTTGATATTGTTTTTCTTCTCTATTTGCTAACTTAGACAAGTGAAATCCTCCTCTCTAAAAGATTTAGAAGCTTAATCCTGCTTCTCTAGCTGCTTCTGCAAGAGCGGCTATTCTTCCTGTGTATTTATACCCAGATCTATCAAAAACTATAGCTGTTATTCCTTTAGCTGTTGCTCTTTCTGCAAGTGCTTTACCTACAGATTTTGCAGCTTCAACATTTCCACCATTCGCAATATTTGCTTTTAATTCTTTATCTATTGTAGATGCAGAAACTAATGTTACTCCATTCACATCGTCGATTAATTGAGCAAAGATATTGTTGTTTGATCTATATACAGAAAGTCTAGGTCTATCAGCTGTACCAGAAATTTTGTTTCTGATTGCTAGATGCTTTCTTGTTCTTACAGCTTGTCTATCTACCTTCTTAAACAACTGTCTTACCTCCTTATAGTCTTATTAGTTAAGCTATCTTACGACTTTTTACCTTCTTTTCTTCTGATAACTTCATCAGCATATTTAACTCCTTTTCCTTTATAAGGTTCTGGAGCTCTTTTTGCTCTGATGTCAGCAGCTACTTGACCTACTACATCTTTTTCGATTCCTTCAACATGTACAGTAGTATTTTTTTCTACAGTAAATTTGATTCCAGGAATTTCATCGATGATGATAGGGTGAGAATATCCTAGAGATAATTCTAGTCCTTTTCCTTTCTCAGCAGCTCTGTATCCAACCCCTACTAAATTTAAAGTTTTCTTGAAACCTTCAGAAACTCCAACAACCATGTTATGGATTAGAGCTCTAGTTGTTCCGTGAATAGCTCTAACTTCTGGTAAGTCGTTAGGTCTTTCAACTACGATTTCATTTACAACTTCATGATGCTTTTCTTCTTTAGTATATTTTATTGTTAATTCTTTGTTAAATTCTTTTTTTAATGTACCTTTAGGTCCTTTTACAGTAACTTCATTTCCATTAACTGTAACTTCAACTCCAGAAGGCACAACGATAGGTTTTTTACCTACTCTTGACATTTACTAGACACCTCCTAAGTTTTAATTACCAAACAAATGCAAGTATTTCTCCACCTACGTTTTCTCTTCTAGCTACTCTGTCAGTAACGATTCCCTTAGAAGTGGATACAATAGCAATTCCTAGTCCTGATAGAACTCTTGGCATATCTTCTACTGAAGAATATACTCTTCTTCCAGGTTTAGAAATTCTTTTTATTCCTTTGATAACTCTATCTTTACCATCATATTTTAAGTATACTCTGATACTTTTTTTGTTTCCATCAGTTACAACTTTATAGTTTGCTATATATCCTTCTTCTTTTAGAATTTCAGATAATCTTTCTTTTAAAGTTGAATGAGGCACATCTACTTTTTCATGCATTACTGCATTTGCATTTCTGATTCTTGTTAACATATCAGCAATTGGATCTGTTAAATACATCTACGAAAATCCTCCTTCCTACTATCAAATTACCAAGATGATTTCTTAACTCCTGGTATAAGTCCAGCTCCTGCAAGCTGTCTGAATTTTACTCTTGAAATACCGAATTCTCTCATGAATCCTCTTGGTCTTCCGTCTAACTGACATCTATTTCTTCTTCTAACTGCTGATGAGTCTTTAGGAAGTTTGTTTAATTCAAACATAGCTTCCATATCTCCTTCAGCAACTCTTTTCTTTAGCTCAGCTCTTTTTTCAGCATATTTATCGCATAGTTCAGCTCTTTTAACATCTCTAGCGATCATTGACTTCTTTGCCATCTATTCCTTAACCTCCTCACTATCTTACTTTTTGAAAGGCATTCCAAATGCTCTAAGTAAAGCTCTTCCTTCTTCATCAGTTTTTGCAGAAGAAACCATAGTGATAGACATTCCTAAAAGTTTATCAACTTTATCGAATTCGATTTCAGGGAATACTAATTGATCTCTTAATCCTAAAGAGTAGTTTCCTCTTCCATCAAATGAATCAGCTGGAACTCCTTCGAAGTCTCTTACTCTTGGAAGAACTACATTCACTAATCTATCTAAAAAGTCGTACATTCTTTCTTTTCTTAAAGTAACTTTTGCTCCGATAGGCATACCTTCTCTTAACTTGAACCCAGCTTCTGATTTTTTAGCTTTTCTTACAACTGGTTTTTGTCCAGAAATGATAGCTAAGTCTCCCATAGCTGCATCTATAAGTTTAACATTTTGAGTTGCTTCTCCAACTCCCATGTTTACTATTATTTTTTCTAGTTTTGGACATTCCATGATGTTAGTAATTCCAAGATCCTTCATAAGAGCTGGAACTATTACATCGTTATATAATTTATGATATCTAGAAACGTATTTAGACACTTACGTTTTCCTCCTTTCTTATAGAACTTCTCCTGATACTTTTGAGTATCTTACTTTTTTACCATCTACGAATTTATATCCAACTCTTGTTGGTTTACCAGCTTTTTCATCGAAAAGCATAACTTTTGATGAGAACATAGGTGCTGGCTTAGTAACAACTCCACCTTGTGGGTTTATTGGACTTGGTTTCATATGTTTAGTGATTAAGTTGATTCCTTCAACTACAACTTTTCCTTTTTTAGGGAAAACTTTTACAACTTTACCTGTTTTACCTTTATCTTTTCCAGAGATTACATATACCATATCTCCAGTTTTAACGTGTAATGATTCAGGTACAAATTTGATCTTAGGTTTAGCCACGACGATTAGCCTCCTCTCTTAAATTAAATTACTTCAGGAGCTAGAGATAAAATCTTCATGAAGTTTTTAGCTCTTAACTCTCTTGCAACTGGTCCAAATATTCTTGTTGCTTTTGGTTCATTGTTGTTATTGATTATAACTCCTGCGTTATCATCAAATTTTATATATGATCCATCTTCTCTTCTTAATTCTTTTTTAGTTCTAACTATAACAGCTTTTACTACGTCACCTTTTTTAACGTTTCCACCAGGGATTGCTTCCTTAACTGATGCGACAACGATGTCACCGATTTTACCGAATCTTTTCTTAGATCCACCAAGAACTCTTATGATCATAAGTTTCTTAGCACCTGAGTTATCAGCAACATTAAGGATAGTTTGTTGTTGTACCATTAAAATATCCTCCTCTCACAATAATTGGAATTATCTAGCTTTTTCAACAATCTCTACTAGTCTCCATCTTTTATCTCTTGATAATGGTCTAGTTTCCATAATTCTTACTCTATCTCCAGTTTGAGCTACATTGTTTTCATCGTGAGCTTTAAACTTAGTAGTGCTTTTTACTCTCTTTTTATAGATTGGATGTAAAGCCATTGTTTCTATTGCAACAACGATTGTTTTATCCATCTTGTCAGAAACAACTATTCCTTCTCTAACTTTTCTTTCGTTTCTCAAGACATTAACCTCCTCTTCCAAAGAATCAAATTATCTATAAACTTGAATGAGATTATCTTTCGTTTAAGATTGTATTAATTCTAGCAATTTCTCTTCTAACTTCTCTAATTTTAGCAGTGTTAGTAAGTTGACCTAATGAAAGTTGGAACTTTAGGTTGAATAATTCTTCCTTAAGCTCTTTACACTTAACAACTAAGTCTTCAGTAGACATTTCTCTTATTTCCTTAGCTCTCATTAGTTTTCACCACCATTCTCTTTCTTAACAATTTTACAACTGATAGGAAGCTTCATTGCAGCTTTTCTTAAAGCTACCATAGCTTTATCCTCAGTTACTCCAGAAACCTCGAACATTATTCTTCCAGGTTTAACTACCGCTACCCAACCTTCAACGTTTCCTTTACCTTTACCCATTCTCACTCCAGCTGGTCTAGCTGTGATTGGTTTGTCAGGGAATATTCTGATAAAAGTTTTTCCTTCTCTTTTGAATGTTCTGTTGATAGCAACCCTACATGATTCTATTTGTCTATTAGTTATCCAGTGTGGCTCAAGAGCTTGTAGTCCGTAATCTCCGAATGCTACAGTATTTCCTCTTTGAGCAGTACCTTTCATTCTACCTCTAAACATTTTTCTATGTTTTGTTCTTTTTGGCATTAACATGACTACGCTTCTCCTCCTTCCCTTTTAGTTGGAAGAACTTCACCATGGAAAACCCATACTTTTATTCCTAGAGCTCCATAAGTAGTGTGAGCTGTTGCTACTGCATAATCAATATCAGCTCTTAGTGTATGTAAAGGTACTTTTCCTTCTACTACCCATTCAGCTCTGGCAATTTCTGCTCCATTTAGTCTTCCAGAAACCATAACTTTGATTCCTTTAGCTCCAGCTCTCATAGCTCTCATTATAGCTTGGCTTACAGCTCTTTTGTATGCTACCCTTTTTTCGATTGATGTAGCAATGTTTTCTGCAACAAGTACAGCATCCTTGTTGAATTCTTTAACTTCTTGAACTTTAACTGTTACTTTTTTACCAGTTAATTTTTCAAGAGTTACTCTTAAATTATCTATTTCTGCACCTTTTCTTCCGATGATTATACCAGCTTTTGCTGTATAAACAAGAACAACTACGTTAGAAGGAGAAGTTCTTTCGATCTTAACCTTCGATATTCCTGCATGGAAGTAGTTCTTCTTGATAAGTTCTCTGATTTTTACATCTTCATGGAAGTACTTAGCGTATTCCTTCTTATCTGCATACCAGTTAGAATCCCAAGATCTAGTAATTCCTACTCTTAGTCCTCTAGGGTCTACTTTTTGTCCCACAGTCTTACCTCCTTAAACTACTTTTCAGAAACTGCCACAGTAATGTGAGCTGTTGGTTTTCTGATTATATCCGCTCTTCCCATAGCTCTAGGCATGATTCTTTTAAGAGCTGGTCCATCATTTATCATAATTGTTGAAACTACTAACTTATCTTCATCCATTTTGAAGTTGTTAGTTGCATTAGCAACAGCTGATGCTAATGTTTTACTTATAATTCTAGCTGCTTTTTTATTTGTAAACTCTAGAATATCTAATGCTTCTAGCGCTGATTTTCCTCTTACTAAGTCAGCTACTAACCTAGCTTTTCTAGGAGACAATCTTACGAATCTAGTTATTGCTCTAGCTTCCACTAGTCCAACCTCCTTTTATAACTCAACAAAATTTAGTATTTTATATAATTAATTATTTTTTCTTCTTTTTATCTACACCGTGTCCGTAGTAAGTTCTAGTTGGTGCAAACTCACCTAGTTTGTGTCCAACCATTTGCTCAGTTACGTGAACAGGTATGTGCTTTTTCCCATTGTACACTCCGAAAGTGATACCAATGAAATTAGGGAATATAGTTGATCTTCTTGACCAAGTTTTAATAACCGCTTTTAAGTTTTGAGAAGCTACAGCTTCTTCAACTTTTTTCATTAAGTGGTGGTCACAGAAAGGTCCTTTTTTTAATGATCTAGCCATTACCTATTAGCCTCCTCTCGAAAATTATTTATCGTTTCTTCTTCTTACGATAAATTTATCTGTAGTTTTCTTACCTCTAGTTTTAACACCCATTGCTGGTTTACCCCAAGGTGTTAAAGGAGCTTTTCTACCTACTGGATTCTTACCTTCTCCTCCTCCATGAGGGTGATCAACAGGGTTCATTACAGATCCTCTTACGTGAGGTCTTTTACCCATGTTTCTGTTTCTTCCAGCTTTACCGATTTGAACTAAGCTATGTTCAGAATTTCCTACTTCTCCGATAGTTGCCATACATTCACCGTGAATTAATCTAAGTTCACCTGATGGTAACTCTACGTGACAGTAAGTTCCTTCTTTAGCAACAAGTCTTGCTGCTGTACCTGCGGATCTTACTAATTGTCCACCCTTTCCTCTTTGTAGTTCAATATTATGAATTTGAACCCCTACTGGCATGTCTTTTATTTTAAGTGCGTTTCCTGGTTTAATCTCAGCTTGAGATCCTGCCATAACCATGTCACCTTTTTTTAATCCTTTTGGTGCTAATATATATCTTTTTTCTCCATCTACATAGAATAGAAGAGCGATATTAGCTGTTCTGTTTGGATCGTACTCGATAGATTCTACTCTAGCTGGTACATCTAATTTATTTCTTTTGAAGTCGATAATTCTGTAAAGTCTTTTGTGTCCTTTTTGTCTGTCTCTACAAGTTCTGTGCCCGTAGTTATCTCTACCATAAGCAGATTTTAAAGGTACAGTTAAAGACTTTTCAGGTCTTACATTATCTAAATCTTCATTGACTAATCTTGACATGTGTCTAGTTCCATTAGTCATTGCTTTCATTTTTCTAATAGCCATTTTTGCTTAACCTCCGTTTAGACCTATATATATCTTTAGCCGCTTTCTACAGTTTATTATACTTCTTTAAAGTAAGTGATTGTTCCTTCAGCTAATTTAACGATTGCCTTCTTTTTAGCTTGAGTTTTGTAAAGTTTCATTCCATGTCTCTTAGTAACAGGTTTGCTGTTTAGAGTTGCCACTGATGCAACTTTAACGTTGAATAACTCTTCAATAGCTTTTTTGATTTGAATCTTGTTAGCTTTTGGGCTTACTTCGAAAGTGTACTTGTTGTACTCTCTTCTAAGTAATTCAGTTTTTTCAGTGATGATAGGTTTTTTTACGATATCATATGATGTCATTATCCAAGCACCTCCTCTATTGTAGTTAGTGCTTCTCTAGTAAGAATTACTTTCTCTTGTTTTAGTAGCCAGTATACACCAATTTCGTTTGGTTGTAATACTACTGCATTTTCAAGGTTTCTTACTGATAGGTATAAGTTGAAATCTGCTTCTGCAGCAAGATCGTTTACTACAAATAATTGTTTGTTAGTTGCGTTAACTGCATTTGTTAAAGCAATTATTGTTTTTGTTTTTGGTGTATCGATTGTTCCTTCAAGAACTAGGATATCTCCATTAGCTACTTTAGCTGATAAAGCTGATCTTAGAGCTAGGTTTCTAACTTTTTTGTTAACTTTTTTCTCATATGATCTTGGGTGAGGACCAAATGTAACTCCTCCTCCTACCATATGTGGAGCTCTGATAGTACCTTGTCTTGCTCTACCAGTTCCTTTTTGTTTGAAAGGTTTTCTTCCCCCTCCTCTAACCATTGCTCTAGTTTTAGTAGCTGCAGTTCCTTGTCTAGCAGCTGCTAATTCTGCAGTTAATACTTCATGAAGCACTGCTTGATTAGGTTCAATCCCAAACACTGAATCTTTAACTTCAACAGTTCCAGTTTGTGTTCCTGCTAAGTTATATATGTTTAAAACTGCCATTATTTTCCTCCTTCCACATCTACTAACCTATTATTTTTTTACTGCTGGTTTGATTACGATATAACCGTTCTTAGCTCCTGGTACTGCACCTTTGATAAGTACTAAGTTATTTTCAGCATCAACCTTCACAACTTTTAGGTTTTGAACAGTTACTGTAACATTTCCATATTGTCCAGCCATTCTTTTTCCTTTTAAAACTTTTCCTGGCCATGATGACATTCCGATAGATCCTCCAAGTCTGTGGTTTCTAGAAACCCCGTGAGACGCTCTATTTCCACCGAATCCGTGTCTTTTCATAACCCCTGATGTTCCTTTACCTTTTGATGTACCTGTAATATCTACATAAGCAACATCTGCTAAAACATCAGCTTTGATTTCTTGACCAAGTTCGAAACCTTCTACTGAGTCTACTCTTAATTCTTTAACGAATCTTTGAGGGTTAACTCCTGCTTTCTTGAAGATTCCCATTACTGGTTTAGTAGTGTTTTTTTCCTTTTTCTCATCAAATCCTAATTGTAGAGCTGTATATCCATCATTTTCTACAGTCTTCTTTTGAAGAACATAGTTAGGACCAGCTTCAACAACTGTAACTGGAATGAATTTTCCATCTTCAAATATTTGAGTCATTCCAATTTTCTTTGCTAAAATTCCTGACATTGTTTTACCTCCATCAAATAATATATTGGTTGACAACTTGACCTCGTGGTTCTACAGTCTAGCTTTAAAAAAAGCGTCAACTTGTATTATTCTGTAAGGATAATTTAGATTTCGATAATCGTCTTATCAAACATAATCAAATTACCCGAATCAAACCATGAATGGTTGTTTTTTAAAAATCAATTAGATTTGTTTGATTTCTATTCCAACACCAGCTGGTAAGTTAACTGCTGTTAACGAAGCTATTGTCTTTTGTGTAGAATTGTTAATTTCTACCATTCTTCTGTGTACTCTCATTTCAAATTGTTCTCTTGAATCCTTGTTTACGTGTACTGATCTTAAAACAGTATACTTTTTAATCTTAGTAGGTAATGGCATAGGTCCTGCAATTTCTGCTCCAGACTTTTTAGCAACCTCTGCTATTCTTTTAGCTGATTGATCTAATAAAGTATGGTCATAAGCCTTTAAGTAGATTCTTAATTTGTTAGAAGCCATCTATTTGTTACACCTCCTTCAATCATCTCTTTAAGGATTTTTTCAAATATCCTTATACACTCTAAGGATTATAGCATAGTTATCAAAAAAATCAAAGCTTTTTTTGATTTTTTTTTATATTTTTTTTTACATATTTTTAACTGTGTTACAATCATACTTTTCTTATATTTTCCATATATCTTTTAATAAAAAGGAGTGACTTTTTTAAATCACTCCTTCTAAAAAATCTATATTTTATTTAATTTTTTCAAGTTCAACTTCTTCTTTATTATTTTGAACTTTTAAAAATAGTAGAGCTAAACATATAACTATACTACAAATAATTAGATAATATATTGTCATCGGATTTTGAAGTCCTCCAATTACAATTATACTTGAACCTATAATAGCTAATATTGGAATTATAACCCCCTTTATAAAACTAGGTACCTCTCCCTTTTTATAAAGTTTAATCACATTAAAGTACAATATTATATATAGAATATAACTAGCCACTATAGGAATTTCAGATACATCTGAGTTTGGCAACATATTATATTTTTGAGTTATGTAATTTAGCCATACCCAAACTATTGAAACTACTATAGCAAAGATTGCAGATATTTTTGACACCCCTGTTCTTTTATCAACTTTTTCTATTTCTGAAGAAAAAGGCAACATCTTTCTCAATGCTAAAGAATATGGAAGTCTAATAAATCCTAAAATAAATCCATTTAAAGTTCCTGTAACTGATACAACAATAAATGTTAAAATCACTTTAGCTCCATTCTCTCCAAAAATCTTTAGAGCTGCAACATTTAGATGCTCATCCCCCAATTTCATTATCTCTTCAGGTCCAACTAAGATACTAATCCCTACAAAATAAAGTATATAAGCGATTAAAACAAATATAGGTCCTATTGTTAAAGCAAGAGGTAGTGTTTTCTTACTATTTTTTAATTCGTGAGCTATAGATGTAGAAACTACCCATCCATCATATGAAAATGCCACAGGTCCTAAAGCAGCTAACCAAGTTCCACTTTGTTCCCCTAATTTAATAGTTGTTTCATTCACTATCAATTTAGGATCTCCATATACCAAGCCAGCTATTGCCATAAGAAAAAGTGGTATTATCTTTATAAAAGTTGATAAATTTTGATAATACCCTCCTAACCTTCTTGAAACTGTATTCACAAAAAAACATATAGCTACACTTGCTAAACTTAAATATAATAGAGTTTCTGAAGTAGCTTCTATACCAAATAACATACATATATATACACCAGTTACCCACGCTAGAACAGCTACTAGAGCTGGAAAATATACAAATCCTAGAAACCAACCAAATCCACAAGCAACCTTTCTTCCAGAATACTCATCTGCATAGGTTATTATTCCCCCTGCTGCTGTTGTCTTAGAAGCCAAAACTCCTATTGTTAAACTTCCAAAAATAATCCCTATTGCTGCTATTGAAAAAACTGCTATACCTTTTTCTATACTCCCATTTGTATATATTAAGATATTATCACTCTTAAAAAATATACCAGATCCTATAACTATTCCTACTATCATAGTTATAGCTGTTATTAAACCATACTTTTTCTTCTCCATTAATTTTACTCCTCAATTTTTAACTTTTTTCATTTTAACGGGTTACATTATATCTTATTCCTTAAACTTTGAAAAGTTTTTTTTAATATTTTTAGAAGTAAAACAACTTTTTATACTTTTTAGTATGAATTTAACGTAAAAAAAGAGGATGACTTTATGTCATCCTCAATATTTATTTTTGATTTTTTTTGGTTGTCAAATCAATTATTTAGTGATTTCAGCAACTACTCCAGAAGCTACTGTTCTTCCACCTTCTC
>ERZ791899.782-NODE-782-length-34531-cov-3.268390_pt1 | contig 34531 bp, 27 predicted proteins | sample MGYA00510151_ERZ791899 | MGnify/ENA primary metagenome ERZ791899 (study PRJEB30046, sample SAMN00792118) | human gut metagenome | study: EMG produced TPA metagenomics assembly of the A metagenome-wide association study of gut microbiota in type 2...
AAGTTATTGATTTTGACTCAGTTGTACAAAACACAAAGGTGTCAAAATCAATAACTTTTAATACGGGGCTTTTCTAATATTAGATTACTCTCTCGCAGCTCCGAGGTCACAAATATCGTTTATTTTATTTAATGTGTGCGTCTCCCTTTCCTGCTGCAACCCAGAATTATTTCTTCTTCCTCCGAGAAATTCGATTTTTTCTGCGTTTCTCCAGCTCATGTCTGTGAATCAGGTGCATGATCAGGATAATAAGAATAACTGCGACTAAGAGTCTCAAGGAGAATTCAATTCCTTTATGTATAGCATCTTTTCTTTTTGATGCTACAGGGGCAGTTTTTAAGTTATCGTCTACGGTTTTGCCTTCCTGATAAGCTTTTCCCTGTTTAGAAGTTGTGTCATAGGTAACTTCTGTCTGTCCAAGTTTTTTGCCATCACAGGAGATTACGATGTAACCAAGGCGGCCAGTTTTTTTATCTTCATCGAGTTTAAAAGCGGTTTTTAAATTAGATTCATTAAAGTCTTTTTTTACAAGAACAGAGAAGTTTTTGTCATAAACAGAGTTTAAAAGCTGAATCTGGTCGAGCTTTGAAGAGTCAATGGAGGTATTTGCTGTCATGGCAGTTTTTAAACTGAAATCAGTAAGCGGAGTTACGGATTTTACCTGATTAAAAGCCCACTTGAATAAGTTAGCAGTGTCTGTGTAGCTTTTGTCTGCACCGTAGTCTTTTAAAATGACGCAGATAAGTTCTACATTATCTTTCTTTGCGTAAGTGACTAAGGTATTGAGGGCAACCTGAGTGAATCCAGTTTTTGCTCCTTCTGCATATTTGTAGTAGTAGTCACTGTTTTCACGAAGAATTTTAGCGTGATTCCACAGCTCTAAAGTATCTTTTAAAGTGTCACTTTTCTTTAAGGTGTAGGAAATGGTTCCGGAAATTTTACGGAATTCCTCATGCTTCATGGCTTCTTTTAAGATAAGGCCCATATCGTGAGCTGTTGTGTAATGTTCTTCGTTTGGAAGTCCATGAGGGTTTTTGAACTGTGTGTTGGTACAGCCTAATTCTTTGGCGCGCTTTGTCATAAGCTTTGCAAATTCTGTTGTGGAACCGGAAATGTGCTCTGCGATAGCGGCAGCGGCCTCATTAGCGGATACAAGCATTAATGCATAAAGACTGTCTTCTACAGTAAGCTTGGCACCAACATTAATTCCAGCGGTACTGCTACCTGCCTCAATTCCGTTAACTGCAGCATTGGAGTAAGTAATAACATCACTCATTTTGCAGTTTTCAACAGCGAGTAAAGCGGTCATAACTTTAGTGATACTGGCAGGATATCTCTTGGTGTCTGCCTCTTTTCCATAAAGAATCGTTCCGGTATTAGCATCCATGACAACAGCAGATTCTGCTACGATATCTGGTGCACCGCTTAAATTGGAAATTCCATAGGAAGCACCAGCCTGTACTTTTGAAGTATCGGTCTGCGCTTCGGAAGTGCCAGCCTGTACTTTTGAAGTATCGGTCTGCGCTTCGGAAGTGCCAGCCTGTGTTTTTGAGGTATCCGTCTGTGCCTCAGAAGTGCCAGTCTGCGTTTCAGAAGCAGTGGCAGTAGTTGCCGCGGCAAAGGAATTCACACAAAAGCTTAAGGCCAATGTTAGTGTCAATATAAACGTAAGTATTCGTTTCATTGTTAAATCTCCTTTTTATTTTGCCCGGGAGCATTTTTCAAACACGCTCTATCATGCAGTATTATTAATATGCTGATATACTATTGGGCTAAGTCTTTGAGTTCTATTCGGTCATTTCAGACCTTGCTTCTCATTGTATCCTACTTCCATAGAAAAAGCAAAAATTAATTGCAAAAATAATGTCCAGCGATTAGAATAATACTGTATGTCTAAAATTGCGTATAGATATAGAAGAAAATATATTAAGATAGATGGGGAGAATTAAATGAGATTAAGAAATGTAAAAGGTTCAAGAGAACAGATTGCAGCGAATGAATATACAATTAAAGACGCAGAGCAGATTAAAGGCCAGTGGAAAGATTATTTCCAGGATGGTAAGCCGATTCAGTTAGAAATTGGAATGGGAAAAGGTAAATTCCTTATGCAGTTAGCAGAAAAGAATCCTCAGATTCATTATATTGGAATTGAAAAGTATTCCAGTGTTTTGGTCAGAGCATTAGAAAAAATGGAAGAGAATCCTTTAGAGAATCTTCATTTTATTCGAATGGATGCAGAGAATATTGTGAATGTATTTGAAAAGGGTGAGGTAGATCAGATTTACCTGAATTTCTCAGATCCGTGGCCGAAAGACCGTCATGCCAAGAGAAGACTTACTTCCAGACAGTTTTTAGAGCGTTATCATAACATTTTAAAGGAAGAGGGAAGAGTTATCTTTAAGACAGATAACAGACCATTATTTGATTTTTCTTTAGAAGAAGTAAAAGAAGCAGGATGGACACTTGAGAAATCTACATTTGACCTTCATCACAGCGAATATGTTGAGGGCAATATCATGACAGAATATGAGGAAAAGTTTGTAGCAAAGGGTAATCCGATTTGTATGCTTCAGATTTTTTTACAGGAAGATAAATAACAACATTTCCTGTCTTTATCATAAGATAAAACAGGGGTGGAATTTTATGAATTTTAAAGAAAAAATGTGCTGGAATATTCAGCGAAAGAGCCTTTGTAATAGAGGAATCTGGCGGTGTCTGTGTAATTTCTGCCAGAGCATTTCAGAGGTATGCAGAATTTTAAATGGCAAATAATTTACTTTACGATAAATGAAAGGATTTTATTTATGAAAAAGATTGTAGCAATCGATTTAGACGGAACATTATTACATTCTGACTGTACGATTTCTTCTTATTCAAAAGAAGTAATTGCGGAAGCAGTAAAGAATGGAATTATAGTAGTTCCAACATCAGGAAGAAGTTTTCGAAGCATTAAGAATCAAGTGCAGGATATCGAAGGTGTAAAATACTGCATCTGTGCAAATGGAACATTGGTTGGAAATATTCAGACAGAGGAATTGCTTCACAATTGCAAGATACCACAGCATTTGGTTTATGATATTTATAAAGAAGTAAAGGAAAGACATGGTTTTATAGAACTTTACTGTGACAATGATGCCTATGTGGAAAAAGATACAGCTCCGATTATTTATGATACTAAGATGGGAAAAGATTTCTGTGACAGTATGTTATCTACAGATGTAATTGGCCTGTCCTATGATTTGCTTCTGCGCCGTGGAACAATGCGTATCAATAAGATACATGTTGCATTTCCAGATCCACAGGAATTAAGAGAATTTGCTGCAAAAACAGCAGAAAACAAAAATCTTATGGTAACATTTCCTAGCGAATATAACATGGAAATTTTTCCGAATGGCTGTAACAAAGATGTAGGAATCCGTATTCTTGCTGAGAAGTATCATATTCCACAGGAGGATACAGTGGCTATCGGAGACAGCGATAATGATGTGGCGATGATTGAGTATGCACATATTGGAATTGCCGTAGCAAATGCAATGGAAGTATTAAAGGAAAAAGCAGATTACATCACCAAATCAAATGATGAAGATGGACCTGCGATTGTACTTAAAAAAATACTTGAAAAATAAAAAATAATGCTTGCAATCTATGAAAGGTTGTTATATAATAGTCCTTGTCGTTGAGAGATACGAAAACAAAACACAAGGATATGCGCTTTTAGCTCAGTTGGTAGAGCAGCGGACTCTTAATCCGCGTGTCCAGGGTTCGAGCCCCTGAAGGCGCATTACAAAGTACCGTTTTTGGGATTTAGACCTGGGGATGGTGCTTTTTTTGTTGTATAAAAAAGAATGCATAGAAGTCATATTTTACAAAGACAGAAGCCATAGAGAAAACTCCGCCCTATTTGTGGCCTGGGAGCAAAGGTTGGATACGAGCGCATAAGCGAATATTCAACCTGCAGCGACGAAAGACACAAATAGGGCGGAGTTTTCTCTATGGCTTCGTCTCCTTTGCACCAAAAAAATGAAATAAAAAAATTTTAAAAAATAATGAACCTTTTCATTTTTGGAGCGTATAAGGGAGTGAAAGGGGAAAATAATTGAGAAAAGGAGGTTGTTGTAAAAGGGAAAATGTGAAGAAATTTCCAAGTTTTACAGATCACAAATAAACGTATTATAATAACAGAAGTAGTTATAATCTGTCACGGAATTTATGATTATAGCAGCGGAAAGAGAGGAAACATATGAAAAAGTGTACAAAGTGTGGAAAGACAATACAGGAAGGGAGCTTTTGTCCATATTGTGGAACGAAAGTAGTGGACAATGCGCAAGAGTTTTTTGAAGAGCCAGGGATTCAGAAAGGGGAGTTAAATAAGGAAACGCTGAATAAAGAAAAGCTAAATACGGATGAGCTGAAGAATACGGCGTTAAAAGTGGTCAATTTTTTTAAGAATAATAAAAAGGTTACTGGCGTAGCAGCAGGAGTTATATGTTTATTAATAATTATTGGTTTTGTTTTGGGGAGAGGAAAGTCTTTTGATTTTGCAAATTATGTAAATTTGGAATCTAGTATTAATGGACATGGAAGATGTGACGGTAATATAGATTATGAACAGTTTGCAGAAGATATTATGAAGGATAGCAAGATACAGGAGAAAGTTCAGGAGTATTTTAAAAATTATCCTTTAGCCGAAGCTTATGAGGAAGATGATTATGAATATTTATTAGAGGATAAGTTAGAGAGTAATCTGGATGTAACAGTAGATATAAAAAAAGGAACTCAGGGCGAATTAAAAAATGGAGATAAAGTAAAGCTTACTTTGGTATGCAATAATAAAAAGTTTTTTCAAAAGATGGGAATCCACTTTTCTCCTTCCTCAAAAACAATTACAATTAAGGGATTAAAAGATGCAGAGACTATAGATTATTTTGATGGAATGACTCTGGAGGATTTGGGGCTTCAAGGGGTTGCACCGTATGGTAAAGTAAGTTCAGAGGTTAGTAATACACTTCCAGATAATAAAACAATAAGTATGACATGCAGTCCGTCTGAAGGCTTAAGTAACGGGGATAAAGTTACTGTTACAATTGATAGTGATTCAAATAATGAAGATGTAGCATATGTTCCAAAAAGCAAAAGTAAGACATTTACAGTAAAGGGATTAGAGGAGTATGTTATAAAGCTGGAGCAGATAGATAAAGATATCATGGATTCTATAGTGAAACAGGCACAGGATGCAGCAATGAGTTATGCGGCACAGAATTCTGATTATGGAACGGTAGAACTTACACCGATAGGGACTTATTTGTTAACGGCAAAGGAAGAGATTGATGGAGGATATTATAATAAAGTAATCGTAGTATTTAAAGCTAAGAGCACGATTGCCGGTAAACAGATAGAAAACTATAGTTATATTTCTTTTACAGATGCCAAAATGGTTGACGGTAAAGCGGTGGTAGATTTAGGAGAGTATCATTCTCCATATGAGTCAAGCTTATTTAGTACAGAAGGCGGAGAAGGATATGATATAGTGATTGGTGATAGTACATATTGGGCGAAAGGCTTTAAGTCAATAGAGGAATTATTTAACCAAAAGGTTGAAACAGATGTGGAAGCACACAATGTAGAGGCATCAGAAGGATTGTATAAGAGGTAAAGAACGGGAAAATGTATTGTAGAAATTGCAAGAAAGAATATCCAGAGGGAAGCAGATTTTGTGGGAGTTGCGGAGCGCCGCTTGTCAGAATGCTGGATATCTATGGGGAAAGATTTTATGAAGGAGATATGGAAGCATTTAATTACATTTATGCAGATACTTATAGCTGGGTACTGAATGAAGTCAGGAAAATATTTGCGGTAAATGTTTCCGAGATAGATGATTGTGTACAGGAAATTTATCTTTTACTTTATAGGAAAATCAGACAGTATAACCCAGCAAGAGGAAGTTTTAGTGCCTGGTTTAATACTCTGGTGAGAAACCGAATTTACGATTATGGAAGAAAGCTGGCGAGGAATAAAGAATTTGTTCCAGATGAAGAAGAAGGATATTTCTCAGAAATGGTGGATGAAAATATTCATATTAATCCTGAAGCGAAACTGGAACGGTCAGAGCGTGAAAGAATCTTAGATGAAATCATGCAGGAGCTTAGTGAGTCACAGCGTTTGTGTATACAGTTATTTTACTGTGAGGGACTGAAGATTAAAGAAATCGCAGAACGGTTGAATATCAGTGAGGGAACGGTAAAGAGCCGGTTACATAATGGATTGAAAAAGTTGAATGTAAAAGTTACCGACATGCAAAAAAGAGGTCTTTACACATTTACAATGGCACCACTGGCGTTCTTCTTATGGATTATTTCCAGAGACGACTGCAGTGCAAAAGGAGATTATTTCGCATTACAAAAAGCACAGAATTTTATGGCACAAAATGCTTTACAGCAAGCAAAGAATATGGCAGCCGCAAACGGGGCCGGGCAAGCAAAAGGAGCAGTAAATCCTGCTTCAAAAGTTCCTGGAGCGATGGCAGGAAAGGCTTCTGGAACTGCTGTTAAAGCAACTGTTTTGAAAATATTGGCTGGTGGAATTACGGCATCAGTAATAGGAACAGCGGGATTCTTTGGTGGAAGAATGATTAAAAATCATCAGGCGAAGAAAGAGACGACACAGACGCAGAATGGACAGAATAATCAAGATAAGTCCAATAAACAAAATGGACAGAATTCTTCAGGAGCTTCGGATAATCAAGGTAGTGCAGGAAAGAACACGAAAGGTTCATCTAAGCAGTTTGTTAATAATAATGAAGCTTTTGTAAAAGAGATGCTGACCCTGGCGGTTAACTCTAATACGTTGGTTCAGGATAACAAGGAGAAGAGTTTAAGAGATGCCGTAGATGTTTCAATGATGCTTATGTATGACAGCAATAGCAGCAATGAGGGAGACTCAGAAATCTGGAATGTCGTTTCAAAAGATCAGGTGAAAGACACAAAAGCTGATAATCAAGGCGGAAGTATTTCAGTACAGGAATCTGCTTTTGACAAAATGAAACAATTTTTAGGATGCGAAACTGGGTTAGAAAAGTTAAGCACACAATACGGTGAAAAAGATCAGATATTTGATAATTTTTCCTGTAAGAATGGAGTTGTAGCTGCCAATGATCTATATCCTAATGCGGATGATATGAAATCCGTAAATATTCTTTTAAAAAGACCTTTAGATAATGGGGATATGGAACTGTTTTTTGTAGATAATGTGTATGAAACACCGGAACAGGTATATTCCGCAGTTATTTCACCGGCAGATAATGCGCTGGGAGCACAGCTAAGCAAGGTAGAAGTGAAATTAAAGGCGGATAACTTTAATAAAATATTAGGAGCGGCAGCGGTACTCGGAAAGCAGTACACAGCAAATGGTAATAAACTCAGTGGAAATATCAGCGAAATATCTGATGCTAATAAAATGACAGCACTTATTGATTCTGTATATTGGTATCACATTATGAACAGCAATGATATGGAAGAGGATATGGGAGTTTCTTATCCTGTATTTTCTGAAGATGATGTAGAGGCAACCACAGCTAACTCTGTAACAGTTAAAAAATCTGCATTTAATGATTACCTGAACTTTGTAAGTTATAACGGAACGATTGATGACGTTAAAAATTATGCGGGTGAAGATCAGACTTATGGCTGTGCGGTGAATATAGAAGGTGACAGAATCACATTTACATTCGAAGAGGACGGCGATATTCCATATTCGTTACAGGGTACGGAAGAGAAAATCAAGCAAAGTCTGAAGATGGATAAGCAAGGTAATCTAACGTTAGATTTCCAGCTTTTTGAGATGGAAGGTGCAGGAGATCAATGCACAATGGCAATGGGATTTGACGGTAATTCTGGCTTGAAGTTAAAGAGCTTTGTGAGAAAGTAGATATGGTACCATACAAGTAGGAGGACAAAATGAAAAAGAAGAAAAATAAAGGCTGGTATTGCCCGGCATGCGGAAAGTTTAATGGGGAAGAATCCAAATTTTGCCTATACTGTGGGGCTCAGAACGCTATGCAAAACAACATGCGTCCTGCACCCAAAAAGCAATTTAAAGGACTAACCGTTGCATTGGGAATCGTATTGATTGCGTTGATAGGGGCATCCGTATTTGTTGTTCAAAAGTATAGAAGTACAAATACAGCAGCCGTTCAGACGCAAAAAAAGAATGCGAGAGCAGATTCTGAGAAAAAGAGTAAAGAGATAAAAGAGAAAGATAAAGACACAGATGCAAAAGAGGCGACAACAGAGTGGAATGCTTCTATGAGTTTTTCTAAACAGTCCAGTGAAGATGACGGCAAAACAAAAACTGCCAATGCAGCTACAACATCTGCGGCATCTGCAACAACGGCTAAATCAGAAGAAGCATCACAAGCGGAAAGCGCAGCCTTAGAAGGCGTTGCAGACTCTAATACAGGAAGTTATTCTTCCGTAACCGATTTAAATAATTATAAACAAATTTCTATAGACGGTAAATTTACTTTTGCCTATCCAAAAGGATTTTTCCAAAAAGGAAGTATAGACGGGGATAACTATAGTTTTTGGGCAGTGGATGAGAAAAATAACGAATGTACGATGAATGTAAAAGTCTTAGGAGATGGGAATTCTGTTCAGGAGCAGTACGATAACATAACAAGTACATTGATGAATGTAAACCCAAACATAAAGCCAAACAAAAGCGATTCAGGCTGGACATATACTTATTTTAGCGGATATCTTAATCAGACCCGCGGACAGATTGAGACAGATATTATTGCATCAGACGGCAATAAAACTTACATGTTAGAAGTGCAATATATAGAGACTGATCTCGGAGAGTATGTCAATGAACAGGGCTATATGATGGATTGTATTTACCGTTATTGTAATCGCAGCGGAAGTAAACATGATCCACGAACCTATCAGGATTTCATAGAGACAGAAAAAGAATAACATCTTGGGGATGTTCATATATATGTAACTTGTAAATGTGTCAAAAGAAAGGACAAGGAAGTATGAGTAAAAGAACAAAAATAGTAGGAATAATATTTGCAATGGTAATGGGATTCACACAGATATTTGGAGCGGCGGTACCGGTAAATGCAGCGACGCAGCAGAAAAAATGCTCTCATGATTATGCATTAGTCGGAGACTTTGGTGTTCGTAAACATGAAATGGAAGACCCAGATCCATATACTATTATCACATGCTATCATGGACATGATAAAAAGGTCGTTATTCCAGATAGAATCACTTTTATAAATTATAATGACAGAAAGGTAACAGGTGATGTTGTCCAGATTGATTACGATGCATTTAATGATACAGGAGTAGAAGAAATCGTTTTACCAGACACTATTTTTGCTTTACCAGATAGAGATGATAAAGGATTGAAAGATGTTTTATTCTGGGTTCACAAAGGAAGCAGTGCTGAAAAAGAGGTAAAAGATCATGGATATAGGTACGCTTATCTCAAAGATTCCACATCATCAAATAAGCCAAACAATTCAACCAATAAACCAAACGGTTCCATAAATAAGCCAAATAACACAACCAATAAAGTAAACAGCACAGTAATTAAAAAAATTGCACGTTCTAAAAAGTCCGCAAAAATAAGCTGGAAAAAAGTAAAATGCGACAAGTACCAGATTCGCTATTCTACACAAAAAAATATGAAAAAGGCAATGTACATTACATACAAAAACAGTAAAACAAGTGCCACAATCAAAGGACTAAAGAAAAATAAAAAATATTATGTGCAGATCAGAACAAAAGCAGGAAAGAAATATTCCGCATGGTCAAAAGCAAAGATAATTAAAAAACGATAAATAAAACAGCAATAAAAATGAAAACGAATATGAATACAGAACAGATACGAGAAGAAGGGATACAAAGTATGAAACAGAGAACGATAAACATAACGAGAAATATAATATGTGCATTAGGCATTCTGGCCCTGATTATCTTAATTAAACCAACAAAAGTATTTGCCTTTTCAATGAACGATGCGAAAAATTCACCGGTGCTGACTTGGGGGCAGTATAGGACGGCAAGGTTAAGTAATGCATATGATGTAAAGTTATTTCAGGTGAAAGTGACAAACAGGGGGTACTTTAGAATCACCTTCAAGTTAGATGATTCTGCTAATACAGATAACATAGGATATGGATGGGATTTAAATATCTATGATAAGAATAATTTATCAGAACCAATCATAAAAGAAACAGAAATTACAGGAACTAGGACTACAAAAAAACTTGTTTTGGCAAAGGGAACATATTATATAGAAGTAACGGGTAACTCAAGCTTTGGCGCTGATCCTACAGCACCTTTTAATATAAAGGCAGATGTGATTTCTGGTAATAGCTGGGAACAGGAAAATAATAATACTTTTGGAAGAGCCAATGTGATTTCAATTGGAAAAAAATATCAGGGAACTCTTTTCGAAGACGAAGATGAAGATTGGTTTAAAGTAACTGCAACAGGAACTGGAAAGATTACAGCAACATTAAAGTGTGATCCTGATACAGATATGGATGATATTGGTCATGGCTGGGAGATGAAAGTCTATTCAGCAAAGAATATGGACGAGGCATTGGTGAGGAAGGATGAAATAAAAACAGCAGGTTCTATTTCCTTTAATGTAAAGAAGGGGACGACATACTATATTCATATAGAAATGTCATCTTATTTTGGAACTCCGGTAGGCTGCGTCTACCACTTATCCACCTCCTTCGCCGGACAAAAAACAACTTCTGCAAACAAGAATACCACCACAGTAAATAAAACAGTAAAGATGGTAATCGGTGTTTCCTTAAAAGCCAAAAAGAAGAAGTTAAACGTTCGCTTTAAAACCGTAGCCAATGCCGCTAAATATCAGATTATGTACAGTACAAAAAAATCTTTTAAAGGCAGTAAGGTTGTAACAGTGAAAACAGGAAATGGCACATTAAAAAAATTAAAAAGCAAAAAGACCTATTTTGTCAAAGTACGAGCTATCAGTAAAAATGGAAAAGCTGGAGCATGGAGTACAGTGAAAAAAGCCAGAGTAAAATAGCTATTTTTTAATTTAATTCCTCCAGTTTAACAAAGACAGAAGCCATAGACAAAACTCCGCCCTATTTGTGGCCTGGGAGCAAAGGTTGGATACGAGCGCATAAGCGAATATTCAACCTGCAGCGACGAAAGACACAAATAGGGCGGAGTTTTGTCTATGGCTTCTGTCTCTTAATAGATTAAATAAAAAATTTTTAAAATCCGTGAACCTTTTTGAAAGTTCATACGTATAAGAAAGTGAAAGGAAAACAATTAAGAAATAAAAAAGGTTTTCACGAAAGGAGGTACGGCTAAAAGAAGAGCCAATTAAAAAATAGACAAAACGAAAGAAGAAAGAGAGGTTACAAAACATGAAACAGCGAACAATAAATATAACAAGGAATATAATATGTATATTAGGTCTTTTGGCATTGATTATCTTGATTAAGCCAACTAAAGTGTGTGCGTTTTCAATGAATGATGCTAAGAATTCACCAGTACTTAATTCAGGGCAATATAGGACATCAAGGTTAAGAAATGAATATGATGTGAAATTATTTCAAGTAAAAATGGAAAAGCTGGTGCGTGGAGTGTAGTGAAAAAAGTGAGAGTGAAATAATATTTCTGAATCACTATTTTTAGAGAAAATCTTAAGATGTAATGCAAAAGAAAGGATGAAAAGACATGAAGAAAAGAACAAAATTTTATGCATTGTTACTTGCAATGGTATTATCGTTAACACAGATGATCGGAGCAGCAGTTCCAGTTAAAGCAGCAACGAAGGAATGTTCGCATGGTTATACTTTGGTGAATGGTATCGGTATACGTATGCATGAATGTGGCGAGTCCGTATGTATTACCTGTTATCATGGACATTCTAAACGTGTAGTTATTCCGAAAACTTTTAAGTTAAATGGGAAGACACTTCCACCATCACAGTTTGATTCTGATAATGGATTTTCTGAAAATGGAGTAAAAGAAATTGTGCTTCCAGATACAGTCTCTAGTATGGGATATTGGGATGAAGAAGATGTTGAAGATGGTAATATTGGTTTTCGTGGAATCACATTTTATGTACATAAAGGAAGTAAAGCAGAAAAAGCAGTAAAAAGGCATAATCCTTATAAATATTTAAAGGATAACACCAAACCACAGCCAGTAAAAGGCACAACAATAAAACGAGCAGTCAGAATCGAAAAGCTGGCCAAACTTAAATGGAAAAAAGTAAAATGTGACAAGTACGAAATCAGATATTCTCAGAAGAAGAACATGAAGAAATCCAAAAAGGTAACCTGTGGTAAAAATAAGACCTCTCTTGTTATTAAAAAGTTAAAAAAGAATAGAAAATATTATGTACAGGTAAGAACAAAGGCTGGAAAGAAATATTCTGCATGGTCAAAGGTAAAGACGATTTCAAAAAGATAAAATGCAGAAAAACAGGAAAGACCTCCTTGCACTGTTTTGGGGAAATAAGTATACTATTATCGGGCAGCCATCTGGAAAATACGTTTTCCAGATGGTATTTAAGGATTATATTTAATAAATTTACAGGAAGCTATAAGATTTATAGGACTTATAAAAATACCAAGGAGGAAGCACATTGAATCTGATTTTTGACTTAGACGATACACTTTATAATCTTATGGGACCATTTGAACTGGTTCACAAAAAATTATATGCAGACAAGACGGATGCAGACTGTACGCAGTTGTTTATGCAGTCCCGTGTTTATTCGGATGAGATTATGGAGGCAGAGAAGAAGGGATTAATTCCACACGAAGATTGTTTTTATGAGCGTGTGAAAAGGACATACCATGATGTGGGAATTGAGATGAGCAGAGAGGATGCGGATATTTTTGAGCAGTTATATCGTTCCTTTCAGAAAAAGATTACACTTGGTAATAGAGTAGAGGGATTTCTTGATTATTGTAAAAGTAATGATATTTTTATTGCGATTCTCACAAATGGCAGACCAGAACCACAGTATGCAAAGGTAGTTGCGCTGGGGTTACATAAATGGTTTGATGATGAGCATATATTTATTTCTGGCGGTATTGGATATCAAAAGCCAGATCCGCAGGCATTTAAATATGTTGAGAATGCATTTGCGTTAAATCCAGAAGAAACATGGTATGTTGGGGATACCTATGAGGCAGATGTTGTCGGTGCAAATACAGCAGGATGGCATACGATATGGTTTAATCACCGAAATAGGGAGTGTCCGGAAAAAAACCGGGCAGATATTACAGTAAAGAGTATAGAGGAATTAAAAGAAGTTATTAGAGGACAGATCGGATAAAATCGGATAAGGGCAGGAAGGTATGTATTGTAGAAGTTGCAGAAAATGGTTTCCAAATAATATTTTGTTTTGCGATATCTGTGGAAAGCCATTAGTTAAAGATTTAGATATATATGGAGAGAACTTTTTTAATGGAGATGTTCAGGCATTTGATTATATTTACCAGAATAGTTATAACTGGGTAGCAGGGGAAGTAAGAAAAATGTTTTCGGCTAATTCATCAGAGGTGGAGGACTGTGTTCAGGAAATTTATCTTCTCTTATATCGAAAAATCAAATACTATGATCCTCGACAGGGAAGTTTTAGTGCATGGTTTAATGCGCTGGTGCGAAACAGAATTTATGATTATGGAAGAAAGTTAGCAGGAAATAGAGAAATTCTGCCAGAAACCAGCCAGCAATATTTTAAAGAGATAACAGATAGAAATGTTTATATTAACCCAGAAGCAAGAATAGAATATGCAGAACGGGAGCAGATTCTTGATGAAATTCTCGATAATATTGGAGAGGGACAGCGCATATGTATCCAGATGTATTATAACGACGGATTAAAAATAAAGGAAATCGCACAGATATTAAATATTAGTGAGGGAACTGTAAAAAGCAGAATACATAACGGATTGAAGAAGTTAAATACGAAGGTGGATGAGATGCAGAAAAGGGGACTCTACACATTTCGCATGCTTCCTCTTGGATTCCTTTTATGGCTCTTATCCAGAGACGATTGCAGTGCAAAAGAAGATTACAGAGCATTATACCATGCCAGAACTCTGGCTGGGCAAAACGTTTTACAGAATGCGCCAATGGCTGCTGGAAATAAAGCTGCCGGAATTAAAATGGCTGGAAGAAATCAAAATGTTGTAAAACATGCAAGTATGCAGCAGGCAGGTGCAAAGCATGCTGCGATAAATCATGCGGCGAGGGCAGCTTCCAGAGCTGGAGGCAAAGCGATAAAAGCTGGAATGGTAAAAGCTTTAGCCGGTGGTATTACTGCGGCAGTCATAGGAAGCGGTGTATTTATTGGAGGCAAAGCATTAAAGCAACATCAGGGCGATAAGAAAGTAATCACTTCTGGTCAGGAATATAGTACGCAGGAAGAAAAAGAGGGAACACCGGACAGCTCGGTGAAAGAATTTGTGGATGATAATCAGGCATTTATTAAAGAAATATTGGCTCTGGAGGCAGAAGTACCAGAAGGTACTGAATTCCAGACGGATATAAATGAAAATGTCAGGAGTGTGGTATATACTTCTTTGGGATTATTGTGTGATAATAAGTCTTTTGGTGAGGAAGCTACAAATATATATGATGCGGTACCAGAGGAAAGTATTGTGGATTATAATAATAATGATGATGGTGAAGGAACGATATCTGTCGAAGAGAGTGGATTTGAAAATATGAGACAGTTTCTTGGATGTAAAGAAACGATTGGGTCATTAAGTGCTACGAGTAGCGAAGAATTTCTATGTCAGGATGGAGAAGTAAGAGCAGAGGGCTTAAGCCCATCGTCAGATATGCGGCCATCCATTAAGGATATTGTGTATATTTCGCTTCCTAATGGGGATGAACGAGCAATTTTTACAGAACAGATTATACAGGATGAGATAGACGGAATTGGTACAGCGGTGATAACAAAAGCAGATAATGATCTGGGTGTACAATTGAAAAGTTATAATATTGTTGCAGACTCCGACAAGATAGACCAGTTACTGGGAAGTGTAGCTGTCCTCGGAAAACAGCTGGGAAGCGATGGAAAACTATTTAGTGGTAATATGACAGAGATGTCTGATGAGTCCAAAATACATGCACTTATAGATTCTGTACGGGGATATTGTTATACTGAGCCTAATGATGAGGATATTTACGCTAATAGGGCAGAAAGCCTGGTTTATAAGCCAGTATTTTCCGAGGATGATATAAAAAGCAATACAGAAAAATCTATTATTGTAAAAGAAGATGCATTCGATGATTATCTGGCACTTGTAGACTATGATGGAACGATTGATGATATAGTAGCGAATAAAGCGTTACAAAATAAATATAATTGTAGTATAAAGAGAAACGGTACGAATATAGAATTCACTTTTTCAGGAGAGTTTGAAATGACCTATTGGTGGGTAGAAACGGATATGATTGATCAAATTAATAAAGATGGATTTAAGATACTCAAAAATGGAAAAATAGAAGTGGATTGTCTGTTATATACTTCACATGCAACAGAACCTGATCCAGGAGTGGAATACAAGGCAACGCTGTCATTAAATGAGGATGGTTCTGGAATGAAATTAGAAAGTCTAGAGCGTGCTTGAAAAATGCTTTCTGGCAATCCGACTACTACTATTCTCAGCGGAGTCTCCGTTGCTACGTAAATTGGAAATTGTAAAATTCGATACATTAAAAGGTAATAAGTGGTTATATATTTACCAAAATAAAACGTGTAATTTTTTATAAATATGAAAGGTTTTTTTCTTGAAAAATTAAGATTGTGCGAAAAAGTCCATTTACAACGAGCAGAATTGTGATATAATAAACGAAGTTCAGGCAAATGTTGAGAATTATAATCAATAAGTGCTTGCACAATTATTTTAGAAAATCAGCACAGTGTTTTCACAGAAATTTTCTTGTCTACCTGTTTGTAATTGGTTGTGAACATAATCTATTTGATACAGCCAGATAAAAACCTTTCTGTCTAACTGATGTTCAAAGTTCTATTCAGCCTGTTATCTAGTTTTATGTAGCAGGTTCTTTTAACTTTTATTTTCTATTATCTAGAGTTTATTTTACCTATTTAAAATTAAACATTAGAGCGTGTTTTAGTATGCTCAGGGAAGCGCATAAAAAATAAGAAGAATTTACAAAAAGTATTATGTCTTGTAAATCAGGGCATGTTTTTTTGTTGTGGAGATTTTTATGAAAGAGAAGAAGAAAAGGTTCAAGCATGAGCATGGAAGCAGCTTTTCGGTAGATTATTATGCGTATGCATCACATATGAGAAGCTGGAATGCAGGCTTTAAAGTTCTGTTTTCTATTATTAGTCTGCTTATATGTATTGCATGCAATAATCTGTTTGTTTCGCTGGCAGTTATTTTCTTTATGGGATTTTTGACGGTGGCTGTTGGTGGACTGGATTTACATCATTACATTACGATGCTGCTTGTTCCGATTGTATTTTTAATTTTTGGAACAATAGCGATAGCGATTGGATTTTCGATGCGTCCAGTAGGACAGTATCATGTTCATTTTTTGAATTTATTTTACATTTACTGGTCAAAGGCAAGCTTGCTTAAGGCTGGAGGTCTTGTGTTTAAGGCATTGGGAGCTGTGAGTGCACTTTATATGATGACACTTACTACACCGCTGAGTGAAATTATTGCAGTCTTGAGAAAAGCACATATTCCAAAGCTGATTATTGAGCTTATGAATATGATTTACCGTTACATTTTTATTATGATTGATACACACAGCCGCATGAAGAATTCAGCAGAGTCACGTCTTGGATATTGTGATTTTAAGACTTCCTGTTATTCATTTGGCCAGGTTGCAAGTAACTTGTTAGTTGTGTCATTGAAAAGAGGAAATAATTATTACAATGCGTTAGAAGCACGTTGTTACGATGGGGATTTACGATTCCTTGAAGAAGAGAAGCCGCTAAAAGCAGGCCAGATTGTGATGGCAGTTATTTTTATTGTAGTGTTACTGCTTATATGGTTTTTTACGAGATAAGATAATTTTGCCAGATAAATTGGAAGAATACTTTATCATAATTTCGTAAAATATATCAGATGTGAGATGACTCCCACATCTGTAGGTGGCGAGCAACAAATGAGTATCAGGAGATGTTTATGCAGGAAAAAGAACCAATCTTAAAGGTTGAAGATTTACATTTTACATATAATGGAGAAAAAACGGCACTGAATGGAGTTGACCTTAATATTTATGAGGGTGAGAAGATTGCGGTGCTTGGCTCGAACGGAGCAGGAAAGTCTACATTCTTTTTGAATATTAACGGAGTTTTGAAGTCTCATCACGGCGATATTTATTATCGTGGAGAGAAGATTACAAAGAAAAACTTAAATGATCTTCGAAAGAATGTCGGCATTGTTTTTCAGGATGCGGATAATCAGATTATTGCGTCCACGGTAATGGCTGAAGTTTCCTTTGGGCCGATGAATCTGAAATTACCGAAAAAAGAAGTGATTTCCAGAGTGGATAAAGCTCTTGAATATATGAATATTTCAGAATTTAAAGATCGTCCGCCACATTATTTAAGTGGTGGCGAGAAAAAGAGAGTCAGTATTGCAGATATTATTGCAATGGAGTCAGAAGTCATCATTTTTGATGAGCCAACAGCGGCTCTTGATCCATTGAATGCGGCAATGCTTGAGGAAGTTCTTCAGAAAATGGGTGATGAAGGACGGACAATGCTCATTTCTACTCACGATGTTGATTTTGCTTATCGCTGGGCAGAGAGAGTTATTGTATTTTGTCATGGAAAGATCATTGCAGATGATACGCCACTTGCTGTATTTAAGCAAGAGGACATTTTGAAGCAGGCGAATCTGAAACACCCAATGATGTTCGATGTCTATGACATTTTAAAAGAGAAAGGTATCGTTCCTGATGGGGACGTTTATCCTAAAAATATTGCCGAATTTCAGGCAATGGTAAAAGGTTTATAAAATCGTATTTTAGGGATCTCCTGGTTCCAGAAATACACAAAAATTAAAAGGAGGAAAGACAAATGTCTAAAAAACAGAAAAATCTTGCGATTCTTGCAAGCGTATTTTTAATGCTTTTAACAATCGCGCCAGTTTCTAACGCAATGCACATCATGGAGGGATTCCTTCCAGTAAAATACTGTATCTTATGGGGAGTAATCTGCGTACCATTCTTAGTAATCGGTTTCATGAATATTAAAAAGGTACTTGGAAATGACAGAAGAACCCTTACTGTACTTGCTTTAACAGGTGCTTTCGTATTCGTACTTTCATCTTTAAAGATTCCATCAGTAACAGGAAGCTGTTCCCATATGACAGGTACAGGTCTTGGAGCAATCTTATTTGGACCATGTGTAACAAGTATCTTAGGTATTATCGTATTAATTTTCCAGGCAATCTTACTTGCACACGGCGGATTAACAACATTAGGAGCTAACTGCTTCTCTATGGCAATCGCTGGACCAATCATTTCCTGGATCTTATACAAATTACTTCAGAAAGCAAATGTAAATAAACGAGTATGCATATTCGTTGCAGCATTTTTAGGTGACTTATTTACATACTGCGTAACAAGCTTCCAGCTTGCACTTGCTTACCCTTCAGAAGTTGGCGGCATTGGAGCATCTATCGCAAAATTCCTCGGAATCTTCGCTACAACACAGCTTCCATTAGCAGTAATCGAAGGTATCCTCACTGTAGTTATCGTTATTGCACTTGAAACATACGCAAAAGACGAATTAAGCAGTCTTGAATTTTAATTAGGAGGAGAGAAAATGACAAAAAATACAAAGACAGTAATTATTTTATTAGTAATTGCAGCATTAATCGCAATCGTACCACTGTTCGCATTAAAGGGAGCAGAATTCGGTGGATCTGATGATGCAGGTAGCGAAATGATTTCCGAAATTCAGGGAAAAGAATATGAACCATGGTTCACACCAGTACTTGAAACTGCACTCGGTGGAGAACTTCCAGGAGAAATCGAAAGCTTAATCTTCTGTCTTCAGACAGGAATCGGAGTAGGAATCGTAGCATTTGTATTAGGACGATTCGTAGAACGAAAGAAGTGGCAGGACAAGGAGAATGGAGATTCGACTTCTTCTAAATAGGCTATAGATAGACTATAGACAGACAAAAACCGAAAAAGCCAATCCTCATATTTGTGAAAGTATCACTGTGGGTTGAATGTTCGCTTAATGGCTCACATTCAATCCTCGATCTAATATCACAAATATAAGGATTGGCTTTTTTAGTTTTCTGTGTATAGGGAGTATTTTACAATGACATATCAGAATGTGTCAGTCCTTTACAAATACTACTCCAAAGAGACCCTGTATCTTCTGTTTTATTCCACATTCCACCTAACATAATAAGGGTGGTGGGGTTCAGCTGTTTATCTGCACAATTTAAAACCTATTGGCTCGTTAACCATTCAACCGCATTAAGCACCTCCTCTGGTGTTTCGCATACCGAGAAGAGTGACTTTACAGACTCACGGATGAATCCCATGCCAATGAGTTTATCAATGATAGCGATGGTGTCATCGTAAAAGCCGGAAATGTTGTATACGATGATTGGTTTTGCACTTCGGCCAAGTTCAGTTAAGGTAAGTATCTGGAAGAATTCATCGAAGGTTCCAATGCCGCCGGGTGCGATGACAAATGCGTCGGCGTTCTCTTCCATGACTTCTTTTCGAAGGCTCATTGTCTCTGTGCGTACAATTTCTGTACACTCGCTTTTAATCGGTTCAAACTTATTCATGAAAGTTGGGACAACACCTGTTACTTCTCCGCCGTTTTCTAACACACCGTTTGCACAGGCTCCCATCAGTCCGCTGGCACCGCCGCCATAGATTAACTTGTGGTGTCTTTTTGCAATTTCTTTTCCAAGTGCTTCTGCTGCATTTATATAGATGGAATCGATGCGGTCGCTTGCTGCACCATACATACAAATTGTAAGTTTGGTCATAATAGCACCCCCTCTTGTTTTATTTGTAGAGCTTAATTTTAACATTTAATCCGACAAAAAACAACAAAATAATAGAGAAAAACAGATAAAGTGGTCAAATTGTCTATATATTATAGGAAAATGATAAGAATTATGGTGACTATTTAGGTGATGTTTGTAAAAATATATAGCTGATGCTACTTTTTTGCTTAGAGCGTGTTTGCGCTCTAGGCGAGCATGTGGTTAAAAAATATTTCTACAGAGATTTTTAAAATATATTCTTTTGCTATTGTATGAATATAGAAAATAAGAGGTGCATAAAGACAGAAAAATTGTGAAATATGCTTGTTTTTTTATGTAAATATGCTACAATATAGACAAAGGTATTCATAATTATACATGTCGATATTGAATCTGATTTGCGATTAAAAGGGGTGATTTTTATGAAGAAAATTATAACAATCAGCAGAGAGTTTGGAAGTGGCGGTCACGACATTGGAATGGAAGTAGCAAAGCGTCTGGATATTCCATTTTATGATCATGAGATCGTAGATAAGGCAGTTGCAGAGAGTGGATTTACAAAGGAATTTGTAGAGGAACACGGTGAGTACAGCTCTCTTTCTTCTGTATTACTCGGAACATCGGCACCATTTGACAGTTATTATTATGCAGAGGATCCACAGGATAAGATTTTCAAGATTCAGCGTAGAATCATTACAAAGTTTGCACAGGAAGGCCCATGTGTTATCGTTGGAAGATGTGCGAATTACATTTTAGAGCAGGCAGATATCGACAGTTTTGATGTGTTTATCAGAGCCAATATCGAGAAGAGAATGGCGAATGTATCTGACAGAGTTGATCTTAAGGGAGACGAACTGGTTAAGTTCCTCCAGAAGAGAGACCATAAGAGAAGAGTATATTATCGCTTCTATACTAAGAGAAAATGGGGCGATTACCACGACTACAACATGATGTTAGATAGTGGAGTAATCGGCAAGGAGAATTGTATCAATTTGATTATCAAGGCGATTGGTGAATAGTGGATTATAATATCGTAATGATAATTTAAGGGTTGCTCCTTTGAAAGTCAGTTTTATAAGAAGCCGTAATTTTCAGGGATTCTCTAAATTATTTTTAGACAAAGCACAGCCCTCTGGAAGATAAATAAAGCATATTTGTGGCCTCGAGCAAAGGCTGGATGCCACAAATATGCTTTATTTGCTTTCTTCTCGGGCGTCAAACACGCTCTAGTTAAATTATATAGGAGACAAAAATGAAGGTTACAAGATGTAAATATGGGCATTATTATGATAAAGCGTACTTTAGAGAATGTCCGCATTGCTGCAGGGCAAGAGGTGGCAGGGATGAGGATATTATAATAGGAAAGAACGAGTTATCTACAGATTTATCAGGGAAAAATAGCTTGCCGGGCAGAAACGTGAGAATAAATCAATTACAAGATGATAGCAATTATGGACAAGACCCCAATAGGGACATGAGTCAAAAGGAGCAGGATAGGAAAAAAGCTGAACGATGGATTGGGGAAGCCTGGGATGAACTGGAAAATGTAGCAAAAGAGAGTCCAAAAACAAAAGTAACAGAAAAAGCAGCTCAAAGAGAAAAACAAGAAGACAGGCAAGAAAAGATAACAGAAGAAAAGAATACTGTTTCAGTGAAAAAGAAGCATAGAAATTCGGAACAAAATTTAGGGAACTATATGCTTTTTGCCGCAATGCCTCTCAAAGTAATTAAAAACCAGGAATTCTGTATGGATTTTTGTATTTTCCCGGAAAAAGATTGGGAGACTGGGGCAAAGATGCTTAGTTTTAAGAGTCAGGAAAGTATAAGAGATTTAAAACCAGTGCAGATGGCGCTACCAACAAAGGCTGTGCTGCACATTTTATATAAAGAGGAAGAGATTTTTCATAAAGATATAGAGTTGGAGGCAGAAAGGGAAAATGTATTTTGTACATTTCCTGTTACGGTAACGGATACGAGAGACCGACGTTTTCATATGATAAAGGCGGTTTTTGAGATAGAAGAGCAAAATATCGAGATTCCGCTGTATTTAATGCCTAATCCGTAGAAAAATACAGGCAGTTTTGGAAAACATTCGTGGAACTTTATTATTGCAGTTTTTGGAAAATACCTATATAATAAAGTATCATGTAATAATTTTGTAACAAATTCAATTCGTATGGATTTATAGACACAGGAATGAGACATAAATAAAATATGAATAAAACAGGGATTGAATCGTTACGATAATTTGAAAAGATAAAATATGATTATAAAGGAGAAGTATAATGAGTGATATGACCCATCTTGATGAGTTAGAGGCAGAAGCGATATACATTATGCGTGAAGTAGTGGCAGAGTGTGAGAAGCCGGTAATGCTGTATTCTATCGGTAAAGACTCTTCTGTAATGCTTCATTTAGCATTGAAGGCTTTTTATCCTGAGAAGCCGCCGTTTCCATTTTTACATGTAAATACTACATGGAAGTTTAAGGAAATGATTGAGTTCAGAGATAAGATTGCTGAAAAATACGGACTTGATATGATTGAGTACATTAATGAGGACGGGGTTAAGAAGGGAATCAATCCATTTGACCACGGTTCATCTTATACAGATATTATGAAGACACAGGCATTAAAGCAGGCTCTTGATAAATATGGTTTTACTGCTGCATTTGGCGGTGGAAGACGTGATGAGGAGAAATCCAGAGCAAAGGAGAGGATTTTCTCTTTCCGTAATTCCAGCCATGCGTGGGATCCTAAAAATCAGCGTCCGGAGATGTGGAAGCTTTACAATACAAATATTCATCAGGGCGAAGAAATGCGTGTATTTCCTATTTCTAACTGGACGGAGAAAGATATCTGGCAGTACATTCAGCGTGAAAATATTGATATTGTTCCGCTGTACTTTGCAGCAGAGAGACCATTTGTCAGAAGAAATGGCAATATCATTATGGTAGATGATGACCGTATGAGATTAGAACCAGGAGAAAAGATTGAACATGGAAAGATTCGTTTCCGTACTCTTGGATGTTATCCATTAACTGGTGGTATTGAGAGTGATGCAGATACACTTGATGCAATTATTGATGAGACATTAAGTGCGGTATCTTCTGAACGTACCAGCCGTGTTATTGACAGTGATGGCGGAGCAGCCAGCATGGAAAAGAGAAAGAGGGAGGGTTATTTCTAATATGAACAGTCTTCTTAAATTTATTACCTGTGGTAGTGTAGATGATGGAAAGTCCACATTGATCGGACATATGCTTTATGATGCAAAGCTGCTTTTTGCAGATCAGAAAAGAGCGTTAGAGCTTGACAGTAAGGTTGGTTCTCGTGGTGGGGCAATTGACTATTCTCTCCTTCTTGACGGCCTGATGGCTGAGAGAGAGCAGGGAATCACAATTGACGTCGCTTACCGCTATTTTACAACAGAGAACCGCTCTTTTATCGTTGCAGATACCCCAGGTCATGAAGAATATACAAGAAACATGGCAGTAGGAGCATCCTTTGCGGAACTTGCCGTTATCCTTGTAGATGCGACACAGGGCGTTCTTGTACAGACAAGGCGACATACAAGAATCTGCTCCCTTATGGGTATCGAGCATTTTGTATTTGCAATCAATAAGATGGATTTAATTAACTATGATGCCAACCGTTTTGAAAAGATTGAACGTGAAATTAAGATGATGGCAGCAGAGTACGACTATAAGTCTATCAAGATTCTTCCTGTTTCTGCGACAGAAGGAGATAACGTTACAGTGAAATCTACTAAGATGCCGTGGTATAAAGGAGAATCACTTCTCACATATCTTGAAAATATCCAGATACATGACGATTCTATTGAGAGTGGCTTTACTATGCCTGTTCAGAGAGTATGCCGTCCAGATAGAACTTTCCGTGGATTCCAGGGACAGATTGAATCTGGAAAGATTAAAGTTGGTGATGAGATTACCGCCTTACCATCTAATGAAAAGGCAGAGGTAAAAGGCATTATTGATGCAGGTAAGGAAGTAACAGAAAGCAGCCGCGGACACGCGGTAACAATTTCTCTTGACAGAGAAGTAGACGTTTCAAGAGGCTGTGTTCTCGTTAATAATGCAAAACCAAAGACCGGTAATTTATTTACTGCAAAGCTTTTATGGATGGATGACACACATCTTGTAGCAGGAAAGAATTACCTCTTAAAACTTGGAACAAAGCTGATTCCAGCCGTTGTCATGAATATCAAGTACAAGATTGATGTAAATACTGGAAATGAAGTACACGCAGATGCTATTTACAAGAATGAAATCGCAGCCTGTGATATTGCTGTTTCTGACAAGATTGTTTTTGAGAAGTTCAAGGACAACCATGCATTAGGTTCCATGATTCTCATTGACAGAATCACAAATATGACATCTGCCTGCGGTGTTATCATGCACGCATTAAGACGTACAGATAATCTCACATGGCATGAGATGGATATTACAAGAGACTTCCGCGCACAGCAAAAAGGACAGACACCTAAGACAATCTGGCTGACAGGACTTTCCGGTTCCGGTAAGTCTACACTTGCAAACGAATTAGAGAAACATCTTGCTGCCCTCGGAAAGCATACGATGCTTTTAGATGGGGACAATGTCCGTATGGGACTGAATAAGAACCTTGGATTTAAAGAGGCAGACCGTATTGAAAATATCCGCCGTATCGCAGAAGTAGCGAAGTTAATGAACGATGCAGGACTTATTGTAATCACATCCTTCATTTCTCCATATGTCCGTGACAGACGGAATGCAAGAGAGATTATCGGAGAGGACAGCTTCATTGAAGTTTATGTAAGTACACCGGTGGAAGAATGTGAAAAACGAGATGTTAAGGGACTTTACAAAAAAGCCCGTGCAGGCGAGATTCCAAACTTTACTGGAATTTCCAGTCCATATGAGACACCAGAACATCCGGAAGTTACGATTGATACAACTGGAAAGAGTCTTGCAGACAGCGTAGATTATGTGATGGCACAGTTGGAAGATTTGCTTAACTAAAACAATAAAATATAAGAGGAAATAAAAATGCGCACACTTTATGTACACATTGGAACGCCTAAAACTGCAACAACATCCATTCAGATGTTTTGTGTTGAGAATCAAAAAGTATTAAATAAACAAAGTTATAGCTATCCTCTTTTGGATTTTGTATATCCCCATGTTGCTCACCGCAGAAATGGACATTTTCTTGTAGGCTGGGTTTATAAACCGGGTGGTCAGGAAGACGTGGAAAAAGAGCAGGAACTGTGGGAAAATGGACTTGCTATGATTCACCGGGAATTTGAAAAGTATGATAATGTTATACTTTCCGATGAAAATATCTGGCACTCTTCTAACGGAAGAAAGTTCCCCTTCTGGGCCAAACTCATGCAGGATGCAAAAGAGCATGACTATCAGGTTAAAGTTATTGTTTATATAAGAAGACAGGATGGACTTGCAAACTCATGGCTCAGCCAGCAGGTAAAAGAAGGATGGAATACCAATGCCACGATTAAGTGGGATTCGTTCCAGCGTAAAACAAGAAAAGTTGTTTTTAATTATTATCTTTTACTGGAAAAGATTGCAGAAGTGACAGGACGGGAAAATATTATTGTCCGTATTTTTGACAGGAAAAAATTCAAGGGAAAGGATCATACGATCTTTTCCGACTTTTTGGAGGCAATAGGCGTGGATTATACAGATGATTTTAAGATAACAGAAGAAGAAGCAAACCGTTCTCTGACAGGAAACAGTCAGGAGATTCTTCGTATTGTAAATACGGTACTTCCAGATGATGACAAGGTAAGAACCTTAGTTAGACAGGCCGCACAGGACTGCGAAAACTATAAAGACCCACAGAATAACTTTGTCATGTTCTCAGAAGAAGAATTTAATAAATTTATGGGCCGCTATGAAAAATGGAATGAGGCTATCGCGAAAGATTATTTACATCAGGAAGAACCTCTTTTTGATATGAAAAGAAAAGAGGGAGAGAGATGGACTCCAGAGAACCGCTTTATGTATGAAGATATCGTTCGTTTCTTTGGTGGTGTAGTTATCAGACAGCAGAGACATATCGAAGCACTTCAAAAAGATATCAATACTCTGAAAGAAAGCCGTTTAGAAGCGGCAAAAGGCTTAGAAGATGCAAATGTGGACGAAGAGACAAAGAAGATTCTCCAGTCTCTCAGTGAGCAGATTATCAATCAGCAAAAAGACATTCAGCGTGCCCTTGAAAACTCAGAAAAAATTGATGCAGTCCGTGATAAAAATCAGGAAGTTAAAGTACGAAGCCTTACTGTTGGCAATGAATTAATTGACCTGCGCCAGGATTATGATGCACTGCAGAAAGAGACCAAGAAAGACAGCAAGGCAATCCGCCAGGAATCTAAGGAACGTGATAAGGAGTTAAAGGCTATGATTCGTGAATTAGAGCAAACATCTTTATGGTTCCGACTTCGTAGAAAATGGAGACATATAACAGGGAAAGATAAATAGATTTGCCACAGGCAAGGAAACGCCTTCTGTGAGAGATAAATAGACATCTGTGTGACTAAACAGACGAAAATAGAAGCCCCCTATAACCATATCTGTGACTTTAGTCGCGGCATATTGAATGTTCGCTTATGCGCGCTCACATTCAACACTTGCTCCGAGGTCACAGATATGGTTATAGGAGGCTTCTATTTTCTGATTTTGGCTGACCACAGAATGACTATTTATCTTCCAGAAGGCTGTGCTTTGGCAGGGAGTGAAAATCTATTTATCTTTGGAGAGATTTGGGGGAGTATTGGGAGGTTGCGGCTGGCTGTGGAGTTGGTTTTTGAAGGATTGACATTTTGCTTTCAGTGTCAATGCTGCAGAATATAATTTGCCATTGAAGTAGTAAAATAATAATAGACATCCATCCATTTATAGTAGACATCACTTTTAGATAATTCCTGCACATGATTATATTTTCCTGCCCTCTCCCTCAAATCCTCCTCCTAAATATTTTTAAATTGAATTCCCTCAAAGACAGAAAAAGTGTTCCATCTAAAAACAGAAAACCAGAATAGAGCTATATATAAAAAATGCGCCTTAGAGCAAGCTCTTAATGCGGACGAGCATTAAGAATGCAGTGAAACGAAGCATTTTTTATATATAGCTCTATTCTGGTTTTCGTCAGTTTAGATTAACCTACTTTTTCGCCTGTAAAATCAACTTAAAAAATATTTCCTATATTTCCTATTGAAATAATATGAAACATGATGTAATATAGAGAAAACGAATAAGACACATGAAAACCGAATGATATTTAACAAATTTTTACATTGCAGTTTTTTGAATATCCCTATATAATGAAAGGCAATATGATAATATGAGTGTAACAGCAGTACAGATATCAGAAAGAAGACAAAAAGTAAAAACAACAGTAAGTGATGAGAGTATAAAGATGAGAAAGTTTATTTCCATGCCTATGACTATGTTAAAAATCGGTTTCATTGGTTTTGGTGGGGGAAGCGCACTGATTCCAGTAATTGAAGATGAGGTCGTAGAGAAGGATAAGATTGTATCAGAAGAAGAATTTAATGATGATGTAATGATTGCCAGTATAACTCCAGGAGCACTTCCTGTAGAGGTTGCTACAGGAATCGGAAGACAGGCTTCAGGATTAAAGGGAATGGCAGCAGCAGCGACAGCGATGGCATTACCGGGTGCTTTACTGACAGTATTATTACAGGCAGTTATTTCCAGTGCAGGAAGTGTGGTGAAGTCACAGATTAATTATCTTTCTATCGGAATCTCTGCGTTTATTATTTTAACTTTACTGGCTTATTCATTAGGAACAGTATGCCAGGCAGTGAATAAGAGAGAAGGACAATTGTATGGTCTGATTATTCTTGGAGTGTTTTTACTTTCAGGAGAGAAAAGCATTTATCAGTTATTCGGGCTTGATATTAAACCGATATTTGCACTGTCAACGATTCAGGTATTAGGAGCGGCATTCTTTGTAATCTTATTTACAAAAGGACATGTACGTTGCTTAAGAAGATCTATACCAGCAGCAATAATTACGGTATGCTATCTGCTTTGTGCCGGCAATGCACATATTATACCAGTTTCCGCGAAACCATTTATTCTCGCAGTTATGGCGGTATTATCAATTCTTGGCCTGGTACAGTCTATCGTAGAAAGTCCGCATAAGAAAGCATTTCCAGCAAAAAGACTTGCAACATCTGCAGGATTTTGGCTCTTATTCGTAGTAATACTTTCTATTCCGGCAATGTTCCTCACAGCAAAGACGTTAAAGTTTATCGGAATGGGCTGGTTATCCTCTATTATGTCTTTTGGCGGCGGAGATGCGTATCTTTCTGTAGCACAGGGATTGTTCGTGGAAGGTGGAGTTATCAATAATGCAGATTTTTACGGTAATGTAGTAGCTGTAGCTAACGCACTTCCAGGTTCTATTTTATGTAAAATACTTACCGGAATTGCTTATGATGTAGGATATAACTTAAACGGTTCTGTAATAGAAGGATTTCTTGTAGCACTTTCCGGATTTGCCTGCAGCGTGGCAGCATCAGGAGCTATCTTTGAATTAGTATTCTGTGTCTATGAGAAATACGAGAGCCTTCAGATATTTTCCGTAGTAAAACATTTTATCCGCCCGATTATTTCCGGACTGCTCCTTACCGTAGCAGTATCTCTGTATACATCAGGAATCCGCGGTCAGGTACAGACAGGAAGTGGACATCCGGCACTTGTGATTACTCTTATTGTAATTGCGGTGAATCTTGTTTTAATGTGGCTGCAGAGAAGAGGAAAGAATATACATTTGATTTGGAAAATCGTTATTTCCGCAGGAATCTCCTTTGCGGGATGTAATTTATTCCTTTAAAATTTTGGTTAAGCTTACAGACGCCGCTGTAGGAGATGAGCAATAGATTTTCAATACACATTATTATGTATATGAATTCTGTTTTTTCCAGCAGCAAAAGCACAGCCCACAGTAAATAAAAGAAACTATATTTGTGACCTCGGAGCAAGGTTTGGATACGAGCGTGTAGAAGCGAGTATTCAAACCGCCGCGACTAAAGTCATAAATATAGTTTCTTTTATTTACTGTGGGCGTCTATCTTGCCTGCGGCAAATCAGAATTCATATTCATTTGGATTAGAGTATATAGCATCTCTGTCCAATTCTTTTAGGATTGCAGCCCGTCGATTGCCGACTAACAAGGTTTTATTATATTTGAAGTACCGTTCGCATCCATTTTCCGTAATAAACTGTGATGCCTCCGGATCCATTGTAAGTTCCGTGACAAATACAACCATTTCCTGGCCTTCATCGAAGGCTTCTTCCATGAAAGTGAAAGCATTTTCCAGCGCGGAGGATGCTTTTTTTATTGTATCTATGCGGGTTTGGCATTGTTTATCAAATCCAGATTTGGCGGCGAGGAAGGCTTCTTTTGGTGGAAGGCTGGAGTCTGGTGTCCAGGCAGTAAGGAGTTCCAATAATTTTAATTGGAAGTTTTTCTGTTCTGGAGAGGTGAGACCTGCTTTATTTTCCTGTTCATATTCTGCTGCTTTTTTCTGTAGAAGGACGCGGTAGAGTCCATTTTCAGTTGGGATACTGGATTTAGAATCAGGTGTACCACAATCTAAATGAGCCGTATTAGAAGTAGCAGCTATATTGCCATTTGAGTGATTCACTTTTGAGACAGTGTCAGATATATCCGAGCCTGGAGCTGCAGAATCTGAATCGGAAGAATTTTGAATCTGTTTTTTCAATTCAATCCGATAAGTTTTTAAGAAGGCATAGGCTTCTGTTGTCAGATTATCGGCAGTTAGAGCATCGGAGATATAGTTATGCAGTCCGCTGATGAGGAGTTCGACACAGCTTAAATGTTCGTCAAAAGAAGCGCGGAACAGTTTGGTATAGATGTCGGCTCCGGCCTGTCCTGTGAGGATGCGGCTGATATCGTAGTCGTCTCTGTATTTTTGGTAGAGATCATAGTAGGCGGCAACGTCTTTTGCAATGTCCTCGTGCTGAATGAACTGGTGGATGATGTCTTCGTCTACTTTGATAGAAAGCTCTTCGTAAGTGTAGATAAGGCTGCTTAAATCTTCCCATCCTCTGGCGGTTACGAACTGAATGCCATCCACATCATTTTCTGTACGGTAAAAGTTCTGTGGGCGGAGTTCTAAATAGCTTAAAATGAATGGGTGCAAATGTCTTGCTCTGGCGTAGCCTTTGAAAACGTCAAGATCTGCTTCAATATCAATTTTGCGTACACGGTCTAAGGTTACGAAGTCAAAGTCGTGGACGCTTCGGTTGTATTCTGGTGGGTTGCCTGCGGCAACGATAATCCATCCTTCTGGGACAGCCTGATTTCCGAAAGTTTTGCACTGTAAAAATTGTAGCATTGTCGGAGCAAGTGTTTCAGAAACACAGTTAATTTCGTCGATAAAAAGAATACCTTCTTTTTTGCCGGATTCTTCCATATACTGATAGATGCTGTAAATGATTTCACTCATTGTATATTCGGTGACGGAGTAAGATTTGCCATCAAATGTTTTTTCTTTAATAAATGGCAGTCCGACAGCACTTTGTCTGGTGTGGTGAGTGATGGTATATGCCACAAGGCCGATGTTACATTCCTGTGCAATTTGCTGCATAATCTGTGTTTTGCCGATTCCGGGAGGCCCCATTAATAACATGGGACGCTGGCGGATAGAGGGAATACTGTACTGTCCATAATCATTCTTCTTCAGATAAGCCCGGACGGTATTTTTAATATCTTCTTTTGCTTTTTTTATATTCATAAGATTGAATCCTTTCGTTGTTGATAGATTTATAGAATACCAAATATAATAACAGGTAATTTTTGGTCATATTCATAAAGTTGAATAAATATTTAAAGATCTTCCTCATGCAATATCAATTTCATCGCCCATGCTGGCACATCAGGATGTTTTTCTTCTCCTAAAAACAAAAAGGCAGTTTCATAAGGTGGCCTTTTTGCGGGATAAATGCCTTTTCCATCTGTAAAGTACAGAACACCTTTCAAATTTTGAAATTCTCCATCTTCAAGTAATTTATTAATGTAAGAAAAGGCAGGACGGAAATCGGTACCCCCGCCACCGATTAATTCAAAGTTATGGAGCAGTTTTGGAATGTCTCTCTGTTCCTTAATAATGGTATCTGAGTGTACCTGATTGTCACATTGAATAATTCGGATCTGGCTTTTATGGAAAAAGCTGTCCCGCTCCTGAATAATCTGAAATGTTTCTTCAAGGAATTTCTGGACAAGTGGGCCATTGGTCGAATAGCTTGTGTCAATGACAATGACAAACTCAGAAATCTTAGTTACTTCCCGGCTTTCTAATGGTTCAATCAGCGGCATATTTTTATAAAGACGCAGACCATAAGAGTAATAATTTAAGTCAAATTCATCATAGTCACAGTGAAGTTCTTCCTTAAGTACGGTGAATTTTCGAAGGAAGTCTTTATAGGAACGGCGGCTTTTTCCCTCTTTGATCTGCGTTTTCATAGCATCAATGCCGGAGGCGGAATCATCGCCACGAAGATTTAATTCCTGTTCCATGCGGCGGCTGATTTTATCCCATGATTGTCCTGCCTTTGCGGCGGAAGGCGAAGTTGACGGTTTTTTTGGCCAGAAACGGTGATCATCGGTAAAAAACTCCATCATAAGTTGATTTAATCGGTCTGGATTGTCAGCGATATCGGGTAAAAGATACCTGTAAATATTTGCGGCCGTGATGGGAATTTTATATTGACGAAAATCGTTATAAATATTTGTGCGTATTCCAGAGAGAGCACGCTTTACGCTTTTCTTCTCAAAAGAATCAATGATCCACTCTACAGCAATGTCGCAGGAAAGGTTCCACAAATCTGGGTCGCGGCTTCCACGAATCCACAGATGCCGAAAAATACAGTGAAATACGCTGTGCAGTACAGCGCGATTTAAGAAAAGCGGGTTGGAGCGGAATACCCGAAGAATCTGTTCTGGCGGGAAAAAGAAGGAGATTCCATCGGTTGCTGTCGAACGAAGAGAATCATTTGGTGTTAAGGTAAGTGCGGAAACGGCAACATCAAGATAACGAAAATCCACATATAGTTCATTTTGAATAAGTTCGAGAATTTTAATACACATTTCATTTTCCCATTCAGTTTGTGTCATTGTATCACCTCCTAAAAATCCAGGTCAAAATCAAATGTTTTTTTAGAAAAAGACTTATGTTTTGCTTCTATTAAAAAAGCGTTTCCTTCTCCCCATTCTTTTTCTATGCACTGGTCGATGGCAGAAGCGAGAGCGGATGCATCGGGAGAAAAATGCTCGCAGATAAATTGAAGCATCGGAAAGTCCTGATCTTTTACGGCAAGGGTAAAAGCAGTGCCCATATATTTTTTTATGACATTTTCATATTTTTCTCTAAAAATGCCTTCCAGCCGAGAAGGCCAGCGAAGGCGGTTTAAAGCAATTTTGCATAAAGACTCCGGCGATTCGACCGTAAGAGCATTTTCAAGGCAGGAATCATACTTTCTGTAATTGAGAACACCGTTTTCAAAGCTCTTTCTCATGCGGAAGCCTTCACCATGAATACTTCTGCTAAAAATATGAGCCGGGGAAATCTCGTCTAACCATTCATAATATTCAGGGAAGAACACAATACTTTCTGGTGATGAGGAGGAATTCGGACAGAAAGAAACGGTAATATTTTCTGCGATTCGCTCCAAAATAAGAGGTAAACCGGTTGCTTCAGAATCTTTTCCACGAATGATCAGATGCTCCAGCTGGGAATCATTCATAAATTCATCGCTTCCAATGCCGGAAATTGCAGTTCCTACAGAAAGTTTTTTTAATTTACGGCAGTTATAAAATGCGGCATTGTGAAGTGTTGTTGCACAGTCAGGAAGAGTGATTTCTTCAAGAAAGGTACCATCAAGCTCTGTTCCAAAAGCTGAAAAATCAAAATCTTTCTGGTTAAAAGCCTGTCCGCTTTCCAGTGTAGTTTCCTGATTTTCTATATCTATAAAAATAGTTTTGTAAATTTTCTCAGGAAATCTGGGGCGAGAACGGGAAAAACAGTAAGCTCCCATTTCACTGACTGTCCGTCCGTCAATCATATCTGGAACATTCAATATGGGACTGTTGCCAAAACAGCGAAGCAGCCGACAGCCCGAATCGGCAGGTTCCCAGAGAATAGTCAGAGTGTCTGTAACAAAATGAAAAGAAGCATTATTTGTAAATGTTTTTTCGGCCGTACTATCGGATATTTTAGTAACAGATAGTTCATTGCCTGATGTTTTGTTTTCAGATATTTCCTCAATTGATAAATTTGTATTTTTTGTAAAATCCATAGTTAAAATCCTGTTGTAAAAATTTGTAGTTCTAATAGTTTCCTGATTTTAGAGCATGTTTGAAAAATCATTTTTTGTTTCCTTTAGCATCATATCACAAAAACAGGAAAAAAGAGTGAGAGATAACAAAAAATATGGTAAACTATCTGCAAATAAAGTTCTGAGAGATTTTATTTCTTGGAATAAAGAAGCAATAGACAATACATTTTCATAATTTTATTTTAATATTATGAAAGATATGTATATCTAAAATCATAGAATTGACAGACAGGAGGACAACATGAAAACATTAGGATTTATTGGAATGGGGAACATGGCAGGAGCAATAGCAGCAGGAATATTACAAAAAGGTTTAATGAAAAAAGAAGAAGTATTTGCCTACGCACCGCATTATGAAAAGCTTGAGGCAAATGCAGAAAAAATTGGTTTTGTTCCATGCAAGGATTTAAAAGGATTAACAGCAAAAGCAGATACTTTAGTGATGGCTTGTAAACCATATCAGATAGAAGGAGTTCTTTCTGAGATTAAGGAAGAGTTAAAAGGAAAGGCATTAATTTCTATCGCGGCAGGCTGGAATTATGACAAGTATGAGGAATATCTTGATAAAAGTACAAGATTTCAGTTTATCATGCCAAATACACCGGCAATGGTAGGAGAGGGTGTTCTTTTATTTGAAGAGAAAAATTCACTTTTACCAGAAGAAAGAGAAGAAATTAAAAAGTTATTTGAAGCATTGGGAATTGTAATTGAGCTGCCAGTTCATTTGATGGGAATTGGTGGAGCACTTACAGGCTGTGGCCCTGCTTTTGTAGATTTGATAATTGAAGCGTTAGGAGACGCCGGGGTAAAATATGGAGTGCCTAGAAAGCAGGCGTATGAAATGGTATCTCAGATGATAATTGGAAGTGCCAAATTGCAGCTTGAGACCGGCGAGCATCCAGGTGTGTTAAAGGATAATGTATGTTCACCGGCAGGAACAACAATCTGTGGTGTGGATGCATTAGAGCATGCAGGAATCAGGGCTGGATTTATTGATGCGATTGATGCAATTATGAATAAGTAGTATTTTATTTCGTTACAATTCAAGTCGAACGTCCGTGAGACTTGGCGCGTGATTCTGGTCAGCGA